>Ga0209251_1000078_pt1 | contig 86906 bp, 86 predicted proteins | sample SaaInlV_100m_DNA_6_FD_184665 | JGI IMG/M metagenome (GOLD analysis project Ga0209251, IMG submission 184665) | Marine microbial communities from expanding oxygen minimum zones in the Saanich Inlet - Saanich Inlet SI073_LV_10m_DNA (SPAdes) (version 2) | ecosystem: Environmental > Aquatic > Marine...
CCCACTGAGTTCACCTTGTCCGGCAAAGGCGCTGAGTGCGGCTTGAGTTTGCCGCCACGGTGCAGGCCACTTGATCGCGGACGCGAGTGCCTCGTTCCACGCCATCCACTCGGGCGCGCTTGCAGGCTCAGGGCTTGCACTATTGGTGTAGACGTTTCCGAGTTCTTGGTAGGAATGTAGCCAGTGCGGTGTCTGCATGATTACCTTATTCGCTTAAGCAGCGACTGTATTAGGTTCGTGGGATCCTCAAGATTAAGCGTGTCGATCAAGCGACTTCTAAAGCCTTGTTGCAAAATGGTCGACATATCGACCGCATACCACGATCGAGGGCTGCCGGAGTCCGTCATACCTGCACGTCGGATGGGCCATTCAACCAAAGCAAGACAAGACAGTTCGAAGCGCAGGCACGCCATAGCAAGCGTCTGCTTGGGCGCTTCATCGGCCTCAGGGATGACGATCGAAATCCCTTCAATATCGATAAACGCATCCGGAAAAATACCAAGTGAGGACTCCGCGTGAAACGACGCCTTCAACCCCAGGTCGCTGAGTTGGGTCGTCACGGTCTCAAGTGCTCTCTGGGTGGTCAGTTGAGCGCTGAACCAAGTGAGGTCTGCAAGGAGCACGGTCGCTGCTATTCCAACGGCTATCATGAACGCGCGCATTCGATCTCCCGTGCTCGCCTGTCAATTCAGTCTGCTCTCGATTCCTCGAAGCGTTTTTGATAACGCCTCTCGACGTGTCGCTGAAGTATACGCTCTCTTTCTCGCCTCACCATGGGATCCGACTTTAATCCCCACAAGGTGTCACGTGCGTGCTGGTGCGACGATTTTAGATCGATAATGGGTTCAGGGTAGTCGATGGGCTGCAGCATTCGCTCAATAGGCGACATGAGCCAAGGCTGGTGGACCAGCGGTGTTGGCAGATCTTTGAGTTCAGGAACCCATTTTCGGATGAAAACACCATCCGGATCGTGGTCCAGCGACTGCTTAACGGGGTTGTAGATGCGGATAGTATTGATGCCTGTGACCCCAGCCTGCATCTGCATTTGTGGGTAATGAATGCCGGGTTCAAAGTCGAGAAATAGTGAGCCGAGATGGGTGACACCCATGCGCCAGTCTTGCCACAGATGATGTGTGAGGAAACTGACCAGCATTGCCCGAGAGCGAAAGTTGGCGTAGCCCGTTGCTTTGAGGGCGCGCATGGTTGCGTCGATCAGAGGGAAACCTGTCATGCCGGTTTTCCAAGCCTCAATGAGGTGCTCATCGTGACCTCGAGGTTGCTCAGCATAGCCGCGATTAATATCTTCAAATTCCATTCGGCATTCCATTTCAAATTTCTGAATGAAATGGCAGTGCCAGTGTAAACGAGACTCAAAGGCATTCATGGCGCGGGACCAGCCGTGCCTTTTTTCTTGTTGCTGCAACGCCTGATAGGCCTGGCGCATACTGAGATTTCCCCATGCCAAATAGGGAGACAGTCGCGAACAGTGCACTCGACTGTTTTCGGGCTTGGAGATAAATTTCTGATAACCCCATCCGCGTTCGGTCAGAAAGCTGTTCAAGATTTGTTGTGCTTGGGTTTGGCCACCTTGTTGAAGGTCGCTTCGTGCTGTTAACCATGTTTGGTATTTTGTAGAGCGAAATGCTGTAAACACCGGGTCTGAAGACAGGCTCACTGTGTTTAATCGAGTGACGGGAACCGTATGACAGGGGCTGGTCATGACGCGGTGCCATGACCGATTCCAGCCTGTTCTGTTGTGTCGGCCGCGTTCGATACCGTTGGTTTGGAATTGACGCCATACGATACCTTTAGCATCGCAAAGTTTGGTCACGGCGAGGTCGCGCTGGAACGTCACGTCTAGCCCAGTCTCCTCGTAGGACAGAAGATTGACGATACCCAGGCGCTCATCGAGCTCATTTAGGAGCGCTACTGCATTTCCCTCAAGCACTGCTAATTCACGGCCAGATGCATTCAGGACTTGTTGTAAATCGCGCAGGGACTGTGCAATGAACTGCCAATGACGTCCACGGTAGTGACTATTGCTTAACAGTGCCGGTTCGAGAATATAGAGCAGTAGGCACTTTTGCGGTAAGCGGCTTGCAAGCTCGAGCGCAGCATGGTCTGACAGGCGAAGGTCTCGTTTGAACCAAACAACGTTAATGGCCATCAGTTAACGTCACGGCCGAGCATCGGATTGTCCACCGGTTGCAGTGACGTCGCATCGAGCAACTCAAGTTTCCCTTTTTTGAGTGCACTGATCAGCATTCGGTAGGCGTCACGATCAAATACCGTCTGGGTGCTGTCTTTCGAGATCGCCTGTCCCAAGGCGGGATTGGAAAAGCAGCCAAGCCAAGACCAGTGATTAACGAGATGAAATTGTTCACTGGGCTGTTGGGGTAGGGGTCTAATATTGCGCTCGACGAGGAACAGCGGGCCTGCGAATGGCCATGCCGCAATACGATCACCATCGAGCACCGACAGTAGACGTTCATTGTGTTCCTCGGCGCTTTCGACGCCAGCACAAGCACCGTCACAGCGCTTGAGCTGGTATTGAAAGCAGGGCCCTTTGCCGCTATCCAAGCCAAGCATTCTTAGGCACAAACCCTGATCTTTCGCGTGCCTTCGAATCGTATTGTCGACGTGACGACGATTGTGAAATAGACCGTAGCTGTCTTTCGCGCGTTCACCCCAGGGTGAAAAGTCGGCGGCCACCGGCTGCAGGAAGTTATCGTTTGACCGCTGAAGGTGCACCGTCCAAAGCTTTCGGACCTGACGCTGACGACGATTATAAAGCGGTGTTTCGGCTTTAATGGCTGCATTTTCGATTAGCAACGCGCCAATTTCGCCTGCGGTGGGCTGAGTTTCAATGCGCGTGACTTGAGACATGATGCGCTGGTGGCGGCCTGCTTTACGGCCCTCTTGAAAGTGAGAATTGACGCGTGCACGAATGTCGACGCTTTTGCCGACATAAAGGAGCGTCGACTCGTCAGAAAAGAAACGGTAGACGCCGCTGTATGTTGGGAGTTCGTCCAGAGTTTTTTCTCTCGACGTGATAGTGATGTTAGCGAGCTCTGGCATCATGCGCGCATGATTCCTCAAGACGACCTGTTCCCCCACAAGCGTCCATCTTTTGCACGGGTAGAAGCAAGTCCTGTTTTCCTGCCTCACTGTGAGGACCCCCGAATTGTGTCGATGGGACTCAGTGCAATGGAAGGGCCTTGGGTTGATCGTGTGGGCGCAAGCGAATGGCCCGACTACAAGCGACAGGTGCGAAAACAGTATGGTGATCGCGTCTATGCGGTGCTCCCTCAGGGCATGGATGCGGCCTGTGAGTTGGCCGATGCAGTGACGACTTATCTTGGGCGTGGTTGTTCTGTGTCGGACGACGACGCCTTATGGCGGGCATCACTTGAGGTCGCTGATGACTTGGTGATCATGCAGTCGGATGCGCAAGGCATTTACCGCCTAATGGCCGCCTCGCTGTGCAGTCCAAGTGATTGGCGTCTGGAAGATAAATTAGGGAAAACTATGGCCGAGGTTCACGGCCCGATTCCACGTCTGAATGCGGACATTGGTCCTCAAATTGATCGTTTCTTTTCGAGATTGCCGCTCGATCGCTTCGTACAACGATTTAATTGGTCACTGATGCCGCACTCGCAGTATTTGTCACGTGAAGAGTGGACTCTGACCGCGTCGTCAGATGCCCTGTGGTACCGCGCCGAACGGCAGTCGTTGCGACGGCTCCCGGTCACTGGTGCCATTGCCTTCACCATACGCGTACACATTTGCCCTTTGGCTGCTTTGAAGCAGTGTGATGGCGCGTTGGAGTCCCTCTGGGCGGCGGTTGACGCGGCGCCTCATGATTTGAGGCGCTATAAAGGGCTCGATATTCTCGAGCCTGTCATCGCAAAGTGGCGCTGTGAAAACCATGCGAAGTGAGTGGGCGTATATCTTCGCGAACCTATTCCAAAGACGAAACAGGCAGCCCTCGTGAAGCTTAAGCTCAAAGAAATACGGCAAAAATCAGGTATTGATCGATTTGTTATTGAATCAGTGGACTTGAGTTTGTACATCGCGTTCGTGCAAATAGACGGCGTAGAACACCTCATTGCGGACAACACGGGGAAGCCCCTAAAAACGACTAACCTGCTGTCGATGCAGCGTCAAATCAAGCAGTTTGGTCAGGTTGAATCGGTTTTGCGGCAGCGAAGCGCCTACGACGAAATGGTGGGCCGACCGAGTCAAGTCTCCGCGGACAATACAATGGAGATTTCGCTAGGCAGTCAGCCTCTTCCAGAGTGGCTTAACTAATATCATCCTTATCGAGACCATGGCCCCAGTCACGCTTCGCTTCTAAATAGCGTCTGTTGCAGTCGTTCACACCCGAGACATGTTTTTCGCGGGTCAGATTCTGGACACCCAGTTCAGTGAGGTCGTTCATTTTTTTGGGGTTGTTGGTGAGCAGTCGAATGGGGCGACCGCGACCAAAATATTTGAGCAGAGACGCGGCGTCACTGAAGTCGCGGCAGTCGTCGGGTAGTCCTAGCGATCGATTGGCTTGATAGGTGTCCTCGCCGGCGTCTTGTAGGAGGTATGTGGCGGCCTTTGCCCAAAGACCAATGCCTCGACCCTCGTGACCGGCCATGTAAATGAGGTACCCACCTTCTGGATCTTGCGCGATACGATCGATCGCCGCCTCGTACTGCGGGCCGCATTCACAGCGCTGTGAGCCAAATACGTCGCCCGTCAGACAAGACGAATGCACGCGAACCAGCGGCGACTCAGACGTCGCGGCGGGCCCAATTTCGAGAACGCTATTGACGGCCATGCTCGAAGCAAGGTGAGCAAATAAATGTTGGCCGCCTTGTTCCCGTAGGTTCGATGCTAGGTTCTCTACTTCAGTCAACTCTGTCGCACGCACAGTGGCGTACCACTTGGCCTCTGGATGTTCCTCACCCCTCGCCAGCGGCAAGGGTATGGGTCCGAGTAGGTTGACAAGGCGCTGTTCTGAAGACACTGAGGTACTGCCGCCAATAGGAAGCCGAATCCCGTCAGAGTCGACCCGAAAGAGTTTTTCCTCTTGGGCAAGACGCTCGCGAATACCGGGCTTTAAATATGTAAACATCGATCGTTCCGTAATTAGCTAATGACGTGAAGGTCGTTGGTCGCTACACGACCAAAGGTTGCTGCTGAGTGATACAGTGTATCCCTCCTCCCATGGCAAATAACACCCGTGCATCCAAATTAGTGACATGACGGTCAGGGTACAAGTCTTTCAAAATTTCGAGCGCGTGCTCGTCGGTACGGTCACGAAAAGCGGGCAATAGGACAAAACCATTGCCCACGTAGTGATTGACGTAGCTGTAGTCCACCCAGTCGATGTTATCGCGTGCGATTCGAGGGGCAGGCAATGCACGCACTTTAAAGCCTGCCTCTTCGAGTGCGCGGCACTGATTTTGCCAAAGCTTGCTGTCTGGGTGACTGGTGTCGAACTGGCGATGCAAGAGCACTGATCCATCGGGCACAAACGCGGCGACAATATCGACGTGGCCGCGGGTGCCATGGTTTTGGTAGTCACGCCAGAGCCCCCGCTCAAACCAAACGGCTCGCTCGGTACCCAGCTGATGATGAATTTCTTGTTCGACCGATGTTTTGCTTGCTGTGGGATTGCGACCCGGATCGAGTTGCACTGTCTCAGTCAGCAGCACATCACCCTTACCATTAACCGCAATACCACCGCCCTCATTGACTAGAGGCGATGGCCGTCGCTCTGCACCCGTCATTCGAAGGATCTCCGATGCAATATTGGCATCGCGGCTCCAGTCGAAGGCGGTGTGATCGCCCCAGCCGTTAAATACCCAATCAACGCCACCCAGCCTGTCGTTATTGACTACAAAGGTGGGGCCTGAATCGCGCAGCCAGGCATCGTCAATATCAATCGGGTGAATTGTAACGGCACTTGAAATTTTCTTTCGAGCAATGCTGAGCTGATCTGGATGACAGAGTATGTCAACACTCTCGTGCTCGGAGATAGTGTTAGCAACAGCTGACCATGCGTCGAATACGTCGTCATCGCTCACGCCCGCAGTCTCATAGGCGCCGGTAGGGAAGCCCATCCACGTCGCTTTATGAGGCGCCCATTCGGGCGGCATGCTCCACTGACTCATGGCGTTAAGCGCCGGGCAGCCCGGGTATGGGGCCGGTTGCACCGCGCCCATCGGACGCGCGTGGATTGATGACGGGTTCGGTGAGTCGCCCGTAAGTGTCGGGGCGCCTTGTCGCAAAAAATGGGAAGAGCTGAAGCCAATCTTGTCGCTGGCTAAGCTCAATTTCACTTACCAGGGCAACTTCCTCGTCCTCAGGTGCTTCGACCAAGATTCGGCCGAAAGGGTCAGCAATAAAACTGCCGCCGTAGAAACGAATGAGGCCTTCAATACCGGTGCGATTTGGCACGGCGATAAATAAGCCATTTGCGATCGCATGACCCACGATCACGGATTGCCAAAGACGGCGGGTGTTGAAGTCTGGGTGATCAGGCTCAGAGCCGATTGCCGTGGGGTAGCAAAGGAGATCTGCCCCTGCGAGACCATAGCTTCGCGCAACCTCGGGGAACCACTCGTCCCAACAGGTTGGCAGCCCCAGCTGCACATCAGCATTGTCCGTGGCAACACTGTGGACTGGGTAAGGGGTCTCGTTAGGGCCTTGCGCAAAATAGCAGTCTTCAAAGTAGCCTTCGGTCACTGGAATATGTAGCTTCCGTGTGCGGGCAACAATCTTGCCACTGGGCCCCACAAGAACCGCGGTGTTGTAACCCAAACCGTCGTCCCGGTCCGCTTGCTCGTAAAGTGAGACCTGCACGAAGACGTCGTTAGCGCGCGCGGCCTCCTGTGCAAATGCGACAGTCGGACCGTCCTCGAGGCGCTCAGGTTGACGATCGTTGTCAGCCTGGGGGCGTTTGTCAGCCGGATAACGACTTAAGGTGAGCTCGGGCAGGAACACAAGCTCGGCGCCCGCGTGTGCGCAGGTGGCAACACCTTCGTGAAGCCTTGCGACATGGGCCTTTGGATCGCTGTCCCATCTCATCTGGAAAAGACCCACCCTCAGCGGCTTTGATTGTTGCTCTGACGCGCTACACAAGCTGGGTTGAAGCGCGGAAGTAATAAGCTTGATCATGGGACTCTCAGAAGTCTGATGTTGTCGTTAGTGTGCTCAATATACCAGAGCGGAGGCGCGTCATTGACACCTCTTTTTGGGTACTTAACAGTCATTGAGTAGCGCTTGCGCGCTCAGTACGTGCTGTCTAGGGGCGGCGTAGAGTTGTTCTAACAGGTCTTCGCGGTGTTGCCTCCACACCACGTACTCGTGAGGCAGTGCGTCCTTGAGACGGGTCTCAAGTGCCAGGAGTGGTGTCTGAATTTCATAGTGTCTTTGAGAAACGCGTGCTGACCAGGCCTGGACATCGGCAGCAAAATATTTTGCGATGACGGTTTTGGTCACCGTACCGACATCGGTTATCGCACCGCGATGGCAGTAGGCCCCGCTTGTGGCCGCAAGGGCCATTATCGCACTGCCCCGCGTGAGTTTATCTGTTTGCAGTCTTGCGGCCTCGATCAGTTGACCCCCCGAGTTCACGCGTAATTTCGCCAGCAGCGGTTCTAGATCCTCGTCTTTTTCGGTCCATTGACCGTCTAAAAAACGCTCTACTCGTTGCGATAAAATCCAAAGGGCTTGTGCTGTGTCGCCGCTCGCATTGTTAGGATAGTTCAGCAAGCTGTTGGGTGTACGCCAGAAGTCTTGCCATTCAGGCCCGCCCAGTAAGGCTGTGAATAAACGTTGTTTGAGGTGTGTTCGGCGCAGTGCGATGTTGTCGTGCAGTGTCTTCGCGATCTCAGTTTCACCTTGTCGGGTGAGCAGTTCAATGCACGCAGGTGCGAGCCGCAAAAACTCCAGATCGAGAATGAGCTTCTGCGAGGCCGATGCGGTTCGCCCCATAGAGGTGTTTCGTCGCGCAATATTGGCCTGTAGCGCACAGCCGCTGAGCGATAAAAAATCGATCAGTGAAAGCGTACCGTTTGGAATATTGCTCCTCCGGCTTTGACTAAAGGTCGGAATCTTGGGCCTGCTCGCGACCTCCATGGGCTCAACTTCTACACCCGCGACACGGCTGAGGCGCTGCAGGTAATTATCAAATTTTTCGGCTCCAACTTCTGCTGGAGAGCAGGCCGTTATGCTGAGCAACACCAGTATTGTCAGTTGCTGCCTCAGCACGATCCGGGCACCGTCCACGCCATTAGGGGCTTGTGGCCATATCAAGAACCGACTGCGCGCTTGCGCGCCAAGCAATCAGTGCAGTCAGCGACTCGTCGGGTTTGGTCTTGGCGGCCCAGCCAGCAAAAGAGAGCAGGACCAATAAATCGATATCCGCCATGCTAAAGCGCTCACCGGCTAAAAATGGACGTGAAGCCAACTCATGATTCAACATGTTCAGCGCGTAAAGTAGTTGCGCCTGTCCACGCTCAGCGAGTGCCGGTATTTGCTCAGTATCGAGAACACCAGGCACCGCGCGACCAACAAAGGCTGGATTAGTATTGCGAAAGACGTCTGCCGTGGCTCGAAATACATCGTTAAATAACCGATGGTTCCAGTCGAGGACCGCCGCTTTTTCTTCAGCGCTACTGCCCAGGAGAGGTTGATCGGGGTTCACGGCTTCTAAGTAGTGTGTAATGGCAAAAACAGACGTTAGAACACGTCCGCTGTCCAGCACCAGCGCGGGGACAGTCCCGGTTGGAATTATCGCTTTGTAACTGTCTGTGCGTTGTTCGCCCTCTGGGAAATTGACCTGATGGGTGTCTATTTCAAGTCCTTTGAAATCAATGAAGAGCTTTAGGCGTTGGGGGTTGGGTGCCGGGTCAAAGGTGTAAAGCTTCATGAAACAGTCCTCTTGTCGTCATTGTGTGTGTAATTTATGCCGCTGTTTGCACAATAAAACACATTGTTGTCTGCACTACTTGGACAACCGAGTTTTTTCGCAGTCACATTAGTCTGTATACTGCGCGCTTCAAAAAACTGCCAAACGAGTTTCCAAAGCCATGCGATACCTTCTTGTCACTATATTAGCGCTTTCTGTTTCTGCATTTGCCCAAACCGACGAACAGCGCGCATCGATTGCGGACCGTATTAAATCTTTTTCGACCGTCTGTGTGGCGGGAGAGGATTGTGGTGGTGCACCCGCTGGGGCCGACATGGCTCAAGCGTCGCTTCCCGGTGAGGCAAAGTATGCCAGCTGCGCGGCATGCCACGGGTCTAACGGGGGCGGTGGTATTGGTCCGGCCCTGGTGGGTCGAGACACCGATTATATTGTTGGTCGTTTGACCGCTTACCGTGCGAACGAGCAAGTTGGTGCGCAAAGCGCACTGATGTGGGGGCAAGCTGCGGCGCTCAGCGATGAGGATATTCAAGATCTTGCCGAGTACGTCACGGGCTTCTAAACCCTCGACTGCGTCAGTGGGCAACTCAGGTTGCGCCAAAGGATGTGTTCGATAGTTGCATAGAGGGACTTCGCCGATACGCGAGGGCCTCACACAGCTCTGCGGTTGTCACCGATTCAGTGTTGGCAAGATCGGCAATTGTTCGGGCCACTCTAAGACACCGATGAAGGCCTCTCCCTGAAAGCCTAAGACGCTCTCCCGTCGTTTCTAGCCAAGACTTGGTGGTCGGCGACAGCGAACAAAGGTCTAGAAGCTCTGCGCTCGGTATCCTTGCATTCGCGACACCTTGGCGCGTGATTTGTCTTTCACGTGCGCTGTCGATTCTTGTTTTTGCTTGAGCGCGTAGCGTTGACTGCTGGGTTGTAGGGGCCATGATCTCAGAGACTCTCGATCGCTTGACCTGGACATAGAGATCAATTCGGTCCAGCAAAGGTTCAGACAGCTTTGTCTCATAACGATTCAGCGCGGCTGTGGAACAGCGGCAATGATTGTCGATGGAGTCTTTAAATCCGCAAGGACAGGGGTTCATGGCCGCTACCAGTTGAAATCTTGCGGGATAAACGTGCGACTGCTCCGCTCGTGTCACCTGTATTTCGCCGGTTTCAAGGGGCTGTCGGAGCGCCTCAATGGTCGCCAGTGAAAACTCTGGAAGTTCATCGAGGAATAAAATGCCATTGTGTGCAAGGCTTATTTCGCCCGGGTTGGCATGGCGTGTGCCCCCGACCAGGCCCGCTGTGCTGACGCTATGATGCGGGGCGCGAAAGGGGCGCTCCAGCGAATAAGGCTGATTACTAATATCCAATAAAATTTGGCTCTCGAGTATCTCTTTTGTTGACGGCTTTGGAAGCAGTTGCCTGATGAGTTCTGCCGCCATGGTCTTTCCTGCCCCCGGTTCTCCCGACATCAAGAGGTGGTGGGACCCTGCTGCCGCGATTTCGGATACTCGCCAGAGCTCCGGTTGTCCTACGGGTAGGCTCACTGCAGGAGAGGGGGGGTGACGGTCCTGAGGGGCGTTCGCTCTAGGGCGATTGTTTTCAATCTGATCGGGATGTTTTAGGTCTTTTAATGAGGTGAGCCCAACAAGGTTAGGGCACACGGCAAATAGGGCGTCGGCGTTGATCTCCGGGGTGTAAACCACCGTATCCGCGTCTCGCTCACTCGCGACAGCGGCGAGAAGACCCCTGGTCTCCAGTACCCGTCCGTCGAGACTGAGTTCACCGAAGAACTCTGCGCTGTCTGCAAGTGATGAGGGCAGTTGTTTCGACGCAATCAAAATGGCGACTGCGATTGGAAGATCAAAGCCTGCACCGGTTTTTTGGAGCGCGGCCGGAGAGATGCTAATGGTGATACGAGAGTCGGGCCAGCGAAATCCAGTTGACAGTATGGCGCTGCGAACCCTTTCCTTTGCGTCGCGAACTGTGGCTTCTGAAAACCCCACGAGTGCAATCGTTGGCAAGCCTGCACTCAAGTGAATTTCGACCGAAACCAAGGGCGCACTGAGACCTTGTCTGCAGCGGGTTTTGACTCTGGCAAGCGACATGTAACTTCCTTGTTTTCCTCAAGACGTCCTGTCCTGAGCGTATCGGCTGACTACTGATCTCTTTCTAAGGCTTCAATCTTCGTTGATAGTGCGTCGATCTCCGACTCCAGCTGCTCGACACGCAGGCGCGTGCGCTGCAGCACTGCGGCTTGAGCATCAAACTCATCGCGACTGACAACGTCGAGATTTCCCAGTGCCGAACGAGCAACGGCTTTGGCGTTACCTGACACCTCGTCGGCCAGCGTTTTCCCTTCTTTCACAATGCTCCCAAACAGTCGGGAGAGTGCTTCTGTGGAGTCGGGCTTTTGTGGGTCTTCAGTCATGAAGTCAGTCTCACGTTTGCGTTGTATTAGGTTATCCGAATTTCATGGCCAAATACCGCATCAATTTTGGGCATCGTCCATCTTTTTTCGCACCAAAGCAGTGCGGCCTCATGTCCATTCCGCCTCCTAAGCGCATCGATTATTTATTAAGCAATTGATTTTAAACATTTTTATTGGTGTTGGCTCGACCCTCGCTATTAACCGAGCATCCCAAGATTCAGCACCTGAAGTTGTATCGCGGATCTTTCACTCAAAAAGGAGAAGACAATGTTCAAGAAAGCGGCTCTTGCAGTCCTCGTTACTATCCCAGCAACGCAAGCCTTCGCAGCTGAAGTGAGCGGCAATGTTGCCCTAACGTCCGATTACAAATTTCGCGGAATATCGCAGTCGGACAGTGCCCCATCAATTCAAGGCGGGTTTGACGTCGCCTTTGACAACGGTGCATACATTGGCACATGGGGCGCAGCGGTCGACTTTGATTGCTCCGCCGACGAAGTGAATTCGTGTGGTGGTCTGAATGGTGGTATCGAGCTCGACTACTACGTTGGATATGCCTCTGACATCAGCGACAGCGTGTCGTACGACATCGGTTACATCTATTACGATTACCCACAAGACGAAGGTCTTCTCGGCGATTACGGCGAAGTTTACGGGTCGCTCAGCTTTGGTGACTTTGGCATTGGGATGAATTACTCAGATGAGTACTGGGGCGAGACCGGTAAGTTCACCTACACCTATGCAACTTACAGCGTGGCACTCTCCGACGCGTACGCGCTCGACTTCTTAGTGGGTTCGGGTGACTACGACGAAGCCGGCTACCTGGACGGTGCGACGAGCCACATGAATTGGTCGATCGCCTTATCAACTTCAGCGGCGGGTCTTGACCTTGCGCTGACTTACGAAGACACCAACCTTGATGAAGCTGACGCCTATGGTTACGACTGGGCAGACGCCGCTTTGATCTTGACCATTGGCAAAAGTCTTTAATTCATCCGTTGTTTGATTTCAGCCATTGCGAGGGAGAAAACTCATGAAAATGGTCACTGCAGTCATTAAGCCCTTTAAGTTGGACGACGTGCGAGAAGCACTGTCCACCATCGGGGTACAAGGCATCACGGTAAGTGAGGTCAAAGGTTTTGGGCGACAGAAGGGACACACCGAGCTCTATCGGGGTGCGGAATATGTCGTCGACTTTTTGCCGAAAACAAAGGTGGAAGTCGCCGTCTCAGACGAGATGCTCGATCAGACGATCGAGGCCATTTCAAGCGCAGCCCAGACAGGAAATATTGGGGACGGCAAAATTTTTGTTACGTCACTTGAACAATCCATTCGTATCCGCACCGGTGAAACCGGTGTTGATGCGCTCTAAGCGTAGAGGAGAGGCATCATGGAAGCTACAGCTGAACTGAGTTACGCGTTAAACACCTTCTATTTTTTGGTGTGTGGCGCGTTAGTAATGTGGATGGCGGCCGGTTTCGCCATGCTTGAAGCGGGTCTGGTTCGAAGCAAGAACACGACTGAAATTTTGACAAAAAACATCGTTTTGTTTGCGGTTGCATGCACGATGTTCATGCTGGTCGGTTACGAGATTATGTATCCCGACCTTTCAAACTACGCCCTCACTGGGATTACTGAGGAAAACCTCGAAAACGGTTATGCGCCGTCGGCTGACTTTTTCTTCCAGGTTGTGTTCGTGGCAACAGCCATGTCCATCGTCTCCGGTGCCGTCGCAGAGCGGATGAAACTGTTGGCCTTCCTCATTTTCGCTGTCGTCATGACTGGGTTCATTTACCCCATGGAAGGCAACTGGACGTGGGGTGGTGAGAAGGTATTTGGCCTCTACAGCCTGGGTGATAACGGGTTCTCCGACTTTGCCGGTTCTGGCATCGTTCACATGGCCGGTGCCGCTGCAGGCGTCGCAGGTGTTTTGGTGATTGGTGCGCGAAAAGGCAAGTACACGGCTGATGGGAAAGTTAATGCAATCCCGGGCGCCAATATGCCACTGGCGACGCTTGGAACATTCATTCTGTGGATGGGATGGTTTGGTTTCAACGGGGGTTCAGTACTTGCAACAGCTACGGTGGCTGACGCGACGGCGGTTGCCAACGTGTTCATGAACACCAACGCCGCTGCTGCCGGCGGTTGTATTGCTGCCCTGACCGTTGCAAAAGTCATGTTTGGTAAGTTCGATCTCACCATGGCATTGAATGGCTGTCTTGCGGGTCTTGTTGCAATCACCGCCGAGCCCTCAACACCAACAGCGTTGCAGGCCACTGTATTTGGTGCTGCGGGCGGTGTCCTCGTTGTACTTTCGATTGTAGGACTGGACAAGCTCAAGTTTGACGACCCCGTCGGCGCGGTATCGGTCCATGGTGTGGTTGGTTTGCTTGGGCTGTTGCTTGTGCCCCTGACTAACGATGCTTCATCGTTCTCCGGTCAGCTACTCGGCGCATTCACAATCTTCACGTGGGTGTTTGTCACCTCGTTTGTTGCCTTCAAAGTAATTGGGTTTATTACGCCGGTTAGAGTCACCGAGGAAGAGGAATATGAAGGGTCTGACCTTGCCGAGTGCGGCTTGGAAGCCTACCCAGAGTTTACGTCCGCCCGATAGTAGTTTGAGTGAGACCTTGGGGGAGCTTAGCTCCCCCTTTTTTTTGCACCAACAAACCGCATCGGCGCACCATTTATTAGAAAATCCGATGACGTTCGTCAACTATTTCGATTGGACCCATCCCCGAAACAAGACTACTTTCATGGTCTGAGGGAATGCACCTTGAGTGTGCGCCCATAAGTTACTGAGTCTTTTTTTGAGGAGTCAACCATGAACGCAATCAAGCTCGCGCTTGCTGGGATAGTGCTTTTGTCGGCTATGTCTGTGCCAGTTCAGGCGGAAAATACATTCGCAAAGCCTCCGCAGTTTTGGTGGCCCGAGCGCATCGACTTAACACCGTTGCGTCAGCATTCACCGGAGTCAAACCCTTACGGCCCCAATTTCAATTATGCGGCCGCGTTTGCAAAGGTCGACCTTGATGCGCTCAAGGCCGATGTCCGTGCAACGCTGACTGACTCGCAAGACTGGTGGCCAGCTGACTACGGTCATTATGGTCCTTTCTTTGTTCGCATGGCTTGGCACAGCGCAGGGACTTACCGCGTGGCTGATGGCCGAGGTGGTGCAGGGGGCGGTCAGCAGCGCTTTGAACCGCTCAATAGTTGGCCTGATAACGGCAACTTAGATAAGGCGCGTCGTCTGCTATGGCCTGTTAAGAAAGCGTACGGTGCCAACGTCAGTTGGGCCGATCTCATGATTCTCGCCGGTAATGTGGCGATGGAAGACATGGGTTTTAAAACATTCGGCTTTGCGGGCGGACGTTCGGACGACTGGGAGCCTGATTTGGTCTACTGGGGGCCTGAGAAGGTGATGCTTGCGGATGAGCGTTACTCGGGAGAGCGCAAACTCGATAACCCGCTTGCCGCCGTTCAGATGGGTCTTATTTATGTGAATCCCGAAGGTCCCAACGGGACGCCCGACCCTAAGCTTGCCGCACAGGATATTCGCGAGACGTTCGGTCGTATGGCCATGAATGATGCAGAGACTGTTGCTCTCATTGCCGGTGGCCATACCTTTGGAAAAGGGCATGGTGCACATAAGCCCGACGCGTGTGTTGCTGTGGAACCTGCCGGTGAAGGCCTCGAAGAACAGGGTTTCGGTTGGAAAAATCGCTGTGGTAAGGGGCATTCGGAGGACACGGTCACGTCCGGTTTTGAAGGTGCTTGGACGGCGTCTCCAACCCGTTGGAGCATGATGTATCTGGCCAACCTGTTCGCTTTTGATTGGGAAATGACCCAAAGCCCTGCCGGCGCCATTCAATGGGTGCCTGTCAATGGCCAAGCGGCTAATACGGTGCCGGATGCTCACGTACCAGATCGTCGACACGCACCGATAATGTTCACGACCGACTTGTCGTTAAAAGCTGATCCTGCATACCGAGCAATTTCCCAACGATTTTTAGAAAATCCAAACGAGTTTGAAGATGCGTTCGCGCGTGCCTGGTTCAAACTGACACACCGTGACATGGGTCCGCGCGCACGCTATGTCGGCTCTGATGTACCTGCCGAGGTATTGATGTGGCAGGATCCTGTGCCGCCGCTCGATCACCCACTCGTCACCGAAAAGGACATTAACGCCCTGAAGAAGGCGGTTTTAGTGTCTGGTGTGAGTGAAGCTGAATTGATTAAGGCCGCATGGGCGTCAGCGTCATCCTACCGAGACAGCGACATGCGTGGCGGCGCCAATGGAGCGCGTATACGACTCGCCCCGATGAATAACTGGCTGGTGAACGAGCCGGCTGAACTGAGGTCCACGCTTTCGGCAATCGAGCAGGTGCAGTTGGCATTTAATGCCAAGGCTCGCGGTGGCAAAAAAATTAGTATGGCCGACATGATTGTACTTTCAGGCGCTGCAGCTATTGAAAGTGCAGCCGCGAAACGCGGTCACGACCTTACCGTTGCATTTGTTCCGGGACGTATGGATGCGTCACAAAGCCAGACCGACGTTGAGTCATTTTCTGCGCTGGAACCGGTCGCGGACGGCTTTCGTAACTACTACGACGAAGCCCGGAACTATCTGTCTCCAGTCGGTGCGATGATCGACAAAGCAAATCTACTTGATTTGACAGTTCCAGAGATGACTGCGTTGACGGGTGGATTGCGAGTGTTAGGCGCAAATGCCGGCGACTCTGCACACGGCGTGTTAACCGACCGCAAAGGTGAGCTCACTAATGACTTTTTTGTGAACCTCCTTGATATGAGCTTTGAGTGGTCAGCATCGAGCGAGTTTCCGGGTGTTTACGTTGCCACCGATCGAGAGACAGGCACGCGGCGATGGACCGCCACACCCGTTGATCTAATGTTCGGCTCGAGTTCCGAGTTGCGGTCGATTTCTGAGGTTTACGGCGCAGACGACGGTGAGGCGAAATTCGTGAGTGACTTTGCCAGCGCGTGGACAAAGGTTATGCAGGCCGACCGGTTCGATATTGATGCGGTAAACACCACGACGTCAGTGGCTCGGCGTTAGCGCTTCACTTGCTCAAATGAAGACCCGGCCTCTGGCCGGGTTTTTTTTGGTTTATAAGATGATTGATCAGTCCACTTCATAAACGTCACCGGTTGCGCCATACTCACGATTCACACGGCATGTGCCGTTAAAGAAGATTGTTGTGAGGTTTTCATGAAGTTAGTCACCGCGATTATTAAGCCCTTTAAACTTGACGACGTTCGAAGTGCGCTCTCCGAAATCGGTGTGCAGGGCGTAACGGTTACGGAAGTGAAAGGTTTTGGTCGTCAGCGTGGTCACACTGAGCTTTACCGAGGTGCTGAGTACGTTGTCGATTTTTTACCAAAACTGAAGCTCGAGATAGCGACAGCGGGCGAGCAGCTGGAGCAAATTGTTGACACCATTATTTCGGCGGCCAGCACTGGCAAAATTGGCGACGGAAAAATCTTTGTGTCGGAGCTCGAGCAGGTCGTTCGTATTCGAACCGGAGAAACGGGCGAAGAGGCAATTTAACCGCGGATATTTTTCAATAACGCGGGTAGCTCAGTCAGACTACTGATTTGATTGACGTCCAATAGATTGGTTTCGCCGTTGGGGTTGTACCAGACGGGTGTAACCCCTGCGTTAAGTGCACCCTGCACATCACTCTCGACGCTGTCCCCTACGTGAATCACTTCTGTGGCGGCACAGCCCAAACGTTCCCATGTTAGATCAAAGATACCGCGGTCTGGCTTGGCAATACCGACCTCGTCAGCGCGAATCGCAAGCTCAAAAAATACTCCCAACTCGGTCTTGAAGACATTCGCGTTGCCATTGGTAATCGCCACAAGGCGATACGTACCGCAGAGCTGTTTAAGAACCTCGATGGCGTCTGAAAACAGTACGACGTCGTTGCGTCGTGCCATAAAGGCTGCAAATGCCGCGGCAGCAGTGCTCGCTGCCTTCTCAGCATTGATGCCAAGTGAGGTGAGGAGTTGAATCATGACCTCGAGTCGAAGTGCAGTAACATCGCCGATAATACTCGGAGCGTTTTCGAGTACTTCTTTCCGACATTTAAAAATATGATCCTGACTGAAGTGCTCGGTGAATTCTGGATAAATCTGAGACAGTTCTTGCCACTGGGCTTTATCGGCAGCAATCAAGGCCGGACGGGGATTCCATAGCGTGTCGTCTAAATCGAACGAAACCGTAGTGATCATGGTTTTGTCCCGCGCTTGGCGCGCTTTTGTGCTCTGGGATGCGCTTGATCATAGACCTTTGCGAGATGTTGGAAGTCCAGGTGCGTGTAGATTTGTGTCGTTGCAATGTTGGCGTGCCCGAGTAGCTCCTGGACTGCCCGCAAATCACCACTTGATTCCAACAAGTGACTGGCAAACGCGTGGCGTAATACGTGTGGGTGAACTGTTTGCGACATCCCGTGCTTGATCGCCAGCTGCCGGATTCTTTCTTGAACTGTGCGAGGGCTGATTCGCATCCCACGCTGCGTGACGAACAGGGGTGAGTCGAAGCCGAGTGACTCGTCGCCGAAGGGTCGGTATTTCATCCACTCCGATAACGCCGTAAGCGCGGGTCTGCCGACAGGAACCAGGCGTGTTTTCTGACCTTTGCCCACAACGGTGATCACTTTATCGGTCTTATCCAAGTCATTGATGTTGGTCCCAACAAGTTCGGCAAGACGTAGCCCTGCAGAGTAGAGGAGTTCAGCCATCGCATGATCTCGTGCCATCAACGCATTATCACTGCGATGGTTGAGAAGCTGAGCGACCTGATCTGGTTCGAGTGTTTTAGGCAGTTTTCTTGGTGTTCTGGGGGCCTTCACTCCTGCTGTTGGGTCGTTCAAATTGGGGCTATGGCGTGCGAGAAACTTATACAGTGATCGCGTGGAGGACAGGTGCCGCTGAATCGATGTCGCAGATAGTGTGTTGCGATTCAACACAGCCACCCACTGCCTGAGTAACGATTGATTGAGTTGATTAGGGTGCGAGATATCGCGTTCAGCACAAAAGCTAATCAGCTTTTTGAGATCTCTTTGATAGTTTGCAATCGTGTGCGATGAGTACCCTCGAACAACATCAATGTATTGCAGGAATTCGTCGACTGCCTGATCCAGTGTTTGATCGGACAAGGCGTTAGTCCGCGGGTCGGTTAATGGGTAAGCTTGAAATGACATCCGCTAAGTATTCGAGAAAGAGTGTCCCTTCGCCAATACCATAGCGTGTGGCATCGACCGACCCGACGGCAATCACTGCAGACTCTTGTCGTCGCGTTGTAAGCCGCGCTAGTGCGGCCGAGCCTTCTGTGGCCTCTTCATCAAACAGCGCTTTGAGTTCGTGAGCGCGTAGAGGACCACTTGTGGCGTTTTTGTTGCCTAGTAAATGCGACGCAACAGTGTTCGAGGGACTGTCGCCATTGTCACCACACCAGTGAAATGCGACTAGCTCGACGTTGAAGCTCTTTTTCACAAGGGCGCAGAAAAGACCGGCTATGTCGTCTTTCGAGCTGCGCTCGGCCAGCGATGAAATGACTTCTTGCGTCGCCTGCAGTAGCGCCTCATTTTGCTCTGCTCGCGCCACTAAGCCGTCTAAGCGACGCCTTAATTCGGCATTGCGCTCGCGTAAAAGGGCCACCTGGCGTTCAACGAGTGATACTGCGCCGTCGCTCACGTGGGCCAACTTTAACTCCCCAAGTACGTCTGGGTGTTGATCAAAAAAATCGGGGTGTGCGCGCAGATAATCACTGACTATCGCTGCGGTTACGGCCTCTGGTGCTGTTGACGCGTCGCTCATTTACAACTCACTGGAGTGTCAGTTTTCCTTCAAAGACGATTTCCGCAGGTCCAGCCAACCACACTGGTGCGCGCTCATCTTCCCAAGTCACTTCGAGCTTACCCCCGGGCAGTGTCACTGTCACGTTGGTTGACAACAGTCCCAGTCGGATGCCGTGCACCACGGCGGCGCAGGCACCTGATCCGCAGGCCAATGTCTCACCGACCCCACGCTCAAATACCCTGAGTTTGACGGTACTCGCGGTCTCAATTTCCATAAAACTAACGTTAACGCCCTCTGGGAAAACGTCGAGTGCTTGCACCATCGGACCAATCTTCTCGACCGGTGTTGCCCCGCAGTCATCAACAAGAACGACTGCGTGAGGATTGCCCATCGACAGAATGCCCGCTTTTAAGGTCACGTTACCGAGCGTCAGATCGCACTCGATGTCGGTGCTCTCAAGCGAGCACGGGACTGCGTTTAATGCCAGTTTGGGTGCGCCTAGATCGGCGCTGACTTGCAGGTCTTTGGTCATCACCAGCCGCGTTAGCTCGCCACCGACCTCGAGCGTAATCGCATCACTGCCCGAGAGTCGCTGTTCTCGAATAAAGCGGCCGACACAGCGCGCGCCGTTGCCGCACTGTCCTGCAACAGAGCCGTCCGCATTAAAGATCTTGTATTCAAAATCTGCATCTGGGCGTTTGGGCGGTTCAATCAGTAAAACCTGGTCGCAGCCGATCCCAGAGTGTCGATTGGCAAGGTACTGAATGTGTGCTGGTGTCAGTTCAACGGGCTTTCTGACGCCGTCGATCACCACGAAGTCATTGCCTGCACCGTGCATTTTTGTAAATTCGAGTTTCATACGAGGTGCTCCGGCAACCGTTCGCTGGCCCATAAATCTTCGACCTGCTCGCGCTCACGAATGATGTGAGCTGTACCGCCGGACACGAGAATCTCGGGGGCCCTGGGGCGGGTGTTGTAATTTGACGACATGGCAAAGCTATAAGCTCCCGATCCCATCACGGCCAGTAGGTCTCCTTCGGCCAGCGTGAGCCTCCGATCTTTACCTAAGAAGTCACCGGTCTCACAGACGGGACCGACAATATCGTAAGTTGTGGGATTGCCTTCTCGCGTCTCTACCTCAACGATATTTTGCCACGCGGAGTATAGAGCCGGTCTCAATAGGTCATTCATTGCGGCATCGACTACTGCAAATTGTTTCGTTTCCCCGGCTTTAATCACCATGACTTCGGTTAGTAGTGCACCTGCATTTCCCACAATGGATCGACCCGGTTCAATGAGGAGCTCCATGGCAAGGTCACCCAGCTGATCTCGGACCGCTGAAATGAGGTGTTTAGGACTGGGAATATGCTCATCGTCATAGCGAATACCCAAGCCGCCGCCGATATCGATGTGTGTCAGCTCAATGCCTTGTGCTCCGAGTGCCAGCACTAAGTCGCGCAGATGAGAAACGGACTCGATAAACGGCTCAATCTCAGTCAGTTGACTGCCAATGTGACAGTCAATACCCACTGGTCTTAGCGACGACGAGGCCTGTGCAACGTGATAGAGAGCGATCGCGGCGTCCGCGCTGACACCGAACTTATTTGCTTTCAGTCCGGTTGAAATGTACGGATGTGTTTTCGCATCGACATCGGGGTTGATCCGAATTGAAATGGGCGCCACTTTGCCCAACTGCCCGGCGATTTTTTCGATGAGTGCAAGCTCAGAGGCCGATTCAACGTTAAAACATCGAATGCCTGTCTTGAGCGCGAAATCGATCTCTGCCATTGATTTCCCCACGCCTGAGAAAACCACTTTCTGGGGGTCGCCACCGGCGGCGAGCACTCGACGCAGTTCGCCGCCTGAGACAATGTCAAAGCCAGAGCCTAGCGAGGCAAGTAACTTCAAGACTGCGATATTTGAATTGGCCTTCACGGCGTAGCACACCAGGTGCCTTGCCCCTTCGAAGGCGGCACGCCATTCATTGAATGCAGTAACAATGGCGCTTTGCGAGTAAACATAGAGCGGTGTTGAAAACCGGTTTGCCAGCTCGGGCATCGCTATGTCTTCACACATTAGCGTCCCTTGTCGGAGGTCGAATCCGTTTGGAAGGTTTGGTTTATTTGACATGCTAGAGGCTAGTTCGCAGTGGCGGGTTTTGGATCTGGGTATCGAAGTTCGCCGGGCTGTCCGCACCCTAGGTTCAGCGCCAGCATCAGAGCGATACAGGGAAGAGTGAGTTTTCGCACCAGAAACACCATTTATAAAACACAAAGTATATCAGCTGTTAGGATGTGATCGTGACTCGAGTTACAGGAGTCAATAATGTTTCGCCGCTGGAAAACAATAGGAGCTGCAATGGCCGCGTCGCCCCGATACTACGAATGCATCGATCAAACATTTGAGGACGTTGAAACACGACTTGAAGACCTTGACTCCGACCCGGATATTGCGGGGGCCGAGGGTGTTTTAAACGTAAAGTTCGTTAACGGCGTCACGTTTGTTTTGAGTCGACAACCGGCTGTTGAGCAACTCTGGCTCGCAACTCCCGGTGGTGGATTTCACTTCGTATGGCGAGAGTCAGCGGGTGATTGGTTCGATACGAGAAGCGATGAGGCCTTTCGCCCGCTTTTTCTCAGAGAACTTGCCGCTCACGCGGGTGAGAAGATCGAATGGTGAGAGGCGGCGGCCTGGTCATTGCCGTGGTGTTTGCGGCGCTTGCTCCGCGCTTAGCCGTTGCTGAACGAGTTCATGCGCCGTTGTGGGTCGAAAATTTATCGCCTCTGGCTGCGTTGATCGGAATTCCTTCGCAGCGCACCGCTGATATCCGTGAGGGTCTGTCAGTGACTGCACATACTGATCTTGCGACGCATTTTGTGGCGCAAGTGTCCGACAACGAGCAACTTTTTTTTGACGGCGAGTCACAACGTCAGAGTCTACGTGTTCGTTGGGGCTTATCGCCGATGTGGGAGGTCAGTGCGACCCTTCCGGTGACTCGGCACAGCGGCGGATTCGTCGATTCTTATGTCAATCGCTGGCACGACGCCTTTGGTATGAGTGATGGGGGTCGAAGTGCGGTACCCGAAGACCAAATTCGTTATCAATTTGACAGCCTGATGCAGGGCGCGAGCTTGGATAGGTCGGCATCGGGTCACAGTGACGTGACCTTTGAGCTGGCGCATATTGCAGAGCGGCAAAAAGACCTGCAAATCGCCTATGCAGTTGGGTATAAGGCCTCGACCGGGAACGTTGATGAATGGACCGGTAGCGGTGCTTCTGATGTTTACTCTGTGGCGCGATTTAGCGGCGCGCACCAGAGCGATTTACCCTTTTATTGGCACGGACAGCTCGGCGTGACGCATGTTGGATCGAGTGCATTACTGGGCCCTCGGCAAAAAGAGTGGATTGGGTTCGGTGGCTTATCGATGGAATGGCTACTCACTAGCCACTGGGCGCTGCTTGCTCAGTTTGACAGTCACAGCGCGATTTTAAGCAGTGACCTTAAGGCGCTGGGCGAGCCTGCCGGTATGCTGAGTTTGGGGCTGAGGCGGAGCTTAGGTCGTCACTGGGCCGTTGATGTGAGTTTCGCCGAGGACATTGTTGTGGAAAGTGCCCCGGATATTATTTTTCAAGCATCTCTCCACTATCGGCCCTAGTCTGAGCGTCAACCTAAGGCCGCGCGCGCGCGCGATGCGGCAGCCCGAACTTGTGCCGGTGCCGTTCCACCAATGTGATCACGAGCGGCGACCGATCCGTCGAGGGTCAGCACTGTAAATACATCCTCTTCAATGGCGTTACAAAGACCTTTCAGAGTCGCCAGTGATAGCGCTGCGACGTCTATTCCTTCTGCTTCTGCTAAGCCTACCGCTGTACCGACAATTTCGTGGGCATCTCGGAAGGCAATACCTTTGCGGACCAAATAGTCTGCAAGATCTGTCGCCGTTGGGTGGCCAAGACCTGCTGCTCGGCGCATGGCGTCGGGTTTTGCCCTCATCGCGGGAACCAAGTCAGCGAGCGCCATGAGTGAATCGTGCACAGTCCTCACCGCGTCAAACAGGGGCTCTTTATCCTCCTGGTTGTCTTTGTTGTAGGCAAGGGGTTGACCTTTCATCAGTGTAATCAAGGCAACTAAGTGACCCTGCACACGCCCAACTTTCCCTCGTATAAGTTCGGGCACATCGGGATTTTTCTTCTGGGGCATGATTGACGATCCGGTACAGAATCGATCCGGCAGGTCCACAAAATTGAACTGGGCACTGGTCCAAATAATCATTTCTTCAGCCATGCGAGACAAGTGCATCATGGTAATCGCAGCGGCCGACGTGAATTCGATGGCAAAATCTCGATCAGACACAGAATCCAGAGAGTTTTCTGTGGGTCCCGAAAAACCCAGCGCGCTTGCCGTCAGTTGTCGGTCAATCGGGTAGGAGGTCCCTGCGAGTGCGGCTGAACCCAAGGGGCAATAATTCAGGCGCTGTGCGCAGTCAGCAAGTCGACCGTCGTCGCGCACGAGCATTTCATTCCATGCGAGAAGGTGGTGTCCAAAGGTTACGGGCTGGGCTACTTGTAAGTGAGTAAAGCCCGGCATGATGGTGTCAGCATAGGTTTCGGCTTGATCAATGAGCCCCGTTCTCAGGCGCGTCATTTGACCGCGAATACTGCCTATGGCTTCGCGAAGGTAGAGCCTAATATCGGTTGCGACTTGATCGTTGCGCGATCGTCCCGTGTGCAGCTTTTTGCCGGCGTCGCCGATAATCTCAGTGAGTCGTGCCTCTACGTTCATGTGCACGTCTTCGAGCTCGACGCGCCATTTGAAATCGCCCGTTGATATCTCAGTCTCGACTTGGTCAAGGCCGCGACGAATGTTGGCGAGTTCTTCATTCGTCAGAATTCCGCAAGCATTGAGCATCAGAGCGTGCGCTCTTGAGCCTTCAATGTCATAACGTGCGAGCACGTGATCAAATGAATAAGACGCAGTGAATTCTTGCACAAAGGCGTCAGTCGCTTCACTGAATCGACCGCCCCATGTTTGACTGGTATGACTGTCTATAGAACTGGACACGCGATAAACTTCTCTTGTTGGACTGCTTGCTAGTGTATCAGGTGAAAACCATTGCTTGTGCGGGTGGTAGGTTTAAAAGAAATAGGGGGAAGCATGGATTCAATCACAATAGCGACTCGAGAGAGTCCTCTGGCACTGTGGCAAGCGTATTTCGTACAGGCAGAGTTGAAACGTCACTATCCCGGTATTGAGGTGAAGCTACTGGGTATGACATCGCGCGGCGATCAGCTTTTGGACACGCCTTTATACAAGGTCGGTGGCAAAGGTTTATTCGTCAAGGAGCTTGAGACAGCGCTCATGGATGGGCGTGCGGATATCGCCGTTCACTCAATGAAAGATGTACCCATGGCGTTGCCCGACGGGCTGACCTTAGGTGTCATTTGTGAACGGGAGGATCCCCGAGACGCGCTGGTGGGTGTAACGAGTTTTGATGCCCTTCCGAAGGGCGCACGTCTGGGTACCTCCAGTCTCAGACGGTCGTGCCAAGTCATGCAGCAGCGACCTGACCTCAACATCGGCTTTCTTCGGGGGAATGTAAATACCCGCTTAGCAAAGCTAGACGCCGGCGAATTCGATGCGATTATCCTCGCATGTGCCGGGTTAATGCGCCTGGGCTTTAACGATCGCATTGGTGCCGCGATTGATGAGGATTTTCTGCTTCCTGCAGGTGGACAAGGTGCAGTGGGTATTGAATACAGAGAAGCCGATACTCGTGTTGCTGAGTTGTTAAGTCCTCTTGCGCACAGCGAGACGTCACGCCGTGTGATTGCTGAGCGAGCGGTGGTGCGAAAACTTGATGGTGGCTGCGATGTGCCGATAGCCAGTTATGCGGTATCGGAGGGTGAAAATTTGTGGCTGCGCGCTCGTGTAGGTTCGCCAGATGGCCGCACAGTGATTGCGGTGGAAGCGCGTGGGTCAGACCCCGAAGCGCTAGGCCTTGAAGTGGCTGACGCGTTGCTCGCGCAAGGAGCTGCCGACGTGCTGAAAGCCGCACGATCGTGACGCGCGTTGTGGTTACTCGCGCGACTGAGGACGCTCAGCGTCTTGGTCGACGGCTTTCAGACGCTGGCCATATTGCCATTCAACTGCCTTTGATGGCCATCGAGTCGACGGGGGTTTCCTGGGATACGGACAGTACACCCGCGGTGACAACGATCTATATTTTCACTTCTGTTAACGCGGTGCGCTACGGGTTGCCGGGGCTGACCCCGGGTAGCGAGTCGTCGCTAATGCAGGTCATTGCGGTTGGACTTCGGACTCGCAGCGCCCTGGCCGATGCGGGAATTCAGGCGACCAGCCCGTCCAGAGAGGACTCTGAGGGTATTCTTGAGTTGTTTGAGGCGACGAACAGCACGCCGACTCACGCCGTTATCATTAAGGGGGAAGGCGGTCGAGACTTCCTGAGTGAGGCGTTATCGTCACACAATATTCAGGTGACGACAGTGGATTGCTACCGTCGCACGTGGCCTGTGATTTCGGCTGATGATCTACGCCAAGCTGTCAGTCTGGACGAGCCGAGTGTTGTACATGTGGCCAGCGGCGAGACTTTACAGCGCTTGTCTCAGCTCTGTTTAGAGCAGGATTTACAGGTGCTCAACGTTCACCGTATTGTTGTGCCCTCACAGCGCGTAGCCGAGACCGCGAAAGAGCTCGGTTGGCAATCGCGTATAGTAGCTGAGGGAGCAAGCGACGAGGCATTGCTGCGAGTCATCGCTCAATTGCCTTAGTGGATAATGGCGTTACCAAGGGGGGTGCATGAGTGAGCAGCAACGTGGTGTCAAAGCGCGCCAAAAGGCGAGTTGGGTCGGCCGATTTACGGTCGTCTTGCTGCTACTGGTTTTGGCCGTCGCCGGCGGTGCATCGTACTATTACGTGATGCCCCTTGTTGGCGAGGTTCTGGAAGAACAGGCGGCAATGAAGGCAAGTATCAAGGAGTTTGGGGACGCTGATAAGGCCCTTCGAGGCGATATTCCTGAACTTCTAAACGCAGCAATACAGCGTGAGTTAGAGACGCTGCGCGAGGTTCAGTCGGCGGAAATTAGAGGGCTAACTGAGGAGTTAAAGCTGCTCAAAGCGTCGGAAAGTCGCTTAGCTCAGCAACTCCGGCGCGCAGAAAAACAGTTGTCACGAATGTCAGGTTTAGATCAACGCGCTTGGCGCTTGGCGGAAGCTGAGTTTAATGTGCGGATGGCCAGTCAGCGACTGCGCGTCGCGCGAGACGTCAAGGGTGCCGAGCGTTTGCTGGTGACGGCAGATCGTCTCCTTGCCGGCGTTGGTAATGCGACAGCCGATATTGTTCGACAATCCGTTGCCTCTGATATTGCCGGTCTTCGTGCGTTGCCTGATGTTGATACTGCGGGTCTTCTGGCTCGTCTGAATGCCCTAGAGGAACAAATCCGTCTGCTCGAATTTGTCATCGCCGGTTCATTCAGTGCATTGGCGAATACGGACCTTAGCGCAGACATTATTGACGGTGATCTGTCGGTCTGGGGGAGGGCGCTTTCACTGCTTTCGCGTTATTTCGTTGTGACCACTATTGAATCGTCTGAGATGCGTCCTCTGCCCGATACGTGGGAGCCGCTGTCGCAAATGGCTTTGGCGGCGATGCTGGAGCAGGCGAGGGTGGCCTTGTTGATGGGTGATCAAGATCAATACGGCAGTGCTCTCCTGCGAGCTGAGCGTTTTATTCGGGCGCATACGCATTCTGACGACGCCCGATCAAACAGCGTCATCGAGTCACTAGAGGCGCTTGCTGCGACAGATTTTCTGCCGCCACTTCCAGATTTATCAGCGACATTGCGCATATTTCGCGATTTTGAGCGCGCACCAGAATCTCTGGCTGTCCCTGCCCGTGTTGAGGAGACACCCTGATGCGGGGTCCCTTGTTGCTCGTGATTCTGGGTTTGACTGCGGGGGTGGCACTCGTGTCGGTGTTAGCACAAGATCCCGGCTATGTGCTGTTACAGCGCGGAGACTATCGCGTTGAAACTACGGTAGTCGCGCTCGGTATTATGGCGGTCTTTTTTTTACTGGCGGCTAGGCTAGTGTACCGGGTGCTTGTCGCATTACTCGGCATTGCCCCGGGTATGGGTCGCTGGCTTGAAAAGCGTAAAGAAAACCGAGAGTCCGAACTCGTACGAGAGAGCTTCACGGACGTGCTCGCCGGTCGGGACGTCGCGCTCAATCAGAAACTTGGAAAGCTTGAGCGAGTGTCTTGGTTTTCCGAGGTCCACCTGAAAGAGGCCCGCAACTGGGTGTTTACTCGGCAGCTCGCGACTGCTCAAAAACGCGATAAGTTAAAGCGTCTATGGCAAAGCGCGTCCGCGCATCAGAAACACGATCCAGTTTTTACCGCGTTATATGCTGGGCACTTACTGCGGGTCGGCGCGTCCTCAGATGTGGAAGCGCAGTTGCTCGGTTTGGCGGACAAGGGGTGGCCGATTGAAGCGACGGCTGTACTCGCCCAGTTGAGGGTGTCAAAACCCGATATGCTGATCAGCAAGCTTACGAAGTTGATGGAAACTGCGCCATCAGGCGATGCTGCAACCGGCTTGGTCATCGCGAAAGCGCAGGCGATGTCGGGCGATCAGGGTCAACAGCTACTGACCGATTACTATGCGGCGCACCGCTCAGCTGACATCGTAACGGCGCTTGGGACCCTCTTCCTTAACCGCGCCTAGCGTTGGCGTCCAGGCAAGTTGATTCCCAGAGAGTCCCAAAGCGAATCGACGTGCGCTTTTACCTCTGGATCCATTTGAATCGATGAACCCCATTCTCTCTCGGTTTCACCCTCCCATTTATTCGTCGCATCCATACCCACTTTAGAGCCAAGACCTGCAACCGGCGAGGCAAAATCGAGATAATCAATGGGGGTGTTGTCGATAAAGACTGAATCGCGACGAGGATCCATACGCGTTGTCATGGCCCAAATCACATCTTCCCAGTTTCTGACGTCAACATCCTCATCAGTCACAATGATGAACTTGGTGTACATAAATTGCCGCAAAAAGCTCCAAATACCCAACATGATGCGCTTTGCGTGCCCTGGGTATTCTTTGCGAATACTGACCACCGCCATACGGTAAGAGCAGCCTTCAGGGGGTAAATAGAAGTCCACAATCTCTGGGAATTGCTTTTGCAGTAAGGGTACAAAGACCTCGTTTAAGGCGACGCCAAGAATTGCGGGCTCGTCTGGCGGCCGGCCTGTGTAAGTGCTGTGATAAATCGGGTTTTTCCGGGTCGTCATCGTTTGCACGGTAAAGACGGGGAAGCTTTCAACCTCGTTGTAGTAGCCAGTATGGTCGCCAAATGGCCCTTCATTGGCCATTTCGGTGGGATCTATGTAGCCCTCCAAAATAATTTCAGAGTGCGCCGGAACCAAAAGTTCGTTGTCTCTGCACGCAGGTGTCAAGCAGTTGGCCAGCTCGGTCTTACCGCCGCGCAGTAGCCCTGCGAAGGCGTATTCTGACAGCGCATCGGGCACGGGCGTCACCGCGCCGAGCGTTGTGGCGGGGTCTGCGCCCAATGCGATCGCCACTGGGTAGGGTTCTCCCGGGCGCTTTAATGTCCAGTCTCGAAAGTCGAGAGCGCCGCCACGATGCGACAGCCAGCGCATGATCAGCTTGTTGCGCCCCAGAAGCTGCATTCTATAAATACCCAGATTCATGCGCGGTTTTTCTGGTCCGCGTGTGATGACTAACGGCCATGTCACCAGTGGCCCAACATCGCCAGGCCAGCACGTTTGAATAGGAAGCGTCGTCAGATCGACCGCATCATCCTTGATGACGACCTCTTGGCAGGGTGGGCGGCTGATCGTTTTGGGGCCCATGTTGAGCACCTTCTTGAGCAGCGGGGCTTTGTCAATCAGATCCCGCATACCCTTGGGCGGGTCAGGTTGTCGTAAATAGGCGAGAAGCTCACCAATTTCACGCAGCGCTTCGGTTGAGTCTGCGCCCATACCCAGCGCAACACGCTTTTCAGTACCAAAGAGATTGGCCAGAAGCGGCACGTCATAGCCCTTTGGATTTTCAAACAGCAGCGCCGGACCACCGCCACGCAACGTACGGTCGGCGATCTCTGTCATTTCTAGATTTGGATCAATTTCTTCTTTGATTCGCACCAAATCGCCATTCGCTTCTAGCGTGGCGAGGAAGTCGCGTAGGTCCCGAAATTTCATACTGTCGTCTTCAGCTTTTCATTCACCACAGCATGACATAGATGAATGGAGAGCGGGTCACTGCGTCTTGAAACTGACGCGCAAAATGAGCAAGACAGGGCGTGGGCGCACACTGTGCGCCGAAACTACTTACGCTTCATTGATCGGAAGAACTCGTCGTTAGACTTGGTGTCTTTGAGCTTGTCGAGTAAGAACTCAATCGCCGGTAGATCTTCCATGCCGTGGAGTAATTTACGTAAGATCCACATGCGATGCAGCTCGTCCTCGCCGGTTAGCAGTTCTTCCCGGCGCGTTCCTGAACGTCGAATATTAATTGCCGGATACACGCGCTTTTCCGCGATCTTTCGATCGAGGTGGAGTTCCATGTTGCCGGTACCTTTAAATTCTTCGTAGATGACTTCGTCCATCTTTGAGCCGGTCTCAGTGAGCGCCGTTGCAATAATGGAAAGGCTGCCTCCTTCCTCGATGTTTCTGGCGGCACCAAAGAAACGCTTTGGGCGTTCAAGTGCGTGCGCATCAACACCACCGGTTAGGACTTTTCCTGAACTGGGGACGACCGTGTTGTAAGCCCTTGCTAGACGGGTAATGGAGTCTAAAAGAATAACAACATCACGCTTGTGTTCAACGAGGCGTTTTGCTTTTTCAATCACCATATCGGCGACCTGAACGTGCCTCGACGGCGGTTCATCAAATGTCGACGCAACAACCTCGGCACCACGCGCACCGACAGAACGTTGCATTTCGGTGACTTCCTCAGGGCGCTCATCAATCAGCAGGACGATGATATAGCACTCAGGATTATTGCTGATGATGGACTGTGCCATGCTCTGCATCATGATGGTTTTACCCGCCTTGGGTGGAGCCACCAATAATCCCCGCTGGCCTTTACCCGTGGGAGAACACAAGTCGATGATACGTCCCGTTAAGTCTTCGCTAGAGCCATTTCCCTTCTCAAGGGTAAGCCGCTCATCGGGAAATAGCGGGGTTAAGTTTTCGAAAAGAATTTTGGCTTTTGCTGTCTCGGGCGATTCGAAGTTCACTTCACTGACTTTGAGCAATGCAAAATAGCGCTCTGAGTCTTTGGGTGGACGAATCATTCCCGTAACAGTATCGCCTGTTCTCAAGTTAAAGCGTCGAATTTGACTAGGACTGACATAAATGTCGTCGGGCCCGGCTAGAAACGAGCTGTCTGCGGAGCGTAAAAATCCGAAGCCGTCGGAAAGAATTTCCAGAACGCCGTCGCCGTAAATGTCTTCACCGCTTTTCGCATGCCGCTTCAGCAGTGAGAAAATAATGTCCTGCTTTCGTGAGCGGGCCATGTTTTCGATGCCCATCTCCACGGCCATGTCGATGAGTTCTTGCATCGTCTTGGTCTTAAGTTCCGTGAGACTCAGTGGATTTTCTGATGGGACATGTGGTTCACGGCGGTTACGCCGGTTGCGATTGCGTCGGTTGCGACCGCCGCCCTGGTTTTCACCGTCTTCGCTCGCTGATGCCGTCTCAGTATCGCTTGAGTTCGCTTGCTCTTGAGTTTGTTCGGGAGCGGCTTCGTCTTCTTTGGCGGCCTCTGCCCGATTCAGTTTGAGCGTTTTTGTAGGCTTGTCGTCAGTGGCTGAGGCATCCGATGTATCTGCCTCTGGAGTCACGTCGACTGCCGGACTGGCTGACGAATCGATAATGTTAGTTTCTTCTTCTTGCACGCGGTTTTACCTGTGGCTTTTGGGGAGTAGTGTTTGGTTTGTCCATTACTGGCGCGGTAGAGATTTTTTCTAATGAAACCCCATAGTGGACGCGAATACATGGGAAGATGTCAGTGCGTTTACTCAGGGGTTTGCGGCGTGATGACGCCCACAACGGAAAGGTAGCACCGCTTTTGCGGTGCGTCTACAAAGAGTTAAGAGATTTTTTTGGGTGTAGGACGTGTTTGGATTAGAGGCAACTGTCTACAAACTCAGCGAGTTGCGTTTTTGAGAGCGCGCCTACTTTTGTTTCTACTGCACTGCCGCCCTTAAAAACGATCAGCGTTGGAATTCCACGGATACCAAACTTCCCGGGTAGATCGGGGTTGGCGTCTACATCGACCTTGCACACTTTAAGTTGATCGCCGTATTCGCTGGCTATTTCCTCAAGCACTGGTGCAATCATTTTGCACGGTCCGCACCATTCGGCCCAAAAGTCCACGAGGACGGGTACATCTGAGGATAAAACCTCATCTTGAAAATCAGCGTCAGTGACGTGTGTAATATTATCGCTCATAGTGCCTCCGGGTAAGTCGCATCATATACTCTCAAAAAATATGTTCGGATGACAGCGTTGAAATCTAATGAGTAAAAACTCGATGGATTCATGGTTTGTGTATTTGGTTGAGTGCACCGATGGTACGTTCTACACCGGTGTCACGACCGACCTGGTGCGTCGCATCAGACAGCACAACGGAGAGCTCGTCGGCGGCGCGAACTATACGCGGGCGCGTCGGCCTGTGGCATTAGCGTGGTCTAAGGCCTGCGAAAGCCGCTCCTTTGCCCAACAAGAGGAATATCGCGTTCGTCGCGTCCCGCACCGAGAAAAAATAAGGATGGCGATGACCCATGATGAGTGATGTAAATAGAGAGTTTTGGTCCTGGGCCATTGTGCGTTACGAGACCGAAGAAGTGCGCGACTATTTACTCGGGCTTCAAGAACAGCATGGGCTTATTATTTTGGAGGCGATGTTCCTTGCTTGGCTGGGGGGGCGGGGTAATTTTTTAACCGCTGAGGCGTGGGGTGTCCTGCGGGAACGGATTAGCCCTTGGGTTGATTCTGTTGTGTTGCCGCTGAGGCAGCAGCGCGTTCTTTGGGGGCAAAATCCACAGCGCCTCGAGGACCGCCGCGCTTTATTGCGTCTCGAACTGGAAGCGGAGAAGACACTCGCCCAGATTCTTTGTGGCGCCGTTAACGTTGATGCGCTCACGCGCGGGGGAGAGTGCATCGCAGGCAATCTCAGCCACCTTCCTGAACTTCCCAGTGCCGACTTGATTAATCGTTTAGAGACTCTCTTAGGGCGGTAGCAAGTCATCGGCGAGCCGCGTAATATGCGGCGCTTATCTTTTAACTATTTCACACAGGACAACCTGCCATGTTTAACCCGAGTATTCTCTCGAAATTCACCGTTAAATCTGTAGCGTTTGCTGCACTGATTGGTGTCGGCTTGACCGCTTGTGATCAACCCACGGAGACACCTGTCATGAGTTTAGAGAGTCAAGAGCAGCGAATCAGCTACGGCATTGCCATGAACATGGGTCGACGAATGAAAGCTGAGGGCGTTCCGATTGACGCCGACGCGTTTTCGGACGGCCTGCGTGATGCGCTTTCAGGTGCTGAGGCGAAGATGACTGATGAAGAGATCAACGCTGAGATGATGGCGCTTCAGGAAAAAATGCAAGCCGAGCAAGAGGCGCAAATGCAAGCTGCAGGTAGCGTCGCGTTGGAATCAGGCCAGGCCTATTTGGCTGAAAATGCGACTGCCGAAGGTGTGCAAATGACCGCCAGTGGGTTGCAGTATCGCATCGTTCGTGAGGGCACGGGCGTGAAGCCAACAGCCGCAGACTCGGTCGAAGTCCACTATGAGGGACGCCTCACCGACGGCTCGGTATTTGACAGTAGCTACAGTCGCGGCGAGCCGGTCACGTTTGGTGTTACTCAGGTCATTCCTGGTTGGACTGAAGCGCTGCAATTGATGAGCGAAGGCGCAGAGTACGAGCTGACCATACCGTCTGAACTTGCCTACGGTGCAGGTGGCGCAGGCGGTGCAATTGGGCCTAACGAAGTATTGGTCTTTAAAGTCGAGTTGTTGTCGGTCGTCTCGGCGGATAGCTAACCCGGCTTTTTGATCTTCACAGCGACTGCGTTCAACGCACGTATTGTGCGTAGAACTCGATAAGGAAATCTTCGAACGCGAGGGTGTCGGCGGCTTCGATCTCTCGTTGTTTGCGCAGTGAGGAGATGGCCTCGTCAGCTAGACGTGTTCTGATGGGCTGGGGTAGCGCGAAACGCTGAAAGTCCGCGTCCCAGCGTGCTGAATATTCAGCGACCAATGTTGAATAATCGATGCGTCGTTCGCCGAGCTCTCGCAGCATTCGCCCTGACAGCGTTTCCGCTGTTCCCAGCACGCGGGAATTGGCCAGAGCGACGGCATCGCGGTGTCGATTGGTTTGTCCGTATTGGTCAAGCCAGGCCGCCGCCTCGTTCATTGCATCCATAATCGGGGCCGCAAGCTGCTCGAGAGAGACTTCACGAGCCTCGCTGTTCAGAAGCTTAAGCTGCGGATCTCGACCAAAATTTAGGACGCGCTGCGTGTTGGTGTTGTCTATGTCACGTGAGGTCGCATCGCACAGTGGGCTGTCTGATAAAATACAACTGAGCAAAAACGCATCGACCAATGCAATAGTGTCGCTGTCTAAACCCAGCGGTGTGAAGGGGTTGATATCGAGGCACCGGACCTCGACGTACTCGATGCCACGATGTTCGAGTGCTCGCAACGGCGCCTCACCCGATTGTGTCACTCGCTTGGGGCGAATAGCGCTGTAGAACTCATTCTCGATTTGCAGCAGACCATGATTAAGTTGAAGCAGCTCGTTGTTTCGTTTTTTGGGGAGCGATTGATACCCCTCATAAGGCGACATGATCGCGTTGGTCAGCGTTTCTATGTAGGTTTCGATCTGGTTGTAGCAAATCTGCAGTCCGTCTTGGGCCGAGCTTGTATACCCTAAGTCCCCCATTCTTAACGATGTCGCGAATTCGCCGAACAATGTTTGTTCTTCACCGATACTTAAGTGCGGTGGCACGTCGCCTCGAATAAATGAACGGCTCAGTGCCGGCGAACTGCCGGTGAGAAAGTTCAGTAGCCAGCCGTGGCGTTGGAAATTGCGTATCAGTGCCAAGTACCCTTCGGTCTGCCAAGCCTTCATGGACGCTGCACTGCCGGCCAGGGCATGTGACCGGACCCAGAAAGCCTCGGGTAACGAAAAATTGTAATGGATACCCGCAATGACCTGCATGGTTCGACCGTAACGCGCGCCAAGGCCGTTACGATAAACACGTTTCATGGTGCCAATATTAGACCTGCCGTAGTTCGCAATGGGAATCTCGGCTTCGACACCCAGTTCACCCGGCATACTCGCGCCCCAAATAAGTTCATCCGGCAATGACTGCGCAGTGTAGGCGTGTAACTGATGCAGCTCCTCGAGTGCCGTATTCGATGACTCATGGACACCCGTAATGAACTCAAGCAGTGATTCTGAATAGTCGGTCGTAATTGAGGTGTGCGTGAGTGCAGAACCCAAGGGGGTCGGGTGGGGACGCTGGGACAGTCGATGGTCTGTACTGCTGACCCGAAGGCCCTCTTTCTCAATCCCTCTGTGGACTGTGAGCGTATCGGCAGCTTGCCCTTCGCTGATTGCCCTTTTGAATGCCGCCGCCATCATCTTGGAGTACCCTACTAACCACTGAGGTCATTTACGTTAGTCTCTGTTTGAAGGTCGACGTAAATGGACGAGCGCAAGTGTACGCTCTAAGCGATTAGAAGGTACAGCAGTACTGCTTTTGCAGGCGAGGATGGCCGCATGGATTTCGAAGATTGTTTGAAAACAATGGCACGCGAGGGCGGCTCGGATCTGTACCTCACGACGGGCGCGCCGCCGAGCGCAAAGTTTAACGGCGAGCTAAGACCGTTATCGTCAGATGCGCTTCCGCCAGGCCGCACAAAAGAGTTAGCTAACCAACTCATGGACGACCAGCAGCGGCGTGAATTCGATGAGAAACTCGAAATGAATCTCGCGGTCTCTCTATCAGGCATTGGACGGTTTAGGGTCAATATTTTTAAGCAGCGCAACGAGGTCGGCATGGTCGTGCGCTACATCGTCGTCGATATACCCTCGATGAACGCATTGGGCTTGCCGAGTATTGCGTCAGACTTGATTTGCCAGAAACGCGGTCTGCTCCTTGTCGTCGGTGCGACTGGGTCGGGTAAGTCTACATCTTTGGCATCGCTCATCGATCACCGAAACAGCACCATGGGCGGTCATATTGTCACTATCGAAGATCCTGTCGAATTTATTCATCGACATAAAAAGTCTATCGTAAACCAGCGCGAATTAGGCGTTGATACGCGAAGTTGGGATAACGCCCTGAAAAATACATTGAGGCAAGCACCGGACGTGATCTACATCGGTGAAATCCGCGACAGAGCGACGATGGAATACGCGATGTCATTTGCGGAGACCGGTCACTTATGTGTTTCGACGCTACACGCGAATAACGCGAACCAAGCGCTTGAACGGATTATCAATTTCTTTCCAGAGGAGAGGCACGCTCAGCTGTTAATGGATCTCTCACTGAATCTCATTGGTATTCTGTCGCAGCGCCTCATCGTCAGTTCGGCAGGGGCACGCTGCGCCGCAATTGAAGTGCTTTTGGCGTCACCACTCGTCAAGGACTTGATTCTTCAGGGCGATATTCAATCCCTAAAAGAGGTTATGGAAAAGTCGGTTGACCAAGGAATGAAGACCTTTGATCAGGCTCTATTGGGTTTGTTCCACGCCGGGGAAATCTCGGAAGAAGAGGCTTTGCGCAATGCCGACTCGGCGAATAATCTAAGACTCAAAATTAAGCTCGCCAACGATGGGCATGTGGGTGGTAGTGGCAGCCTGTCGTTGGAGAGCTCCGACTAAGGTCAGGAGTTTAATTCAACCAAAAGGTTGTCCACGACGCGCTCCAACTGTTTGAGTGTGCTGCACTCAGCGGCAGTGTCGCAGTTACGGATGACACCCTGCATTTCAGAGTCACCTGTACCCCAACTGCGCTGGCTCTCTGGATTTAACCAAATGAGTTGTCTGCACTTCGAGCGAATCTGGGCCAGCAGGTCGAGTCTGGGGTCGGTATTGTTGTTGCGCGCATCGCCGAGAATAATCACGGTCGTCACACGATTAATGTCGGACATTGCAAGTCGCGCGAAGTCTTCAAATGCACGAGCGTAGTCGGTGGCGCCACCGTACTTTAAATTAACGCGCTCAATCGCGACCTCAACGGGCAGTGCTCGGAGGGTTTCGGTGACCTCACCGAGATTGGACGAAAATGCGAAGCTACGCGTTCTGGGTAGGACGTCCTGCAATGAGTGCAAAAATAATAGTAAGAACTTTGCATAGGCTGCAACCGACCCGCTGACATCGCACAATATGAGGATCTGAGGCTTACGCCGAATACTTTTCCGCCATCGTGGCTGAAACGGTACACCGTCGGTTGCCATGGCTTTACGCAGGGTCGGTGCAATAGCCAGCTGACCCCGTTTTACCCGCTTGCGAATTCGCCCGTGTCGAGCCGCCAATTTGCGCGTCATGCGCTCCAAGAGTCGCTTCAGCCGGGCGCGATGGTGTTGATCAACGTTGCCCAGTGACATATTGCTCAGTGCGTCGTCGAGCATATCTTCTGCGTCGCCGCTGGCGTGGACCATGTAGGCACGATCGACCCGATCGCGCACTTTGTTTCGCAGTTGTTCGCGCAATGCTTGCACAGCCTCAAAGGCTGCAGGCTCGGTAGACTCAAGCTCCACCGCGGCATCACGCAATGCTTGTTCACCCAGAGCATCCAGCATTTTTCGAATGTACTGACCGCGCTGGGTGAGTAACTTAATCGCAGAGACATCGACTTGTTGTGCCGCCGTTTCTACGGCAATTGCGATGGCCGCTTCATCACCACTTTTCAACGCGTCAACCAGCTCGCTTGATAGGTTGGCGGCGAGTTCGGGCTGCGCCTGAATGGCTTGAGAGAGCTGCTCGCCTAGTTCCTGTGGGGAGAGTTTGTTGGCCTCCTGTTCAGTGGGTTGGCTCGGTGCGCTACTGTCTGAGGTCGTGTCGGTCTTGGGTGCCCCAAAGTACTGCTCGAACGCCTCGTTAAACACCGTGACTTCAAACTTTGATTTGGCCAGTGCGCTGCCAAGACCACTTTTTAAAAGCGTACGGTCGCTGTAACCCACGAGCCCCGCAACTTCCATAGCCACCAATGAATCCGCGGGCGAGATAAGAATATCGCGGCCGCGAAGGAACTCGATAAACGCCAGCAATCGATCCGTAGGTGCATCTTGATTGGCGCGCTCGACTGGGTTCATAAGACGATTAGGCGTCGGTGACCTTTTGTTCCTGACTCAAAAGTCCTGCAAGATTATTGACCACACTGGTAAGGTCATCTTCGTACTTTAGGAGGGCGTTTAACGAGCTGCGAACCAGGTCTTCATCGAGAGAGTCCGCGTGCAACAGCACCAGGCTTTTTGCCCAGTCAATCGTTTCAGACACTGAAGGGAGCTTCTTGAGGTCCATTTCGCGCACCCTGCTGACAAATTCCACGAGATGGTCGGTCATGGCCTGCGTAATTTGAGGGACACGTGCTCTCACGATACGACCTTCGAGTTGTGTCGTGGGGAAGTCGATGTGCAAGTGCAAACAGCGCCTTTTGAGCGCGTCCGACAAATCTCGTGTGTCGTTACTCGTCAAAAATACTAAGGGCTTTGATCGACCTTTGAGTGTTCCCAGCTCGGGGATGGAGACCTGGAAGTCGGATAAGACCTCCAGGAGAAGTGACTCAAACTCAAAGTCGGCTTTGTCAATTTCATCGACCAGCAGGACGACACTTTGCTCCGAGTCGATCGCTTGTAAGAGCGGTCTTGGCTCGAGGAACTCTTTCGAAAAGAACACGTCATCGAAGCTGTGTAGCCGCTCCACGGATTCGCGAAGGCCCTGTGCCCCGTCCATGACCTCAGCGAGTTGTGTTTTCAGTAGCTGGGTGTAAAGAAGCTGTTTGCCGTACTTCCACTCATAGATCGCCTTAGATTCATCAAGGCCCTCGTAGCACTGCAAGCGCACGAGTGGGGCGCCGGTCACTTCAGCGCAACTTTTGGCGAGCTCCGTTTTACCCACCCCCGGTGGACCCTCCACCAAGACGGGTTTCCCCAGTGCTGCGGCTAAGTAAACCACCGTTGCGATTTGCTCATTGCATATGTAGCCGGCAGTCGCCAGCGCCTCGACGATGTTGTCGACGCTATTGAGCTTCTCCAAGGAATTGGACATACAAATATTCCTAGTTTGGCGTTAACCGCCAGTAACATTCATTAGTCTTACGACCTGCGGCTCGTCCGGTTGGTCGAACACATGACGCTCGGGTTTATACGCAAGAGCGGCCACAATTGCACGTTTCAAAGTGGCAGCGTCTATATCGCTTCTCAGCATTTGACGTAAATCGAGCGAATTTTCATGGCCTAGGCATAAGATCAAGCGGCCATCAGGCGTGATTCTTAAGCGGTTGCACGAGTCACAGAAATTATCGGTGATTGGTGATATGACACCGACTTCTGTTTGGGTGCCCTCCACTTTATAGCGACGGGCTGGGCCATCGGTGTTCGCACCCACAATTGGCAGTAGATTAAATCGTGATCTGATTGTTTCTAACACGCGTGCTGAAGGCACCAAGCTGAGCGTCCGATCTGTTTGGGTGATATGCCCCATCGGCATTTCTTCGATGAAAGCAATATCGATGCCTTTCTCAAGCGCGTAGTCAAGGAGTGGCTCGACTTGTGTCTCGTTTTGTCCGGTGAGGAGCACGGTGTTGAGTCGAATGCGCTCAAAGCCGGCGTCAACGGCAGCGTCGATACCGGCGAGTACCTTCGTGAGATCGCCGGTGCGTGACAGCTCAGAAAATTGCTGCTGGCAGAGGGTGTCCAAGCTCACGTTAATACGTGAGACACCGGCCTCAACAAGCGGCTGAGCAAGTTGGGTGAGTTGACTGCCATTGGTCGTCAGTACCAGGTCTTTTAAGCCCTCGATGCCACTTAAGTTCCTGGCAATCTCGATAATGTCGGGCCTGATGAGTGGCTCACCGCCTGTCAGTCGAATTTTTTCCACCCCGAGTTCGACAAATAACGTCGCTAATCGCAGGATTTCTTCACCAGAGAGGACTGATTTTCTGGGTAGAAACTGCATTTCCTCCGTCATGCAATATTGGCACCGAAAGTCACATCGATCGGTAACCGACAGCCTGAGATAACGGATACTGCGATCGAAGGTATCGACAAGCGAGGTTGGCTGGGATTTCATGGGGGTAGTGTAACGAAGAAGTGTGGGTAGTACGCAATGCTAAAACCGCATTGGTTTAAATTAAATTCATCGGCCGCACCAGGGCTTGTTGTTGCCCTTGTCGCCGGGGTGGTCTCGTCAGTCCTCGGTCAGACAGATGCTGCTTCAGTGACGACGGCGGTGGCTGTTTTGTGCGTGTTTTGGTGGATTTTCGAACCGATACCGATTCCGGTGACATCGCTCATACCCATGAGCGTTTTACCGCTGTTGGGTGTGATCAGCCCGGCGGATGTCGCGGCAGCCTATGGGTCGCCACTGATCTTGCTGCTCATGGGCGGATTTTTGTTGTCAAAGGGCATGGAGTCAACGGGTGCTCATACCCGAATCGCGGTATCAGTCGTACGTTTTGTCGGTGCCGACGAACCACATCGACTCATCATGGGGTTTATGCTGGCGGCGGCGCTCTTAAGTATGTGGATTTCCAATACGGCGACGGTTCTTATGCTCTTGCCGGTGGCGTTGGCTGTGGTGTCGACTTCAAATGCACCCACGGCATTAGGACCTCCGTTATTACTTGGCTTGGCCTGGGCGTGCAGCATCGGCGGTCTCGGTACGCCCATAGGAACACCACCGACACTGATTTTCATGCAGGTTTATGAAGAAACGACTGGTACGGCAGTCAGTTTTAGCCAGTGGATGTCCTGGGGTGTGCCCGCTGTAGCCATTATGGTTCCGTTAGTGGCTGTTGGTTTGGCGCGCAAGGTGCCGCGTGATTTGGTGGTGAATTTGCCAGATATTGGCGCCTGGCGCAGCGGGGAGAAGCGAGTCTTAATTATCTTTGGGCTCACTGCACTGGCGTGGATGACGCGTACAGAGCCGTTTGGTGGGTGGCGCGAATGGCTGGGCATGTCCACGGCCAACGACGCGGCTGTCGCATTTTGTGCTGTGGTTGCACTTTTTATAGCGCGGGACAAAGAGGGCGAGCCGCTTATTACCTGGGAGCAAGCGAGCGCTATTCCGTGGGGTGTATTGCTCCTATTTGCGGGCGGTATAACGCTCGCGAAAGGATTTGTTGCGTCGGGACTTAGCGGTCAAGTCGGTGAGGTGCTTGCAAGTTTGGCACTGGTGCCGACATTACTCGCGATAGCGGCGGTTGCACTACTGGTGACCACCTTGACCGAGGCGACGTCGAATACAGCGACGACGGCCTTACTCATGCCGATCCTTGCTGCGGCGTCTTTGGCGGCCAATATTGACCCCTTGATTTTAATGGTACCTGCGGCGATGAGCGCAAGCTGTGCGTTTATGTTGCCGGTGGCGACTGCGCCCAACGCGGTCGTCTTCGGGACCGGTCAAATCGATATACGAACCATGGTTCGATGGGGTGTCTGGGTGAACTTGCTGGGTGTATTGGTGATTACGGGTGTTGTATTTTTGTTTGCCGCTGGGTAGCGCGTACTCGCAGCGGCAATCAAGGACCGATTTACAGCAGTGCCATCATAGTCTCGGCTGAACTTGCATCAACACCGGGGCCTTCTTCGACGTTGAGGTGAGTGATGACGCCGTTATCGACAAGCATGGCGTAGCGCTGGCTTCGCTTGCCCATGCCAAAACCTGTGGCATCCAGTGTGAGACCCATGGCGTCGGTGAATTCGGCATTACCATCTGCGACCATCACAATTTCACTGGCGTTTTGAGCGTCGCCCCAGGCGCCCATAACGAACGCATCGTTGACCGAGAGGCAGGCAATTGAATCGACGCCCGCCGCTTTAATTTTGTCTGCGTTTGCGACGAAGCCAGGAAGGTGCGCCATTGAACACCCGGGTGTGAAGGCGCCCGGTAGGGCAAATAAAATGACACGTTTGCCACCAAACAAGGCGTCGGTTGTGAGCGGGGCGGGCCCTGACTCGCCCATGATAGAGAGCGTGCATGAAGGGACGTTGTCCCCAGTAGAAAGTGCCATTGGTATCTCCAAGTGAGTAAAACAAAAAACAAATACTCGACGAAAACATCACTGATGCGCAAGGGTTTGCTTGAGTTTCTCCAGTGTCGTGACATGATTTTGTCGCAGGTTGTTTTTGTTTTTTTTAAAAAACGGCCATTTATCTGAGCGGATAACGCTGGGTCTTGCGTATACCGTTGACGTTTCTCTGTCACAAACGCCAAGTTCGCACCTTGTGTTTTGATGGCGAAAGCCCCATGTACTTGCCTACACAACATTACGGAATTTGAAATGTCTGGAACCGCAGAGGTATCAACAGTGGCAGCACGCCTGTCACTTCGAAAAATGTTCATCGCAGGGATTGCGACGGTTACTGGACTCGTTCTAACGTGGGTTGTTTTGACCGCGAAGTCGGAGCCGCAGGCGGGTCCACCGCGCGATCGACCCGCGCCGATGGTCAGCATCATCGAAGCGCAGCCTTCAACACACCAGTTACTCGTTTACACGCAGGGCACTATCGATGCAAAGCGCCGCGTTGACTTGATAGCTCAGGTCACAGGGAAGGTCGTGAGTGTCAATTCCGAGTTTGCTGACGGCGGATTTTTTAAAAAGGGCGAGGTATTACTTACGATTGAGCGCGATGATTACGAGTTCTCGCTTGCCCGTGCTCAGTCGGCGCTGGCCCAGTCACAACAGCGACTTGCCGAAGAGCGCGGGCGCAGTCGACAAGCACGCCGAGAATGGCGTGAGTTAGGTTCTAAAGAGGCTAATGATTTATTTCTCAGAAAGCCTCAGCTAAGAGCAGCGCAATCCGCGGTGACAGCAGCTGAAGCCGATGTATCCGCCGCCGAGCTTGCACTCGACAGAACCGTTATCCGCGCGCCGTTTGACGGCCGAGTTCAACAAAAGCGGGTTGACGTTGGACAGGTCGTGGTTAACGCGACGCCCTTGGCGCACATTTATGCACTCGACGAACTTGAGCTCCGCTTGCCGCTCTCAGACGCACAATTGGCGCTTTTGCCGCAGCAATTACTGACGTCTTCGGACGGTATGGTTGGCTCGTCTTCACGAATTTCGGTCGATATCGGTGGGCGAGCCTGGCAGTTTTCTGCGCCGATAATGCGTTCAGAGGCAGAGCTTGATCGGCGGAGTCGCGTCGCGACGATTATTGCAGAGTTCCCCGGAACGTCTGACCTCGCGTTGGGTCGGCCGGTGCTAACGCCCGGGATGTTCGCGCGTGCTGAATTGCTGGGACGTCCAGTCCCCAATGTTATTGAGCTTTCAAACGCGGCTTTGAGTCCGGATGGACATGTTCTTGTTGTAAGCGAGGAGTCGAAGCTTGAGCGCCGGGACGTCGGAATCATCAACCGTCAAGGCGCGTCGGTGTGGGTGTCGGGTATCGCCAGTGGTGAACGCGTGGTGACGCAGCTCAATAACACACTGTTTCCTGGTCTTCGTGTTGCGACTCAGCGGGCGGTAAATTGACGTGAACGGACTGATTACCTGGTTTATCAAAAACCCGATTGCGGGCAATTTACTAATGGTGCTTCTGATTATTGGTGGCTACACCAGTATTCCGAAACTCGATAAGCAATTTTTCCCGACTCCAGAAGTCAATCAAATTGAAATTCGCATGGAGTTTAGGGGGGCGAGCCCTCGGGAAGTTGAAGAACAAATTGCCGTTCGCATCGAAGAGGCGATCCATGATCTCAATGGTATCGAGGAGCTTAGATCCACCTCACGTGAGGGCCTTGGGATCGTGATGGTGGAGGTGGAAAGCGACTATCCGACTCAAAAATTAACGAATGACATTAACACGCGGGTCGACGCAATTCGCAGTTTCCCCTCCGATGCTGAGAGGCCCACGGTCACGGAGAGGACCTATCGACATCAGATGGGGCGTGTCCAGATTTACGGAGACTTAAGTGAACGTGAGATGAAGGAGTTGGGCGAGACGTTGCGTGACGAGCTCGTCCGTCAGCCCTGGGTCTCTGTGGTAGAACTGCAAACAGCGCGGCCCTATGAGGTATCCATCGAGGTCTCTGAGGAGAGTCTTAAGCGATTTCAGTTGACGCTCGATCAGGTGGCGGCCGCCGTGAGAACTGCGTCCATTAACTTACCTGCGGGTGCGGTGCAGCGTGAGAGCGGCGACTTGCTGATACAAACCCGAGGTCAGGCTTATGACCGTGCAGATTTCGAGTCTATTGTTCTGCGCAGTGATATTTCCGGCCAAGAGTTGTTACTCAGCGATGTGGCCGTAGTGCGCGACACTTTCGAAGATGTTGATGTCGATATTGAGTTTAATGGTGCTCGCTCGCTGGGCTTGAACGTTTTTGTAACGACCTCCCCAGACGTTATTTTGACGACAAATACGGTCAAGGCTTGGGTCAAGGAACGCGAACTGTCGCTTCCAGACGGCGTGTCACTTGAGTTTTGGCAGGACCCATCAAAATCCTTCAAAGAACGTGTCCGTACGCTGGTCAGTAACGGTTTAGGGGGACTGTTTTTAGTCATTATTGTGTTAATGCTGTTTCTGAGGCCCATGCTCGCATTCTGGGTGTCGGTGGGCATTGTTGTGGCTTACATGGGGACCTTGTTTCTCCTGCCTTATACCGGTCAGGGCCTCAACATGATCTCCCTGTTCGCCTTTTTGTTGACCCTAGGTATTGTGGTGGACGATGCAATCATCGTTGGGGAGTCGGTGCATTCGGCGCAGTCCCGAGGCTTGAGTGGCGTGCACGGCGCTTTAGTGGGGACACGTCAGGTGGTCAAGCCCGTTGTCTTCGCTGTGATCAGTACTATGGTATTTTTCGCGCCCATGTTTTTCTTGCCGGGCGAGTGGGGTCCTGCTTCAAAGGGTATTCCGGTGGTGGTATGTCTCGCCCTGGCCTTTTCACTCATTGAAAGCCTTCTTATTTTACCGGCGCACCTGGCGCACATGAAGCCAGAGCCAGAGATTGCGGATGCAGGCTGGCTCACGCGAACACGGATGGTGTGTGCGAGTGGCTTGTCTTGGTTTGCCAACGAGCGCTATCGACCGTTTCTCGCAAAATGCCTGCGAAATCACGCGATGGTTGGAGGCTTCTTTTTAGTTCTACTCTCTTTCAGCCTGGCACTCTTTGGCGGCGGCTACCTCAAGAGCGCTTTCTTCCCGCGCGTTAATTCAGACTTTGTTGTGGGAATGGTCGAGCTGCCGCAAGGGGGTGCTTTTAGTGACTCGCAGGCGATGCGCGATCGATTAGTGGTTGCGGCCGAAGAATTAAAGACGAGTTACAACAACCAGCCGCGTTACAAAGATAAGCCAGCCATTGATAATATTTTGGGGGTTGCGGGCGGTAACAAGGTCGATTTGTTAGTTCAGACCGTTAACGATGATTTGGACACGGAGGAAATGACCAACCGACTGCGTGCCAGCTTAGGCGATCTTTCGGGAGCGAAAGATGTGCGTTTTGATTACACGATACGTGATCCAGGAAAACCCATTACGCTCTTATTTGCGTCTGATAGCATCGCGGATTTAGAGGTCTTGTCGCAGGATGTTCGTCTCGCATTAGAGCGTTATCCCGGTGTTTTTGATGTCAGCGATAGCTTTGATGCACCAATGGAGGAGCTGGTTTTATCACTGAAGCCTGCTGCCGAGAACTTAGGCCTGACGCTTACAGATGTGGCTCGCCAAATCCGGCAAGCGTTTTATGGCGAGGAGGTTCAGCGAGTACCTCGCAATGGTGAGGATGTTCGCGTCATGGTCCGCTACCCCGAGGCCGAACGTCGTGCGATTGCAAACATCAACGCCATGTACATCCGGACGCGCGATGGAACCGAAGTGCCGTTTTCGACGGTAGCGACATACCGTGTTGAGACGGGTTATCAGTCGATTGAGCGACTCGACCGATTACGGACCTTGGAGGTCAGTGCTGACGTGTCAGAGGAGGGCGCCGCGCCGCGCGCCATTGTCGAGTCAGTACTGAGCAGTGACGGCCCTCTCTGGCTTCAGCGTTATCCTGGACTGACCATTAATATGGATGGCGAGTTACAAGAGGAGATCGAGTTTCAGCAGGCGATGGTCTATATGGGATCGCTGTCAATGCTGGTCATTTTTGGTTTGATGGCGATCGCATTTAAGTCTTACTGGCAGCCGTTACTGGTTTTGACCGCCGTACCGTTTGGTTTGATGGGTGCGATCTTCGGTCATTGGCTGCTGGGTTGGCAGGTGAGTATGTTCTCCATCATGGGAGTGATCGCCTGCGCGGGGGTGGTCGTTAATGACAACCTCGTTTTGATTGATCGCGTGAATAATTTGCGTGCCGAGGGCATGGAGCTGGTCGACGCCTTACTGCAGGGCGCGACTGACCGCTTTCGTCCTATTATTCTCACCTCAGTCACCACGTTTGTAGGGCTTGTGCCGATCATGTTGGAAACCAGTGTCCAAGCACAATTTCTGATCCCGATGGTGACGTCCCTCTCTTTTGGGGTGCTGTTTGCCACGGGTGTTACGCTGGTACTGGTACCTGCGCTCTATCTCCTCGGTGATGACATGGGCAAGTTTTTTATGAGCGTGACAAAACGGGAACTAAAGAGCGGAAGCTCAGACGCCGTGCCGCCCATGGTTTAAGCGAGGCACCTTAAACAAGGCACGTAAAAAAGTGTGCCTACAATGACGTACATAAAAAAGGGGGCGATGGGCCCCCTTTTTTAATGACCGACATCTTACCCTGCCGGTCCTGCAGCGATGATGTCGTCGCTTACGTCAAACTTCTCAATATTATTCCTGAATAACGTGGCGAGCTTTTGAGCCTGTGCGTCATACGCCCCATCGTTACCCCAGCTTGCCTTAGGATCAATGTACTCGCTCGCCACGCCCGGGATGCTGATTGGAAAGTCGAGGTTCAATGCGTCGATATGCTTTGTTTCGACGCTGAGTAATGCACCGCTTTGCGCTGCAGCCACCACGGCTCGTGTTACCGGAATAGGGAAACGACTCCCTTTGCCCTCAGAGCCGCCGGAGCCGCCGGTCCAGCCCGTATTGACGAGGTAGACCTGAGAGCCAAAATCAGCGACCCGCTTCATTAACAAGTCGGCGTAATCTTGCGCCGGGCGTGGCATGAAGGGTGCACCAAAACAGGTGCTAAACGTCGGATGAATACCGGCTTCTGCACCCAGCTCAGTTGAGCCTACACGTGCTGTGTAGCCTGATAAGAAGTGAAACGCGGCCGCCTCTTTGGATAAAAGACTGATGGGTGGAAGTACGCCCGTGACATCACAGGTCAAGAAGATAACGCACTTGGGCTCGCCCCCCATGTTAGTCGCTGAGCGTTTCTCTACATGGTACAGGGGATAACAGCAGCGACCGTTCTCAGTCAGAGTCGTGTCTGAATAATCAGCGTGTCGAGCGTCTGTGAGGGCCACATTTTCAACAATTGCGCCAAAGCGGATCGCATCCCAAATAATGGGCTCATTTTTCTGACTCAGGTCGATGGTTTTTGCATAGCAGCCGCCCTCGATATTAAACACTGATCCGTGTGCCCAACCGTGCTCGTCGTCACCAATTAGGTAGCGAGCGGGATCTGCTGAAAGGGTTGTTTTCCCGGTTCCAGAGAGGCCAAAAAAGAGTGTGGTATCGCCCTCGTCGCCAATATTTGCGGAGCAGTGCATGGGTAGCACGTCTTTCTCAGGCAATAAAAAGTTTTGCACTGAGAACATCGCCTTTTTCATTTCACCGGCGTAACGCATGCCCGCAATCAGAACTTTTCGTTGCCCGAAGTTGATGATGACGACACCCTCTGAGTTCGTGCCATCGCGCTCAGGGTCACACACGAAATCTGCGACGTTCATGATTTTCCACTCGGCTTTATCCGAGGGGTTGTAATTCTCGGGACGAATGAACATATTTCGCCCAAACAGGCTTTGCCACGCGGTTCCTGTGACCACTTTTACAGGTAGATAGTGGTCGTGATGCTCGCCGACATGTAGATGCTGGGCCCACTGCTCTCGGGTTGAGATATGTGCTTTCACACGATCCCATAGCGCATCAAATTTTGAGGGACAGAACTCTCGGTTCACACTGCCCCATTCGATCGCATCTTCACTCGATGCTTCGCGCACAACATAGCGGTCTGCGGGTGAGCGTCCGGTTCGGTGTCCCGTTTCAACGCGCAAGGCGCCGGTATCGGTGAGACAGCCCTCATTTCGGTCTAGTGCCATCTCGATGAGCTGTGCTGCATTGCTGTCTGTATGCTTGTTGGGTGCTTTTGCACTCTGTTCAACGGTCATGGGTGTGTGCTTCCAGTGTGAGTGTGAAGAAACAGTCAACCAATCAGTGGATCGTATGCTCCTCTGACAGGTGTACATCGTCGCACGAAAAGTGGTAGCTCTCGCCACACATTTCGCAGTTCATCGTCACTGTTTTCTGTTCTTCGAACAGGTCAGTGATCTCATGGTTAGGGAGCAAGCGTATCGCGTTTAGGCTGCGTTCACGTGAGCAATTACACCCAAACGTTATACGCTTTGGCTCGAACCTGTGTACGGTCCATTCGTTAAATAATTGGTACAAGAGTGTGTCAGTTTCTGAGTCGATCAATTCGTCGGCCGAAAGGGTGTCTGCAAGCGCACACAGGGTGACCCATTGGTCGAGACGCTCGTCGTCATCTGCCACTAACTGCGATGGGAGCTGTTGCAGCATCAGGGCCGCTGAGGCACCATTTCGGGTGGACAACCAAAATTTAGTCGCCAGTTGCTCACTCTGTTCGAAATAGTCGCTGAGGACGTCTGCTAATTCGTCCCGTTGTACGGCAATGATGCCCTGATAGCGCTGGCCGATATCGGGTTCGACGGTCAGTGTTAAGACGCCCTGAGGAAGATGACTGCTCAACGGGCCCTCTGGCACGTCCAGTTCACCGCGAGCCAAGCCCCGCACTTCGCCGTCGCTCGAGCACTCGAGCATAATCAGGGACACCGGGCCGTCGCTTCGTCCTTGTAGGACGACTCGCCCGTCAAATTTTAAATTATTTGAAATGACCACTGTTGCCGCAGCGAACTCGCCCAACAAGCGCCGGACACCTGCGCCGTAGTCGTGGGCCGCTAATAAATCGGTGAGCACATGCTCGAGGGTGACTGTCTCGCCGCGGATATCCGCATCCTTGAAAAGAAAGCGGTAACTATCATCGTTGGAGGGATACTTTGACATGTCGATAGTTTAACAAGGTCGCCTCTTTGAGCGACCTGAAACTCACATAGAATATTCACAATCGAGCCGCTGTATAGCGGCTCGACGTTTTAGCCAGCGGCGAGTGCCTTAACTTTGGCGTTCAAGCGGCTCTTGTGCCGAGCTGCTTTGTTCTTGTTGATGATGCCCTTGTTGGCCATGCGGTCAATAACGGGAACAGCTTGGTTATAGGCGTCTTGAGCAGAGCCATGTTCACCGGTACCAATTGCTGCCAGTACTTGCTTCATCTTGGTGCGAACGAGCGATCGAAGGCTTGCGTTGTGTGCACGTCTTTTGTCGTTCTGTTTTGCTCGCTTACGAGCCTGTGGTGAGTTCGCCACGAAATCTCTCCGGAATTCAAAGGGCGCAAATAGTGGTTGAGGTCAGTGTCTATGTCAACCGCTCTAAGCCCATACGGTAATAATGTCTAAGTTACAGCCCAAGGATAATTAAAAGCCAGCCCAGTCCCGCGAGTATGAGCGTTTCTTTCGCCTCATTCAGACGGAAAAAAGCATAGCCATAACCGATCGGCGGGAGGAGTAAAGAGAACATGCCCCATGCGTAATCTTCTTTCCACGCAGTGATCAGTAACAAGGCCCAGCTGACGAGCAAGCAGGACACTCCTAAAAACATCAAATAAGCGTTGTACGCTTCCATCTTTTCATCTCCGCAGGTAGGGTGCACGACGGGTCGCGATCCTAACAGATTAGGAGCTGTAGCCAAGCATTTATGAGCTAAAAATCGTATTCTTAGTGGTTAATGAGTGTCTGACCCGAAAACAAGGGTGTGTTGAATAATGAGCGACCTTTACAGCGATATACGGCCCTACCGAGACGCGGAAGTTCGTGACGTTGTGAATGCGCTTTTGGCTGATGATGAATTCATTGACACCTTGGTCGCCCTACACGGTAATAAAATAGCGACATGGTTCCCTGTTATGTCGCGCTTTTATGCGCGCCGAGCTTTACGAAAGCAGTTGTCCGACGTCTCTACGGTAGACGCATTTCAGGCGCTGGTTAAGCCCCGACTGGATCGGGTGGTTGCCGCGACATCCGTGTTCAGTAGCGCTGGGATTGAAAAACTGGATGCCACTCAGTCGTATTTATTTGTCAGTAATCACCGAGACATTGCCATGGATTCGGCATACGCCAATATCGTTTTGGTGACACATGGCCACCGCACCGCACAAGTTGCCATTGGTGACAATTTGCTCCAGAAGCCGTGGGTGTCTGACTTGATGCGAATCAATAAGAGCTTCATCGTCAAGCGAAGCCTCAGTGGGCCTAAGCAGCAACTTGCGGCATCAAAGCAGTTAGCGGGATTTATTCGGGAATCTATCTCTGAAAATCGCGGCCCTATCTGGATCGCTCAGCGAGAGGGACGAGCGAAGGACGGTGATGATTGCACCGAAGCGGCGGTGCTAAAAATGGTGAGCTTGTCTCGCGATAAACGCATCGAGACGGCGGATCAGATTCTGGGAAAGCTCAATATTGTGCCGATCACCATTGCCTATGAGCTTGACCCTTGTGACGTGCTCAAGGCGCAGGAGCTCTCCTTTGGTCAAGGGTATACGAAAAAGCCTTTTGAAGATCTGTCGAGTATTGCTCAGGGTATTCAGGGTCAAAAAGGGTGTGTTCATTTACGCTTTGGCGAGCCGCTAAATCAGGAGACTTTGTCTGTGACGACAGCAGTTGAGCTGATCGATGCACACATGATCGACCACTATCGAGTATTCCAAACTAATCTATGGGCCGTCGAAGCGTTGGGTCACCCGGTGCCGGCAACGCTAAGGTCTGATGCTATTGCCACTGTCTCGCGCGAGCAATTCATGTCGCGATTTGATCTGCTGTCTGAGGCTGAGAGACATGCCGCGTTTTCGATGTATGCGCGCCCTGTTTTGAACTGGGTTGCCCGTCATGAAAAGGACTGATAACGCTTGTTAACCGAAGCGCTCCGCGAAGAAGTTAGAGCGGCATTTTTTGCACTCACTGAGGCAAAAGATCTAAAGCCGCGCTGGGGTCAGCGTCAGATGATTGCAGAGGTGGCAAATGCATTTGGGGATACCGAGGCGTCTTCGTTTCTGGCGATTGAGGCGGGCACGGGAACCGGTAAGACAATTGCTTACACCATCGCCGCCCTTCCGGTCGCGAAGGCACGGTCCAAAACACTAATTATTGCAACCGCGACTGTCGCGTTACAAGAGCAGCTGATCTTCAAAGATCTCCCTGAGATTAAACGTCACAGCGGGCTTAATTTCAGCTATCAGCTGGCTAAGGGACGCAGTCGCTATCTGTGTTTATACAAGCTTGATCAATTGATTCAGGGTTTTGCGGAATCACCCATGTTGTCGATGTACCCGGATGAGGTTGATCTCCCTGAGGGTGAAGACACGCAGCGCGCCTTCGACGCCATGTTGAGTGCTGTCAGTGAGGATCGTTGGGACGGCGACTTGGATTCTTGGCCCGAAGCGTTAGATGCCGGCGTGATTCGCTCCGTCACGACTGATCACTCGCAGTGCTTAGGCCGTCGATGTCCTCACATCTCGGGGTGCAGTTTTTACAGAGCGCGAGAGGGGCTTGAGGAAGTCGATGTTATCGTCACCAATCACGATTTAGTTTTATCAGACTTCAGACTCGGTGGAGGTCGAATTCTCTCTAATCCGGAGGACAGCTTTTACATTTTTGATGAAGGCCATCAGCTGGCAGAGAAGTGCTTACAACACTTTGCCTGTTTTTCCCGCAGCGGACGCACGCTCAATAATCTTGCGGAAACTCAACAGTGGATCGACAGCAAGCGCGAGTTACTGCTTGAGTACGAGGTGCGACCAGAGGCACTGTTAGCGTTAAGTGCCAGTGTGACAGACTTGCTTCAGGTGACACGCGATACGTATTCCTTGTGCTGGGGCGCGCTGTCAAACCGTGTTGATGACAGGGCTGACTTGCGATTCCCCTTTGGTGTTGTCGATCCTGAGTTGCGTGACGCCTCTGCCGCGCTGCGTGACTTATGGAAGCTGCATATCCAGCGACTGTCACCGTTGGTGGGACTCGTTGAGGCGTTGGTCGAAGAGGGTGATGCGGAGCAGCGAGAGGCTTGGGAGGGCAACCTTAATGATCTGCAAGTCGTCATGTCACGGGCTGAGGGACAGCTTGCGCTCTGGGAAAGTTACGCAAGTTCTGCCGACGAGGTCGGCACGCCGTGGGCTCGTTGGATGCGGCATTATGGCGACGAGAGCACAATTGAGTGTTACGCCAGCCCCATCTACGCGCGTGACATTCTTTCGGAGCATGTCTGGGATCGGGTCGCAGGGGCGGTTTTGACATCGGCGACGTTGACGGCCCTGGGATCATTTGATCACTTAATGCAGCAGTCGGGATTACCAGCGGACACAAAACTTGCGCGTGTCGAGAGTCCATTTGACGCCTCTTTAGGGCGCTTTGTAGTGCCCTCGATGGCCAGCGACCCGAGTGCTCCAGCAGCGCATACTGCAGAGCTGGTAGCGCTGCTGCCGGGTCTGCTGGCGTGCAGCCAGGGGACTTTGGTGTTGTTCAGCTCTAAGCGACAGTTGCAGGAGGTTGTGGATGAGTTGGCTCCCCGCTTTGAGTCTGAGTTATTCATTCAAGGTGTCATGAGTAAGGCTGAGATCCTCGCCGCACACCGCCACCGTATCGACTCTGGGAAGTCATCCACTATTTTTGGACTTGCCAGTTTCGCCGAAGGCGTGGATTTGCCGGGTGATTATTGTGAGCACGTTATTATTGCTAAATTACCGTTTTCAGCGCCCGACGATCCGATTGATGCAGCGCATGCAGAGCTACTGGAGTCGGCGGGTCGAAACCCCTTTATGGAGCTGACGGTCCCCAGCGCGGCGCTCAGGCTTCTTCAGGCTTGTGGGCGATTACTGCGGACTGAGACAGACTCTGGGATCATTACTTTGCTGGACCGGCGTATCGTGACGAAGCGCTACGGTCGTGCCATTCTCGATACCTTGCCGCGATACCAGTTTGACATTGAACGTTAAACACTCAGCGTCTGATGTGTTCTGATTTAGAGGCATAAGGAGGCAGATTTTGTCGTTCACAGCGGGCAAAAAAAAGCCCCGCTTCGAGCGGGGCTTTTAGTGGAATGCGTTTGAGCCTTAGTCCCAGCTCAGTGCGCCACCCGTTTGATACTCAATAACGCGAGTTTCGAAGAAGTTCTTCTCTTTACGAAGGTCCATGATCTCAGACATCCACGGGAACGGGTTTTGCGCGCCTGGGAACTGCTCGGGCAACCCGAGTTGAGTCAAACGACGATTTGAGATGAACTGTAAGTACTCTTCCATCATGCTCGCATTCATTCCTAGAACACCGCGCGGCATAGTGTCGCGTGCGTATTCAATTTCGAGCGCTGTTCCCTCAAGAATCATTTGAATCACTTCCTGTTGGAATGCTTCGGTCCACAAGTGCGGATTCTCGAGTTTGATCTGGTTGATGACGTCGATGCCAAAGTTCAAGTGCATTGACTCGTCTCGCAAAATGTACTGGAACTGCTCTGCAACCCCGGTCATTTTGTTACGGCGACCCATTGATAGGATTTGGGTAAAGCCGCAGTAGAAGAAGATGCCTTCGGTGACGCCATAGAAACCGATTAAATTACGCAGTAACTGCTGATCAGCCTCGACCGTGCCGGTGTTGAAATTGGGATCTGAGAGCACCTTCGTTTTGTCGAGTGACCAAGACGCTTTTTTGGCAACCGAGGGCACTTCTCGATACATGTTGAAGACTTCGCCCTCGTCCATTCCAAGCGACTCGATGCAGTACTGGTAGGCGTGCGTGTGGATCGCTTCTTCGAACGCCTGGCGCAGCAGGTACTGGCGGCACTCAGGGTTAGTGATCAATCGATAGATGCCCAACACCAAGTTGTTAGCGACGAGCGAGTCGGCCGTTGAAAAATACCCTAAAGAACGCATCACAATTCGACGCTCATCTTCCGTCAGACCGTCTTCACTTTTCCACGTCGCAACGTCTGCGGTCATGTTGACTTCTTGCGGCATCCAGTGATTGGCGCAGCCATCAAGATATTTTTGCCATGCCCAGTCGTACTTGAACGGCACGAGTTGGTTGAGATCTGCACGGCAATTGATCATGGCCTTTTCATCAACTGAAATACGCGATCCGCTCATCTCCAGCTCGGCCAAGCCTTGTGTTGTATCAATATTCGCAACGGCCGCTGCAGCCGCCTGCAACTGGCTTGTCGCAGTAACGTCAGCAGTGACAGGCGCCTCGACCAGGGCCTCCAGCGCCTTATTAACGACCTCCGGTTGAACCGGTGTCTGGTGTTGTGTAGCGGCCTGTGATTCGCCTTCTGCTACGTCGTAATCGTCCCAATTAAGCATTGTTAACTCCTCTAACTTATTTGGTTATTGGCACGCTTCACAGTCTGGATCGTCAAGCGAGCAAGCCTGTGGTACCGGTGCGGGTTGAATAGGTGCTTCTGATTGCTGCGACACGGCATTAAGTTGCCCCGTGTTCACCGTGGATTTCTCGGTGCCTGTCGCCGCTAAAGAGCGTAAATAGTATGTTGTTTTCAAGCCACTGAACCAAGCCATACGATAGGTTACGTCTAACTTCTTTCCACTGGCATTATTGATGTACAAGTTAAGCGACTGTGCCTGATCGATCCACTTCTGACGCCGACTCGCACTGTCCACCAACCAGCGTGGTTCGATCTCAAACGCCGTTGAATACTTGGCCTTCAAGTCCGCTGGAATCCGGTCGATTGCTTGGACACTGCCGTCGTAGTATTTCAGGTCGTTAACCATGACCTGATCCCACAGTCCGTGCTCCTTAAGGTCGCGCACGAGGTAGGGGTTCACGACAGTGAATTCGCCCGAGAGATTCGATTTGACGTACAGATTCTGATAAGTCGGCTCTATCGATTGGGACACGCCGGTAATGTTCGCAATGGTTGCGGTGGGCGCAATGGCCATCACATTGGAGTTGCGCATGCCTTGCTGACTCACCGTCTCCCTCAGTGCATCCCAATCCATCGTGCTGTCTTGATTAACCGAGATGTAGTCGGCACCTCGCTGCTCGACGAGCATCGCGAGTGAGTCAATTGGGAAAATACCCTGACTCCAGAGAGAACCCTCGTAACTCGCGTAGGCACCACGCTCCGCTGCGAGGCTTGTGGACGCGCTGATCGCGAAGTAGCTGATCGCCTCCATTGTCTGGTCGGCGAACTCAACGGCCTGATCCGAAGCGTAGGACACATCGACTTTATAGAGCGCGTCTTGGAAACCCATTAAGCCCAGTCCGATCGGACGGTGTTTCATATTGGAGTTTTCAGATGTTTCCACCGAGTAATAATTAATGTCGATGACGTTGTCGAGCATGCGAATTGCGGTAGTGACTGTTTTGCGCAGCTTCTCAATATTAAGAGTGCCATTCTCGATGTGCTGTGGGAGGTTCACACTGCCCAAATTACACACCGCAATCTCGTCTTTACTGGTGTTGAGCGTGATCTCCGTACACAGGTTTGAGGAGTGCACGACACCGCAATGCTGCTGGGGTGATCGAATATTGCAGGGATCCTTGAACGTGATCCATGGGTGACCGGTCTCAAAGATCATACCGAGCATTTTTCGCCACAGCGCTTGCGCTTTGAGTGTTTTATGAAGTTTGAGCTCCCCACTTCGCGCTTGCGCTTCGTAGTGGTTGTAACGCTCTTCGAACGCCGTGCCGTAAAGGTCATGAAGGTCGGGCACGTCATTAGGCGAGAACAACGTCCAGTCACCGTCTTCGAAGACACGCTTCATAAATAGATCGGGTACCCAGTTCGCAGTATTCATATCATGCGTGCGGCGGCGATCATCACCGGTGTTCTTGCGCAACTCGACGAACTCTTCGATGTCCATGTGCCATGTTTCAAGATAGGCGCAGACTGCCCCTTTGCGTTTGCCGCCCTGGTTTACGGCAACCGCCGTGTCGTTCACCACCTTTAAGAATGGAACGACCCCTTGGCTCTTACCATTGGTGCCTTTAATGTAGGCGCCCAGTGCGCGTACAGGTGTCCAGTCATTCCCTAAGCCGCCTGCAAACTTTGACAGCATCGCGTTGTCTTGAATCGCACCATAAATACCGTAAAGGTCGTCGGGCACCGTTGTGAGATAGCAAGAGCTCAGCTGTGGCCGTAATGTGCCGGAGTTAAACAGTGTCGGCGTCGAACTCATGTAGTCGAACGATGACAGCAGCTGATAAAACTCAATTGCGCGCGCGTTTTTGTCATCTTCTCGAGTGGCTAGACCCATGGCAACACGCATGAAGAACAGTTGGGGTAACTCGAAGCGAACGTCGTTACTGTGAATGAAATAACGGTCGTACAGCGTTTGGAGGCCCAGATAGCTAAATTGAAGGTCTCTCTCAGGCAGTATCGCATCGCCCAGCCGATCGAGATCGTATTCGGCTAAATTGGGCGCCAGTAATTCGAGCTCAATGCCACGACTAATGAATGACTTCAGTGCCTGTGGATAATGGATGTCCATATCGCTCTGCGTTGCAGAGTCTGCGACGTTCAAGAAGCTCAAGCCTTCTGCTCGAAGATTGTCGAGCAGTAACCGCGCCGCTGCACTCGAGTAATTTGGCTCCTGCTCGATCATGGTGCGCGCTGTGATCACCAGCGAGGTACTCAGCTCGTGCTCTGACACACCGTCATAAAGATTTTTGAGGGCCTCATCGATGATGGCCGCCTCGCTGACGTCACTGAGGTCCATGCAGGCCTCTGCCACAACGGTTCGGATACGCTCGATATCGAGTGGTTTCGTATTTCCGTCAGCGCCAACAACATTGATGGCGCCAGCCGCAGCCTGAGACTCGGGTGATAGCGCCTCTTTTTCTACGCGCGCCTGTCGCCTCGACTCTCGGTAAATCACGTAGTCGCGTGCAGTTAAATGTTCCCCCGCACGCATGAGTGCGAGCTCAACTTGATCTTGGATGTCTTCAATGTGAATCGTTCCACCTGAGGGCATGCGACGCTTAAAGGTGCCCACCACCTGTGCGGTGAGCTTTGCAACGGTCTCATGAATTCGAGTGCTTGCTGCCGCGGTACCACCTTCAACTGCGAGAAAGGCCTTTGTGATTGCGACCGATATTTTGCTGTCTTCGAAGGATACAACGGTGCCATTACGTTTAATGACACGCATTTGCCCCGGCGCTGTTGCTGCCAGTCGCGTTTGACTGGGCGTGCCTGTAATTGGGGGGGTCGCGGGCGTTGTATTGCTCACCGATTCACTGCCTGTCTGCATTTTATGGTCACCTCAAACTGTTTTTTTCGCGGGCTCGCAACCGGCCTGCCGTGTGGTGTCTATTATCGTACTTCTTACCACATGTTGGGGTTGCTTAGTGTTCTGGACCCAAGATAGGGCGGTCTGGGTCCGAATGCAAGTCTAAAACCCGGCGGATTTCTTGTGGATAAGATGTGGTGATTTTAGAAGTTAGCGCTTACTAACAAGGGAGCGTGCAAAACACGGTTAGTAAATAACCCACAGTGATGAGCTGCGACTGTCGTATCAGTGCAGTAAATCCACCGCGTTGATTCGGTCTGAGTTTCTCGTGTTAGTTGCGCAACAAGAACTCGATGAGGGCTTTTTGTGCATGCAAACGATTTTCGGCTTCATCCCAGATCACGGACGCCGGATCATCCATAAGCTCAGCAGTGATTTCTTCACCGCGATGTGCCGGGAGGCAGTGCAAGTAAAGCGCCTCTGGATCGGCGCGACTTAAAAGTGGGCGGTTCAGTTGATAGGCCTCGAGTGCTTTGATTCGTGCATCTGCCTCTGACTCCTGCCCCATAGACGCCCATACGTCGGTTACTAAAAGGTGTGCACCAGCAACCGCGCGCTCAGGATCTACCTCGATCGAGACGTGGTCACTCGCTTGGCGCAAGACCTCTGCCGAGGGCTCAAAGCCGGGAGGGCAGGACACGGTCAGTTTGAAGTCCAGTATCTTTGCTGCGTTAATGTACGACTGACACATATTATTTCCATCGCCAAGCCAGCACACGGTTTTGCCGCGCATATCGCCGCGGTGCTCGAGCCAAGTCTGCATGTCCGCAAGCAATTGGCAGGGATGAAAGTCATCAGTTAGTGCATTGATAACAGGCACCTGCGAGTTGGCGGCAAATGCTTCGACGTCGGCGTGCTGATAAGTCCGAATCATGACGATGTCGACCATAGACGATATGACTCTTGCAGTGTCGCTAATAGGCTCTCCGCGACCCATTTGCGTCTCGCTCGACGACAGGAACATGGCGCTTCCTCCGAGCTGACTCATCCCTGCTTCAAAGGAGACTCGTGTACGCGTTGAGGCCTTGGCAAATATCATGGCCATAACCTTGCCTGGGAGTGTTGCGTGTGCCGTGCCGCTACGCTTGAGTGTTTTGAGCGTTGATGCGCGAGCGAGAATCGCGAGCAGTTCGTCTCTAGAGAGGTCATTGAGCGTCAGAAAGTGGCGAGGAGTATTCATTAGGCCTGTCCTTTATCGTCTTTAAGCGCATTCAAAATATCCGCAATCGTTGCGCCGACCATGCGCGCGTCATCGAGGTTCATCACGAGTGGTGGCAGCAGTCTTATGGTATTCCCACCTGCGACGTTGACTAAGACTCGACGGTCCAGCGCCATTTTGACGAGATTTGTGGTCGCTACTGTGGGTTCAATGCCGATCATCAAACCGATGCCTCGTCGGTCACGCACAAGCGTCGGATCTGAGAGCTCGGCATCCAGGCCCTCAAAAATGGCATCGCGAATTTTATCGGCACGATTCCAAAGTTGCTCACTACTGAGTGTATTGATGACGGCACTGGCCGCCGCACAACAGATGGGGTTGCCGCCGTACGTCGTGCCGTGGTCCCCTGCGATCAATAACTCTCTCGCTCGACCTCGAGTCATGCATGCGCCAATTGGGAGACCGTTACCCAGCCCTTTGGCGGTGGCTAAAATATCAGGCGTTATCCCAAAGCGCTGAAAGACATAGAGCGCTCCGCAGCGTCCATTGCCCGATTGCACTTCATCGAAGCTCAGTAGCCAGTCTTTAGCATTGCAGAGTTCGCGAGCTCGGGTTAAGAACGATGGGCTTAGAGGCCATATACCGCTCTCGCCCTGTATCGGCTCGACGTGAATGGCAACAATGTCATCGCGATTTTTGGCAAGCATTTCCAAAGCATCGATATCGTTGCGCGAAATTCGAATGAATCCGGGCAGTAGCGGCTTGAATGACTCTTGTATCGCGGCATTGCCGGTCGCGGAGAGTGCGCCCATCGTTCTGCCGTGAAAAGCACCCTCCAAAACGATGATGTGGGGTGTTTCAATACCCTTGTTATGGCCGTGTCGACGCGCAACTTTAATCGCTGTCTCATTGGCTTCGGCACCCGAATTACAAAAGAAAACATTTTCCATGCCCGTAAGCTGCGTTAGCTCTGCCGCCAGACGCTCCTGTTGAGCAATACCGTAAAGGTTAGATGTGTGAATGAGAGTTTCGGCTTGTTCTTGAACGGCACGCGTTACGTTGGGGTGAGAGTGCCCTAAATTCGTCACCGCGATCCCTGACAGCGCGTCAATATACTGCAGGCCTTTTTGGTCGAATAAGTACGCACCATCGCCAGAGGCAAAGGAAACGGGTAATCGACCGTAGGTCGGCATGATCGCTGACATGAGAGAAACCTTTTAATTCGACGATGAAAGACTAACGGCGAGCCGCTTTCTGGTAAACTCTCTCGCTTGATTCATTTACTATCAGAAATACACAGCGTGGAGATTAGCAATGGACATTATGGAGACCATTAAGGATCAGATCGAGAGCAATCGTGTAATCCTTTATATGAAAGGCTCCCCAAATCAGCCGCAATGCGGGTTTTCGGCGCGCACTGTGCAGGCGCTTATGGCCTGTGGGCAGAAATTTGCCTACGTCGATATTCTGAGTAATCCCGAGATAAGAGCTAATCTTCCCGCCTACGGCAACTGGCCGACGTTCCCTCAGCTCTGGGTGAATGGCGAGTTGATCGGGGGATGCGACATCGTCTGCGACCTGGGTGATAGTGGCGAGTTGAGCGAGATCGTTGTTGGGGAGGGTGGCTCCGAGTCATAACTTCGAAGCCCCCCCGATTCTCAGCTGTCTGAGGGTTTCACGGTTTTCATGGCCGTTTGCAAGTAGTTCTGTTCGCCGACTCGATCCATGAGGGACAACTGTGTCTCTAGCCAGTCGATGTGCTCTTCTTCTGCGTCCAGAATTCGCTTGGCGAGATCCCGCGACACATAGTCTCCGACTTCTTCACAGCACTTCACGGTCGCCTTCAAATCGTCATGGGCCACGTGTTCGAGTTGAAGGTCGCATTCCAGCATCTCTCTTGGGGTTTCACCGATTCGCAGCTTTCCAAGATCTTGAAGGTTAGGAAACCCCTCGAGAAATAAAATCCGCTCGACGAGCTCGTCAGCGTGCTTCATTTCGTCAATAGACTCGTGGTACTCATGTTCTGCGAGTTCCGTGAGGCCCATATCCTTGTACATTTTAGCGTGCAGGAAGTACTGGTTAATCGCCACAAGCTCGTTGTAGAGGATTTTGTTGAGGTATCGAATAACGTCTGGGTTGCCTTTCATCGGGCCGTCTCCACTGTGGTTAAATTTCAAGTGGGACTATACCGAAATATCGGCCTTTAAAAAAGTGTAACTTATTGTTTTATAAGGGAAAGATAATGTGAACGATTCGCAACCGCACTCGCATTTAGGACTGGCGAGCCGCCTGCATGTGCACGCCTCTGTGGACGGCCTCGCTGACAAGCGATTCTGCGAAGCATGAGCACTTACCGCATTGTGTGGAACAGCCTGTCACGCGACTGACTTCGGCAAGCGAGCGAGCGCCGGCCGCAACCTGTTCTCGGATCGCTCTGTCGGTTACGCCTTTACAGATACACACATACATATGAGAAACGTAATGTTAATGAGAACTATTGTCAACAAACATTTTGCATCATGCCGTATAATGGCGGGCAATCACTAGGGAGTTACTAAGGTGTCTATTCATCAGCACGTTACCGAGCTTGCTACATCTGCAAAACAGGCGTCTGCTTCGTTAGCCAATTCCCCGGTCTCAGTTCGCAATGCTGCCCTTCAGGCCATCGCCCTTCAGGTCAAAGTAAGCAAGACCGCTCTACTGGCGGCGAACGCTGAAGATCTTCTGAGTGCGAAGAAGAAGGGGCTGGACCTTGCATTAATCGATCGACTGGAACTGACAGATGCGCGCATCGAAGCAATGCTGACGTCGTTGTCCATTGTTCAAGCACTTCCTGATCCGATTGGTGGTGTCGAGGACTTAAGGGCAATGGCGTCAGGGATTCAGGTCGGGAAAATGCGGGTGCCTTTGGGGCTCATCGGAATTATTTATGAGTCGCGACCCAATGTGACGATCGATGCGGCAAGCTTGTGTTTAAAGTCTGGTAACGCGGTACTGCTGCGCGGCGGGTCTGAGGCGATTCGTTCTAACCTTGTGCTTGCGACCTGCATTAAAGCGGGGCTTACAGAGGCGGGTTTGTCGGAGGAGCTGGTTCAAGTCATTGATACCACCGACAGAGCGGCCGTCTCGGCGCTGGTAGGTTTGAGCGGCTTGGTTGATATGGTCGTGCCGCGTGGAGGGAAGGGGCTCATTGAACGAGTCGCTGCCGAGGCCACGGTGCCTGTGCTTAAACATCTGGACGGTATTTGCCACCTCTATATCCACTCCAAGGCCGATGTGTCGATGGCGACTGAGCTCACTGTGAATTCGAAGACGCATCGTTACGGTACGTGCAATACCATGGAGACCTTGTTAGTCGATGCGGAGGTTGCGTCAATGCTACCCAGTATTGCAGCGCCATTGGTGGCGAAAGGTGTTGAATTGCGCGGTTGCGAAAAAACGTGCGCAATCTTGTCTCACGCGTGCAATCCGGCTTCCGAGGGCGACTGGGTGACGGAGTATTTGGCGCCAATTTTGGCGATTAAGGTTGTCGATGATTTCGAGCACGCGATTAAGCACATCTCGACGTTCGGCTCCGGACATACTGATGGCATCGTTACAGCCTGTCACGCGAGTGCCATGCGTTTCCTTCGCGCTGTCGATTCCAGTTCTGTAATGGTCAATACATCGACCCGATTTGCCGATGGTTTTGAGTACGGATTGGGTGCGGAAATTGGCATTTCCACGGACAAAATTCATGCGCGTGGCCCCGTCGGTCTCGAGGGCCTGACGAGCCAGAAATACGTGGTTCTGGGCAATGGCCACACACGCCATTAATCATCGCATAGGCGTCATGGGGGGTAGTTTTAACCCTGTCCACTGCGGTCATTTGCGTGTTGCCCGCGACGTTAAGGCAACACTTAAACTCGATCGTATGGCGCTCATGCCCGCCGCGCAGTCGCCCTTTAAAGGCGTGCACTCGGTCAGCGCTGAACATCGTGCGGCAATGTTAGAGCTGGCTGTGGCCACTCACCCAGAGCTCGACCTCGATTTGAGGGAGCTCAGTCGAAAAGGGCCGTCCTACACCATCGACAGCCTCGAAGCGCTGCGTCAGGAGCAGGGTTCGCAGGACTCACTGTATTTCATAATGGGAGACGATTTGCTCCCGTCGCTGACGCGTTGGTCGCGTTGGCAGGAGATTCTCCACTATGCGCATGTTGTTGTGGTCAGTCGCCCCGGTGTTTTCCCAGCGGTCCCCGCCAAAGTGAAAAAATGGTGGAATCACCACGAAATGTCGCTGGAAGCGTTGGGGCAGTCTCCGTGTGGGGGGGTGTCGCGTGTGGAATGCTCGCTTGTTAATACCTCATCGACAGCAATTAGAGCGGCTATTGCATTAGGCAGTCTCGTATCAGAGGTGCTTCCGGACCCAGTTATAGAGTATATTACCCAACACAAACTTTACGCTGTTCCAAGCCAAGCTGAGGCGAATCCTTGACCCCGATAGACTCTACCATCACCGACCTAGTGGTCGATGCGCTCGATGATCTAAAAGCCGTTGATACCAAAATAGTGGATGTCCGCGACTTAAGCTCTGTGACGGACTTCCTCGTCGTCACCAGTGGCAATTCTTCTCGCCATGTGAAGTCACTGGCCGACAACGTGGTGGTCAAGGCGAAAGAGGCCGGTTGTCCTCCCATCGGCGTCGAAGGAGAGCGCGATGCAGACTGGGTTTTGGTGGATTTGGGTGACGTGGTCGTTCACGTCATGCAGCCTGCTGCACGCAGTTTTTACGATTTGGAGCGACTCTGGTCGGGCGAGCCCGAACTGACTGCACCGCAAGAATACACCTCCGAGGTCTGGAACTGACCCATGCGTGTCATTGCCATCGGCACCCGTATGCCCGGTTGGGTGACCGAAGGCTCTGACGAGTATCTCAAGCGCATGCCACGAGAGTTATTGGTCGAGTGGGTGGAGCTGCCCGCATCGAAACGCACCCGCGATACTGCAGAGCTTCGTATGCTGGATGAAGCCTCAGCGATTGAGCGACGGTTAAAGCCTCAAGAGCTTATTGTGGCGTTAGATATTGATGGGAAGTCGTTGTCCACCGAAAGCATTGCTGACGCACTGTCCTCCTGGCAGGCCGAAGGGGCAAAGGTCGTCTTCATTATCGGAGGCCCTGACGGGCTGCATCCGACACTCAAGGCGCGGGCTAGCGCGCGATGGTCCCTGGGACGCATTACCTTGCCACATCCGCTAGTACGCGTGATTCTTGCAGAGCAGCTTTATCGAGCGTGGTCTATTAATGCGGGACACCCTTATCATCGAGCGTAAAAAGAATGCGTATGGCAAAGTGATGTCGGGTCGCAGGATTGAATCTTAATGGTACGTCAGCTAAATCAGATGCAGGATTGGGCACGCGAAACCCGCATCATTCACGGGCGAATTGTCGTGTTGGCGCTGATGATGCTGGTGATTATGGCCGGACTGTTGTACCGCTACTTCGTTCTACAGGTCCTCCAAAACGATCAATATCGCGCCCAGTCAGATCGAAATCGTATTGCCGTTCGAACCGTTGCGCCAACACGTGGTGTTATTGTCGATCGGAATGGAAGTCTTCTTGCTATTAACCAGCCCTCGTTTACGCTCGCGGTTACACCTGAACGCGCTGATGATTTAGCACAAACACTGACCACCTTGCGCGAGCTCCTGGACCTGTCTGACCAAGACATTGCGCTTTTTTTAGATACGCGAAAGCGTCGTCGAGCCATGAGCCCGGTCCCCATTAAGTATAGGCTTTCGGATGAAGATCGTGCCCTGATTGCAGTGAACAAGCACCGCTTGTCCGGAGTGTCTGTTGCATCAGAATTGACTCGGTTTTACCCCGAGGGTGATCTCGTGGGCCATGCGCTGGGCTACGTTGGCCGTATTGGCATAGACGACGTAGATGACACAAAAAAAGACGAATATCGCGGGATTACCCACATCGGAAAAGTGGGGCTTGAGGCCTATTACGAAGACGTCCTCAAAGGTGGCGTGGGTGTTAGTCGAGTAGAAACTAATGCTCGCGGCGTCGAACTGGACGTTATTGATCGGATTGAGCCGATTGCCGGGTCTGAGCTCTCCTTGCACCTCGATCTTGGGTTGCAGAGAACCGTGGCTCAAGCAATGGGTGACATGCGTGGTGCGGTGGTGGCGATCGACCCCAGCAATGGCGGCATTTTGGCGGCCTTTTCAAACCCGCGATACGACCCTAATAAGTTCGTTAACGGAATCAGCTTTGATGATTACGCGGCGTTAAGAGATTCGCGTGACTCACCGTTGCTTAATCGAGTGATTCAGGGTCAATATCCGCCGGCATCAACAATTAAACCGATGCTGGGCCTTCAAGGCCTAAACCGAAATGTGATTAGTATTGATACGCGCATCGCCGACCCGGGTTGGTACTCGCTTCCGGGAGATCCTCGCAGATACCGCGATTGGATTCTCCGCTTGCGCGGTACGGGGCATGCGGACGACATGAATTTAAGGGAGTCGATCGCGCAGTCCTGTGATGTTTTTTTCTATGATCTCGCGCATCGCCTGGGCATTGACGCACTTGCCGAATCGCTCGATGAGTTTGGTATAGGAAGTTTAACGGGTGTCGATTTACCCAGCGAAAAGCGCGGCATATTGCCAAGCTCCGAGTGGAAAAAGCGCGTGATCGGCAGTAATTGGTACGGCGGTGAAACGTTAATTGTCGGTATCGGTCAGGGCTACACGCTGGCAACGCCCCTGCAATTGGCGGTGGCGACCAGCGCCTTGGCAACACGCGGTACTGCCTATAAACCCAAGTTAGTTGCATCGGTTGCAGGTACCGCACTGCCGCCCGAGCCGTTGCTTGATGTTACCGCGCCAGCAGACTACTGGAGCGAGGTCGTTGCGGGCATGGTCGACACGGTGTTTTCACCTCGCGGAACTGCTGCTGGAATGCGCACGGGAATCACCTATAGCGTTGCAGGAAAGACGGGCACCGCGCAAGTGGTCGGTATTGCTCAAGATGCTACTTATGACGAAGATATTTTGTCAGAATACCAGCGCGAGCATGGTTGGTTTGTTGGATTTGCGCCTGCAGAGAACCCTGAGATTGTACTTGCGGTTTTAACCGAAAATACAGGGGGTGGCAGCACCGCATATCCCGTGGCGCGAGCAATGCTCGATTACTGGATGAAACAAAATGAGCAATGATTTTTCCCGTAACGCGCACGTGTCGTCTCGCGAGCTTGGATCGCGTACGCGCATTCTGCACGCGCTTCACATTGATCTCTGGCTCATGCTCCCACTGATTGCACTCAGTGTGAGCGGCTTGTTTGTTCTTTACAGCGCAAGTGGTCAATCCGACACAATGTTGATGACGCAAATTCGTAATCTGGGCGTGGCTTTTTTTGTCCTCTTGGTGACTGCGCAGTTGAAGGTGGCCACGTTAAAAGGGGTATCACCCTATATTTTTTCGATCACGGTGGTGCTGTTGATCGGTGTCGCCTTCTTTGGTGTCGGTGCCAAAGGCGCTCAACGATGGTTGGATCTTGGATTTATTCGATTTCAGCCGTCAGAGGTGATGAAAGTGGCCATGCCGCTCGCGGTGGCTTGGTGGTTATCAAAAAAAGCGTTATCCCCTGCGCGACGTGAACTATTGATTGCATTCCTAATGGTTTCGCTGCCCTCGCTCTTAATTCTTGGACAGCCCGATTTGGGGACCTCCTTACTGGTTGCCATCAGCGGGTTGGCGGTGATTTTCATGGCAGGCATTCAGTGGCGCTATATTTTGTCGATGTTGTTTTTGACAGGCCTGTCGATTTGGCCCGCGTGGCTGTTCGTCTTGAAGGATTATCAAAAGCAACGCGTGCTGACCCTGTTTAACCCGGAGTCCGATCGACTGGGTGCCGGATGGAATATTATTCAATCTAAAACGGCGATAGGTTCTGGGGGATGGGAAGGGCTAGGTTGGACGCAAGGGAGTCAAGCGCAGTTGGATTTTCTGCCTGAGGGGCACACCGACTTCATTATCGCGGTACTGGCCGAGGAGTTCGGGTTTCGCGGTGTGGCGCTACTCTTTTTACTTTACGTCCTTATTTTGGTGCGCGGGCTCATTATTTCGTGGCGGGCACAGTCTAGTTTTGCGCGGCTCCTTGCAGGCGCCTTAATTGCGACGTTCTTTTTTGGGCTCATCGTTAATCTTGGTATGGTTTCAGGGCTGTTACCGGTGGTGGGTGTTCCCCTGCCTATGGTGAGTTGGGGCGGAACAGCCATGGTGTCGATGATGATTGCGTTTGGTATGTTAATGGCCATTTCAACCGAGCATTCGGTAACACAGGCCATGCGATAACAGTGGCAATCTGATGGTGAGTGCAAAAGTGCTTAAACTGGGAGCGGAGGGTAAAGTGATTCGACAGATGGGATGTTTATTGGCGGTATTAATGGGCGTTGTGCCTATGAGTGTTGTCGCAGATTACAGCAGTCATCCGAGCGCCGCCGCGCTTGCTGATCGTGTATCGACACGTGGTGTTGATCGCGCCTGGGTCGATGCGGCGCTTGCAGAAGCGACAAAAAAAGAGAGTATTCTCAAGGCGATTGCGCGTCCCGCTGAGAAGAGTAAACCGTGGTCAGCTTATCAAGATATCTTTCTAACTGACCGACGAACTGAAGAGGGGGTGGCGTTTTGGCAGTCCAATCGGTCTGCACTCGACCGTGTTTCAGCCGAAACGGGGGTGCCCGCGGAGATCATTGTCGCGATTATTGGCGTTGAAACTTACTACGGGCGCATTACTGGGAGTTATCGTGTGGTTGACGCGCTTTCAACACTCGCGTTTGACTACCCCCGCCGTTCCAAGTTCTTTACCAAAGAACTCGAGATCTTTTTGGAGCTTGCCTATCGAGCTGAGCTGCCTGTGGGTGAGCTCAAGGGATCTTATGCGGGCGCTATGGGTCTGGGCCAATTCATGCCATCGAGTTATCAGGCTTACGCGAAAGACTTCGAAGGTGACGGCGTGATCGATATTTGGACCAATCCGAACGATGCGATAATGAGTGTGGCGAATTATTTTGTCGCTCATGGGTGGCGGCCAGGCGAGGACGTTATCACTGCGGCACGTTTCACAGGCGACGCCTCGCTGTTTGATACCGGATTGAAGCCCAAGATGAGTGTTGCCCAATTTTCCGAGCAAGGCCTTGTTCCTGTTCAAGAGGTGACTGGGACAGCGTTGGTGACCCCGATTAAGTTTGAGGGAAAGCAGGGCGATGAATATTGGTTGGGTCTTCACAACTTTTATGTGATCACTCGTTACAATCACAGCGCCATGTACGCGATGGCGGTGCATCAGTTAAGCGAGGCTCTGCGGACACGCATGTTGTGAAAGGCGGTTATGCGGCGCTTGCACTTGTTTTTTTAGTCAGTTGCCGCGGCGCTCCCCCGGTTATTTCAGATTATCATCCGCCGCCTATTTCAGCGGCCGCAGTGCTCGACGCTGTGCCAACGGCAGATCCCATTTTGCCTGTGGGAAATAAAAGCCCGTATGAGGTTTTTGGTCAGCGCTATGCGGTGATGGCGAGTGCTACAGGCTATACAGAGGAGGGAATAGCATCCTGGTATGGCATGAAGTTCCAAGGCCGTGCGACGTCCAACGGTGAGGTGTTCGATGTCTATAAAGCGACGGCTGCTCACAAAACCCTCCCGTTACCCTCCTACCTACGCGTGACAAATTTAGACAATGGGACGTCCATGATCGTTCGCGTCAACGATCGAGGACCGTTTGTCGACGATCGTCTCATTGATCTCTCCTATGGCGCGGCTGTCCGTTTGGGTTTTGATCAGCAGGGTACGACGAGGGTTCGTGTGGAGCACATCGATATGGTTGGAAGAGACGATTGGCGTGACCATCATGGGAAGGGCTATCGTCGACTTCAGGTGGGTGCATATCAAAGTAGGGTGGCGGCGGAGACGATTGCGAGCAACGTACGTGAAGCGATCGGCAACGATATCTTGGTGGAGGTGACGACCGTCAAAGAGGGCGCGAATGAGGTTTATCGTGTTCGCTTGGGCCCGGTTGGGAAAACCGAAGATCTGGATGACGTGCAGGCGCTGCTGGATCAAAATGGTTTGTCCAAGGGGCAGCGTTTGCCTTGAGCGGTTCGGGCGTTGAGTTGATACACTAGTGCGCTGGGATTGGGGCAGTAGGATGAAGAAAATGATGCGGTTGAGTAACGTTCGATTTTTGTTGGCTTGGGGCTTAGCGCTGTGCATGTCTTCCGCGATGGCCGCAGTACCACCGCCGCCAAAATTGCCGGCAGATGCATACTTTCTCATGGATGCGAGCACCGGAAAGATTTTAGTAGACCATAAGGGCGATTTATCGCTGCCGCCGGCAAGCTTAACCAAGATCATGACCGGTTATGTGCTCGCGGACGAGGTCGACTCAGGACGCGCTTCTCTGGATGATATTATTTCGGTGAGTCGAACAGCTTGGTCACAAAACCCCACTTTCAAAGGCTCATCCTTAATGTGGATTGAACCGGGGAAACCCGTCAGTCTTGCGGATCTGGAGCGAGGTGTCGTTATTTCCTCGGGAAACGATGCATCGGTCGCTGTGGCCGAGCACCTCGCTGGGACGGAGGCCAGTTTTGTCGATGTCATGAATCAGCTAGCCGGAGAGCTTGGGCTGGATAATACCGTCTACCGAAACCCTCACGGATTGCCGCACCCCGAGCACAGAACAACTGCCCGAGACCTTGCAACCCTCTCGGTCGCATTAATTAATAATCATCCTGAGCATTACAATATTTACAAAGAACAGAGCTTTACCTACAACGGTATTAAGCAATACAACCGCAACAGTCTGTTGCGTTCTGACTCATCGGTCGATGGCCTGAAGACTGGGTATACCAGTGAGGCGGGATATGGTCTCGTCGCCTCGGCGCAACGCGAGGGTATGCGCCTTGTATCAGTCGTTCTGGGCAGTGCGAGTAAGCGAACACGTGCCTCTGAAAACAGCAGTTTGTTAAACTACGGTTTCCGCTTCTTTCAGAATTTGCGGCCGCTCTCCGCAGAAGTCACCTTAATTGAACCCAGAGTTTGGAAAGGGGCGAGCGAGCTTGTGCATGCAGGTGTTTTAGAGTCGGTCGTGTTGACGGTTCCCCGGGAGCGAACTGAGGCCGAGGTCAAGATCGTCGCGCTGGAGCAACTCGAAGCACCGCTTGCGCGGGGAGATGAAATTGGAACAGTGAGTATTGTCCGGGGCGGTGAAGTGCTCTTTGAAACACCACTGCTAGTCCTAGAGGACGTCCCAAGTGGCGGCTTTTTTAAGCGTTTATTCGATGCATTAATACTGTGGTTTCAGAATTTAGTCGGCTGATTTATGCAGGATAAAGACGCGCCAAAAATAGAGTTTCCATGTCGTTATCCGATCAAAGTGGTGGGGCGTTCAACCCCTGACTACGCAACCGCAATTCGAGCAATTTTTGAGCGACATACAACAGGGCTTCTTGATGAAGATATTGTCACCAAGAGCAGTAGTGCGGGCACGTTCGACTCGATAACGTTCACCATTACGGCCACAGGAACAGACCAACTGGAGGCTTTGCACAAGGAGCTGGTTGCCTCAGGTCGTGTTTCGATGGTGATTTAAACCGTGTTTGTCCGGAACTTAGGGAATGTGGATTATCGTCCCACGATCGAGGCGATGAAAGCGTTTACAAAAGCGCGCGGGCGTGAAACTCCCGATGAATTGTGGGTGTTAGAGCATCCGCCCGTGTTCACGCAGGGTATTGCGGGCAAAGAAGAGCACCTCCTGTCACCGGGCGACATTGAAGTGGTTCAAACCGATCGAGGCGGCCAGGTGACTTACCATGGTCCAGGGCAGATTGTGATCTATGTGCTCTGCGATATTCGGCGTGCGAAGGTTGGTGTTCGGCAGCTGGTGTCTGCACTGGAACGCGCCATTATTGATTTTCTGGCGACCCAGGGTATTGAGGCCTTGGCCGATCCCAAGGCTCCGGGTGTGTACGTGTCGGGTGAGAAAATCGCTGCACTGGGTCTTAAGATCAGCCGGGGGTCGAGCTACCATGGGTTGTCGCTGAACGTCGATCCGGATTTAAGCCATTTTGGCCGGATTAACCCTTGCGGATACGCGGGCCTACAGGTCACCTCGTTGTCCCGAATTTTAGGGGATGCCTGCCCCTCTCAAAGGCAGGTTGCCCACGAATTAGTGCAGCATTTACGCGCAAATCTTCCGCTTCGATAAAACAGATGCTGCGTTAACTGGCATAATCCGCCGCGTCACTGGAGGACTCATGTCAGAAATCGACAATGCGATAAACGCTCGCCGTACATTCGCCATTATTTCGCACCCCGATGCAGGTAAGACGACCATTACAGAAAAGCTACTCCTTCTTGGGTCGGCGATTCAGGTTGCCGGGTCAGTGAAAGGAAAGCGAGGGCCTCACGCCACATCGGACTGGATGACGATGGAGCAGGAGCGAGGTATTTCGGTGACGTCATCGGTGATGCAATTCCCGTATCGCGATCGGATGGTCAACTTACTCGATACACCGGGGCACGAAGATTTTTCCGAAGACACCTATCGAACCCTGACAGCGGTAGATTCCGCGCTCATGGTGGTCGACGGTGCGAAGGGTGTCGAGGCGCGAACCATTAAGTTGATGAGTGTCTGTCGCTTGCGGGACACCCCAATTATTGGCTTCGTCAACAAACTCGATCGCGACATTCGCGAGGCTATTGAGTTGCTTGACGAAATTGAAGATGTGCTGAAGATCGAAGCCGCGCCGATTAACTGGCCGATTGGCATGGGTAAATTTTTTAAGGGCGTCTATAACCTTTATACCGATACGATTCACTGTTACGAACAGGGACACGGACAGGTGTTGCCGCCGGACCGATGTATTGAAGGGTTGGAATCGCCGGAGGCGCGTGCATTGCTAGACGACGATTACGAGGACTTCTGCGATGAAATAGAACTTGTGCGTGGTGCGAGTCATACGTTTGATCGTTCTTTGTTTTTGGAAGGGAAGCAGACGCCTGTTTTTTTCGGCACGGCACTGGGTAATTTTGGCGTTCGTGAAATGCTCAATGACTTTGTTGAGTGGGCCCCTAAGCCCCAGTCTCGATTTGCACAATCGCGTGAAGTCGCTCCTACCGAGGCGGACTTCTCAGGATTTGTATTCAAAATTCAAGCGAATATGGATCCCAAGCATCGCGATCGTATTGCCTTCGTGCGCCTTTGCTCAGGGCGGTATGAAAAGGGTATGAAGATGCGGCATGTGCGCATTGCTAAGGACATTCGTATAGCCGATGCGGTGTCGTTCAAAGCAGGCGAGCGCGATTTGGTGGAGTCGGCTGTGGCGGGCGATATTATTGGCTTGCACAATCACGGTACGATTCAAATTGGCGATACCTTTACCGCGGGTGAGTCGCTTCAGTTCACGGGAATTCCGCATTTCGCGCCCGAGTTGTTTAGAAAGATTCGACTGTCAGACCCTATGAAGATGAAAGCCCTTCAAAAAGGATTACAGCAGCTGTCGGAGGAGGGATCCACTCAGGTGTTTTCGCCCTTGAATTCGACCGATCTCATTGTTGGAGCGGTGGGGCAGCTTCAGTTTGACGTCGTGGCGCATCGACTTAAGGACGAGTATAAGGTCGACGCGATTTATGAGCCCGTCAACATTTATACCGCACGTTGGCTTGATGCAGCAGACGCTCGAACGTTAGACGACTTTCGGAAAAAAGCATCTGACCATCTGTCCGAGGACGGCGGTGGTTACCTGACTTATCTGGCCCCAACGCGGGTCAACCTATCGCTCATGCAAGAGCGATGGCCTGATATTACATTTCGCGAAACCCGAGAGCATTAGACGTCCGTGATGGCAGACCTGAAGGCGATGTCTGCTGCGTCTGACGCTTAGAGCAAAGCTATAATTTCGGACTCGATATCAGCAGGTTTTTTCTGCGATCCAAATCGACCGACGACCTCGCCATCTCGATTGATCAAAAACTTTGTGAAGTTCCATTTGATTCGCTCGGTCCCTAAAAGACCTTTGACTTCAGACTTGAGGTGTTTGTAGAGCGGGTGCGAGTTAGTGCCGTTCACGTCAATTTTTTCAAACAGCGGGAAACTCGTTTGAAAGCGCATTTCGCAGAATTCAACGATCTCCTCAGTACTTCCCGGTTCTTGAGACCCAAACTGATTGCAGGGAAATGCCAGGACCGCAAATCCTGCGTCCTTGTGCGTCGCATGAAGCTTTTCTAGGCCTTCGTACTGAGGTGTAAAGCCACACTTTGAAGCCGTATTAACAATTAACAGGACTTGGCCTTTGTAGTCTGAAAGTGAGGCTGTTGTGCCGTCGGCGAGTGTTGCCGAGTAGTCGTAAACGCTGGTCATAGCGGTATCTCTATAAAGGTCAGCCGCAGAGCAAACTACATTCGAAGGTAAGTTTCCAGCTCGAATTCGGTGACGTGGCGAGCGAACTCACTCCACTCTTGTTTTTTTGTGGCCAAAAAGAGGGTTTTAAATTCAGTCGTCAAGTATTCGGAGAGCGTTTGTGCTTCGTCAAACGCATCGATTGCCTGATCCATGGTCGTGGGTAACGGGGTCGCCTTGATGTCTTGATCCCAGGCATTGCCCTCGATCGCAGGAGGGGGCGTCAGTTTTCCTTCGATACCGTGCCAAATGCCAGCCAGCACGGCTGCAAGCACCAAGTAGGGGTTTGCGTCTGCACCGGCGACGCGGTGTTCAATGCGACGCGCTGAGGGCGGACTCTCGGGAATCCGAATGGCGGTTGTTCTATTGTCGTAGCCCCAGGCAGACTCAGTCGGCGCGTGATTTCCTGGTTGGAATCGCCTGTAGGCATTGAAGCTGGGCGCGAAAAGAAGCATTGATGCTGGGAGAAGTTCGAGGCAGCCCGCAACGGCGTAGCCTAAAAGATCAGAGCCTTCTTCACCGCCATTGTCAAAGACATTGACGCCGTTCTCTTCGAGCAAGCTGCAGTGGACGTGGAGGCCGTTCCCGGCCTCGTCATCGATGGGTTTTGGCATAAAACTGGCCACAAAACCATGTCGTGCCGCAACTGACTGAATGGTCCGTTGCATTCGAATGACTTGGTCAGCAAGGAGCATCGTGTCGTTACTGTGCGCCACGTTGATTTCGAACTGGCTTGGCGCCGATTCTTTGATGATCCCCTCGTAGGGCAAGTCCTGCGTTTTAAAGGCCTGTCTGAGGGCTTCAAGTAGGGGGCCGTGGTAATCCAATTCACTCAGCGCGTAGAGGTTACCGCCCACTGTGTTTTGATTTTTAAGGGCAGACCCTATGGACTCGTTGGTCTCTGGCTTTGGGAGCAGGCTAAATTCGAGCTCGACGGCCATGCAGGGTCTTAGAGACTTTTCGGAGAAGCGATTTACAAGCGCTTGTAGCACCTGTCTTGGGTCGCCCATGTAGGGTGATTTGTCTTTATCGAACATGGTTAAAAGTACTTGCGCTTGATCAACACCACGTTCGGTCAGTAAGGGGCGAAGCGAACCCTCGACAAGATGGCAATAGCCATCAATATCGCCATTGGAATGCGCCAGTTCAGGAATATCACGACCCCACACGTCGAGCCCTAAGGCTGATTTAGGCAGCTTGAGACCTTGTTTTTCGATCGAATCGAGCTTTTGAACCGGTAGCCACTTACCCCGCGCGATACCATTACAGTCGGTGATGAGCGCCTCGACCATCGTAATATCCGGATAAGCGGTTAAAAATTGTTGTGTCGAATGCACAAAAATGACCTGGCTACATTAAGCCTGAATGATCAAGGGCCGCGCGCTCACCCACAATGCCCAAGTTGGGGCAAGTCATGCCTAACGTGGGTCATTAACGACCTACTTCATGTAAATTTGAAGCGGGTCTTGCCCTTTTGCTTGTGCAACGTAGGGAATGGTGTTGATAAACAGGGCAAAGAGATCGGCCTGACTGTTCACGTCGAGCTTTTTATATATTGATTTTCGATGGCGCCGAACGGTCTCAAGTGAAATATTGAGCCGCTCTGCGCTGGTGTCGGCACCGTAACCCCTGAGTAGCAACTCCAAAACCTGTTGCTCACGTTCGCTCACATAACTGCTACCAAAACATTCAAACCCTTGTTGTATGTGATGGTCTACGCCGGGTTGTAACAGGTTGCTCTCCACGAACTCTTCTCTGCGGGTGTGAAGCTCGATGAGTTCCGCAATGACTTGGCTAACGCTGTAGAGCCAGTTGTATTCTCCATCACTAAACTCACCATGGCTCTCGAGCCGCATGAGGCTGATGTTGACGACGCTGCCGTCGCCAAGCCGCGTCACGATAATGGCTTCATCAACGGTACCTGTACTGCCGTAGTAGTCTCGGTGATAGCTGCTGTCTTCGAAGTTGCCGGTAATCAATCGCGATAACCGATAGCAGTTATTCCTAGGGGCGCTCAGTGAAATCTTAAAAAAGGGGTCTTCTCGGTAGGGACCCTCAAGATATTCATCGACTTGAGAGGCGTAGGCTTCTTTTGCGATTTTGTGATCAAGGAGTTTAGGCGGCAAGTCTTTGTGGTAGAGCCAGGCTTGCGGCAATGCCACGGGCACCTGCGCCTCGATTGCTGCAAACACCTGCTGAAAAAAAATGGGTTCGCCCACGTGAGCAACAATGTTCGCTAGATCGCTATTCCAGCGCTGAAAGGCGTTTATTTCCACTCGCTGTGTTCCTAGTAAGGCCTGACTCAAGAGTGGAAGGTTTCTTACCTTAGGTCAATTTAATTGGACGTGGGGCAGACCGCTGTAGACGCACTGTACCCTGCATTTTCAATGTGCTTTGACGCGTTCCAAGACGTAATTGCTCACTGCAGCGATCGCAATGTGCTCGGCTTCGTTGTCACAGCGTCCTTGCACCTCAACCATTCCCTCTTTCAACGATCGCTCGCCGACGGTGACGCGTAAGGGCACCCCAATCAATTCACAATCAGCGAACTTAACGCCCGGACGTTCTTTTCGATCGTCCATAGCGACATTAACGCCCTGTGCCCGCAATTCGCCGTAAAGCGTTTCGGTGGCGTCAGCGACACTCTCGGATTTATCCATGCCCAGTGGAATAAGGACCACTGAAAATGGCGCCATTGCGGCAGGCCAAATGATGCCGCGCGCATCGTTGTTTTGTTCGATAGCCGCCGCGACGATTCGCGTAATACCGATGCCATAGCACCCCATACTCATGGGAACCGACTTGCCGTTCTGATCCAGCACCTCGGCGCCCATGGCCTCTGAATACTTTGTTCCCAGTTGGAAGATGTGCCCAACTTCAATGCCTCGTTTGATTTCGAGATGGCCCGTACCGCAGGGGCTGGGGTCTCCTGCAGACACTGTGCGTAAATCCGCAACTTCAAATTTGGGAATATCGCGCTGCCAATTGACACCTTTGAGGTGTTTGCCGTCTTCGTTGGCACCGCAGACAAAGTTCGTCAGCACAGAGGCTGCGCGATCTACGACGATTCGGACGTCGAGTCCCACAGGGCCTAGAGAACCAAACGAAGCGCCGGTTGCGGTTCTTACGGCTGATTCTTGAGCCATTCGCAAAGGCTGGCTGATCCCGCTTATCTTTTCGGCCTTAATTTCGTTGAGTTGTTGATCGCCGCGAAGCACCAAGGCAACGAGGTCGCCTTGTGCATCTTCCACGAACAGCGTCTTCAGAGAGCTGTCTGGGGCAATACCATGGTTCTTGGAAAGGGCGTCAATGGTCTTGGCATCGGGCGTATTAAACAGGGTCATCGTCTCAAACTCAGCTGCCACGGCCTGCGGCATGAGCGCCTCTGCAAGCTCAACGTTTGCAGCAAAGTCACTCTCTGTGGAGAAGGCAATACTGTCCTCCCCCGAGTCTGCCAGCATGTGAAATTCGTGAGAGTGACTCCCACCAATTGAGCCCGTATCAGCTTCAACTGGACGGAAGTTCAAGCCAAGCCGGGTAAAGATCGTCGAGTAAGCCTCGTGCATACGCCAATAGGTTTGCTCGAGAGAGTCCTGATCGATGTGGAATGAGTAGGCGTCCTTCATTACAAATTCGCGTGAGCGCATCACGCCAAATCGCGGACGTATCTCGTCTCTGAACTTGGTTTGGATCTGAAAATAATTGATCGGTAGTCGCTTGTAGCTGCGAATTTCCGATTTGGCCAGATCAGTAATCACTTCCTCGTGTGTGGGCCCGAGACAGAAGTCACGGTCGTGACGGTCTTGGAGTCGGCAGAGTTCAGGCCCGTATTGCTCCCATCGGCCAGACTCTTTCCATAACTCAGCCGGCTGAACGACAGGCATAGACAGTTCAACGGCGCCCGCGTTTTCCATTTCTTCACGAACAACGCGCTCGACATTGCGAACGACCTTCAGCCCCAGCGGCATCCACGTATAGATGCCCGCGGCGATCCGCTTGATTAGCCCTGCTCGAAGCATCAGCTGATGGCTGATTACCTCAGCATCGGCGGGAGTTTCTTTGGTGGTCGACAAGGGGAAATTTGAAAATCGCATCTACGTTTCCTGTAAGTGGCTGCCTAACGTCGTGTTGCACTGTCCGGTGGACCGCGAGTGTATCAAACCTCGGGGGGCAGTTCGCGATAGCCAGTGCGCTCATTCGCGATGGTTTGGGCTTGAATCACCGACCCTATTTGGTGTTACATCCTATAGCATCGATACAACGATCATCGACTTTAGGGGAAGGGGAGCAATCACAGTGCAAGCGGACAAGATTAAGCCCAAGAAAACGAATAGTAAGAAAGTCACTGGGCAACTGTCTAAGGGCGAATTGCACCGTAAAATTGCAAGTAAGACCGGTCTGACTAAAAAACAAGTCGGTGATGTGTTTCGAGAGTTTGAACAGGTATTGGCTGATCAGATGAGTGTGAAGGGCTGTGGTGAAATGACGTTGCCCGGCCTTGCGAAATTCACAACGGCGACACGGCCTGCTGTCCGTGCACGAAAAGGAGTAAATCCATTTACCGGCGAGGAAACGCTGTTTGCGGCGCGACCCGAGACCCGAACGGTAAAAATACGTGCACTCAAAAAGTTGAAAAGGTTCTCAAACTCGTAATCCTCGTCTTTGCGCCTAGAATTGCCATTAACCTCGCGCGCTGATTAGTGTAATCTCTCGCGCTCTGCGCTTTACAGCCGCAGTACGTTTGCAACCATAGAGAGTTTCCGCATGCCAATTTACGAGTATGTATGTGGTGCCTGCGAAGATGCGCACGAAGCACTGCAAAAGATGTCAGATGCCCCGCTGACCGACTGTCCTGCGTGCGGGGCGCGATCGTTGAAGAAAAAGGTTTCAGCGCCGGCGTTTCGTCTTTCGGGTAGAGGCTGGTACGAAACTGACTTCAAAACGGGTGCAAAGAAGAACTTAGCGAATAGCACAGGCTCTGAGTCAGGCGGTGTCAAAAACACGGCATCGTCTTCGGATTCGTCTGACTAGAACGATACGAAACTAGAGAGTACACATGCGGACACATTATTGCGGGGCCACAAAAGACGCTTCGATCGGCGAAACGGTAACGATCTGTGGTTGGGTGGACAGACGCCGAGATCATGGTGGTGTGATTTTTCTCGACATGCGTGATCGAGAAGGCATTGTCCAAGTCGTTTTTGACCCAGACACCAAAGAGTATTTTGAGTTAGCTGACCGAGTGCGCAGTGAGTATGTCCTGCAGATTACTGGCCGTGTTCGGGAGCGCGCGCCTGAGACTGTGAATCCGTCGATGGCGACGGGACACATTGAGGTTTTAGGTAAAGAGCTCGTTATCCTTAACGAAGCGGCTCCACCCCCCTTCCCACTGGATGCGCATCAGACGGTGGGGGAGGATGTTCGCCTTCGTTATCGATTCATGGACCTTCGTCGTGAGTCGATGCAACAAAATTTAATGACGCGTTCGCGGATCACCTCAACGATCCGTCAGTATCTTGAAACCGCCGGTTTTTTGGATATCGAAACGCCGGTGTTGACCCGCGCAACCCCTGAAGGTGCTCGCGATTATTTAGTCCCGAGTCGAACGAATGCCGCCAAATTTTTTGCGTTGCCTCAATCGCCTCAGCTCTTTAAGCAATTACTGATGGTGTCGGGCTTCGACCGGTATTATCAGATTGCACGGTGTTTCCGAGATGAAGATCTGCGGGCTGATCGGCAACCAGAGTTTACTCAGATTGATGTGGAGATGTCCTTTACTGACGAATTAGAAGTCATGCAGCTGACAGAAGGTATGGTCAGAGCGCTTTTTCAAACGCATTTAAATGTAGACCTCGGCGATTTCCCACAAATGACGTGGCATGAGGCCATGGAGCGTTTTGGCTCTGATAAGCCGGACCTTCGTATTGATCTGGAACTGGTCTCAGTCGATGACCTCATGGCGGATGTGGAATTTAAGGTCTTCTCAGGTCCAGCTAACGATCCGAAGGGGCGTGTTGCCGCGCTGCGTGTACCCGGTGGAGCGACGATCAGCCGCAAGGAAATTGACGACCTTACAAAATACATCAGTGCTTACGGTGCTCGTGGGCTTGCATGGATTAAAGTCAACGACAAAGCGTCAGGTGTATCAGGTCTTCAATCGCCAATTTTAAAGTTCATGCCTGAATCGACGATCCATGACTTAGTTGAAAGGCTCGACCTTGAGGACGGCGACATTGTTTTCTTTGGCGCCGATAAACGCCAGATTGTTAATGATTCTCTGGGCGCGTTGCGACTGAAGGTTGCCGCGATGACCGACAGCGTCAGAGAGGGTTGGGCGCCGCTGTGGGTCGTCGATTTCCCCATGTTCGAAGAAACGTCCAGCGGTGGTTTGACCGCGATTCATCACCCCTTTACGGCGCCGTCTTGCAGCGCTGAGGCGCTCAAAGCAGCGCCAGAAAACGCACTCTCTCGAGCCTACGACATGGTGCTCAACGGCAGTGAGGTTGGTGGAGGCTCAATTCGTATCCATCGCCAAGAAATGCAAAAAGCGGTTTTTGATATTCTTGGAATATCCGAAGAAGAAGCGGATGCAAAGTTTGGGTTTTTACTGTCTGCGTTGAAACACGGTGCTCCCCCGCACGGAGGCCTTGCATTTGGTCTGGATCGTCTTGTGATGTTAATGGTCGGCGGCCAGTCCATTCGTGATGTCATCGCCTTCCCCAAAACGCAATCGGCTCAATGCGTGATGACTGATGCGCCAGGTGAAGTGTCTGAGCAACAGTTGCGTGAGCTCAGTATTCGATTGAGGGCGCCTGATAAGTAATTGCAGTGACGACATGACGTCGGCGTCAGTTTCCCGCACAATCTAGGCATGGGCGGAGAGGCACTGTGACACTTATCTTAGGGATTGATCCTGGCTCGCGTAAGACCGGGTTCGGTGTGGTTGAGACAGACGGCACGAACACGCGTTACGTGGGCAGTGGTGTAATCAAACTGCCCGTGGATCAACCTTTAGCGCCGCGCTTAAAAGTGCTTGCTGAGTCATTGACGGAAATTATTGGCGAATACCGGCCAACCGTCGCTGTCATAGAACAGGTTTTCATGGCCAAAAGTGCCGATTCGGCCCTCAAACTTGGTCAAGCGCGTGGCGCTGCAATGGTGATTTGCGCGCTGGAGGGACTTGAAGTCCATGAGTACGCGACGCGAAAAATCAAACAAGCGGTTGTGGGAACCGGTGGCGCCAACAAAGCGCAGGTTCAGCATATGGTGACGCGGCTCTTGCGATTACCCTCGACGCCGCAAGAGGACGCCAGTGACGCGCTCGCCGCTGCACTGTGTCACATTAGTGGTGATGCAGTGATGCGTGCAACTGGTGCAAGGGCTTTTGCCACTGGACGACTCAAATAAACCCATGAGAGCACACGGATGATAGAACGACTGCGCGGAACTATTTTGGCCAAGCAAGCCCCCGAAGTCGTCGTAGATGTGGGCGGCATCGGCTACGAGGTTCGTGTGCCCATGACGACGATTTACCAGCTTCCTGCGATTGGTGAGACCACGATTTTGCTCACTCACTTTGTGGTACGCGAGGATGCGCAACAGCTTTATGGATTCGTTCGAGAAATCGATCGTCGACTCTTTAGGGATTTGATCAAGGTTAATGGCGTGGGCCCTAAACTTGCGTTAGCGATCCTGTCTGGTATGGATACAGAGCAGTTTGCGGACTGTCTGAACCGCAATGATGTTCAAGCCCTTGTTGCGCTTCCTGGCGTTGGCAAGAAAACGGGCGAGCGATTGCTGGTTGAAATGCGGGACAAAGCGGGGCAGTGGTTGTCCGATGTACTTCCGGCTGAGCGGGCTCATTCGTCACAGACGCCGTCGGTTGATGTGCGAGGCGAAGCCGAGCAAGCACTGGTGGCGCTGGGATATAAACCCACTGAAGCGTCTCGCTTAATCGCTGCTGTAGATTCCGGCGACATGGGTAGTAGTGAAGCGCTCATTCGGGCTGCTTTGCAGTCGGCAATGCGTTAGAAACGTCTAGATACAAAGGATGCTTGAGTGATAGAGACCGATCGATTGGTAGCGGGAGGAACGACGGACAGTCGTGAGACTGTCTTAGACCGGGCTGTTCGGCCACAAACCCTAGAAGACTACATTGGTCAGTCTGCGGTTAAAGAGCAAATGGATATTTTTCTATCGGCCGCAAAAGGACGCGGTGAACCGCTCGACCACACGCTTATTTTTGGTCCCCCCGGTCTAGGAAAAACAACGCTTGCCAGTATTATTGCAAATGAAATGGGCGTACAGCTCAAGACAACCAGCGGGCCGGTGCTTGAAAAAGCCGGCGATGTCGCGGCCATCATGACGAATCTCGAGCCTAACGATGTTCTCTTTATTGATGAAATTCACAGACTGAGTCCCTACGTAGAGGAGATACTTTACCCTGCGATGGAGGATTTTCAGCTGGATATTATGATCGGTGAGGGACCTGCGGCACGTTCCATAAAATTGGATCTTCCGCCGTTTACGTTAGTCGGCGCTACGACGCGCGCAGGGCTATTAACATCGCCGCTCAGAGATCGGTTTGGGATTGTTCAGCGGCTTGAGTTCTATGAAGTCGGCGACCTGAAGCGCATTGTGTCGCGGGCTGCCAGCATTCTTTCTATCGATACTGACGACGCTGGAGCGCTCGAAATAGCGAAGCGCTCACGAGGGACGCCGCGGATCGCAAACCGGTTGATGCGTCGCGTCAGAGATTATGCGCAGGTCAAAGGTGACGGCATTATTTCGAAGCCAATCGCAGAGGCGGCGCTTGATATGCTGAGTGTTGACGACCAAGGGTTTGATCACCTCGACCGACGATTTTTGCTGGCGCTCATTGAGAAGTTTGAGGGCGGTCCCGTGGGCATCGACAGTTTGGCAGCTGCCTTGTCAGAGGAGCGAGGCACCTTAGAAGATGTTATTGAGCCTTACCTGATTCAACAGGGGCTGATTATTCGCACGCCGCGCGGTCGCATTGTGACCCCAGCAGGCTACCGACACTTTGGATTGGCCGCACCGCAGACGGTTGAGGCGGCAAGTAGCGTATCGCAGGACCTCAGTGAGGGCTCGGATGACTGAATACCGACTTCCCATTCGGGTCTATATTGAGGATACAGACGCGGGTGGCATCGTGTATTACGTGAACTATTTGAAATACTTCGAGCGGGCGCGAACGGAACTTATTCGCGCCATGGGCGTCGATAAGACCGCGGTCATGGACGATGGATCGGTGTTTGTTGTGACCTCAGCGTCTATTGATTATCTAATGCCGGCGCGTTTGGATGATTGTATTGAGGCGAGAGCGACCGTGATCGCGTCGGGTGCGGCGAAGATTGAATTCGAGCAGGCTGTGGTGAGAGACGGCGTTGAACTTGCGCGGGGGCGTGTGTCGGTGGCGCTCACAGAGGGTTCTTCAGGCCGACCTAAGCGTATGCCGGCCGCGTTGCGCGCGGCCCTGAAAGCGAATGAACACAGAGGCGAGGTAAATCATGACGGATGAACTGAGTGTTATTGAACTCATCATGGGTGCGAGTCTCACGGTAAAACTCGTGATGGCGACGCTGTTAGCGGCCTCCGTCGCGTCGTGGTTCATGATTGTTCAACGCGTCATTATCTTGCAGAGGGCGAATGCTGAGTTGCTCGACTTCGAGGATCGCTTCTGGTCCGGAATGGATCTCGCGCAGCTTTACCGGGAGGGTTCAACCGCGATTGACGAGGGCTTTGACATCACGGGTGGTGAAGCGCTTTTTCGAGCAGGTTTTAAGGAATTCTCTAAGTTGTCGCGTCAAGAAAACATGGATGCTGATGCCATGGTCGAAGGGTCACGTCGGGCTATGCGGGTCGCTTTGATGCGTGAGAGTGATCGATTAGAGCAACACTTGCCGTTCTTGGCGTCGGTGGGCTCGACCAGTCCGTATGTGGGATTGTTTGGCACGGTGTGGGGCATTATGCATTCATTTAGAGGTCTGGCCACTAGCTCGCAGGCAACGCTTGCCGCCGTCGCTCCGGGCATTTCTGAGGCGCTGATTGCAACAGCCATGGGGTTATTCGCCGCGATTCCTGCTGTGCTTGCCTACAACCGCTTTGCAGCAAAGGTCGACGCGTTACTCAATCGGTACGAATCGTTTGTTGATGAGTTTTCCGGACTTTTACAGCGACAAAGTTACGCTCAAAAGCGAGATCAAGCGCAGTGAGACCGCGCCGAGCTATGGCTGAGATTAACGTCGTTCCTTACATCGACGTCATGCTGGTGTTGCTTGTGATTTTTATGGCGACGGCGCCACTGCTCATGCAGGGCGTCGAGGTCGACCTCCCAGATGCGAACTCAAGCCCTGTTTCAGACAGCGACGCGGAGCCCTTAATTGTGTCTATCGATGCTCAGGCAAAGTTGTATCTCAATTTGGGCGCCAGCGACGACCTTGCGCTGAATATCGAGACGGTCAAACAGCGCGTCGCGACGGTACTGAAACGCAATCCTGAAAAGGCAGTTATGGTTTGGGGTGACGCGGCAGTGCCCTACGGTGAGGTGGTTGCTCTTATGTCAGAACTCCAGGAGGCCGGTGCGCTGTCGGTGGGGTTGGTGACTGAGGCTCCTGCGAGACGACAGTGAACTCTGATCGGCTGCTTATTATTGGTATCCCCGCACTTGTCGCCGTGCTGGTGCATCTTTTTTTCGTGATTGTGATGGAGGGCGGATGGACCGTCGCGGCGCCAACTGTCTCAGCAAAGCCCCAGGTTATACAGGCATCGCTCGTGTCGTTGTCAAAGGCTGATCAGACGGCGGCAAAGCCCACGTCAAAACCAAAACCAAAACCAAAACCAAAACCAAAACCAAAACCAAAGCCTGAGTCGGTGAAGGCACTTGAGCCAAAACCGATTCCAAGGCCTGACCCTATTATTCCTGAACCGGTCTTGGCTGATGACAATAAGACGTCTACTGAAAATCAGTTAGCACGACTTCAAAAGGAGCTGCTGGATGGCCTGATGGATTTGCCCGAGGCTGAGGGGCAAGCACTGGCTAAGGAGGTGAGCGAGGTGCAGCAGGTCGCAGCGCTCATGCAAGCCCGAATCACCCAAAACTGGCGACGTCCACCTTCGGCGCGCAACGGCATGGAAGTTCTGTTAGAGATCAGTCTCGTACCTACCGGCGATGTCGTCGGTATTTCTGTTTCAAGCAGCAGTGGAAGTATTGCGTTCGATCGAAGTGCGATTGCCGCTGTGGAGCGTGTGGCTCAGTTTTCCGAGGTGGCGGTTTTGCCTATCTCAGATTTCGAGCGATACTTTCGCCGGTTCCCACTGCGTTTTAAGCCTGAGGATCTGAGGTACTAGTCATGTTGTTACGATCGTGTGTGTTTGTTTTTGGGTTATTTTTAACCACTACCTCCTCGGCGCAGCTGGAGATTCAGGTGACGCGTGGCATTGATAACCCCACTTCGATTGCCATTGCACCGTTTGCTTGGGATGGCTTGGGCTCTGCGCCCACTGACTTTGCGCAAATCGTGGACTCTGATCTGGCGCGAAGCGGTCAGTTCAGTCCGGTCAGCCGACGGGATATGTTGAGCTTGCCCGCAGCAAGAGAGGAGATTTTTTATCGCGATTGGCGTGCTATTTCGACCCGCTACCTGGTCATCGGTCGTGTGAGTCAAGGGACCCAACTTCGCATTGACTTTTCACTGCACGATGTTGAGCGCGGTGTGGAGTTATTCTCGGGTCAGGTGGTGAGTGCTGAATCTGAGGCCCGTATGGCAGCGCACCGAGTTGCTGACGCGATCTATGAAAAACTGACCGGTATTCCTGGTGCATTTGCCACACGACTCATTTACGTATCGGTGACGCGTAACCCAGACGGTAAAGACTTTTACCGATTGACGGTGGCGGATGCTGACGGTCGTAGGCCCATTGTTTTGCTAGAGGGTCGCGACCCCATTCTTGCGCCGAGTTGGTCCCCCGATGGAAAAGAGGTGGCGTATGTCTCTTTTGAATCCTCTCGACCGGCGATTTACCGGCAGGTGCTTGCCACGGGTGAGCGGGAGCAGTTGACTAATTTTCAAGGGCTCAATAATTCCCCAGTTTGGTCGCCCGACGGCAAGTCAATGGCGCTGGTTTTATCCAAGGACGGTAGTCCTGATATTTATTTGCTTGATCTTGAAACAAAGCAATTTCAGCGGTTGACGCGACATTACGGCATTGACACCGAACCGACTTGGATGCCCGACGGACAATCACTGCTGTTCACTTCAGATCGTGGAGGACGACCCCAAATTTATCGTTATGAACTTGTGACAGGTAAGGTTGAGCGGGTGACCTTTGAGGGGCGTTACAACGCGCGCGCGCGGGTTGCCGAGGACGGTCGCAACGTCGCGTTGGTTCACCAGCGCAAGGGACGGTTCCATATTGCTGTTTTTGATCTCGTAACCGAGCGACTGACTGTATTAACCGAGACGTCGCTGGATGAAAGTCCCAGCATCGCACCTAATGGGTCGTTGGTGATCTACGCGACCAAGCGCGGTGAGCGGAGCGTTTTGGGTGCGGTCGCCGTTGACGGCGGGGTTAAATTTAGCTTGCCCGCACGATCGGGTAGCGTTCAAGAGCCGGCTTGGTCACCGATGTTGGTCGAACAGTGACAAAAAAACATTTCGAGGTTCAACAAACGGACATATATGCGATACATTATGTTTAGTATTCAAAACTCTGCGTAGGAAACACGTCATGACAACGAAAAATACTTTGGGAAAAGCCGCGGTTGTTGTTCTGCTGGCTACATTAGTGAGCGCATGTTCCAGTAATGCGGCGAAAGAAGAGGCTGCGGCTCAGGCCGCGACCGAGCGTGCTGCCGCTGAGCAAGCCGCTGCAGCAGAGGCTGTTGCTGCAGAGGCGCGTGCGATCGAAAAAGAGAAAGCGATGGTCATGCAGGAGCAACGTGAGGCGAAGCGTCGCTTGATGGATGCCGCGTCGGCTGCTGGCACCGTATTTCTTTTTGACTACGACAGTTCAACACTCAGCGATGACGCTCGTGCGGCGATTGACGCACACGTCGCACTGTTGATGTCCGGGAGCGCCAACGCTCGTCTTGAGGGGCACACCGACGAACGCGGTACTCGCGAATACAACCTCGCACTGGGCGAGCGCCGAGCCAATGCGGTACGCGACTACATGGTGGCCAGTGGTGTCCCTGCCTATCGGTTAGAGACCATTAGTTACGGCGAAGAAAATCCAGTGGCTTACGGTTCAGGTGAGTCCAGTTGGAGTCAGAATCGTCGAGTGGAGATCAAGTAAGACGCCATGATCTTACAGCGATTTTTAGAGCCGGCGCTTGTCGCCGGCTTTTTTGTTCTATCGAGCGCCGCTTTTGCTCAAACCGAGGCGTTTCGACCTGCAGCTGAACCCGCAGGGGTGCTCCCTTATCGGTCGGTAGACACTGCGGTCAACACCGTGACTGTTCGGCCGTTATCCGTTGCGCCGACTGATTCGCGCACAGTGGCGATTCGCGTACAGCAGCTTGAAGAAGAAATTCGGCGTCTGAATGGTCTGGTAGAGGAGCAGGCAAGTCTGCTCGCGCGTCTTCAGGATCAGACGCTCGAGCGCTACGTTGAGATGGATCGGCGATTGGCGGCACTGGGTGCTGCTGAGGATACTGTGTCGGCGGTCGCTGCAAGTGAAGGTGCTGTCGTTGTTGACCCGCAAGATGGGGGCACGGATACCGCACAAGCTCCGGTTCCGGAGGCGCAGCCGGGTGAGCAAGAGGCCTATCAGTCTGCGTATGGTTTCGTTAGAGAGCGACAATTTGACCAAGCCTTGATTGCTTTTAATGCGTTTTTAGCGGCATATCCCTACGGCCGATACTCCCCAAATGCACACTACTGGTTGGGGGAGCTTTACCTGGTCGTGGAGCCCGTTGATCCCGAGTCGGCGCGACAGAACTTTCAACTTTTGCTGGATCAATACCCTGCTGATCGGAAGGTCCCAGACGCGCTTTATAAGCTGGGCCGTGTCCACGCACTAAAGGGAAACGAGGATCGTTCGCGCGAGTACCTCACGCGTGTTATCGACGAATATGGCGCTGAGCAACATCCTGCGGCGCAGTTGGCGCAGGATTTTCTCGACAGTCAGCTGTAACGCCCCCACTTTTTTTCGAGCCGTCATTTGTGTCTCAGCTACGCATTACTGAAATCTTCCACTCGCTCCAAGGTGAGGCCCGCTCGGTGGGCATTCCCACCGTATTTGTTCGTCTGACTGGGTGTCCTTTGCGCTGTCAGTACTGCGATACAGAATATGCCTTTTCGGGCGGCGAG
>Ga0209251_1000081_pt1 | contig 86066 bp, 71 predicted proteins | sample SaaInlV_100m_DNA_6_FD_184665 | JGI IMG/M metagenome (GOLD analysis project Ga0209251, IMG submission 184665) | Marine microbial communities from expanding oxygen minimum zones in the Saanich Inlet - Saanich Inlet SI073_LV_10m_DNA (SPAdes) (version 2) | ecosystem: Environmental > Aquatic > Marine...
CCACTGCGACCTGTGTAGGGATAAGCCGCAGCGCCAACGCGGGGCTGCTTTGCATCATCGAACTTACCACCCCGGGACAAGCTCAGAAAATCCATACCTGCCGCTGCGAAAGCTTGTGCGAAAGAACAAGCGTCATCAATACCGCTGCCTTGGTTTATAATCTCGTCACTGAGGAAACGGCATCCCACCGTGTAGTCTGGCCCGACACTTCCTCTAACGGCCTCATATACCTCTAGCGGTAACCGCGCTCGCTCTTTTACACCCCCGCCATAGCCATCTGTTCGAGTATTAGTCGCTGATAAAAACGAAGACATGGTGTAGGCATGAGCATAGTGCAACTCAACACCGTCAAACCCTGCAGTCTTCGCGCGCACGGCCGCAGCGGCAAACAACGGCGGTAATGTTTGAGGAAGGTCAGCAACCGCAGGATTTTTCATGTCGGTAACACGATCTCGAGCGCCGAACTGAAGCGCATCCCACTCACGAGCACTCAAAATGGTTTCAAGGGTTTCGCTAGAAAGCGACGCTAGCGCTTGCCTCACCTCAGCTTCTGGTGCGTCATTCAAGTTCAGCGCCTGACGGTGCTCAGGGGTAATAATGAGGAACCGATCAAAGTACTTTGCGGGGTCAGGACGCCTTCGAATATTCAGAAAATCGATGAGTTGAATCAAAAGGCGCGTTTGACCCTCACTCGCCTGGTTTACGGCGTCAACGAGTTTCTTTAGCCCTTCGATGTAGCGATCATCAGAGATGCGTAACAATGGGCCGCTGGGAATATCTCTGATACCCGTCGCCTCTACGACAATCGCACCGGGCTTACCCTGAGCAAAACGGGCATACCAGTCAATAACATCTTGGGTCACTTCCCCAGCTTCATTAGAGCGCCATGGAACCATTGCCGGTATCCAGGTGCGTTGCTCTAACGCTATAGACCCAACGTTTATAGGAGCAAACAACTTTGATGTAGCCGTCACATCCTTAGCCGGCCATCGCGCAACCTCTGTTTGGTATTTAATTCTCTGATGAGGCTTCCACACAGTGCTTAGCCCTCCAACGGTACTACGGCGCACTTTAGCTGCGCGAGATGTTGCATGATCTGCTGATGCTCTGTCTGAGATAGATCGCCCAGCATTTCTACCACCCAACCCTCGTGCGCTACGGCCATATCCACGAAGCGTCTACGACCCTTATCGGTCAACTTCACGCACAAAGTTCGGCGGTTATCGGGAACCGGGCTTCGATCAATGAGACCCTCTCCTTCGAGCTGATTGGCAATTCCCGAGACATTGCCGCCTGACACCATCATTCGCTGGGACAACTCCCCCATCGTAAGTCCATCGGGCGCTCGCTCCAGCTGGGCCATAAAATCAAAGCGCGGCAATGTCGTTGCAAACTCTTCTCGCAAACGTGCGCGCAGGCGCTGCTCAATCATATTGGTACAGGTCAACAGTCGCAGCCAAAGGCGAATGCTTTGGTGATCTTCGCTTTGTAAGCGTGACTCATGGTTTAGTTCTGTGGCGGTCGCTTTCTGGTTCAAAACTTAGTCTCACCTCGCTTGAAGAGCCCTACTACAGGGGTCAGAACACTACTGGCCTTGTCTCGACTACATTAACATTTTAAATATAAAACGTTTTGTCTATACTAGTCTAACATTTTAGATTTAAAGTATCAGGGCTGATAGCGCTGTGAAGGAGTTGTTATGAAAGTGGTATGTGTAGGTGGAGGCCCTGCCGGGCTTTACTTCGGCATTAGCATGAAGCTTCGCAACCCCGAGCATGAAATCGAGATCTACGAACGAAACAAGCCTGATGATACTTTCGGCTGGGGAATTGTATTTTCGGATCAAACTGTCGACAACATCATGGCAAACGATCCTGTTAGCGCCCAAACTATCATCAATGAGTTTATTCACTGGGACCTCATTGACTGCCATGTCAACGGCCAAGTCGAGCGCTCAGGCGGCCACGGGTTTATTGGGCTTGGGCGTAAACGTTTTCTGCAACTCCTTCATGCTCGGGCCCGTGAACTTGGCGTAACATTAAAATTTGAGCAAGAATTTAGCCTCGACGATATTGACGGTAAATTTGGCGATGCTGACCTAATCGTCGCCAGTGATGGTCTCAACTCTAAAATCCGCAACAGTAATCTTGAAGTTTTTGAGAGTTCCATAGAGGCGCGCCCCAACAAATTTGTATGGCTAGGAACTCATCAAACGTTTCGCGATGCGTTTACCTTCATCTTCGAAAAAACTGATCACGGTTGGATTTGGGCACACGCCTATCAATTCGATGACAACACCTCCACATTCATCGTTGAGACCACGCCAGACGTTTACGACGCGCTGGGATTTGAGCACATGAGTCATGCAGAAAGCGCGGAGACTTGTCGAAAAATCTTCGAACAATATCTCGATGGCCACACCTTAATGACGAATTCAGGCCATGTTCGCGGGTCTGCCTGGATCAATTTTCCTGCCGTTTACTGCGACAATTGGATTAAAGACGACCGCGTGGTGCTTATCGGCGATGCCGCTCACACGGCGCATTTTTCGATTGGTTCGGGTACCAAATTGGGCTTGGAAGACGCGATATCACTAGCCAAACACCTCAACGTTGATACCTCAGTTCCAAACGCACTGAGGGCCTATCAAGAAGAGCGCAAAATAGATGTATTAAGGCTTCAAAATAGCGCCAGGAACGCCATGATTTGGTTTGAAAATGTTCCCCGCTATATCGAGGCTTTTGACCTCAAACAATTTAACTACTCGATGCTGACGCGCAGCCAGCGGGTCAGTCATGAAAACCTTCGACTTCGTGACGCCGAGTGGCTCGAGAGCATGGAGCAACACCTGACTACGACCTTTGGTGGAGACGGGTCACAAGGCCCAACTCCCCCAATGTTTCTCCCTTTTCAGCTGAAAGATATGAAACTCAACAACAGGGTCTGCGTCTCACCCATGTGCATGTATAGCGCCGTAGACGGCCTCCCTGATGACTGGCATCTCGTACATTACGGCGGCCTAGCTAAGGGCGGTGCGGCATTGGTCTATACCGAGATGACTAACATTAGCGCTGACGCACGAATTACCCCCGGATGTACGGGGATCTGGAACGACGAGCAAACTGAAGCATGGGCTCGTATTACCCGCTTTGTGCACAACAGCACCCAGGCAAAAATGGCAATTCAAATTGGCCATGCCGGCCCCAAAGGAGCCACGCTAGAGCCTTGGAAATGGGATCCCGCCATACTTGATGAGCCGTTACCCGCGGGTCAGCAGTGGCCATTATTATCGGCGAGCGACCAACCCTTTGACGACTACAGCCCAGTCCCGAGAGCCATGACTCGTGAAGATATGGACCACGTCCTTCAACAACATGTAGAAGCGGTAAAACGTGCCATTAAGGCTGGCTTTGACATGATCGAAATGCACGCAGCTCATGGCTATTTGTTGTCGTCCTTTATTACGCCTGCGTTGAATCGGCGTGTCGATGAATATGGCGGCTCTTTGGAAAATAGAATGCGGTACCCTCTTGAGGTCTGCACCGCAATGCGGAAGGCTTGGCCAGTGGAAAAACCCATGTCCGTTCGCATATCAGCACATGACTGGTTGGGCGCTGAAGGCGTGACTGAAGACGACTGCGTGGCAATTGCAACCGCTTTTATTGCGGCGGGTGCTGACATTGTGAACGTGTCCACCGGTCAAACGAGCCACCAAGCCAAACCTCAGCCGGGACGGATGTTCCAAACCCCTCTCTCAGATCTCATTCGTAACGAGGGCGGCATGCCGACCATCGCTGTGGGTAACATTTATGAGATCGATCACGTGAACAGCATCATCGCAGCAGGCAGGGCCGATCTTGTATGCCTGGCGCGGCCGCACCTAGCAGACCCGAACTGGACCCTGCATGCAGCAGCCGAAATGGGCTATCGCGGGAAAGGCGCAGCGGAACCCCATCAATACTTCTTGGGTTATCGACAGGCCCATACACTGGCCGATCGTGCACGTGAGGCAGCATCGTGAGCCGCCATGCGCTCATTACCGGAGCTGGAACTGGTATCGGTGCGGCTATTGCAAAACAGTTGTACCGCGAAGGCCATAACGTCTCTTTGATAGGTCGGCGACTTGAACCTTTGGCGACACTTGCGGAAACACTGGGCAACTCCTGCCGTGCTATTACTGGCGATGTCACCGATCGGGAGAGTATTGAGGCGGCATTTTCTGAGGCTACCACCAACTTTGGTCCCGTAGAGATACTCATTAACTGCGCGGGAGTGGCGCCCTCAGCCCCCTTTCATCGCATCGAGTTTGATGACTGGCAAAAGACCCTAGACGTCAATCTAAACGGAGTATTTCACTGCACACAAATTGCCTTGGGCGATATGAAGGCTTCCGGCTGGGGGCGAATTGTCACCATTGCCAGTACTGCTTCCCTCAAAGGCTTTGCCTACGTCAGCGGGTACTGCGCGTCTAAGCACGCTGCACTTGGCTTGACTCGCGCACTGGCGCTCGAAACAGCTCAGCAAGGGATTACAGTCAATGCAATCTGCCCCGGTTATGTAGACACTGATATTGTGCGCGATTCCATTCAGGGAATTATGGCAAAAACGGGACGCAGTGAAGCCGAAGCACTGCAACACTTTACTCAGAGCAATCCTCAAGGGAGACTCATTGAAGCATCTGAAGTGGCTGCCTCAGTGAGCTGGTTGTGTTCAGAAGGCGCTGCCAGTGTTACTGGACAAGCGATTGCCATTGATGGCGGTAGCACCGCATAGGAGACAGGAAGCGTATGCAAACAAACACCATGAGTCAGTATCAGGCCGAACACTTTCTTTGGGCGTGTGAAGACGGTGTCGGAACGATCACCCTTAACCGCCCAGAGCGAAAAAATCCGCTAACGTTTGAGTCCTATGCCGAATTGCGCGACCTCTTTCGATCCCTGGTATATGCGACTGACGTAGATGCCGTTGTTGTTCGCGGTGCCGGTGGTAACTTTTGCTCCGGTGGTGATGTTCACGAGATCATTGGCCCCCTTACCGAAATGAATATGAAGGACCTGATGGCCTTCACTCGGATGACCGGAGATTTAGTCAAGGCGATGCGGGCCTGCAGGCAACCGATTATCAGCGCCGTCGAAGGCATTTGCGCTGGCGCTGGCGCCATCATTGCCATGGCAAGTGACCTGCGCTACGCCGCTCCCTCTGCCAAAGTCGCTTTTCTTTTCAATCGAGTTGGTTTGGCCGGCTGCGATATGGGGGCTTGCTCAATTCTTCCAAGGATTATTGGCCAGGGGCGTGCCAGCGAATTACTGTACTTTGGACGAGCAATGAACGCCGAGGAAGGTGAACGCTGGGGATTTTTTAATGGCCTCGGTGATTCGCCCGAAAAGGACGCACAAAAAGCCGCGCAACGTATTGCCTCAGGCCCCACCTTTGCCAATGGCATTACCAAAAACCAATTGCACCAGCAGTGGAATATGTCGGTAGATCAATCGATAGAATGTGAGGCACAGGCTCAGGCAATTTGCATGCAAACTGAGGACTTCAAGCGCGCCTACCGCGCCTTTGTTGGCAAAGAAAAGCCAGTCTTTGCAGGCGACTAAACCGCCTCGAGCGGCTTGAGGAAACGACGATGAGCGAAACAAGTTATCTAGGTTGGCCCTTCTTTGAAGAGCATCACAGAACACTGGCGAGTACGTTGGACGCCTGGGCTAAGGTACACATGGCGGAACTTACCGCCAACGAGCATGAAGATCTCGATGGCACTTGCGTCGCACTGGTGCGAGCCTTGGGCGATGCAGGCTTCACCGGCTACGCGGTGCCCGCTAGTGGCGGGGGAAACCAGGAAAAACTCGATGTTCGAACGCTTTGCATTATCAGAGAGACATTAGCTCGCTATAGTGCGCTCGCAGATTTCGCCTTTGCTATGCAGGGTTTGGGAAGCGGACCAATCTCACTCTTCGGCTCTGAACAACAGCAGTTAAACTATCTGAATGCCGTAGCTAAAGGCCACAAAATCAGCGCTTTCTCTCTGTCTGAGCCCAATGCGGGCTCGGATGTCGCCGCCATGACCTGCTCTGCGCAGCGCGATGGCGATGAATGGGTTTTAAACGGCACTAAGACATGGATTTCCAATGCGGGGATCGCTGACTTCTACACGGTATTTGCGCGTTCCAGTGACGCCGGCGGAGCCAAAGGCATTAGCTGCTTCATCGTCGAAGCGGGAACACCCGGGTTCGAGGTCACAGAGCGTATTGATCTGGTCGCACCCCACCCACTGGGAACACTGCAATTTACCGACTGCCGAATTCCCGCGGCAAGTTTGGTGGGGGAAGAAGGCAGAGGTTTTGGCATCGCCATGGCCACTCTTGATGTATTTCGTTCAACAGTAGCTGCAGCCGCGCTAGGCATGGCCCGTCGTGCCCTTGATGAAACCCTCGATTACACCGCAGAGCGCGACATCTTCGGCGGAAAACTCGGTGACCTGCAGCTTGTGCAAGCCAAGATTGGCGAAATGGCTTTAGGCGTCGATGCCAGTGCGTTGCTTGTATACCGCGCAGCATGGACAAAAGACTGTGCGGCAGAGCGCGTCACTCGGGAAGCTGCCATGGCGAAATATCACGCGACAGAGACTGCCCAGCAAGTTATTGATGCTGCTGTGCAACTGCACGGCGGTAAGGGCGTCACCAAGGGATACATTGTGGAATCACTGTATCGCGATATTCGAGCCTTGCGAATCTATGAGGGCGCGAGCGAGGTTCAGACGACAATTATCGCCCGACAAACGATTAATAATCACGAGCTCGGGCAGGCCTAGGGAACCCTGCCCAAGCGGGCATTTATCCACGTGGCATTAGTCGGAATAAAAAAGCCCTCATTAACGGTAGCTGCTAGGCCCCTGATTCGCGCTATGCTGACAGGGCTTTGGCCCTGTATGGTTTGAACGCAGACGAAACAGGATTAACTTCTGCCAGCATTGCCTCTGCACTTGTCTTTGGCGGGCTAAAAACAAAATAGAATCTTGAGTAATGCTGCGATGAATCTAAATGACTGTCATAACTTCTCGGATTTTCGTCGGCTGGCCAAGAAGCGCTTACCGGGACCGATTTTTCACTATATTGACGGTGCCGCGGATGACGAGCTCACGTACCGCAGGAATACTGCGGCTTACGAAGACGTCGACTTGGTACCCAATGTGCTTCGCGGCGTCGCCGACATAGACACATCTGTCGAGGTCATGGGGCAGAAGCTGGATATGCCCCTGTATTGTGCGCCCACTGCATTGCAAAGGCTGTTTCATCACGATGGAGAACGGGCGGTCGCCAAGGCGGCAACCGAATACGGGACGATGTTTGGTGTCTCATCTCTTGCCACAGTAACGGTGGAAGAAATCGCAGAACTCGCCCCTGGGCCCAAACTTTTTCAGTTTTATTTTCATAAAGACCGAGGCCTCAATAACGCCCTACTAGAGCGAGCTAGAGCTGCTAACTTTAATGTCATGGCGCTCACGGTGGATACCATCACTGGGGGTAACCGGGAGCGAGATCTTCGGACTGGCTTTACCTCACCACCCAAACTGAACTTGTCCTCAATGTGGAGTTTCGCCACCCACCCTGCCTGGGCTTGGAATTTTTTCACAGGAGACAAATTTGATATGCCCCATCTTTCAGGGCACATCAATGAAGGGACTAACGTCGCGGTCTCTGTAGGTGACTATTTTTCCACCATGCTAGATCCCACCATGAGCTGGGATGATGCAGAAAAACTCTGTGCCCAGTGGAACGGGCAGTTTGCCCTGAAAGGCATAATGAGCGTTGAAGACGCAGAGCGCGCCGTTGATATCGGCTGCACGGGCATTATGGTGTCCAATCACGGTGGGCGACAACTCGATGGCTCAAGAGCGCCCTTTGATCAACTCGAGGAAATTTGCGATGCCGTTGGCGATAAAATCGATGTGATCTGTGAAGGCGGTATTCAACGCGGCACGCATGTTCTTAAAGCGCTATCAGCTGGTGCCAAAGCGGTTTCTGGAGGCCGGCTTTATCTTTATGCACTCGCCGCGGCGGGTCAGGCTGGGGTCGAACGCGCCTTAGGCAATTTTAAAACGGAAATAGAACGCGACATGCGCCTTATGGGCGTTCAACGCATCGATGAGCTGGGGCGCGGCAACTTGCGCCGGAGAGGTCGCTAAAACGGGCTAAGCTACCCTTGGATCCCTAAGTGCCCCTCAAGCTTAGCCCTCACAATCACCCCTCAGACTCAACCCTCGCACCGCTAGGAACATCCCGCAACAGCCTCACTAGGTGTTACTCGATGGCGTCAGCGACGTGCCACGCGGGACGACTCTCAAGTCGGTCTATATAGGCATTGAGTGCCTCAAGCTCGGGAGCCACGCAGCCAAGACGTCGACTCATAATGCAGGCGTGTCCCAGCATAATATCGGCACCCGAAAAGTCTCCGATCAAATGTTCCTTATCCGATAAAGCCTCTTCCAACGGCAAAAGCGCACGGGATAATAATTTCTGAGCTTGTCCCAACACCACTGGATCCCGCCGATCTGGCGGCAGTAATAGCGTATGTACAACAATGGTATTCATTGAAGGCATGACCATGCCTTCGCAATAATGAAACCATTGCAAATACTTTCCATACATTGGGTGCGAAGAAGCCGGTTTTAGACCACCGTTTTTATGACACTCGAGAATGTAATCAACAATCGCACCGCTCTCCCATATTTGCTGTCCATCATCTTCAAGCACAGGAATACGTCCCAGAGGATGTCGTTCTCGATGCGCATCTGATTTCAGATCCTCTGGGTGAAAACGCATCGCATTAAGCTCGTAGGGCAGCTCCAGCTCAGCAAACAGCCAAGCGACGCGAACTGCCCGAGAATTGGGTGCAAAATGAAGGGTAAGCATGGGTATCTCCGTTTTCTTGTTAACTAGCATTTGCGGTTTACCACCGACTAGACCTTAGCTAGCGATCTGTGGGGTGGCAAATAAAAAGTGCCATCATCGTCATCTCATGACCACCGAAGCAACGCCGCGGCCAAACTACTCAGATAGTGTTTGTCGCACCCGTCAAAGCGGTACGCATTCCTTCGTGAGGCCTTGGACTGCGACAACATTAATCACCGATCGCCAACACGATTTTACCTCGAGTATGGCCATCCTCCGAACGCTGATGCGCCTCTACTGCAGCAGCGAGAGGAAGCACCTCAACGGGAGGCGCGGGCAAAATTTCTTGCCCGTAGAGATCTGCTAACTCAGCCAGCATCGCGCCATCTGGCCTGTGATGTAAAAACTGACTGCGAATGCCCCTGGCCTCAATTTCAGGCAACTCCGGTGGCTCATTATTCATAAATATGACTGTGCCGCCATCTTTAGCCAAACCAATGGCCGTTTCAGCAACACCATCACCCAACAGGGTTTCAAGTATCACATCCAAACCTTCAGGCTCTAGATCGCGCAGTACCTGAGCATAGTCCTGCTGAGTGTAATCGATCACAACGTCGGCCCCCCGGGCGCTGACGTAGTCCGTGCTGGCACTGCTGCACGTCGCATAAACACGGGCTCCCAAATGCTTAGCCATGGGGATAGCGACACTTCCCACGCCCCCAGCGCCCGCCTGAATCAGCGCTGACTGCCCCTTCGTCAATCCGCCGTATTCATGTAGTGATTGCCAGGCGGTGAGACTCACCAAAGGCAATGCCGCGGCCTGAAACAAATCAAAACCCATTGGAACCTTCGCTATAGAAGCTGCGTCGACGGGGACATATTCAGCATAAGTTCCATGCTGGATAGACCAGGTAAAAGCTAAGCCCATAACCTGATCGCCCACCTGCCAATCTGATGTTACGGCGGAACCCAGAGCCACAATTTCACCAGCGAAATCCCACCCGGGCACTACCGGAAAAGTGCGAGAAATATATTCCTGCAATTCACCACTGCGCAATCGGCGGTCAATGGGGTTCACTCCTGCCGCTGCAACACGAACGAGAACTTGCTCCGGAGCAGGCTCGGGCATGGCCAGGTCACCCACTTCCAGCACCTCTGCGGAACCATGTTGACGGTAAAAAACGGCTTTCATATAGGCGCACTCCCAAAGTTTATTAAGCGCCCCGAATAAGCAGGACGTCTAGCAAAGCGCAGTGACGCATGGTCAACGAAGAAGCTACTGCCCCTTTGCACGTTGAAAATATTGATAACAGGCGCGAGTGAAACTGACAATCAAAATCTTCGAGCTCTTCGGCTCCTAAATAAGGCGCTGGCAGCGACTGTAACTCCGAATAACTGCCTTTAGGGAATGCAATAGTGACTCTGCGAACAAACGGTTAGCTGTGCAATTGTCGGGCTCACTCAGAGTTTTACGCCAACATTCTGCGGCAAGCTCTGTTAAACCCTGCCACTCAGGATCAGAGACTAAGTAACGTCGGGATAAGATGTTATAGGCCCAACAATTTACCCAGCATCTCAAGGTAGATTACTTCAGGTTACAATTAAAAAAACTGACAACGGCGAATACACTGCGCCCTGTCCCATCTTGTATCAGGAATTTCTTGAATTATGTCGGAAGCACGCTCTGTAGATAGTCCCGCCATCACCTTGGATGAGCAAAGCATTGTTGATTTTGCGCAACTTTTCGATCCTCAGCCCTATCACCTTGACCGTGAGGCCGCTGACGCCTCAATTTTTGGCGGACTTTGTGCCAGCGGCTGGCAAATAGGTGCACTAGCCTCGCGCCTCACCGGTGAGGCGCTTGTTGATGCGGGCGTTCGCTACGTTACAACCACTCAGGTCAACCATATGCGCTGGCTGCGCCCCACGTTCGTCGATGATCAATTAGTCGCGCAGGTCTCATTTGGCGATGTATTGTCAGGTAGCCCTGTTCCTGACTGTGACTCCCTCGATGTTGTTGTAGTCCTACAAGATGCGAAAGGCCAAGCGGTAGCTGAGATGACGTGTCGAGTCGCTGTAGCCACGGGTGAAGCAATATGAGCGCGCTGTACTTAAGAAATCGCGGATTTGAGGATATCCCCGTCGGTGAGTTCCATGTCTTCGGCAGCCACACCTTCAGCGAGCTTGAAATGGTTGAATTCGCAACACGCTACGCCCCAACCCCTGAATTTATGGACCCGGAGGCTGCTCGCCAGCTACGCTGGGGTGGCCTGGTGGCTACGCCCTGGCACCTCTGCGCCATGTGGATGCGCAAAATGGTCGACTACATGGAGGTTTATGCCCAAGGTGTTAATGACGGGCGCAGAAATGGCGCTGGCGTCGCTATTCTTGAACTCGATTGGCTGGAACCCGTCCGGCCGGGCCATACCCTGACCTACACCTACGAAATAATTAGTAAGTCGGACAAGGTCGTTCGTGATCGCTGGGGCATTATTCGTAGTCGTAATGAAGCATTTAACCAATACGGCAACAAGGTGATGAGCTTCGAAATTGATATTTTAGCTGAGCGAAATCACTGACGGTGTGAGACACCCGATAGCTACGTAGCTATCCACAGTAGGTAAGCAACAATAATTGCTGCAATAAAAAGCGTCTCGCCCACAATTAACAAAACAGGCTTCAACCCAATAGTCATGACTTCTTGCATAGAAGTGCGTATTCCCAGAGCGGCAATAGCGACCAATAAAAGCGCAGGGGCGAGATTCGCGACCGGTTGAATAACGTCTCCCGGAATCAACCCCGTACTATTTACCGCAAATAAAACAATAAAGCCGATGAGAAAGAGAGGAAAGGCAGGCGCCTTTTCTCGATCCGCGGCGGCGCCAACTTTGTTGCGGAAAATAATGCCTATCACAAGTACGACCGGCACCAACATTGCCACTCGTAGAAGTTTTATAAAGGTCCCTAAGTCACCTGTTGTGGGGGATACGCTGTAGCCCGCCCCGACAACCTGCGCAACATCGTGAATCGTCGCACCGATAAAAATACCCATTTCTTGGTCATTAAACTGCAAAACGTCACCGATAATCGGATAGAGCACCATGGCGATGGTACTCAAGCTTGTCACGCCGATAATGGTAAACAACGTCTGACGCTGGGTATCCGGTCCTTTAGGAAGGACACTGCTAATCGCCATCGCTGCCGAGGCGCCACAAATCGCCACGCTACCTCCTGTTAATACGCCCAGCTGTCGCTCACAACCCAAGAGTCGGCCTAGCACAACACCAAACAGCAGCGTAGCAAGTACTGCACAAACAACGAGTAACACGGGGGTCCAACCTAACGAAGCGACATCTGCGACGGTAAGACGCAGCCCAAGCAACGCCACACCTAACCGCAAGGCTTTAACCGCTACAAGCTCTAACCCTGGTCCAACGCGAGGCGTTTCGTTCAAAAAATGAAAGGCCATCCCGAGCAACAGCCCCATTAACATAGCGGGCGCACCATAACGCTGAGCAATGAATGAGGCCGCAAGTGCCACCGCAGTGGCTACGGCAACACCGGGAAAGTATTGTGCCCAAACGGCAATTAGACGATCTATCACTGAACAGCATGTTCCATTAAAGACGATTCACTCTGTATTAAATCATCAAATGCCGCCGAGTCCTCTCCCAGCATTGCCGCCTTTTGTGCTCGACAAATGAAATCAGCCGTCACCACATCCTGTGTCTTTATCGCATCTAAAATAACGAGCAGTCGTGAGGTCGTACGATGTCGCGTGGCGCCGTACCCCTTGACCATACCACCGCAATCCGCGATAGCTTTTGCGACGACTGGCGATGGTGCCGACAGCACAGCAGAAAACCAGCGCTCAATCATGGCCCATTCCTGACTAAACCCTAGACTTTTCCGACGACCACCTTTCAAAGCCGCTAGCCGGCGCAGCGTCCACTGTGTCAGCACCTTGTCTGTTCGCAATTTCCTGGCGCCCAGCATCGACCCCAAGACTTTTGTCAGCAAATTGGAATTCAACAATCGCTGCCCCCATGCTTTGGGGAGCAGCGCTGCCACCTCCTCAACACGAGGATGGAAAAATTCGGTGACCTGAATAAACTGACCCGAGGCTGCACGAACCTCCTCGCGAATTTCCGTTTCACGAGCGGGCCTGCACTTAAGCTGGGCTACTCTTGGTATATCTTCAAATGCCATCCAAAGTGCCAACCACCGAGCAGTTTCCTGCGTGAGGTCATAACCGTTGTGACCAGAATCAATATCCACCACCTGAGCAACTCGCTGGAGAAAGTCTGCTGCATAGGCTTCATCCTGATAGTCCAATAGGCGCAATACTCCCTGGTAAACAACCTCATGGACCCCCTCAGGCAGCGCAGCGACCAGTGGTAACAGCCTAGCTCCAAGTGGTGTCGTGGCCTCAGGCAAACCAAATACAGACGATGGATCGGGATCATAAAGTGCAACGCCACCGGAGTGTGCGCGATCAAAGCTTTCGTCAAAGGCGGCCCGATTTGCTGCCGCGCCCTTTCCAACGGCAAGGACTTCAGTAAAAACATCGCGCTGAAATGGCAGCACTCCTGCTCCAGCAATAGCACCAAATAAACCTGCAGAAATCACCGTGCCGTGCCGCTGCACTAATTCCAGCAAATCGAAATGCACGAAACGATTTGCATAGCGCGCCGAAAGATCAAGGATAAAAGCCGTATCAGCCGTACCGTCTGCGGTAGCGCTTTTTTCTGTAATGCCATAAACCCGGTGATCTGAAGAAATTAGCGTGGTTCGCTCTGGGGAGATAAAGCCGCGGCTGATCATGCGGCCCGCCTCGGCTATCTCCGAGGTTACTGCAATATCAATGTCTCCCTGAGCAGGAAATAAACTCATGACCGGCTCAGGTTGATTCTTAGAGCGGGGTATAAATTCTAAATAGTAAATCGTGGCGCCAGTGCGCTGGGCAACTCCGGCCAATGAGGTGCTCTGACAGTACCAACCTGAGCGCTTCGCAACGTCAATCAGCCAGTTAGTCAGTACACCGCCGCCCTCGCCGCCAAGTGCCGCGACAATCATATTGATAGTTTTCAACGGCGCAGTCACAGCCTAGCCAGCTCCCTTCGGCGAAGATCTCGGTCTCGCCACCAGTTGCGAACACGCGCACGCAACCCATGGCGAAGTCGCTCAAAAGGTGTGGGATTGTAAACAAGATCAATCTGAGAGAAGGATGGGCACAATATGGCGCTGTGTGCGTTAGTTCCACAAACACCGCACCCCACACAACTGTTATCAACGTAAGACACCGGATCGATCCGCAGAGGGTCCGGGTTATCTTTAATGGTTAATGAGGGGCAACCTGATAGACGAATACATCCATGGTCACCCGTGCAGGTCTCAGCATCAATATAAAACCGCGCGCGATCAACACGCTGCCCGGTATCAATCGCTTTTTTCAGCAGGGGCTTTATCCGCCGCTGACGGTTAAGCATGCATTCACCCTCTGCGATCACGACTTTCAGGCCTGGAGCGTCTGTCGTTAACGCTTCACGCAACGTGTGCTTCATCGCTTCGATATTGTAAGTGCTAACCGTTTGTAGCCAATCGACGCCTGCACCTCGACAGGCATCTTCAATGCTTTGCCATTGTTCGCGCTGGGGCTGCTGCGCATCAATAGTCGAGGCAATTAAGCTGGGCTCAACTAAAGAGGGAATATCCTGCCCGCCCGTCGCCGCCGAATAACCGTTGTCAATAATAATTAGCAGACCATCGTGACCATTAAATACCGCGCTAGTCACACCGCTGGTCAATCCGTTATGCCAAAACCCGCCATCTCCCATAATACTGATAGCTTTGTGGGGTAACGCATGTCGCATTCCAGACGAGCTCGCCAAAGACAACCCGTAACCCATAATGGTATTACCCAAGTTAAATGGCGCAGCCGTTGCAAAGGAGTGGCAGCCGATGTCTGATGAAATATGGAAGGGGCCCATCTCCTCCTGCAACTGCTTAATGGCGGAAAATAGTGGCCGCTCCGGACATCCTGTGCACAACCCCGCAGGCCTAGGGGGTAAATTCTCCATGAGCGCAGCAATATCCTCATCGCTCACGGGGGTTTGCAGGGCGAGCACCGATGCCAGATCTAACTCCAGGGGAATCTGCTGCTCGGTGGCGGCAAGTAAAAATCGAGTCACTCCCTCCAACATGACTTGACCGGTGTACTCCCCAGCCATGGGCATAATGTCCTTGCCATACACTCGTGTCTGAACATCGCGGCGCCGTAAGATCGTTTGTATGCCCTGCTCAATATATTCGGGCTGACCCTCCTCCAACACCAGCACCTGCTCTTTGCCGACACAAAATTCGATTAGCTCATCGGGCACCAAAGGGTACGCTACGTTCATGCAGTAAATTGGAACCTCGGCATTACCGTACACATCGGCTAACCCCTGCCGTTGTAACGCTCGAATAACCGTGTTGTAGGAACCACCACAGGTAATAATTCCCAGGGATTCGTAACGCCCCGGAAAGTGTTCATTAAGCCCCTGCTCACGAATAAATTTAATCGCCGCGGGCAAACGCTGGGCAATTTTCTCCCGCTCTTGCTCATAGACGTAGGGTGGCAGGATGATTTTTTCAGGCTCGCGCTGTGGTACCACTGGAGCGTGCTTGTTGAAGGCAGGCGCTACATTGTCCTTGGCAGTAAATTCCCCAGTCACATGACAGCCTCGAATACGCATCATGTAAAAGACGGGGGTATTAGAGGCCTCTGATAGCTCAAAGCCCCGCTCCACCATTTCGGTAATGCTGGTTAGGTTTGGTCTTGGATCCATTAGCCACATTTGAGCCTTCATTGCGAAAGCGTAGCTGCGCTCTTGCATAATGCTGGAGCCTTCGCCGTAATCCTCCCCTACGATCACTAGCGCCCCACCAGTAACACCTGCAGATGCAAGATTAGACAACGCATCTGAAGCCACATTAGTTCCAACGGTGGACTTCCACGTTACTGCACCCCTCAGGGGATAATTAATCGACGCAGATAACATTGCGGCGGCGGTGGCTTCAGATCCATTCGCCTCAAAATGCACACCCAGCTCACTCAGAATTTCCTGAGCATCGTTGAGGACATCCATCAGGTGTGAAATCGGCGAGCCTTGATAGCCGCCAACATAAGACACCCCAGACTGCAGCAGTGCCTTGGTGATAGCCAAGATACCTTCACCTTCGAAGATATCCCCTGCACCGGCTCGCAGTTTCTTTACCTCTTCCGAAAACGAGCGTTCAGCCATACCTTACTTTCCTGATTATCAAGCCGTTAATACGACGTCCGCGCTCAGGCAGGCACTAACGCAATAACTCGACAGGGGCTGCCAGAACCGTTTTGTATTTTAAGCGGCGCCGCCACTAATATAGCCCCGGTAGCAGGCAACTCGTCGAGATTACACAAACTAGCCAAGCCACATTTATTGGCGCCGTGCATCAGATTGTGACAGGGAAACATAGGATCTTGCGCAGCTGCCTGTCCAGCGTCAGTCCCCACGGTTTCAGTACCTACACCGAGAATATCTCGCTCCTCGGCAAGGAAAGTAATAGTAGCAGGATCCCACCCAGGACTGTGATTGCCATCTTCGCGCTTGTTAAGAAATTCCTCGGGGTCTTTACGCTTAGACCAGTCGGTTCGGTAAAGCACCCAGGCCCCTTTAGGGATTTGTCCGTGCTCTGCCTCCCAGTTCTTAAGGAAATCAACGCTGAGAAGAAAGTCTTCATCGGCCTGACTTTCAGCTGTTGCATCAATAACGACAGCGGGGCCCACGAAAGTGCTTGGCGGCAGCGTGTCAGTCGCATGATTTTCATGGTCCTTACCGGTTACCCAGTGAATCGGGGCATCAAAATGCGTGCCCGTATGCTCACCGCATTTGATGTTATTCCAGTACCAAGCTGGTCCACGTTCGTCATAACGCGATATTTCTTCCTTACTAAACGGCCAAGCATTCTTCCACCCAAACTCTTCAGGCAACTGTAGGATGGGCGTCTCTGATGTTAGCGTCACGCTAAGATCTACGACCTTAATTGAGCCCGACACTAAGCCTGCTGCTACGTCCATTAGTGCATTATTCATTTCGTTCCCCCTCGCGTCGCTGCGCGAATACTGAATTTAATAACGGTAGTGCTGCCGTAGGTTGGGCTGGCCTCTTGACCACTCCTAGTGATACTTTAGGTATAAAGTATTACGCTTCACAACTCATTGCAAATGGAAGAGCTCATGCATACCACATTACTCCCCGATGGATGGCCGCGACCTAAAGGTTATGCAAATGGCGTTATGGCCCAAGGCACCCATCACATTTTTTGCGGCGGACAAATTGGTTGGAATTCAGCGGAAGTTTTTGAAAGCCAAGATTTCGCAGGGCAGCTCCGTCAAGCCTTGGAAAATGTGTTGGCCATTTTGCGAGCAGCCGAGGCAGGTCCAGAGCACATGACGCGCATGACTTGGTATATCACCGATAAGCAAGCTTATCTGGGTAACCTTCGAGAGGTGGGGGCCATTTACCGCGAAATCATGGGCAAACACTATCCGGCCATGAGTGTGGTTGAGGTTACCGCACTCATAGAAGATGACGCGCTCGTTGAAGTTGAAGTTACTGCACTACGATGACCTCTGGAGCCCCGTTTTACAGGACCATTGCAGGACTATTGCAGGACCATTGCAGGACCATTTAAAAAAAATGGGTTGTCAGGCTCGGGCAGTCCTGCTATTTATATTTTAAGCTTAAAATAAAACGAGAGATGTTGCAGACACACAGAGCAAAAACCAACGCCAACACGAAAGGTCTTTAACGAATGACTGCACTGATGCGCGAATCAAAAAACAAATTGAAATTGGGCACCTTCTCTGCCAATTGCTCTGGGGGCATGGCCGTTACCAAAGTTGATGAGCGCTGGAATAACAACTGGGAAAACAACATCAACTTGGTCAAGCAATGCGACGAAGCTGGCATTGAATTTATGCTACCCATAGCGCGCTGGATTGGTTACGGCGGCGAAAAAGATTTTCACGGCAATGTTCTCGAAACAGTGACGTGGGCTGCGGGATTAGCGGCACACTCCAAAAATATTCAGGTTTTTGCGACCGTTCATACGGCGTTTAATCACCCCATAGTGACCGCAAAACAACTAGCCACACTCGACCAAATGTCGGGAGGACGGTTAGGGCTAAATGTCGTCGCTGGTTGGAACAAACCTGAATACGACGCCTTCGGTAAAGATCTACCTGGCGATCACTGCGACCGTTACGCCATGGCACAAGAGTGGTTCGATTACGTGCAAAAGCTGTGGAATGAAGACAAGCCGTTTGACTGGGAAGGCACGTTTTATCAGGGCAAGGGCGTTTACAGCCTCCCCCACCCTATTCAAAAAAAAATGCCCATCATCAATGCAGCTGCGTCTGATGAGGGTCGTAACTTTGCCATGCGTAACGCTGACTTCCTGTTTACACCGGTCTTTGATTTTGAACAGGCAGCGGAAACCGTTAAAGACATAACGGCTAGAGCCGCCAGTGCTCAACGCACAGTCGATGTATTGACCTTTTGTACGGTTGTTTGTCGCCCCACTCAAAAAGAAGCCGATGACTACCTCAACTGGTACGCAAACGAAAATGCCGATTGGGAAGCCGTTGACAACCTAATGACACTGCAAGGTCTGCATGCTCAGTCCTTCCCGCCCGAGGCGTTATCGATGTTCAGGGATCGCTTTGCGGCTGGCCATGGCGGCTTCCCCTTAGTGGGAACCCCAGACAAAATTGCCGACTTGCTCGAACAATTGAGTAACACCGGGGTAGCAGGTACGACGTTATCCTTTGTCGATTACGCCAAAGAGTTCCCCTATTTTAGGCAGGAGGTTTTGCCTCGACTGGAGCGCAAGGGGTTGCGACTACCCAAACAAGACTCTTAAAGTGAAGAAAATCTGGCCGTACTTAGCTGAAACAAGCAATAAAATTAACCTAAAAAGACAATAAACCACTCTCAGGAGCTCATGATGAAACAACCACTTTCAATGCTATCTAAACTAGCCGTTTCCATCAGCGCGATCACTCTTGCCGCACCTGCCTTTAGTCAGAGTGTTTTAGAGGAGATCGTCGTCGTTGCTCAAAAACGCGAGCAAAATCTTCAGGATGTCCCAATCGCCATCTCCGCTTTTACTGGCGCACAAATGGATGCCCTTGGCGTCTCTGAGAGCTTTGACATCGCCACCTTTGCGCCTGGCGTTCATATTTCAGGGAACCTCGCCGGCCAGAACACGCAGTTCTCTATTCGCGGCGTAACCCAAAACGATTTCAACGACATTATCGAGGCACCCAACGCTGTTTATCTCGATGAGGGTTATATTGCCGTCGCTCAAGCGCAGACCTTTGCTGTTTTTGATATTGATCGCGTTGAAATTCTGAAGGGACCTCAGGGAACGCTTTTCGGACGCAATGCTACCGGCGGCCTAGTACATTTCATATCCAACTCGCCTAGCTTTGATGAGACCTCAGGCTATCTAGACGTCGAAGTGGGCCAGTTCGACACCGCAAACAACGCTAACCGATATGTGGTTGAAGGCGCTGTTGGCGGCCCCCTCAGTGATACCGTCGCCGCTCGTGCGGCATTTCGATACAGCAAGCAAGATCCTTACTTAAAGAACCTTTACAGCAATGCAGACCAACTGCCATTTCTGGGCGATCCCGGACCAGGTTCCGGTGCCGATCTTGGTGACGATGACACCATGGCTGCGCGTTTAAGGTTCGCCTTTCAGCCCAGTGACGACCTTCGCATGGACTTGAGCTTTAATTACTCTGACAGCGAAGTCGCCACCGGTCCTTACCAAAGCAAATCGACTCTCGGTATTGCTCAGGATCACGACAACAATCCAGACACACCACCTGAGCTCATTAATGTCATCAACACGCCTAGCAATGAAACTCGCCTAACTGCACTGTTAGACGCGAGCGGCAACGATACGGGCCTAGATGCAGGTGCCGATATCGAAGATGGCGACTCCTTCCTTCCCGGTGGCGGCGGTGGCTTGCCCGGTCGTCTTGCTCCGGGCGCTGACTTCTTTGGCTACATTGACCCCGATGGCGATGACTTCACGTTCTCTGGAGATTTTGCGTTTGCAGACCAAGGCAGCACAGAAAATTCGGGCGTCAATTTCAAACTGGCTTGGGACCTTTCAGACAGCACCACGTTCACGTCGATAACCGATTATAAAAACTATGAAAAGTTATTATTTATCGACGTCGATTCAGCACCTGTAAACCAGCTAGCCAACTATGCTGCCGTTGATGCAGACAGCTTCACACAAGAACTCCGCCTCAATGGAGAAAATGATCGAAGCCGATGGGTGGCGGGCTTTTTCTACCTGAATATCGACTCTCAGTCAGAGAACGGTCTGAAAGGGCCACAAGCCTCTTTCGCCGACGTATTTGGCGGCGTTCCGATTGATGTCGGTACTACGGCTCAATTAGAAACGGACTCTTACAGTATTTTTGGTCAATATGAGTACGATATCTCCGATCGCCTTACCGTGATTGCCGGCTTGCGAGCTATGCGCGAAGAGAAAGACTTTGGTTTAGTGCTTGGTGTTGCGCCGTCCGAGTCGTCTTTTGTAGTCAACACCTCACCTTGCTTCTCAGGTCAACTCGATCAATGCTTCCCAGGCACAGGGGTCAGCTATACCGATGAGCGCTCTGAAAACCTCTGGGCTGGAAAGCTACAGCTGACTTATCAAGTTAACGACGACCTCATGCTCTATGGTGGCGTCAACCGGGGTGTAAAGGCAGGGAGCTACAATGCACCACTGCTAGGTGCCTATTTTGGTTCCGGTGGCGACGCAGGTCTTCCCTACGATTCAGAAGAACTCACATCCTATGAAGGTGGCTTTAAGGCCACTCTAGGAGGAGGAAAGACTCGCATCAATGGTACGGCGTTTTACTACGACTACGCCGATTACCAAGCCTTCCTATTTGTGGGCGTGGGTGGCGTTGTCATCAACAAGGATGCTGATAACTACGGCGTCGAGCTTGAGATCCAAACCAACCCTGTCGAAGGCCTAGACCTCATACTGAGCGGCTCTTACTTTGACGCAACGGTTAAAGACGTTTCTCTGCGTAACGGATCACCCTTGCCCGCCAGCGACGTAGATCCAACCTATGCTCCTGAATTCCAGGTGACCGGTTTAGCACGTTATAGCTTCGATGCCATGGGCGGCCAAATGGCCATACAGGGGGATGTAAGTTACTCAGATGAGTACTACTACAACCTGCGTAATTTCGATGCCGATGTCTTCGATAGTTACACCGTCGTAAATGCACAGATCAGCTACGCAAATAATGGCTGGCTGGCAACACTGGCAGCCAGAAATTTGACCGATGAGCGCCCAGGAATTCAAGGCTTTGACCTTGCGACCCTGTGTGGCTGTAACGAAGTAGCCTACAAAGCACCACGTTATTACGCTCTCAGCCTACGTAAGGAGTTTTAATGGCAGCCGGTCCTACCCGGCGTGATGTGATTTCCGGGGGCGCTACCGCCCTCGGTTTCTTTTTAATTGGCGGGCAGCAGGTCTGGGCGACAGCTAGTGAAGCCGTAGCCCGAGATTTTACGCCTCAAATACTTTCCGCCCCCCAAATCAAAGCGTTGACTGCCCTCACCGAGCACTTGGTTCCGGGTAGTGCCAAGGCCGGCATCAGTGCCTACATTGATGCACAACTAGCCGCGGGTGCAGACTCACTCCTCATGGCAAAATATGTAGGGGTTCCTGTTGAACAACAGATAAATTTTTATTCATCAGCGCTTAATGCCGTTATGAATGCTTTAGAAGAAGGATCGGTTGATGCTGTAGCCGCTACGATGGCAACAGACACCGTTCCTGATTGGCAAGGCCCACCCGCAAGCTATGTATTCTTTTTGCTCAGAGCAGATGCACTCGACGCCACCTACGGATCAGAAGCCGGATTCGCAACCCTTGATATCCCCTACAGTGCCCACATTCGCCCGGAGACTACTTGGTGACAACAAGCGCACCCGATACCGTCATTGTTGGCGCCGGCGCAGCGGGCTTACTTTTGGCAGCGAGACTGTCTGAAGCCGGCGAGTCCGTAGTCGTTTTAGAAGCCGGGCCCGAGCGCTCAACCGACGACATGATCAGCTCCCAAATCTGGGCTCGAAAACTCAAATGGTCTGGTGCTGCTGTTGAAGAAACTGGCACTCACCCCGTAGGACATGCGTTTAACGCAGGTTCCGGTACTGGTGGCTCAGCAGCGCATCATTACGGCGTCTGGCTACGCTTGCATCCTGAAGATTTCAAAGTACGCAGCAAGCATAAGCGCAGTCTCGACTGGCCACTGTCCTATGAAGACCTGCAACCTTACTACGATCGTATCCAAGATTCCGTCGGCCTTAGCGGCGACCACACGGCGGAAGTTTGGCGGCCACCCGGGACTCCCTATCCCATGCCACCACTGCCAGTCTTCGCACAAGGACGCGTTCTCGACCGGGGCTTTCAGGCAACCGGTCGAAGCACCGCCCCGCTGCCGTTAGCCATCAACAGTATTCCCCGGAATGGTCGAGCCCCCTGCCAGTTTGATGGCTGGTGCGACGCAGGATGTCCAATCGGCGCCCTCGCGAACCCACTCGTCACATCGTTACCCCAAGCTCTCAAAGCAGGTGCCGAAATTCGCTACGGCGCTCAGGTACTTAGAGTGCTTCGGGATTCGGGAAATGCGAAAAACATCCGTGCCGTTGAATACGCCCAGCACGGCGAACGACACCAGATAGCTGCCAAACGTTTCATTATTGCGGCATTCACCGTACAAACCAGTCGTATTCTTCTGAATTCTGGTGACAGCTCAACAGTTGCTCCAGGCAATCGTCACGATCAGCTGGGTCGATATATAACCACACACCCAGCCGGAACAGTCTTTGGATTATTTGATGACGAAACGACGCCCCACCTCGGGGTCTCAGGGGGCCAACTACTGTGCCACGATGACTATGCCGACAAAGATCAGGCCGGGGGCTTTGGTTCGTCACAATGGTTAATTGCTAACGCCATTAAACCCCACGACTTATTAGGCTATGGAACTTCCAGACCCGACATTACCGGTGCAGCACTGCGCCCATGGCTTCAGCGAGCCGCAAAACATCTGGCCAACATGACACTAGTTGTTGAAGACATTTCAAGCTCAAATAACCGCGTAACCCTAAGCGATAGCCTCGACGATGTAGGCATGCCAAAAGCCCATGCTCACCACGACATTGACCCTGACGCAGCTGCTCGTTGGCAACAAAGAGTTGAAGAAGGCGAGGAAATTTTCCGTGCTGCCGGAGCCAGTGAAGTTTGGCACGGGCCCCGAGTAGCTATGCACATTATGGGCGGTACTGTCATGGGAAGTCATGAGGCAGAATCTGTCACCGACGAGTTTGGTCGCGTGCACGATACCGACAACCTATATGTCTCTGGACCCAGCCTTTTCCCCAGTAGCGGCGCTGTTAATCCGACATTTACGCTGACTGCATTAGCCGAGCGCCAAGCCGACCACCTACTCGGCATACCGCTGGCAAATCCCTGATATCTCTCGCACCTGCCAGATGCTTTAAGCTTAAAGTATTTGTGTTTGTTTGATAAACTCCCATGAACACCGGACTGCCTATACACTCAACAACACGGCACGTGCCGAATTACACGCATTACCAAGGGGTTTCAAGATGGGAACAGTGGTGAACTACGAGCGACATGGTCAGGTCGGTGTTATCCGCATCAACAACCCACCTGTTAATGCGCTATCCCACGCGGTCAGATCTGGAATCGTGGATGCACTGGCAACCGCCGCTGCTGATGACTCATCAGCCGTTGTACTATGCTGTGAAGGCCGAACATTTATTGCCGGAGCCGACATCACCGAATTCGGTAAACCACCTCAAGCGCCGTCGCTGCCTGACCTTCTGCATGTACTCGACCACCACCCAAAATTAACCGTCGCCGCCATTCACGGGACCGCATTAGGGGGCGGCTTTGAGGTTGCACTAACCTGCAACTACCGGATCGCCTTAGCCAGTGGAAAAGTGGGGTTGCCTGAAGTCAAGTTAGGTCTGCTCCCCGGCGCAGGCGGTACCCAGCGCACTCCCCGGCTTGCCGGCCTCCCTGCCGCTGTCGAGCTGATTACATCAGGTAATCCCATAAACGCCCAGCGCGCTATGGCACTGCAACTCGTGGATAAAGTCGCTGAGGATAATCTGTTAGACGCAGCCATCACTTATAGCGTCGAGCTCGTGGAGCAAAGTGCCCCCCAAAGACAGGCAAGCGCTTTGACGCTATCCGTAAGTACAGAGGACACCGACCTTATAGCGAGTATGAGGGCTAAACTTTTGAAAAAAACTCGGGGCGAACGTGCGCCACAGCGCATCCTCGACTGCTTGCTGGCCGCCGCTGACAGCCCCTTTGAGACAGGCTTAAAACGAGAGCGCGAAGAGTTTATGGCATGCCTTGAAGACCCACAATCCGCCGCTTTACGACACATGTTCTTTGCGGAGCGTGCGGCTGGAAAAATCGACAGCCTGCCTAAAGACACCAAAGCCCTAGACATTGCCAGCGTGGGAATAATTGGCGCAGGCACCATGGGCGGCGGTATTGCGATGTGTTTCGCCCAGGCAGGCATCGCAGTCACCCTCGTCGATATGACTGACGAGGCTGTTAAAATGGGCCTCGAAAAAATTGCTAAGAACTACGCGATCAGCGTCAAAAAAGGACGACTTACAGTCGCTCAAACAGACGCAATCCTGGCCAACATTACCACCTCATCATCCTTTGACGACCTCGCTAATGTCGACATGGTGATCGAAGCGGTCTTTGAGAATCTCGAAGTCAAGAAGGAGGTCTTTGGGAAACTGGACGTCATCTGCAAGCCCGGCGCCGTTCTCGCAAGCAACACTTCGTACCAAAGTATCGACGCTATAGCAGCCGCTACTTCACGTCCCGAGTCAGTTTTAGGCATGCATTTTTTCAGCCCAGCCAATGTCATGAAGCTGCTTGAAGTCGTGAAAGGTGCCAGCAGCAGCGATGTCGTCATCGCAACCGCGATGGCTGTTGGTAAAAAAATCGGCAAAGTGTCCGTGCTATCCGGTATGTGCTACGGGTTTATCGGTAATCGTATGCTGCGGCACTACGGTAGAGAAGCTGCCCTTTGCCTCATTGAGGGAGGTACACCCGCTCAAATCGACAGCGCTATGGAGTCTTGGGGGATGGCTATGGGCCCTCTAGCAGTTAGTGATCTAGCGGGGCTAGACATAGGCTACAAGGCGAGAGAGCAACTTACTGCGGAACAAAAGGGAGATCCCGCGAGCTACATGGTTGCAGATCGCTTGGTAGAAGCCGGCCGGCTGGGACAAAAATCTGGTGCAGGCTATTACCAATACGATCCCGAGACTCGTCAGCGGCAGGAAGATCCCGCCGTCATGGCAATAGTCGCTGAAGCACGTCGGGAGCTCGGTATCACATCCCGCCGTTTTGAAGACGAAGAAATTATTAATCGCCTGACCCTTGCCTTGGCCAACGAGGGCGCGAAGCTTTTGCAAGAGGGTATTGCACAACGCGCCAGTGATATTGATGTTGTATATTGCTACGGCTATGGCTTTCCCAGATTCAAAGGCGGCCCCATGCATACCGTTGAATCAATGGGCCTTGATAAAGCCGTCTCGCTGCTCAACGAATTCCATGATCAACTCAACCCTGAGCATTGGCAGGTCGCTCCACTACTCACGAAACTGGTAGCAAATGGAGGACAGCTCGCTGATTCCCACCGTGACTGAAATGCTGCCAGAGAGCCCCAGAGATGTGCTGGCCCTGACTGCCACGCGCTTCCCTAACCATGATGCTCTACATATTCCAATAAGCGCCTGTCAGCACTACTCGTCGCAGGAAATTACTCTAAGCTACAGCGAACTCGATGCTGCTGTCTCTCAAGCCACTGAGGTTTGGCGACAGGCGGGGGTCGCCGGTCGCGTTGCTCTGATGTTGGAAAATCGCCCCGAATTTTTCGTACAGTGGCTTGCGCTCAACGCCCTTGGAATTTCCGTAATTCCCATTAATCACGAAATGCCAGATGCCGAAATCCCCTATTATTTAGAGCACGGTGAGGCCACGGCCGTACTGACACTAGGCGCACACCGTACCCGACTCATGAACGTTATCGCCTCGCTAACAAAATCAATTCCAGTTATTACCCAAGATGAAGTTAGTACGCTGAAGCTCGCTGACGTACCGGGGATAACCGAAACTACAACTGACTCAAACAGCGAATGCGCCCTACTCTATACATCAGGAAGCACTGGTAAACCCAAGGGCTGCCTACTTAACAATGATTACTTCCTCCAACAGGGCGTTTGGTATCAAAACCTGGGTGGTCACATTGACTTACGCGAGGGGCGCGAACGCCTGCTTACGCCCCTGCCGCTAAGCCATATGAACGCCATGTCAGTCTCCACCATGGCCATGTTTATGACCGGCGGATGCCTGATTCAGCTAGACCGCTTTCATCCCGGAACATGGTGGCAAAGCCTGCGTGACTCGAAGGCTACTGCCATCCACTATCTAGGCGTTTTACCGGCGATCTTGTTAGCCTTACCCGAAGACTCCCAGGACGACTTTTCCACGCAAATTCGCTTTGGGTTCGGTGCCGGGGTCAATCCAGCGCACCATGAACGCTTTGAAAAGCGCTTTGGATTTCCCTTGATCGAAGCATGGGCTATGACAGAGTGCGGGGCTGGGGGCGCCATCATTGCCTGTGACGAGCCCCGGCATGTCGGCCATTGCTGTTTCGGCAAACCTCCAGAGGCTATGGAATGGCAACTTGTGGACGAGCAGAAACTCCCAGTAGAAAAAGGAACACCTGGCGAGTTACGAGTACGCGCCCGAGGTCCCAACCCACAAAAAGGCTATTTTTCTGGCTATCTAAAAAATTCTGAGGCTACCGCCGACGCTTGGGCAGATGGCTGGCTCAATACAGGTGATGTTGTCGTAGAGCTCGAAGACGGCAATCTCGCTTTTGTGGATCGCAGAAAAAACATCATCCGGCGCTCTGGTGAAAACATCTCGGCGTTAGAAATTGAGGCAGCTCTGGGAGACCACCCGGCGATTAAGTCTGCCATCGCCACTGCCGTTTCAGACGAGATACGCGGGGATGAAGTTGCCTTGTGCGTTATTCTCAATACAGCAGTCCCAAACAACCTCGATACGGCCCGTGCCATACAAGCAATCGTCCTAGAAAAGCTGGTGTACTTTAAAGCGCCCGGCTGGATTCTCTTTGCGGAAGCCCTACCGGTGACGGCCGCTAATAAACCTAAGCGTGCCGATATAAAACAATATGCCAAAACACGCGTCAGCAACGGTGATGCCTACGACCTTCGTGCTTATAAAACTCGGAGAAAGTCGGCATGAAGGACTATAACGGCGTCGTCTTAACAACGCCCATTAGTATGGGCTATGCGCGCCAAAGCCCCCACGGGGCCGCATGGTTTGTCGGCTCAGTGTTACGCGAAATGATTAGCGCTGCCGGCCTTACAAAAAAAGATATTAACGGCTTTTCTGTCTCGAGTTTTTCTCTGGGAATCGATTCTGCAGTTGCGCTTACTCAGCACTTTGGACTTTGTGTTCGCTGGTTAGAGCAGGCAAATGTGGGGGGCGTTTCGGGGATACTGGCGCTGCGGCGGGCTGCCCGAGCGGTTCAGTGTGGGGACGCGGACATTGTTGCCTGCATCGGCGGCGATGGCGCTGCACATCGATCTTTTGAACATACTGCTGCCCACTTTTCCAACTGGAGTACCGACGCGGCATTCCCTTACGGTGCTGCAGGCCCTAACGGCCCTTTCAGTCTGATCACTGCTCATTATATGGAGCGCTATCAGGCCCAACGCGAAGACTTTGCCCGCATTTGCCTTGACCAACGTTATAACGCCAACCATTTTCCTGGCGCGCTGCTCGGCCATAAAAAACTTTCGCTGTCAGACTATTTGAACGCAAGACCCATTGCTGGCCCCCTGCACCTCTTTGACTGCGTCATGCCCTGTGCCGGCGGCGAAGGCTTTTTGGTTATGAGCGAAGAACGTGCTCGGCAGCTCAAACTTCCGGCCGTTAAAATTCTTGCCGCCGATGAATGCCACAACGCTCATGCCGACGATCCAGTGCAGGATCGAGGAGGCTGGACTCAATACATTGAGGGTCTCTACAACCGCGCCGCTGTGGGGCCCGAAGATGTCGATTTCTTGCAAACCTATGATGACTATCCGGTGATCAGTATGTTGCAAATGGAAGACTTGGGCTTCTGTGGCAAAGGAGAAGCGCCCGAGTTCGTGGGACACACAGATATGCGCTTTGACGGCTCCGGTTCCGGCCTGAACAAACTGCCCCACAACACCTCTGGAGGTCAATTATCCTGCGGTCAAGCAGGCGCTGCTGCTGGGTTTCTCGGGGTCACCGAATCTCTGCGGCAGCTCACTGGTCAGTCGCAACAAAATCAGGTGAGCAATGCCCGCCTAGGCTTGGTAAGTGGCTATGGCATGGTTAATTACGATCGGGGCATTTGCACCGCGGCGGCTATGCTGCAAGGGGTTGACCGTTGAACATCAAAGATAAAATGCGTAAGCGCCTCAAACTCAGCCGCCCTTCGCTGAGGACACGGGCACGGCCGCCAAAGCACCGCTCGGTTTGTGGCAGTCAATTTTCGGCTGCGAATCTCCCCGGTATTTTGCAACTCCAAAACTGCACAGACTGTGGCCACGTCCAGTATCCCCCTGCGGAGTTATGTGGCGCCTGTTTAGGCAGCACTTTGATCTATAAGGAAACAGCGTGTACGGGCACCCTGCTCGCTCAATCCCAACTTCACCACAGCCTCTGGGAGTACTTTAAACGGCGTATTAAAAGAGCCCCGTGGCCCATAGCCTCAGTGCAACTCGATGTTGGCCCAGTCGCTATCGTTCACCTTACCGAACTTGACCTAGACACCGGAGATCGAGTGAAGGTGTTCTCTCATTCAGACGCGTCGCGTTCGGTCGTACTCATTGCAGTACCTGCCGCAACGGATATCACTACACCAGAGTTGCGACAGGCCGTCATTGTCGGAATACAACTCGACAAATCCGCCGAACGCCTGAAGGGCGTCTAGTAAAACGCTCAGACATCAAGGAGGTTTACCGCCATGGCCCATGATAGTTTCATTGTAACGGGAGGAAGTACCGGTATTGGCGCGGCTATCTGTTCGCGCTTGCTAGAGCGCGGCTATCGAGTCATCAACCTATCTCGACGCCCCCTTGAACACCCCAGCAAACAGCTCGAAAATATAACGCTTGATCTAAGCGACAGGGCTGCCGTTAAAGAAGCAGCACAAACGATTACCCAACGTTACAACGTCACAGGACTGATTCACAATGCAGGTCTTATACGGCCGAGTTTAGTTGAGGACGTAAATTTGGAGGATTTTGACTATCTTAGTGAGGTACATATAGGAGCTGCGATTACTCTGACTCAAGCGGTGATACCCAGCATGAAATCACAGACGTTTGGACGTATTGTTTTAATCACATCTAGAGCGGCTTTAGGCCTCGCAACACGCACCAGTTACAGTGCGACGAAGTCAGGCATGATGGGCATGGCTCGCACCTGGGCTTTGGAATTAGGCCAGTACGGCATTACTGTAAACACCGTTGCCCCCGGCCCCATTCAGGACACGGAGATGTTTGAGGCCGTTGTGCCAGCTGGCAGCGAAAAACTGGACGATATGGCCGCTAGCATCCCGGTACAGCGTTTAGGCAGATCGACCGACGTCGCCCATGCCGTGGACTTTCTTGCCGATGAGGCTTCGGGCTTTATTACGGGACAAACACTTATGGTTTGTGGCGGTGCTAGTCTAGGTTCTTTAGCGCTATAGCGGAGGTCAGTATGCAGAAAATTCCTGATCGTAACTTTGATGCGCTGGTCACACCGACCAAGCTACACCGCAGCCTGTATACCGACCCCGATATTTTTGAACTTGAAATGAGCCGAATTTGGGGTGAGGCCTGGATTTTTATTGGCCATGAATCTCAGGTACCGAACTCTGGTGACTACTTTACAACCAACATCAATCACAAAGTGCCGGTTGTAATGATTAGAGATAAAGACGCCGCTGTGCACGTACTTCATAATCGTTGTGGCCATAAGGGTGCCAAAGTTGTCGATAAACAATCGGGCAACGTACGAGGGGCTTTACGCTGTGCTTACCACGGCTGGAGCTATCGGTTTGACGGCTCACTCTTAAAAATACCCAATCAACAAGGCTATGAAGATACCGGATTTGATGCCTCAGACCCCTGTTATAGCATGCAGCCGCTTGCGCAAGTTGCCAGTTATCGAGGGTTTGTCTTCGCCACGCTGTCTAGCACCATCACCGATCTTGTAACTTGGATGGGGGGCGCTATTACCTGCTTCGACAATCTCTGCGATCGTGCGCCCGAGGGCGAGGTAGAAGTCGCTGGTGGCGTCTTGCGCTACGAGCATGACTGTAACTGGAAATTCATCCTCGAGAATCTCAATGACACAATGCACCCAATGGTCGTCCATGAATCATTGGTCAAAGCCGCCGAATCTTATATTGCCACCCTACCCCAAGAAGCCGTCAAGCAACGGCGGGAGGCAGAAATCATTCCTCCCTTTGGGGCAAGCTATGAAAATTTTGAGAACAGTGGCATAACAGGATTTGAATACGGTCATCACTACGATGGCGGTAAAACAAGTATTCATGCTGACTACTCGGTGGATCCAGATTATCACGCCGCTATGGTCGCAGCTTATGGTGAAACCAGAACTCGAGAAATTTATGCCTTCAACACCCACAACGTACTTTATTATCCGTCGCTGACCATTAAGTGCGCTATACAAAACATCCGCATCATTCGCCCCGTTAGCGTTGATCGCTTTGTCGTCGAGAGCTGGTCGTTCAGACTTAAGGGTGCGCCCGATTCGATGCTGCAGCGAACGGTGCTTTACAGTCGTCTGATTAACTCAGCGATGGGCATGGTTGGACCCGATGACCTAGAGGTTTATCGGCGGGCGCAGAAAGGGCTCGAGTGTCCAGCTAATGATTGGGTCGAATTTCATCGGCAGTATGGGAAGGATCGAATACTCGCAGATCGAGTCGAAGGGGGTGGCACGTCAGATTTAGATATGCGCACCCAATATCGAGCATGGAAGGCTTACATGGAACAGGGTCAACAGCTAGGAAAGAGCGATGCCTGATCTCGCTGCGATTGAGGAATTTCTCTACAAAGAAGCCAGCTTTCTAGACCGCCCTAATCTCGATAGCTGGATCGAGCTTTACACCGAGGATGCTTACTATTGGATTCCCGCAACCGAGGACCAAGCGGACCCTATTAACCACGTCTCCCATGTTTATGATGATCGCGTCATGATGGAAATTCGACGGCGCAACTTTGTTCACCCTCGTGCCGCTTCCAAAGACAGCCAAACGAGATGCTCACACATCATAGGAAACGTGCGAATTAAGGAACAATCTCCTGAGGGTGGCCTTATTATCGAGTCCATCCAGCATGTCGTGGTCTGGTACCTGGACGAGCAGCGAATTTATGCTTTTACAGCCCAGCATGAACTCAGGCCTGCAAATGGCAGCTTCAAGATAAAAAGCAAACGCGTCAATTTGATGAACCCTGACGCCGCCCAAAAATCACTGGTTATTTATTTGTAAAAAAGACCAGTCTGAATAGGCAGAGCTTGGTAAGGCAGCTCAGATATTTTAAACTTAAAGTATATTGACGTGAATGCGGAGTTCGCAATGGCCAACAAAACTAACTGGACTCAACTCAATTGGGAAGATCCCTTTGAGCTGGACAGCCAGCTGAATGATGAGCAACGCATGGTACGTGATAGTGCTAGGCAATATGCCCAAGAAAAATTGCTGCCTCGGGTAAAAGATGCCTTCAGAAATGAAAGCACAGACCCTAATATTTTTAGAGAGATGGGCGAGATGGGGCTGCTAGGCTCCACCATCGACGGCTATGGCTGCCCAGGAGTCGATTATGTCTGCTACGGCCTCGTCGCGCGTGAAGTCGAACGCGTCGATTCGGGCTATCGTTCAATGCTGAGCGTTCAATCATCCCTTGTGATGTACCCTATTTACGCCTATGGCGATGACGCTCAGCGAGAAAAGTATTTGCCCAAACTGGCCACTGGTGAGTGGATTGGCTGTTTCGGTCTCACCGAGCCGGATCACGGCTCAGACCCCGGTGGCATGACCACCCGAGCTAAAAGTGTCGACGGAGGCTATCGAGTTTCTGGCGCAAAGATGTGGATATCCAACTCCCCTATTGCCGATGTTTTTGTTGTTTGGGCCAAAACCGATGACGACGTTATCCGTGGCTTCATACTTGAGAAAGGCATGGAAGGGCTGAGTGCACCCAAGATAGAAGGTAAGCTTGCGCTGCGGGCCTCTGTTACCGGCGAGATTGTGATGGACGAGGTTTTTGTTCCAGAAGAAAACCTGTTGCCCAACGTGCGAGGACTTAAAGGCCCCTTCGGATGCCTTAACAACGCACGCTACGGTATTGCCTGGGGAACTTTGGGTGCTGCAGAGACTTGCTGGCATACCGCAAGACAATACACCCTCGATCGGCAGCAGTTTGGCCGCCCGCTTGCAGCGAATCAGTTAGTACAACTGAAGCTTGCCGACATGCAAACCGACATCTCCCTCGCTATGCAGGGCTGTTTGCGCGCCGGGCAAATGCTGAGTGCTGGCACGATATCCCCAGACCTCATAAGCTTGATCAAGCGAAATTCTTGCGGAAAAGCGCTAGAAATAGCGCGCAAAGCCCGAGATATGCTGGGCGGCAACGGAATATCTGACGAGTACCCAATCATGCGCCACATGATGAATCTAGAGGTTGTGAACACCTATGAGGGCACTCATGATATTCACGCTCTGATTCTTGGCCGCAGCCAAACTGATATTCCGGCATTTTAACCCCGGCCGTCAGTTGGCAATGGAATCGAAAGCGCGGTCAAGCTCCTAAGGTCGCGCTGCTCGTTCCTTTGTAGAGATCAGAAACAGCAGCTTCTAACGCTAAAACTAGCGGGTCTCCCCCGGGCAAATGCCGGCGGGCACGACTCAATGTCTGTAAGGGTGGCTCACCAAATCCCCGGATCAAACCGCGTTGCTCTAGACGTGAGCATAGCGCGATAAAACGCTGCTCCTCAGGCAACAACGGTTGTACTCTGCGTCCTCGATTCAACCACAGCATTAGGGGTAGCAGAACTCCGGCCCAACTGCCCAGCAAGATAGCCACAAACCACGACACTCTGATCTCACCGAACCAGTCTTTCAATAAATCAATCTGACGCGCGCTATCGAAGCCAATAACAAAACTCTGCCAACCAAAGGCCAGTGCGTCATAACGAAGTCGCATCCAATTCAATATCTTGACACCTCGGAACCGATAGGCCGACAGCACTGAATCAGATAAAAAGCCGGGCTGCCCGTCTAAGGCCGCCTCCATTCCCAGTTCGATGCGACTCGGCGCAACCGCTGCAGTGGGATCAATCCGCGTCCAACCCCCATCACCAAACCACACCTCTGCCCAAGCATGGGCATCAAACTGCCGCACTATTAGCGTGTTGTTTAGAGGGTTAACTTCACCGCCCTGGTAGCCTGCAATAATTCTTGCGGGTATTCCCACCATCCTGAGCATTGCAACGAAGCTATAAGCGTAGTGCTCACAAAATCCACGACGCGAATCAAACATGAATTTATCCACAAAATCGGGAGACAAAATTTCCGGAGGTTCTAATGTGTAATAAAACGGCTGCGTTCTAAAATAATTAAGCAGTGCGCTCACAAAATCACGATCGTTACTATATTGAGAATGCAAATCCCTTACCCATGCTTCGGTCAACGGATTTAGTCCTCGGGGAAAGTCCGTTTCCAAGCGCCTTCGCCAATCACTCAGGCTTGGCTGAAGCACCGCTGTCACCCAGGAAGTAACGTCATAGCCAAATTGGAATTCAATTGGATTGAGCACACCCAATCGATAATCAGCTGCTTCATAGACGCCCGCGGTCGACGACTCTGCGTAGGCCATGCCATATAACCACCGTTGTTGCGTTGGCTCTAACACGACGCGGTATCGCAACGGATCATCAAAAGTTTCTGGCGCCTCGGGCTGTCTTTCCGAACCCGGTAACTCGGGCCACTGAAGCGTACGCCAAGTACCGTCTTCAAATTTACTAAACACCAACCCTCGCCAATACAAAGCCGCTTTCTCAGGAATTACCCCTGCGAATCGTGCTCGAAATGCCACATCAGCAGAACGCCCAAGCTTGGTCACAGCGCCCGGGCGCAGGAAGTCACTCATGCCAGTCGTCCCTTGCCCCGAGGTTGACGGCACACTCCAGATTGGACCAATGCGTGGAAATAAAAAGAACAACACAATCATCATTGGGATTGCGAGGGTCATCATTTTTAACGCTAAAAGTGGTTCGTGATTCGAGAAGCCCGCGCCTGGGCTCTGATTCAAAGTGATCAGTGCAGTAACCAATAGTCCCGTGCAAAAAACAGAGTAAAGCGTGGCAGGTAAGGTTTGAGTGAAAATGAAATGCGTCACACAGATGAAGAAACCCAAAAACACCAGCAGGTAACCATCCCTTTCACGAATAGCTTCTAGAAGCTTTAACGCCGCTGCAACAAGCAGTAGCGCCACCATCGGTTCCAAGCCTATAAATGTTCCAAAACTTGTGAACAGTAGCGTTGCACCTGTAATGCCCAGTAACAATCGCCACCACTTGCCCGGCATTTCAGCACGCTGACGATACATCTGCAGGCGCCACAGTGCGGCTGCCAGATAAATAACAACAATCCAAATAGGAACCCTCTGAAGATGGGGCACCATCACAGCAATTTGACAAACAATCAGCCAAATCAAGGATCGCCGAGGTAACTGCTCACCCGAAATCACGCTACCTCGCCTCGACTCAGACCATGCAATGCGAGGGCACGCAATGCCAATTCTCGTTGACGATCTCCTGTAGCCAGAGCCAGCTCCACGCCAGGCAAACGAAGGCCAAAACTTTCACCTCGCCTATGGTGCTGCAAAACTAGCCAGCACAACCAAGAGAGTCTTTGCTCTACAGACCCCGAGCTAAAGTCTTTCCAGTCTAGCCAGTGATCTTCGTCGACGGGTAATGAATACAACTTAGTTTGTAGGGGTGATCCCCTCGCATGGCTGCGCCAGTCGATTAACCTGGGCGCATCTCCAAGGCGGTAATCCCGAAATCCCATGAGGTCCTCAAGGCCTTCATTCTCGCTAAATCCATAGCTAGCATTTTCACTGTAAGGAGAAGCCCACCGCTCAACCTCTAAAGGTCTAGGCCAAACCAAAGCGCGACTGTCAAAATAGGCGAAGCTCCAACAGCGGAGAAGCCCAAGGGGGTAGGTTGACTCAATACGTAACTTAGGGGGATCAAACCAACCTCGCTCAAGGACCTTATGGCGCAGCGACACCTCGACCTCACCACCCGCAGGAACATCCACCATAACCTCACTACACGGCCAAACCAGCTTAACGGCGTGATGTCCTCGGCGCGGACTACAGCAAGTTATTCGAAACACAAATTCCGCCTGCTGACCCGGATACACGGATTCTGCCCGAAGGCTGGTGATCGTCATGTTGAGTAAATTAGCGTGGGTGAAGTGAACGGCGATAATAAACAACATGGCGAGCCAAAAAGTTAAGCCATACGCAAGATTGTTTTGGTAGTTAATCGCAGTTAACAACATAAGCAGAAGCGTTAAAGCGAACAAAAAGCCCTGCCGCGACGGGAAAATAAAAAGCCTGCGTTGTTCAAGCTTGATAGTTCGGGCGGCAGGTAGCCGTCGCCCCAGCCAACGGCGATAGCGTTGGAACAAAAAGTTCTTTAGGCGCTCTGTGACGTTAGCCCGGGATAACATCGACTTGGCTACGCAATAGCGCCACCAACGCGTTCCCATCCCCCGCATAATCTGCGCTAGGGATCAATCGATGGGCAATGACGGGAGCCAGCACAGCCTGAACATCATCTGGAGCTACATAATTTCGCCCCTCCATCTGCGCCCAGGTTTTAGCTGCACCAACCAGGGCCAAGGCACCACGGGGAGACAACCCGACTGAAAACTCTGGGGCTTCGCGCGTAAAAGCCGTCAAACGTTGGATGTAGCCCAACAAGCTATCGGATAATGTCGTCCGACTGATTACCGCTCTCATTTCCATGAGTTGCTCGGGAGAAATGCACGGATCGACCGCAGATTTGCTAAGGTCATGACCGCGCTGTAACAGCGCTCGCTCAGCTTCAAAATTAGGGTAGCCCAATGAAAGTCGCATGAGAAAACGATCAAGCTGAGATTCAGGGAGCACGTAAGTGCCAGACTGATGCGCCGGATTTTGAGTGGCGATAACAAAAAAAGGTTCGGGCAACCCACGAGGAGCACCATCGATACTCACCTGCCGTTCAGCCATAGCCTCCAGCAAAGCACTCTGGGTGCGGGGTGTCGCCCTATTTATCTCATCAGCTAAGAGCAGTTGGTTAAATATTGGGCCGGAACGAAACTGAAACGTCTCCGTCTCGCGATTGAAAACTGAGACCCCCAAAATATCCGAAGGCAATAGATCAGAGGTAAACTGTACCCGGGCATAACTAAGGCCCAAAACGTCGGCCAGTGCATGAGCTAAGGTTGTCTTGCCCATACCGGGAAGGTCTTCAAGGAGTAAATGCCCTGATGTTAACAAACAGCATAGTGCCTGCCGCACCGCCTGCTCTTTACCAAACAACACCTCGCCAATAGCAGATACTGCGCGGTCAATTAGGTCTGGCAAGGTGGCTACTGACATGGCAATAGCTAGACGCGAAGCGCGTCAAACCCGCGCTGGCAATCGACTTGCAGGTCTTCGATATGCTCAAGCCCAACAGCAATCCGTATCAGCCCCGGCACAATACCCGCGGCATCGCGTTGCTCTGCTGCGAGCCGCCCGTGAGTCGTCGTAGCAGGATGTACGATGGTGGTCTTAACGTCACCTAGATTTGCCGTGAGTGACATCAGCCTCGTTGCATCGATAAAACGCCAAGCCGCTTCCTGCCCACCAGGCACCTCAAAAGACAGCACGCCACCAAACCCACTTTGCTGACGACTCGCTAATTCGTGCCCCGGATGTTCCGGTAGTCCAGCATAGTGAACCCGAGATACGTCTGATCGTTGCTGCAACCAGTGTGCGAGCTTATTAGCGTTCTCGCAGTGCGCGCGCATACGAAGACTCAGGGTCTCAAGGCCCTTTAAAAAAACCCAGGCATTAAACGGACTCATCGAAGGGCCACAGGTGCGAATAAAATTAGTGACCTCTGCCATATCCTCAGCTGACCCTACAGCCGCACCACCCAACATCCGCCCCTGACCATCGAGATACTTCGTCGCAGAATGGATAACAATATCTGCACCGAGCTCAAGGGGCTTTTGCAATGCCGGTGTACAAAAACAATTGTCAACGACCAGACGAGCCTCGGAGGCTTTAGCGATCTCCGCCAGAGCAGCAATATCGGCAACCTCGCAAATAGGATTTGAAGGTGTTTCACAGTAAAACAGCCGAGTCTTGGCAGTTGCTGCGGCACGCCATGCTGCGAGGTCTCCTAGAGGCACAAAAGATACCGAGACCCCCATACGCGGTAGGTACTTATCAAACAGCCCCACGGTGCTGCCGAAAACATCTCGCGAACAGACAACGTGATCACCGTGCCTAAGAAATGCCATGCAGGTTGCTAAAATAGCAGACATGCCTGATGCAGTTCCCACTGCAGATTCCGCATTTTCCAGAGCCGCTAGCCGTTCTTCAAATACACGAACCGTTGGGTTGGTGTAGCGGGAATAAACGTTGCCGCTAGACGCACCACTAAATCGGGCTGCTGCATCCGCTGCGCTATCAAAAACATAGCTTGATGTGGTGAATATGGGCTCGCCATGTTCGCCCTCGCCGCTGCGCGCGATACCCGCTCGAATACCCAATGTCTCCGCATGAGCATCCCGCAGGAAATCGGGCAAGGCATTTTCGTCGCCTGGGGTCACCGCGCTGCTGCGCCTATAACCGCGTTACGCTCGGCGCTTGCTTCAGACATCATTATGTAAACCCACGACCGCGCCGTCCTGAGAAGCCGCAATTCGCATCTCAGAGCCCTCAGAGCGCGCAGCCTCAATCGTATTGAGATAATGCTCATCAATCGTACCGGCTTTGTAACAGCCATCGAATACCGAGCATTCAAAGTCTTCAATAGCTTCGTTCCCCTCGTGAGAACAGGCCAGCAAGTCCTCTAAATCCTGATAAACCAACCAGTCGGCTCCGATCAATTCAGCAATTTCAGCCTCGGTACGATTGTGAGCGATAAGTTCGCTAGCCGCGGGCATATCGATGCCGTAAACATTAGGAAATCTAATGGCAGGCGCTGCTGACGCAAAATATACGTTTTTTGCGCCGGCGTCCCGGGCCATTTGTATAATTTGGCTACAGGTTGTGCCACGAACGATTGAGTCATCAACCAACATGACATTCTTTCCCTCAAACTCTAAGGGCACAGGATTCAGTTTTTGTCGCACTGATTTTTTTCGCTGACTTTGACCCGGCATAATAAAAGTTCGACCGATGTAGCGATTCTTCATAAACCCCTCACGAAACTTTACGCCAAGCTCATGGGCGAGGGATTGTCCAGCAACCCGACTTGTATCAGGTATTGGAATCACAACATCTATGTCATGGTCAGGGCGCAACCTAAGGACTTTACGGGCTAATCGCTCCCCCTGCCGCATTCGCGTTTTATACACCGAAACACCATCGATTAATGAATCAGGTCGTGCAAAATAAACATGCTCAAAAATACAGGGCATCAACTTGCTAACTTCTGAGCATTGTCTGCGAATTAAGGTTCCTGATGCGGAAATAAAGATGCCCTCGCCAGGGGCAACGTCGCCCACAAGTCGAAATCCCAGAACATCTAACGCGACGCTTTCTGAAGCCACCATGTACTCCGGCTCTTGGCCCTCGCATTCTCGAACACCGATAACTAATGGGCGAATTCCGAAGGGGTCGCGGAAGGCAACGATGCCAAGATTAGCAATCATTGCAACCGCTGCGTAGCCGCCCTCACAACGCTCGTGCATGGCCGAAATCGCGGCGAAAATATCGTCGGCATCGGGGAATAACTTACCCAGTCGCTGTATTTCGTGGGCGAAGACATTAAGCAGCACCTCTGAGTCGGAATCGGTATTGAGATGCCGCCGGTCACTTTCAAAAATCTCCGCGCTCAACTGGGCCGCATTGGTGAGATTGCCATTGTGTGCGAGTGCGATCCCATGAGGCGAGTTCACATAAAACGGCTGGGCAAGCGCCGTCCCCGAACTACCTTGTGTCGGGTAGCGAACATGTCCAATACCGAAGGCGCCCAGAAGACGCGACATGTGCTGTGTACGAAACACATCCTTAACGAGTCCCTCCCCTTTACGCTGGAGAAACTTCCCCTTGTAGCAGGTCATGATGCCAGCCGCATCCTGACCTCGGTGTTGAAGCATCGTTAGGGCATCATAGATTTCCGCCGCGACGTCGTTACCGCCGACGATACCTACCAATCCACACATGGATATGTCTCCGACATCAGATCATTTCAGCAGATTCAAGGGTTTCCTCGATCTGCTCAACAGGTTCAGCTTTTAAAAGCTCAGCGGTATGCCCACCTAGCTCAGTTGAAATCTCATCAATGGTCGGCATGAGTGCAGAGCGATTGACCAGGTCTTGTTCTGAGTTAGGGACCACTGAGCGCAGTACAAAGGTCGCGACAATTACAAACACGACGCCCCTTAACAATCCAAATACGCCGCCGAGAACACGATTTCCTAGATTGAAGCCCGGTTGACGCATCTGCCGCGCCATTAGACGTCCCAACACGCTAAAAATTGCCAGCACACCCACAAAGATCAGCGCCCAGCCCATCAGATAACGTAACGTCTCACTGTCCGTTATTACGGTCAGGGAGTTCGCGAGTGATTGCGCCAGCAGATTGGCCCCGATAAACGCACATAACCACCCAGCTAAGGAAAGGATTTCACGACCGAAGCCTCGATATAAACCCACCAAAAGGGAAATAAATAAAACCAGTACAATAAACCAGTCAAAACCGTTGAAACCAGAAGTCGCGCCATTAAGTTGCTGTTCAATTTCATTCATAAGGGTTGCTGATACCTCACGATCATGGATTCCACCTTCAGCACGCGGTCAACCTCTAACTTTATAGATGCAAAGCTCTTTTTTTCAAACTTCGGACCAATCTGAATACGCCACTGCGCTGATGCTCCACTAGCGACCCTCACCTGAAAGGCCGGATAGCCCTTATCAATGAGTTGCTCAACCAAAGCCCCTGCTCGAAGTTCTGAGCTGACTGTCGCGACCTGCAGCACCCAAGCCTGAGGATATCCAGATGCATCAAGTGCAGGGATAACTGGCGCTTCCTCACGAAGCTCAAGCTGCTCTACTGAATCTACGGCGCTTAGTTCGGAAAGGTTAGGAGCAACGTCACCGTCCTCCAAACGAGTCATTTCATCTGCTCGCATTTGAGACTCACGATCAACTTCTGGGGGCTTTACAACGTCACGAACTTTGGCTTCGGGAGACTCAGGTTTTGCGATGGGTGAGGTATCAACACGGGGGCGTTCTGGGGTCGGCCGCAACTCAATGGGCTGCTGTTCGACAGGCTCAACGAAAACAATGGGCCAGAAAACCACACACAGGGCTATTAGGACCAAAGCACCAACGAAGCGCTGACGAAGAATGGGGTTCATTCAGTCGAAGGTCTCCTGACCGGTAGTAGCCAGCTGCTGTAAGCAGGCTAACTGTGCACCAACTGTCACAAATGATCCGAATACCACAATGCGATCTCCGGGCTTAGAAACGTTCTCGATACCATTAAAGGCCGACTCGGGCGTAGGATAACACTGCACCGCTACCTTCGGTGAGATCCTTTTAATCAGCTGTGCCAAATCTGCAGGATTTGCCGCCCGTGCAATGCCTTCATGAGCGGGAAGATGCCAGCTTGAGATACCCTCTGAGATGAGCTCGATCATAGCACGCAGGGGTTTATCCGCCATGGCACCAAAAATAGCATGGGTCTGTGCGCCATCAGATTTTTCGGCTAGGGCAACCGCCAATCGCCCGACGGACTCACAATTATGAGCTACGTCTAGCCACCAAAGCCGATCCATTGCCACGAGCTGTTGTTGACGCCCGGCAATAGACAAGGCCATAAAGGCTTTATCAATACAGTCTTGGTCAAGAGTGAGATTTAATTTCGTCGCTACGACAACAGCCGCAGCAAGGTTACTGGTTTGCAAAGCTGGCACAGCAGGCAGGAGCCGTTGAGTGCCATCAGGCAAGGTTAACATTTGCTCGGAGATCAGCCAGTCACGATCCAACGCCGCGACATTAGCACCCAGCGCTTTCAGGGTGGGGAGTAGTGTTGATGGCAAATCACTCTCGGCGACAACTGCAGGCTTCCCAAAACGAGCCACCCCAGCCTTTTCAATCGCAATGAGGTCTCGCGTATCCCCAAGCCATTCCGTATGGTCAATGCCAATACTCGTGATAACGCAGGCATCAGCGTCAATCATATTAACTGCGTCGAGCCGCCCTCCTAGCCCAACCTCCAATATCTGAACCGCAACGCCCTTTTCTCGAAACAAAAGTAAGGCCGCCAACGTTGCAAACTCAAAATAGCTGAGAGAAATGGCTGCCCTGCGCTCTTCAATCAGCGCAAATGCCCCCATGATTTCAGCGTCGCTTGCTGGAATGCCATTAATGGTAATTCGTTCATTAAAGGTCAGCAGGTGGGGGGAGGTGTAGCAGCCGACGGAGAGCCCCTTTTGACGGAGAAGCGCCGAAAGTGCACTGACGCAACTTCCCTTTCCGTTAGTACCCGCGACAGTGACCGTAGGGCATCCCGCAGGCAAGAGTCCCAGCTGGTGTGCCACAGTTTTGACTCGGGTTAACTCAAGATCGATTTTCTGCGGATGCAGTGTTTCGAGATGAGTCAGCCAGGCATCCAGTGTTTCGGCGCCAGCCAGTGCCATGGAAGTTACTCGACAGGTTCAGAATAAGGAACCGCCATATCCTCTTGACTGCCCTCCTGACCTGCCAGCTTAGAAAGGATACGACCTAAGGTGTCGCGCATATCGGCGCGGTGCACGATCATATCGATCGCACCGTGCTCAAGCAAAAACTCACTGCGCTGGAAACCTTTGGGCAGTTTTTGACGAATGGTTTGCTCAATAATATTGGGACCAGCAAAACCGGCTCGGGCATCAGGCTCAGCGACATTAACATCACCTAAAAGCGCAAGAGACGCTGAAACACCACCATAAATCGGATCTGTCATCACCGAAATAAACGGCAGCCCACTGAGCTTGAGGCGCTCGAGCACTGCAGAGGTCTTAGCCATTTGCATGAGGGAGATAAGCGCTTCTTGCATTCTAGCTCCACCGGAGGCCGCGAAGCACACCAAAGGCAAGCCGTTATTCAACGCATGAGTTGCAGACCGCGTAAATTTCTCGCCAACGGCGTATCCCATGGATCCACCGTGAAAGTTAAACTCAAAGGCAACAGTGACAAGATCCAAACCGTGCAACCGCCCTTGCATAGCAATCAGCGCGTCGCGTTCTCCGGTGCTTTTTTGAGCAGCGGTCAAGCGGTCACGATATTTCCTTTTGTCTTTGAATTTAAGTCTATCGATGGGTTCAATATCAGAAAAGAGCTCTTGACGACCGTCTTCATCTAGAAAGATATCCAGCCTCCTCCTAGCGCCCACCCGCATATGGTGGTCACACTTGGGGCAGACCTCTAGGTTGCGGTCTAAGTCTGGCCAATAAAGCACTGCGTCGCACTTGATGCACTTTTTCCAGAGCCCCTCTGGCACGTTGACGCGTCTTTGTTCTGCCTCGTCCTTGCGAACGCCGGAAGGCAGAATTTTGTCAATCCAACTCATATCGGACTCCGATCAGCTAAGCTTTAATATTATAACCCTTCGCTAGCCACCAGTAGTGGACACAATTACATATTATCAATGCCAGTGCGGATAGATCCTAGCAGCGCTACTGCCTTCTCAACACCATCATTGAGGGGGCAACCCGCCTCTAAAGCAGCCGCCATAGTATCGATGAGTGCACTTCCCACAACCACACCATCTGCCATAGCTCCCACAGCAGTGGCTGATTCCGCATCTTTGATGCCAAACCCCACACAAATAGGGAGTGCCGTCTCTGCACGAATGAGATCGAGGTGCATGCCAACGTCCGAGCTATCTAAATGCCCCGCACCCGTTACGCCTTTGACCGCCACATAATAAATAAACCCGGAAGCGTTGGCCGTGATCGTGCTTATTCTCGGGGCCGGCGTCGTCGGTGAAATCAAAAAGATATTGTCGATTGCTACTTTTTGTAACTCTACGTTGAGAGGCCCAACCTCCTCAGGTGGTAAATCAACAGTAATCAAACCATCCACACCAGCGGCTGCACACGCAGCGGCGAAATCGGCGTGACCCATTCTTTCCACCGGATTTGCATAACCCATGATAACCACGGGGGTCACTTGATCCTCTTGCCGAAATTCAGAAACCATGTCCAATACCTGAGAGAGAGAGACATCATTGGCGAGAGCTCGCTCGTGACCGCGCTGTATAACCGGCCCTTCTGACATCGGGTCAGAGAACGGCACGCCCAACTCGAGGACGTTTGCACCAGCAGCAACAAGGCTGTGCAGCATGGGCACCGTTGTAGCCACGGTAGGATCCCCCGCGACAATGTAAGGTATAACAGCCTTGCGCCCCGAGTTACGAAGCGCTTCAAAACATGGAGTGAGTCTGCTCACGATCTATCCTACTTTTACGGTTTAAACTTCGATACCTTCAATTGCCGCGACAGTGAGAATGTCTTTATCTCCCCGCCCTGAAAGATTAACAATAATGTGTTGGTCGGGCGTCATATCCGCAGCTAATTTTTCAGCATAAGCTAAGGCATGCGCCGTCTCTAACGCGGGCATGATGCCCTCAGTCCTAGTCCAGTGATGAAAGGCTGTCAGCGCCTCGTCATCATTTGCAGCAACATAATTGACCCGGCCAATGTCCTTTAACCAGCTATGCTCCGGACCTACACCTGGATAATCGAGGCCTGCAGAGACCGAGTGTGTCTCCATGATCTGGCCATTTTTATCCTGCATAAGATAGGTCCGATTGCCGTGTAGAACTCCGGGAGTACCCGCAGAAAGTGGCGCTGCATGCTGGCCTGTTTCGACACCGTGACCGCCCGCCTCAACCCCGTACATTGCTACTGTCTCATCGCCCAGAAAAGGATGAAAGAGACCAATCGCATTTGAGCCACCACCAACACAAGCCACCAGTGCATCGGGCAGCTTCCCCGTCATTGCGAGCGATTGTCTGCGCGCTTCACGGCCAATCACACTCTGAAAATCACGGACCAACATTGGATACGGGTGCGGTCCCGCTACTGTACCAATTATATAAAACGTATTATCGACGTATGTGACCCAATCTCGGAGCGCTTCGTTCATAGCATCTTTGAGTGTTTTTGAGCCCGATGTTACGGGTATTACCTCCGCCCCTAATAACTTCATTCGGTACACATTTAACGCCTGGCGTTTAATATCCTCCGCACCCATAAACACATGGCATTCCAAGCCGAGACGAGCAGCAACAGTTGCACTAGCTACTCCATGCTGGCCAGCACCTGTCTCTGCAATAATGCGCTTCTTGCCCATATGCTTGGCCAATAAAGCTTGGCCAATCGTGTTGTTTACCTTGTGAGCCCCGGTATGGTTTAGGTCTTCCCGCTTAAGAAAAATGCGCGCCCCACCAATGGCGTCAGACATGCGACTGGCCTCGTAGAGTGGCGAAGGCCTGCCCACATAATGTGCAAGGTCTGAGTCAAACTCCTTCTGAAAGTCAGGATCACAGGAGAGGTCACGATAAACCACCTCTAAATCTGCCAACGCTGACATCAGGGTTTCCGCAACGAACTTGCCGCCGTAGGGACCAAACCGTCCATCGGGATCAGGAACAGAGGCGAACACATCTGGGCTAATCATTTCAGTCATAAAACTTATGCCTCAGCCGCCTCACGAGCGGCATGTATAAATTGCTTAATTTTCTCTGGTTGTTTAATGCCCGGCGAGCATTCAACACCACTACTTACGTCAACAGCGCTGGGGCGAACTTTGATCACCGCCTCCGCAACATTAGCGGGATTGAGCCCTCCCGCCAAAATGATCGGCCTGCTTCTTACCGATGGAATAGACTCCCAGTCAAAGCAGTGCCCAGTTCCCCCAAATTGTCCATTGGTCACGGCATCTAGAAGGAACCCACGAGCATTAGGATATTGCGCCATAACTGACTCGAGTTTACCGCTGTCACTTCCGGGTAGCGCTCTAATGTAAGGCCGCTGCCACTGCTCACAAAACTCAGGGCTCTCGCTTCCGTGCCACTGCAAAAGATTGATCGGCAGTGTCCCTAAAACCCGCTCAACTTGTTCGACCGTTGGATCGACCATTAATGCCGTCACAGTAATCAGTGGCGGCAACACTGCACAAATACTAGCGGCTGTCTCCAAGGATACCGCGCGTTTACTACCCGGCCAAAATACCAACCCTATGGCGTTCGCCCCGGCATCTGCCGCGGCCAAAGCGTCTATTTCTCGAGTAACACCGCAAATTTTGACCTGAACGGACACGTAATATCCCTAGTGCCAAATGACGCGCGAAGTGTAGCAAACCTCGAGTGGCTTAACTGCCCCCTAACAACAATGAGTTTGACACTGAATTTACGGGTAAACCGAAGTGCTCGGGATAGGTAATTGATTGTAAGTAAAGCCCGCTAGCGCTGGCTGTGTCCCCGCCCAACGTTCGATCTTTTCCCTTTAATAATTCTTCAATCCACTCCCGGGACCGCTGGCCACTGCCGACCATTTGTAGCGAGCCGACCAAATTACGGACCATGTGATAGAGAAATGCGTTGGCTTCAATATCTAAAACAATGAAGTCTCCGAAACGATTTACGCTAACTCCAAAAATTTGTCGTACCGGGTGTGCTGCCTGACATTGAGCCGCACGAAACGCGCTAAAGTCGTGCTCACCCAACAGAACCTGGCTAGCATCGTGCATCGCCAATGCATCTAGGGGCCTTCGACAGTGGCTAACAAGGCCACAGTGATGAGGCGACTGAATAGCACTATTGCTGATGATATAGCGGTAATGCCGAGAAGAAGCGCTGAAGCGTGCGTGAAAATCGGATGACACAGAACGTGCCCACAAAACTCGAACTGTTGAAGGAAGATTTCGATTACACCCCATGACCCAAGCTTTTTGGGAGCGACCCACAGGATCGTCAAAGTGCACAATCTGGGCCGCTCCATGGACACCGGTATCGGTTCGTCCAGCACAGTGCGTGCTGACTGGTGTTGCAGCAACCTTACTCAACGCCTGCTCTAAAGTTTTTTGAACCGTAGCGACCGGAAGATGCGGCTGCGCCTGCCACCCGCAAAAATCACCGCCATAGTAGCTAACGCACAATGCAATACGTGTACCTGAGGGCCAGCTAACCGGGCTAAATGAGGGAAAAGCTTCAGTCAATATTAAGGAGAAGTTCGCGGGCCTCAGCCTGCTGGCGCAAATCGCCCGCGGAGATCACTTCCTTCAGTACAGGGCGCGCGCCATCCTCGTCCCCCATATCGATATAAGCTCGAGCCAGATCCAACTGAGTATCTACGGGGTCTACCTCCGCAGCATAGACTAATCCCTGGGGCTCACTTTCATCGTCTTGGACAGTTGGCGGAGGAACATCTGTGCCCAGTACCTCGGCAAGTTCAGGTGGCAACACATTTGCTTGCTCAAAGAACTGATCATCGGAAAGAAATTCTTGATCATCAGCAGCGAGCTCTTGGCCCGCTGTGCCCGAGCTGCCGCTACCCAGTGGATTTGACTCCGGCGCTTCAGAAAGGGTTCCAGACGCGGCCTCTGCGTACGGCCTGATCTCATCAAGCACTTCATCTTCCAGATCTAGGGTCAGCGGTACATCAGTTACCGGCTGAGCAAGCTCACCTAAATCAAGGCCGCCAGTTGGCGAAATTAGGTCCGCAAGCATACGAGAAGCTTCGCCAAAAGCGAGCCCGTTGCCCATGCCCTTAAGTTTATTGGCGGTGATCTTTGCCTCTTCCTGACGATCATTTTTGAGGTAAATCTCCACCATTTTCAACAGAGCCAGCGAATCTTCAGGATTAGCCTCTGCAGCCGACTCCAGTAAATTCAGCGCTTGTTGATGCCGTCCATAAGCCATGTAGATATCTGCCTCGGCTATTGCATCAGCGACAACACCCTCGTCAACGTAGTCATTATGCAGACGCTGTCCGTAACCTCGCTCGCCATCACTGGCAGGCTGCGGGGCTGGGTTCGCGCCTGTCTTTGCCTGCCCCGAGTTTACGGGCTCGGGGGCAGCCTGGGGCGGAGCAGGCGCACGAGCGGGCCTAGGGTCAAGCTCCTTAGGCCGGTTAACCGTTGGCTCGCGTTCGGTAGGCAAGTTGCGCTTCAATATCATTACCGGCTGCTGAACCCGGCGCGAGTAGACCACTGCACCCACCGCCAGTAAGGCAACGCCCCCTAACGCAAAGGCCCACCAAGGAAAGCCTCGATCAATGGGGGCGGATGCGCGAGGGGGCGTGGCTATTGTATCGCCTGTAGCAGCGGCCTCCGTCGCCTCGCGCTGCGCCACCAGCTGGGCCTCTAACGCAGCGATTTGCTGATCTTTTAGTACGACCAAATTGCGCAAATTACCCATCTGCTCTGACAGCGCCGTAAGCCGCGCCTGAATTTCTAAAAGCTCTTTCGAATTTGGCCCCGTTGCTGTTGAAGCGACCTTGTCTTGCTCAACTGCAGGGCTAGCGGGTAGCGCATCTGGCGTATCTACAGGTGCGCTTACCTCTTGCTCTGAACCCGCTGCAAGCACATCATCGTCGCTGCGTTGCGCAGGGCTACTGCTTTCCTCTCTGGACGCAAAATCGGCTTCAAACTCATCATCGGCCAGCACGTCGTCGTTGACATCATCATCGGCCACAACGCGCAGCGCAGGGGTGCGACGGACACCATTACGCCAATCTCGATTGGCCTGAGACACAGCCGCTAAGGCCTCGCGCTGTGACGTCAAAATATCGCCTTCTGCAGGTAACTCCAACACATACCCGGCCTTCAAGCCGTTTATATTTCCCCCCATAAAAGCATCTGTATTCATCTGCACTGTCGCTAACATCGTCTGCTCGACGGTGGCTCCTTGGGGAGCAGCATCTAAGGCTATTTCCCAGAGCGTGTCAGCGTGCTGTACCAAATAACGCCCGCCAACACTGGGGCGTACTTCGGTGTCACTGTCAAAGTTTCTATCGGGCTTGATGGCTTCTGGGTTTGGGTTGGCCAACTGGGAGACAGTCGCATCTAAAACTGCTCGATCTTGCTCTTCTGTAGACTCAACCGCACTGAAGCCCCGGGATTGAGCACTTGCTAGTGGTTGGGTTGGAAGATCGACCAGCACAGTGTACTCGCGAAGCAAACGGCCATCAGGCCAGCGAGTCTCCACTAAAAAGTCTAGGTAAGGTTCGAGCAGTGGTTTCGTCGTTGTTAAAAGAATGCGTGCAGCGCTGTCCTCTACAACCACTTCAAATTTAATACTGGTCAGAAAGTAGGCGCGATCTACACCGAGCCGATCAAAGGCGTCTTGCGTGCCCAGCCGCACCTTGATGTCATCCGCCGTGAGGTCTTGGATATCGAGTAGCAGCACTTCAGCGGACAGGGGCTCGTTGAGATAGGAGTTAAGGGTAATATCTCCCAAACCCAATCCCCAAGAGTACGTCGGCAGCAAAGCAGCCAAACCAGCGAGGCTACGCCAAAGTACCCATGCTCCAATTGTATCCTGCTTACCCAAACAAACCTCTCAGCATGACCCGCTAGATCCCAATTTAGGGAAACTACGTCGCCCTACAATACCCGTTTTTTTGCCCATTGAAGTGGCCACTTAGCAAATTTTACCGAATATCCGATCAAAAATGCTCTTTCACCAGTAGCTCAGCAATCTGAATGCTGTTTAAAGCCGCACCCTTGCGCAGATTATCCGCAACAACCCAAAGATTCAGGCCCGTTGGATGAGATATATCTTCCCTAATTCTGCCCACAAAAACAGGGTTACTGCCCGCACCATCGGTAACCGCCGTGGGATAGGCTCCATCCTCACGACCGTCAGTTAAGGTCACACCCGGTGCGTCCTCCAATAGCTTTCGGGCGGCATCCGCGGTTATCTTGGTGTTCGTTTCGATGTGTACAGCTTCCGAATGCCCATAGAATACCGGTACTCGAACGCAAGTAGCGTTCACAGTGATGTCTGGATCCTCCAAAATCTTCTGCGTCTCCCACACCATCTTCATCTCTTCCCGGGTATAACCATTTTCTTCAAAGGTATCGATGTGAGGCAGGGCGTTAAAGGCAATCTGCTTGGAATAGACCTTGGCTTCAGTCGGTTGACCGTTGAGTAACCTCGCAGTTTGCCCCGCAAGCTCCTCAATGGCCGCCTTGCCGGTACCACTCACCGCCTGATAGGTGGCGACGTTGATTCTAGAAATACCCACCGCGTCGTAAATTGGCTTCAACGCAACCAACATCTGTATGGTCGAGCAATTGGGATTGGCAATGATGCGGGTTGATCGATACGCCGCTAAAGCACCGGGGTTCACCTCGGGTACGACAAGGGGAATGTCTTCTCGGCGTCGAAAATGTGACGTGTTATCGATCACCACGCAACCCGAAGCCGCAGCGCGGGGCGCATGTTCCTCGGAGACACTCCCTCCGGCCGAAAACAGCGCAATTGCGGTTTTTGAGAAATCAAACTCGGCAAGATCAGAAACGGTAATTGACTTACCTCTAAATCGCACCGTTTTACCCGCGGAACGCTCAGACGCCAAAGCGTATAACTTTCCCACTGGAAACTCTCTTTGTTCGAGAATTTCCATCATGGCCTCGCCTACAGCTCCCGTCGCACCGACAACCGCAATGTCAATCGCTTCACTCATAACTGATTCCCTTGAGGGCCTTCAAGTGCATTGAGCACCGCTGTACCCATCGCTTCTGTCCCAATGACAACATCGCCCTTAGCTGCGATATCTGCAGTCCTGCATCCCTGATCTAGCACCGCGGATACAGCGGCTTCCACTGCGATTGCTGCATCTGGGGCATCGAGGGAATAACGCAGCAGCATTGCCACTGACAGAATCGTCGCGAGAGGATTAGCGCAATCCTGCCCAGCAATATCGGGAGCCGAGCCATGCACAGGCTCATAAAGGCCCGCCGAATTTGCGTTAAGCGACGCCGAAGGCAGCATACCAATCGACCCTGTTAACATTGCCGCAGTGTCCGAAAGAATATCTCCGAAAATATTACCGGTAACTAAAACATCGAATTGTTTGGGCGCCCGCACAAGTTGCATCGCAGCGTTATCGACATACAGATGGTCCAGATCAACCTCTGGAAAATTCCCTGCCACGTTGGTAACAACCTCGCGCCACAGCTGAGTTACCTCAAGTACATTGGCCTTGTCGACAGACGTTAAACGACCACCGCGCTTAGCAGCCAGCTCGAAAGCAAGCTTCGCTATGCGTTCGATTTCGCTTTCTCGATAGATATAAGTGTTGTAACCCTCTCGCTCACCGTCTTCGCGCGTGCGAATGCCTCGAGGCTCACCGAAGTAGATGCCACCGGTTAATTCTCTAACGATTAAAATATCGAGCCCCGCCACTAACTCAGGCTTCAAACTCGAGGCATCGGCCAACTGGGGAAACAATATAGCAGGTCGTAAATTTGCAAATAAATCCAAGTCTGCTCGGATAGCCAACAAACCGCGCTCGGGGCGATCCTCAGCGGGCAACCCATCCCATTGAGGACCCCCTACAGCACCCAGCAACAATGCCGCAGCAGATCGCGCTTTTATTTGGGTGCTTTGAGGATAAGCCCGTCCCTCACGCTCAATGGCGACACCGCCCAAGTTGGCTTCGTCGAGTTCAATAATGAGCTTATATAAATCAGCCACGCGCTCTAGAACGCGACGAGCTTGGGCGACGACTTCAGGCCCGATGCCATCACCGGGCAGCAGCAATATGGAATGGCTCATCAGACCTCCAAGGTCTCGAATACCCAAGGGCAGCGTGCTTGATGCTGACGCTCAAAATCGCGAATAACTGCCTCATTCTGCAGTGTGATGCCAATGTCATCGAGCCCTTTAAGCAAGCAGTTTCGACCAAAGTCCTCAGTCTCAAAGGAAATCGTTTCGCCATCGGGCGTTTCGATAATCTGTTGCTCAAGATCGATAACCAAACTAAAGCCTTCGGTTTCATACATCTGAGCAAATAGCTGCTCGACACGTTCGGCCTCGAGTACTACGGGCAGCAGCCCATTTTTAAAACAGTTGGACCGGAAAATATCTGCAAAGCTGGGAGCGATAACCGCGCGAAAGCCCGCACCGTCCAAAGCCCAAGGCGCGTGTTCTCGACTCGAACCGCAGCCAAAATTTTCTCTAGTAAGAAGGATACTTGCACCCTCGTAACGGGGAAAATTGAGCGGGAAATCAGTATTCAATGGACGCCCACTGCAGTCCGAATCGGGCTGCCCTTCATCAAGGTAGCGCAACTCATCAAACAAATTGGGGCCAAATCCCGTCCTGCGAATCGACTTGAGAAACTGTTTGGGAATAATGAGATCCGTATCCACATTGGCACGGTCCATAGGCGCCACTAAACCTTCGAGTCGCTGAAACGCCCTCATAATCTAGCCTCCATGACATCTCGCACATCGGTAAAATGCCCTGCCACCGCCGCTGCCGCCGCCATGGCTGGACTCACAAGATGGGTTCTTCCACCGAATCCCTGCCGCCCCTCAAAATTTCGATTTGAGGTGCTCGCACATCTCTGGCCTGGTTCCAACTTGTCAGCATTCATCGCGAGACACATCGAACAGCCGGGCTCGCGCCATTCCATACCCGCGTCCTTGAAAATCTTATCAAGCCCCTCTGCTTCGGCTTGTTTTTTCACTAAACCAGAGCCCGGCACCACTAAGGCCTGTGTAATATTTGCGGCAACTCGCTTCCCTTTAAGCACTGCAGCCGCCGCACGCATATCCTCAATTCGAGAGTTAGTACAAGAGCCTATGAAAATAACATCTGGTCTTATGTCAGTAATGGGCATTCCGGGTTCGAGGCCCATATAAGACAGCGCGCGTTCAAGCCCCTGTCGGGCGGTGTCTGTCTCCATTTCCTCGGGCCTAGGAACTCGTCCAGATACGGCCGTGACCATTTCAGGCGAAGTTCCCCAAGTAACCTGAGGCTGAATCGCCGCGGCATCAAGGACAACCTCGCGATCAAAAACAGCGTCAGTGTCGCTATGCAACGTACGCCAGTAAGTCTCTGCTTGATCCCACTGAGCGTCCCGCGGCGCAAAGGGTGTTTGCGACACATATCGAAGCGTCCGGTCGTCAACAGCAACCAAGCCCGCACGAGCTCCAGCCTCAATCGCCATGTTGCACAGCGTCATCCGTCCTTCCATAGTAAGACCGCGAACAGCCGAGCCGGCAAACTCTATAGCACAGCCAGTCCCCCCAGCAGTCCCGATTTCGCCGACGATTGCTAACGCAATATCCTTTCCAGTGACACCGACAGGTAGTTCGCCTTCAACGCTTACACGAAAGTTCTTCATTTTGCGCTGTATCAAGCAACCGGTGGCCAGTACATGCTCGACTTCGGAGGTACCGATACCGTGAGCCAAAGCGGCCATAGCGCCATGAGTGGACGTGTGAGAATCCCCGCAGACAATTGTCATGCCGGGCAAAGTTGCGCCTTGCTCCGGGCCCATAACATGCACAATTCCCTGACGCACATCGTTTAGGGGGATTTCAGGAATCTGATATTCCGCACAATTGTCGTCTAGAGTCTGCAGTTGTATACGGGAGACTTGGTCTTTAACCCCTGCTAAGCCCTGAGCACGCTCTTTGGCCTTCGTTGACACGTTGTGATCGGGCACTGCGATGTTGGCGCTGATCCGCCAGGGCTGGCGCCCTGCAAGTCTCAAACCTTCAAATGCCTGAGGCGATGTAACCTCATGCAGTAATTGTCGGTCAATATAGATCAACGCGGTGCCGTCATCGCGGGCCTCTACCAAATGACTTTCCCACAATTTGTCATATAAGGTTTTGCCCATAAATCGTCTCCGGGACCAGTTTTGTTTGTGAAGTGCCTCCGTCTTGTGAAGGCCTTGATTTCAAAGGGTGTGCCAACGCTGCTCGAGGATCTAATAGGCCTGACGACTGAACGAGACCATGTTGAAACATCGCTTCGAGCTAATCACACAAATTTGGCGAGCGGAGTATAACACCACAGCGTTAATTTTAGGACTGAAAAGTGCCACGAGGCAGCCCAATAATCACTCTTCCCGGGAGTTACGATCACCACATAACGTTATGCATTAAACGCTTCTTGGGTGTGCCCGGAAGCCCCAGTGACTGCGAACTAAAAAGCAATGTACATCTGAGCAGACCAAACGTCAGGTAACAGCACTCAGCCCTGAAGCTAATACGCAGAGCCCAGAGGTCGTTTTGCCTTTTGGGTCGCGCTAGCGAATGAGGTGCTGAAAGCGCCAACAATGATGAATGTCTTTTCGACGTTTAAAATCTTCGGGGATCGTCTGGCGGGTAATATCCTCCACTCGGTAACGCTGCTTCAAATCCTCCGAGAGCTCAAAGCGCCGGTGATTATTTGAAAAATAGAGTGTACCGTCTGAGTTGAGCACAGACATTGCAGCGTCCACTAACGCAGCTTGATCCCGAATAATATCCAACGTTCCCTCGGTAGCTTTGGAGTTTGAGAATGACGGCGGATCTAGAAGAACCAAATCAAATTTCCGATCACAAGCCTCTAACCAAGTGAGGCAATCGGCCCGGACCACACGATGCTGCCGTTCTGAAAGCCCATTTAACGCCAAATTATCTACCAACCACTTCAAATAAGTATTTGAAAGATCAACACTCGTCGACGTTGCTGCTCCACCTAGCGCTGCATGAATCGTGGCGGCGCCGGTATAACAGAAAAGATTGAGAAAATGCTTTCCCGCAGCCTCTTCACTCAGGGTTAGGCGCAGCGGCCGATGATCAAGAAATAAGCCTGTATCCAGATAATCGTTTAAATTGACCAGCAGTCGTGCCTGCCCTTCGTGAACGGTGATTCGCTCACCTGTTTGATCTAGTTTGTTATATTGGCCTGTACCCCGCTGACGCTGCCGTCGCTTCGCAGGGATCGGCTGGTCATCTGGCCACTGCAAGACCGAACGTACGGCGGCCAGAGCCTCCTGAAACCGATGCTCTGCCGCATCTTCATCAATAGTCTTCGGTGGCGCGTATTCAGCCACATGAGGGACCCCCTCATAAACATCGATCGCCACCGCATATTCTGGCATGTCAGCATCGTACAATCGGTAACACGATGTATTACTGGACTTAAGCCACGATTTAAGGCGCCGTTTATTTTTAACCAATCGATTAGCCAGCATAGTTGCGCCGTCAGTCAAGGTTTCGGCTGCTATGCTCACCTGGCCAGCGTCATTATTTTTTGTATGACCATCAGCGGGATCAGGAGCGAGTCGATTGCTGGAACTCAGGTCAAACAGCAACAGTTGAATATCGATTGAGCCATTGTTAAGCGCATATTGTTTGTGGCTACGCAGGCCAACAGCTCTTCCCAATTCATTGTGAGCTGTCAAAATACCCGCTTTCCACCCCTGAAACTCCCGGTGGATCACCTGACCCAGTTCACGGTAGAGCAACTGCATCGTGGACAACTGCCCCAAACGCTCGCCCCACGGCGGATTACAAACAATCAGCCCCTCTTGCATCACCCGATGAGTCGGCCTTGTCAGGGTGTTAAGAGCCTTCGGACGCACTCGAATCAGATCCTCGAGGCCTAGCGCCGCTATGCTGGCTTCCGCCCGCCTCACCGCACGAATATCACCATCATAACCACGAAGTTCAACACCCTCTGGGGCGGGCCTCAAGCGACCTCTCCCATCGGCTTCAATAGTGTGCCACTGGTCTGGGCTATGACCTAGCCACCCATGAAAACCCCAACGGTTACGGTCGAGTCCTGGCGGTCTTGCTGTCGCCATCATGGCGGCTTCAATCAAAAAAGTTCCTGAGCCACACATAGGGTCCACCAAAGGCTGACCCGCAGCCAAAAACTCTGGCCAACCGCTTCGAATCAATACAGCTGCTGCAAGGTTTTCCTTAAGGGGAGCTTTTCCGGGATCGGTGCGATAACCGCGCTGGTGCAAGCTGGTACCGGACAGATCAATACCTACACTCACCCGGCCTCGATGTAACCGAACATGAATCCGCAGGTCTGGAGCACGGGTATCGACATTAGGCCGGCTAAGCCCTCGGCTACGAAAAACGTCAACGATCGCATCTTTACATCGCTGGGCACCGAACTGGGTATTCCGGATATCTTCTGAACGTCCAGAGAAATCGATGGCAAGGGTGCTACTAGGAGCCAGATGGTCACACCAAGGTAAATTCGCCATTCCGTCATATAAATCATCGGCACTGCTTGCAGCAAATTCACTGAGCTGCAAGATAATTCGATTAGCTAAGCGGCTATGAAGACAGGCGCGGTACCCGACACCCAGTCCCCCCTTAAAGGTTACTCCAGCAACAGTTTCCCGAACATCAAGCGCCCCTAATTCACTCATCTCGGGTACCAGCAGGCTACCCAACCCCTTGGGACTTGTTGCAAGAAAACGATACTGCGTCACAGACTGCCCTGCTCAATAGAGATAATTTGTCCGAGAATACGCCGCCATTGCGCGTACTGCTCATCAAGAGTGCCCCCGAGGCGCACTACATTTTCACCAACCTCCAAAACTGTCGGTGCGGTTTCATTGTCAAATCCAGTGGCCAGTTCAAATAAATCCTGTTCCTGTATGCGCACCGAGCGATAAGCTGAATAAACCTGTTGCATAGCTGCAAAGCTGCCTTGCTTTGCCTTTAGCTCTCGGCCTGAGGCTCGCTCAGTATAGGCCTCCAGATATTCAGCTTGCTCGAGGCTAGACCGGCGCCACAAGCGATAGGTGGGGCCCAGTTCATCACCCAAATCGACATATTGCTCATCGACCGTGTCTATGAAAAGGGCCTCCTGATTTCGTATGCGCGCGATCCGCGCCATCATTGGGTCAGAATCAGCAGGCAATCGATTGGGTTTTAGATAGCCATTTTCCTCTACCAAATATGATGAAAACGCATCAGGGGCTAGCTCTTGCGCGTAGCGCAAATCCGCAACTCCCATAAGTCTCGAAAGACTTTTAGAATCTAAATCTTCAGCGGCGCCTCGCAATCGATTGGCGATGGACACAAAAAGGTCCCTAAAGGGTTCTGCCGCGAGATCAAGGTAATCCTGATCGGATGCTTGGCTATGAAAGCGCGCATCTAGCCACACGCGATTGGTGGCATCAACCGCCCTAATGTCGACCACAAAGTCCCTACCGTCTGAATGAATAATGACGCCAGATACGGTCAGTGCGGCAAAATGACTCGCCCCGGGCAAGACCCTTACCGCACCCCACTGCCCCGACTCAGTCAGGATATCGCGCAGGTAAGCCGCAGCGAGACGCGTCTCTACCGAGCGTAATTTGTCTCGTGCATCCCGGGCATCGGGGTTACGTATACCCTCTTCAAAAACAACTACACCAACTTCCAATGGCAGCGGGTTAGGTTCGGTGCGTAAAACCGTGTTTGCAACCGGTTGTGGCCAATCTGAAGCATCACCAGCCCCTGAACTAATACTCGGCACTAGACCCGTTGTCGATTCTCGAGAGCTGCTACAGCCCGCGGCCAGCCCACTGATTAGTAGTGCCAATAAAAGTGGAGTTAAGCGCGGCAGAGTTATCATCCGGAGGGCTTCTCTGTTGTGCAAACCGTTCCCTTACTGAGGGTTTGTGTACAGCGATATCCCGCTTTTGCCGGATCAAACCGAGAGAAGACGCGATTGACAATAAAGGGCTCGCGCACGGACGGTGAATAAACTGCTGTCTGTAGCACTAGGGAATCAGCAAGTGCAGAGCGGGTGATGCGGTGGCGAATCGACAATCCATCTGGGAGCGTTATATCAAAAAACAACTGATGGCCATCCCATCCGCAGCGCTCCTCACCAAAGGGGGTTTGAGTCACTGTTGGAGGTGGGCGATCGGTAACGCAAATGAGAGCAAAACTATTTTCACGTTTTACTCTCACGGTATTGTCCGTCTGGATAACCTCTAGGAGTTCGGGCGCGGTGATAATTTCTGCCATCTCTGCGAGCGCCAGTAGTTCTCGACCTGACGACATCGGCGTTCCTGAATAAGTTTGTCCGCGCTCAGCCGCCCTGGCTCGACGCTCTGCCTCTTGCTGCAATTGTCTAATAATGGTGTTAAATCGGCGCTGTATATTGTCACTGCGAGCGTAGTCAACCTCCCAGTTTCCTGTCATATCGATCGGATCTGCGGGCGCATATCGGGCAGGTTTGGGCCCATCGGATTGACATCCGATGAGAAGCCCCACCAAAGCAAAGAATAAGTAGTTTTTCATGGTACGTACTTTGGCCTACCTCCAGCCCAAAACTTCAAAGACTGCATTGCTTGTCGTATATTCCATTGAGCTGCTTGAGCTGAGCGAGTTTTGCAACACCGAGCTAAGCATTTCGCGGTGCGCAAGGGGAAATATTGGCTATCGAAGTCACAGAAAGTCCAAGCTAAAAAGCCCCTCGGTGCTCAGCACCGCTATTAGTCTGGACGCGCAGTACCCCAAATATTAAAGCCCGCCACTCGGGGGGTTCCCGGCAAGTACATTTGATCAACATCGTCCAAACGAAACCCATTGCTATCGATAATATCGACAATGTTGCGGTTGAGATTGCAGCCCCCGAAAAGCACCTTCCAAATAGGGTTCACGCGATTCTGCCACTTTGCTACGTTAGCATCAGGCGCCTCGCCGTGTTCACAAAAAACCAGCTTTCCCGATGGCCGCAGAACGCGACGAGCCTCTTTGATCGCCGCGGCTGGGTCTGGAATCGTGCACAGTGCAAACGTCAGCAAAACGGTATCGAAGCTTTCATCTTCTGCAGGAATATTTTCAGCCGAACCCGCCTTGAACTCCACATCAAAGGGCACGGCGCGTACACGCGGTTTAGCCAATCGCCAAGATTCCTCACAGGGGTCAATACCGACCACACCGTCGACTTGCCGGTGATCGTAGTGGGGTAAATTGTGACCCGCACCCAAACCAATTTCTAAAATCCGCCCCTGAGCCTGAGGCACCACTTTTTGACGCTGACGAACGATCGGCTTCGTGCCACAAGCACAAGTCACCAACCGCGGTACGACATACCGGCTATACAGACCCACTACGACAGCACCTCACTCAAAAAGTCGTCCAACGCTCGGTAAGCACGACGGCTCGCTGTTGGACTGTAAACCGTTCCGAAGTCTGGGTCATTCGCCTCCGGATTTGTGAACGCATGCAGCGTTTGTCCATAGGCGTGCAGCTGCCAGTCACAACCCGTGGCGGTCATCTCGGTGGTAAAGGCTAATAGCTGCTCCGGCGGAACCATGGGGTCGTCGTAGCCATGTAAAACCAAAACCTTCGCCTGTAAGTCTGGCTCTGGCAAGTTGTCCGCAGGCAATAACAATCCGTGGAGTGAGACAACACCCGCTATGTCTTGCCTAGAACGGGCTAGATCGAGGACACAGAGGCCGCCAAAACAAAAGCCAATAGCGGCAACCGGCTGATCTAATGACTCAGGCTGCATTCTAATCGCGTCCACTGCAGCAGCAATCCGCGCCTGCAGCATAGCCCGATCTGACATCACTGGAGTCATCAACGCTGTACATTCCGCCTTGTCTGCACCGACCGCCCCACCACCATACATATCAACGGCCAAACCCACATAACCAAGACCAGCAAGTCGCAATGCTTGTGCACGTTCAAAATCCGTAGAACCAGCCCAAGTCGGCGCCACAAGTACCGCAGGCCTTGGGCCTAGGGTGTCATCCCATGCCATGGTGCTGTTAAAGGTGACTCCCGCTGATTCATAGGTCAACTCACGGGTCTGTATCGTCATAGCTTGCTGCTCCTAAAAATAAATGAAGTTTGTGTCTGACCCAGCTCAAAGACACCCAGAGGTTCAATCGTTGAGCAAGTATACCTCTGTCTTGAATGTGTGGAGGAAGGTATTCGTTCGTGAATCTGCTTTGCTTACTTTTGTTGATACGCCAAAGGATCGATTACACGCATTTCAGACTCGATCCATGTCTCGACTCTCGCCATTAATTCTATTGGGGACTCACCTGCCATTGCGGCCATGGGCTCGCCGATGGACACATCGATAACGCCCGGTATGAACCGCCAACTTTTTCTTGGCCAACAACGACCGGAAGAAACCGCCATAGGAATGATTTTTGCGCCAGTAGCCAACGCCAGGCGCGCCGCACCGTTCTTGTAATCTCCCTGCTGCCCTCTGTGAGTTCGCGTACCCTCAGGGAACATGATGACCCACTTGCCCTTATCCATCAGTTTGACACCCAAATCAGCTACTTTGCTCCAGGCCTGACTTCTGGCGCTACGATCAATATGCACCATATCGAGTCTCGCCATAGCCCATCCAAAAAACGGTATTAAGAGCAATTCACGCTTGAAGACATAGGCCAATGGGTGGGGCGTCATACTCGGGATAAAAAACGTTTCCCAGGTAGACTGGTGCTTGGGACACAGGATAATCCGCTGGTTATCGTCGATGTCAGGCAAATTTTCTAACCCCAACACGCGATACTTGACCCCACCAACCCAGCGGACTACAAAAATTGCCGCGTAGAGATAGGGCTGAGCGAACCACCACCATAAACGCTCTGCACTGACAAACAGGGAAAAAATGAGCAGAAAAGTACCCACTGGGATAACTGACAGTGCGATCCATAAAAACGTCAGCAGAGATCTAATTATTCTCATACTTGCACTACCTCGCTGCCTGCTTCGCCGACAACTTCACCCCGGACTCCGAAACACGGCATTTAACCAGAAAAACCGACATGACGGGCAATCCTTAACATAGCTATCGAATGATCTATCTGACAGGGGTCGCTATACTGCACAGTTATGAAGCGCGAAATCTACAAGCATAAGGCCAACAAAGCCGATTTACGCAACGACCTAGATCGAGATATCGAGTCTTTTCTCGCTAAGGGTGGACGGATTGTAAATATTGAGGCTGGCGAAACCGCACTCGAATCTAGGGTGGCCCCTCTGCGCACGCCTATTTTTAACGAACCCCGAACATCTCGTACGCCACTAGACGATGTCGTTGCCACCTTAGATGAACGCCGCAAAGCTCAATCGAAGCGCCTCCCTAAACGCGGGCTTAAACCCCAGCCAAAAAAACGTGTGATCTATGATGATTTTGGTGAGGCCGTTCGAACAGTCTGGTCCGAGGACTAAGATCAAGGTGAACTGCTAACCGGCACTGATCGTAATCCCCTGCAACCCACATTTATCCCAGGCGTTCATGATTACACTCCACGAAGAAATCTTGGTCCAAAGAAGTATCGAAGACTGTTTCCGATATGTCTCGGACTTCAGAACCGTTGCAGAATGGGATGCCACTGCAGTTACCTCGAAAAAGTCCACACTCGGCCCGATAGGACTTGGGACGCGCTTTATCGTTCACTGTTTAGTCGGCCCAACAAAATTGCGACTTGAATACGAGATCGTCGAATATTGTCCTTGGGCATCGATTGTTTTGGTGGGAAAGAGTCGATTTTTTGAAGTGCGGGACGTGATTGTTTTTACAGAAAAAGATGCTCAAACTCACATCAGTTACACAGCTGAATTTAAGTACCATCTGGGAATTGGTTCGTTTGAAAATCAGCTTGAAGCTGGCATGCGAGACATGGGCAGTCAGAGCCTGCAAGGTTTGAAAGAAGCTCTCGACAATAACCCTTCGCCACCCGCACTCTCGGACTGTACGGCTCGGGCAGATCGCTGGGTCGCCCCAGGCGTTGCTATGTTTTCAAAATGGGGATACCGCCGAAGCCTCGCTCGAAGAAAACCCGACTCGAGTTTTCTCGATGGTCGGCACGTTGTCCTAACCGGCGCAAACAGCGGGTTGGGCCTAGCCACCAGTATTGCTCTGGCAGAAGCGGGGGCAGACTTGACCCTTGTTATCCGGAACCCCGCAAAGCAGGAAGCGTTGCTGCAGGCCCTTGAATCAGAGACCGGCAGAACCGACATTACTATTGAGATCGCCGATCTTTCCCTGATGGCTGACGTGACAGCGCTCTCAGATCGCTTGCTGAGCAAAGGCACGCCTATTGATGTGCTGGTAAACAACGCGGGCGCACTTTTCAATGACTATGCGTTGACTAGCGAAGGGCTAGAGCAAAGCTTCGCGTTACTACTTGCCAGCCCATCGCTGCTGACCCATAAGCTACGCCCTCTACTCAAGGGTCACCACACACCCTCAAGGGTAATCAACGTCGTGTCAGGGGGCATGTATACCGAAAAGTTGGTCTGTGACCGCCTGATTATGGTCCCGCCCCACTATCAGGGGGCAAAAGCCTATGCACGAGCCAAGCGCGCATTAACCGTATTGAGTGAGCTCTGGGCAGAGCAGTGGCGTAAAGACGGCATTATCGTCAATGCAATGCATCCTGGCTGGGCGGATACTCCGGGGGTAGCCTCAGCACTGCCCACCTTTCGCAGCATCACAAGACGAATTCTTCGAACTTCTGAGGAAGGTGCAGACACCATCATCTGGCTTGCAAAAGCCAAGGAGGCCGGTGGCCTTTCAGGACGACTTTTTCTTGATAGAGAGCCTCGAACACCCTACCTACTCTCAAAAACACAAGAACCTGCGGCGCAGCGTGCCCAACTTGAGGCCTTTATCGATGCGCAGATCGAGGCCGCACAAGCGCAATAAATCGCTTTGGCGCGAACATAGAACGATGGACCACGGATGACAGAGCCTTGAGCGCACTTGGTCAGCGACCTGCCCTAGCTAGCGCTGGCTTGGACTGTCATCTGAAGATAAGCTGCGGGTCTTGTTTTGTACTGTGAGATCGTTCCATGGAATCACCCATTACCCCATTTACACCTAGCTTTGACAATGCGGCGATTGCTGACCTCAAGCGACGCTTAGAACTCACACGTTACCCAGACGAGGAAACGGTCGAGGATTGGAGCCAAGGCGTTCCCCTCGCTTATGTCAGAGAGCTTACCGACTACTGGATTTCGCAATACGATATGAGCAGGGTCTCGAATACCCTTAACAGCTGGCCTAATTTCCAGACTGAAATCGAAGGTTTAGATATTCACTTTATTTACCAGCGGTCGCCCCATACCAATGCAACACCGCTATTACTTACCCATGGGTGGCCCGGTTCAGTACTTGAATTTAGACACCTCATCGATCGTCTCAGCAACCCCACTGAGCACGGTGGCAGCGCAGAGAATGCATTCCATGTCGTTGTCCCCGCCCTCCCGGGCTACGGATTTTCTGGCAAGCCTAGAGCGGCAGGAACCAGCGTGCAAAAAATTGCTGACCTCTGGATTGCGCTAATGCAACGCCTGGGGCACACGACATTTCTCGCTCATGGCGGTGATTGGGGTTCCTTAGTTACTCAAGCAATAGCTACCGCGTCCAACACACCCTGCGCAGGCATTCACATCACCTTACCCGTGGTAGCTCCTGACCCTGAGACACTCGAATCTCTTCTGCCTGAAGAGGTCCAAGCACTTGAGGCATTCAATTTTTATCAAGACTGGGACTCCGGATACTCGAAACAACAGAGCACCCGTCCACAGACCTTGGGTTATGGCTTGGCGGACTCTCCCACTGGGCAGATGGCCTGGATTATAGAAAAATATGCTCAGTGGTGTGACTGCGAGGTCAACGGACTACGACACCCGGAAAATGCCATAAACCGCGATGAGCTTTTAGATACTGTCATGCTCTACTGGTTAACTAATACGGGGGCAAGCTCGGCACGCTTGTATTGGGAAAGTTTTAATAACCCGGACATGTCTGAGGTCCAGCTATCAACCGCCATTTCTCTCTTCCCCAATGAAATTTTTCGGTCCAGCGAGCGCTGGGCGCGCAAAAAATTCACTAACTTGCATTACTTCAATGATCAAATCGCTAAGGGTGGTCATTTCTCAGCGCTTGAGGTGCCCGACATACTGGCACACGAGTTATGGCAATGGCGCGAACAACTTCGCTCACAAGAGATTTTAGTTTAATGGACAAGAGCTACACATCGCCCTTCATCACCGAAGACATTGATCAAGATCATGAGGAATATTGGACGGCTCGCCGGCAAATTTCCACTGCCGTAAACAAGCTAATTGAAGCGGCCACCACCAGCGATATCGATCCATCTGCGGCCAGTGCTGTCACAAAAAGTATCGACGCCATTACCGCCCAACTCAAAGATTGCAGACAACTTAAAGGGGTTATTGCCCACGCCAATACTTATGGCAGCTACCCTGTGGCCAATCACGAAATGTTATGTGTGGGAGGAGTGAGTCACCCAATGTCACCAGGGTTACGCCACTGGTTTGACGGAGACAGGGTTTACGGTGCCGTTACCTTCAATTGGTCCTACGAGGGTCCACCTAACCACGTACACGGTGGCTGGGTGGCTGCGATTCTCGATCATTTTATGGGCATGGCCCAAGTTCGCGCGGGCAATGCTGGTATGACTGGAGGGCTTGATATTCGCTACCGACGGCCAACTCCACTCAATTGTGAATTGGATCTCGTAGCGAGTCTCACGCCCCTATCCGAACGCAAAATGAAAGTTGACGCCGAACTGAGCCACCAGGGCCAAATTACAGCTTCAGCCAGCGCGGTTTTTGTGAAACCCCGCAGCGCCATCTTCACTGAGGGCACTAGCGCCTAGGCCCTCAGATCAAACACCGCCTTACCAATTCAGACGCATACCGCCCTCAATACCAATCGTCTCGGGCTCACCATAGAAGGACATCATCCACAGATTGGCAACGGGAAGGTCACCCACGCGGTACCGCTTGTCCGTAAGGTTTTTACCGTATAGCCGCACCCACCAACGTCCATCTTGAGCGGTGTAGGTTGCCGAAGCATTGACCAGCGTGCGTTCGTCCGTCAGGCCGTTATCCGAACCCGGAACCGAGGTATAAGCGTAAACCGCCTCATCCTCGTAGTTCACATTGAGGGCCAAATCAAGATGCCCCCCGGCTATTGGAAGATTGTAAAGAAAGTCGAGGTTCCAGGTACTCTCTGGCGCCCGTGCGACAGGACTCCCCGTAAGGTCGGTGTCAATGGTGCCGTCAAAATTAGTGTCAGCAACAAACGACTTAAATTCAGCATCTAGGGTGCCAAGACTTCCCATCACCGTGAAGTTGTCGGTTAACAGCCAGGCTGCCTCAACCTCTAAGCCAGTAACTTCGATCTCAGCGGCATTGAAGTAGCGGGTCTCTTGAAACTCGCTTTCATCAATACCATCACCGTCTCGATCAGCCGTGATTCGAGCCAGCAGCTGCTGTTGAGAGTCATCGTAGGTGACATAAAATCCCGTAAGGTTGAGACGCAAACGGTTATCGAGGAACTCTGAACGCAGCCCCACCTCAAATGAGTCTGCAATTTCCGGATCCGTCGGGCGCGCCTGCAAAGGTTCAATGGGGTTACCACTGGTTCCGGTCTGGTCGTTATAACCACCGCTTTTAAAGCCTCGAGAATAGGTGGCGTAAGTGTAAAGGTCATCGGTAGCCTGATAGCCCAAATTTAAACGCCAAGTAGGCTCGCTCCAGCTTTCTTCATCTTCCACTACCCCAGCAGGATATTTATTGAAGTCTGCCGCCGCGATGGGTTCTCCAAGAACCTGCCAAGTCAGCGCAGGATCGAAGCCCCCTGTTAAGGCCTGGGTGAACACTTGGTTTCGCCCTTTCCACTTTTTCTTTTCATGGGTATAGCGAATGCCTGCCCCAAGAGTCAGCTTCTCAGTAACCTCAAAGGTGCCATCCAAATACACTGCCTCAGCCGAGGCGTCTTGCCCATTAGAAAGCACCTGAGGATTGTTGTTGAAGTAAAAGGGATCGCCAAAGGCCAGAGCCGAGGGAATGGTCATATCTACAAAGCCCAGCACCTGTGCCACTGTAAATATCGTGTCATCCTGTTGGTAAAAGACGCCACCTACCCAATTAAAAGCACCGTCTAGGTCGGATGCAACGCGCAACTCTAGCTGAGTTGTTTCACGGACATCTTGACGATTCGCATCGAACAGAGACACTGGGCCGACCTCACCGGTGTAAGTGCTGGGAAGCTGCGAATCTGTCTCTCTATAACCTGCGAAAGCACTTACCGTGTAATCGCTGTTGAGATCCCAATCGACGTTTAAGTAATAACCGTCTACATCGATTTGATGACCTGCCTCCATATTTAACAGCACATCATTACGATTGGTAATCGCCGCATTATCCAAGGGATCACCAGCATCCCGCGTGAAACCTAGCGTATTCCACAGATAGCCCGTATTAGGTGGGGTGTTGTTGTAGGACGGCGGAGCATCACTGTCGTCTCGAACCATTTCGTAGGCAAGGTTAATATCCAGTGCATCGGTGGGCTGCCAGCGCAACTTAAATCGGCCGCTGAACACATCGTCTCCACCCACATCAGCACCGTCCCCCTGCCCTGTGGCTCCCGCCAACGGGTAGCCCACACCAAAGTCAGTCACTGGGCCGTACGCGGCACTGTTGGAGTACCAGCCGTCTGACTTCATATAGACACCAGCGGCCCTAAAAGCCAGATTATCGCCAATAGCGAGATTGAGAATCCCTTGGCCCTCATAACGTCCATACTCAGCAACTTGCCCTCGCACTTCGAGAGAGCTTTGATCCAGTTCGGGCCGGTTTGTTTTTACGTTAATGGCACCCCCGGTGGTGTTTTTTCCAAACAGCGTACCTTGGGGACCTCGCAGAATTTCAACACTGGCGATATCGAGCATTTCAATATTCGCCGTTTGGATATGAGGGATAACAAAGTCATCGACAATGACACCCACTTGGTTTTCGTAGTACAAAATAATGCCGTTTTGACCCACACCCCGAATCGCAAAGTTTGCCGAGTTGAAACCCGGTTGCTTGCCTGCCACCACATTGGGAGCGAATATTGCAACGTCCAGTAAGTCTCGAGGTACTGCTCGTTGTATTTGCTCGGCACTAACTTGGGTCACTGCAATAGGTGTTGACTGAATATCCGTCTCAGCCCGGCGCGTAGCCGTCACCAACACTTCTTCGAGCTTGGCCTCGTCCTGCGCAGCCGCTGGCATGGCGCTAGCCAACAGAGCGGGGACGATAGCCGCAGCCAACGGTGTCAATTTGAATGCGGATTTTTTCTGGAAAACTTTCGCTTTTGTCATGATGTGCTGGCCTCATTATTAGTATGGAGCATCAGTAAAATCGTGGCTCCCTGTGTTTATCCCCAAAAAAAGACGTCTCGTCAACCTACCACCTTATCCGAAGCAAAGTTTGCGTCAAACCTCCCAAAAAAACTCCCTACCTCGGTGTTTCGCCGGCCTCCCCTAGCATAAGGTAACTTTCCGAACAACACGCCTATCGGAAGGCAAGTATTCGCGGCAGCTAAAGTCCTCAAAGTTCAGAGGTCAGTAACCCTCGAAAATCTCGCGATATGACGTCGGCGAATCAGGACTTCAACTGAACGACACGACTAGTCAATGTTTGCGCTCGATAATTGTTCACAATTTCCAATGCCGGTGGAAAATTCTTGATAGATTAGCGAAAACGCGATGTCGCGCTTCTCCGAGACAGACCAGGAGACTCAATGCAGCGGGTCCAAGCAACACAGGACAGCATGACTGCGAGGCGGGTTTTGGCTGCCTCCGAACTTACCTGAACAATGACTTATATTGAGATTAATTATGAGCAGACTAAGTTTCGTACCTACCGACAAATGGCCCCAGGAACTCCGCGACTTTGTTCAAGCTGATGCGGCTAGCGAGATCGAACTTGGGATCACGCGAATGCTGGCCCATGCGCCCAAAGCCGCTATGGGACCGCTTCAGTTCGGTGCTGCATTGGGAGTCAACCGGACATTACCCGAAAGACTCATTGAGCTCCTGCGCTTGCGTATAGCGTTCCGCAACCAGTGCCGCAGTTGTATGGCCATTCGCTACGCAGCAGCAGAAGGAAGCTTCGACGAAGCCACAGCTTGCGCCCTGGAACAACCCGAAATTCCAAGCACCCTGTCAAAACCCGAACGACTAGCTATTGAGCTGGGAGACCGATTTGCAACACAGCACCTGACCATCGATGGTGATTTTTTTGAGCAATTAAAAGCTCAATTTACAGAGGCAGAAATCGTTGAACTCCTGATGCACTGTGCCCTTTACGTTGGTATGGGGCGCCTAGCTGCCGTCTTGGACATGACCGAAAATTTGCCCAACGGTTTCTCCAAACCCTTTGGCGAAAGCGTTAAACTCTCGGACGACAAACCCTTTATCGTATCGTGAGCGTGACTATGAAGACCCGACCGTCGTCAATTATCGCTACATGTTGGCTTGCGTGCCTTTTCTGCGGCACTGCCGTTGGCCAAAATGCCGACTGGCCTCTGCCCAGCGGTCAGGCTGGCGGCGGCCATTTCAGCACAGCGACGACCATCACGCCGGAGAATGTCAGCCGTCTCAAAGTCGCGTGGACCCATCGGTCTGGAGATTTTCGCAAAGGGGCGAACTTTCGTGACGGGCTGAAGTCCGAAGGCCCTCTGCAATCCTCCTGGCAGGCGACGCCTATATTAGCTGGTGACAACCTCGTAATTTGCACACCCTTTAATCGGATTATCGCGGTCAATGCTGCAACTGGGGAACAACAGTGGAGTTACACCCCCGACATTAATCTGGACGACTACGCCATGCCTCGCTGCAGGGGCGTTACTCAGTGGCAGCATCCCAAGAACAACTCGAGTCTCACCTGCCAGACCATCATCATAGCGCCGCTAATGAATGCCAAGGTCATCGGTTTAGATGCCCGCACGGGGGAGCGCTGCAATTTTGGCGCTGTCGCTGAGATAAACTTACGCGAAGGCCTACGCCCCCATGCTCCAGGCGACTACACGTTAAATACACCTCCGGCGATTCTTGGCAACTTAATAATAACGGGGGCATCCGTAGCAGATAATATTTCGACCGACGTCCCGAGTGGCGTAGTACGAGCCTATAACCTACTCACCGGCCAGCTAACCTGGGACTGGGAACCGATCCCACCAACTCGGATCGCTGATGATCAGCAATCTTTAGCGGACGACGCCCTTACCAAAATCGCGGCTAAACCGGGCTTAGAAACACAGGGCGGTCCATATGAACCCGGGACCAGTAATGTTTGGTCCTATATATCGATCGACGAGACGCTTAATCGAGTCTACGTGCCTACGGGTAATACATCTCCAGATTACTATGGGGGCCACAGGGCCGGCTCTGACTTTTACTCCAGTTCGGTCGTCGCTCTGGAGGGTAATACCGGCGAGGTCATTTGGCATTACCAAACCGTACATCACGATATTTGGGACTTCGACGTACCGTCACAACCCACATTATTTGATGTCACCACAGAAGACGGCGTAGTCCATGGCTTAGCCCAAACCACCAAACAGGGCTATGTGTTTCTTCTAGATCGGACTACGGGGAAGCCGCTTTTCCCAGTCATTGAGCAACCGATGCCACAGGGCACTGTGGCTGGCGACTATACGGCAGCCACGCAGCCTGTTCCCAGCAAGCCACGATCACTGCTGGATCTGCCGGGGGACCAGGACGAGGTCTGGGGACTGACTTTCTGGGACCGTAAAGCCTGCGCTCAAGTGTTGGAAGGTTTGCGCTATGAAGGTCCTTTTACTCCAGCGTCTTTGGAGGGCTCCTTACACATGCCAAGTGCATTTGGCGGGCAGAACTGGGGTGGCCCGGCTCTAGACCCCAATCGAAACTTGCTTATCGTTAATACCCAGCATGTGGGGACGGTTGTGCAGTTGTTACCCCGAGAAGACTGCGATGCTGACACCGGCCCTGCCCCCGTCGCCCACGGTCCATATCTTCAAGAACCGTCAGAGGGGACACCCTACTGCGATCGACGCTGGTTAGGCTTTGTCTCACCACTGGGCGCACCCTGCTCACCTCCACCCTGGGGCACCCTCGCTGGCATCGACCTTGTCACTGGGGAAGTGCAATGGCAGGTACCACTGGGAACCTCTCGCGATATGGCACCCTTCCCATTTTGGTATATCAAAGGCTCGCCTAATATTGGGGGGCCGGTCACAACAGCATCTGGTCTCACTTTCATCGCCGCGACAACTGATCGCTACGTCCGGGCTTTTGCCACCGAGACCGGCGATGAGCTTTGGAAAGGACGGCTGCCCACGACCTCCCATGGACTACCGATTACCTACGAGTTGTCTAACGGGGAACAATACGTTGTTGTTGCTGCTGGGGGCCATGCCGCATTGGGAACGCCCCCGGGAGACCACCTAATCGCGTTCAAACTTAAGCCTTAAGAGGAAATGAATGTGACTCAGAAAGGAATTACCACCTCGGAGCACGGCGATATTCTTGCAGACACGACCGTAATGGACTGGCTTGACGTTGGCGGTGGGACGCACTTTCAAGTACTGCGACTTTGTGAGCAAACAGGACAGTGGGCGCTATATGTCCACATGGCTCCGGGAGCCCGCTTTCAGGCACATCGTCACGAAGGCACGGGCCAGTTTTTTGTAACCAAAGGTGAGCTTATCTACGACGCCGGACGTGCTAAACCGGGCACTTATGGTTTCGAACCCATTTTTGGCACACATGTCGACGCTCATTGCGTCGAGGAAACCGAGATGTTGTTTCTAGGCGAGGGTGCCGTGACCTACTTCAAAGAAGACGGCAGCGTTGACTATGTTTTCAATGCTCGCACACTAGGCGACGCGTTAGTTCAACAAAAGAAGTCCTCGTAGCGCGGTTACTCACAGGGCGACTAGCCCAGCACGAAGTCTGCTAACGCCTTCAAAAACTGAGCGCCCTGCGCACCGTTTACCCAGCGATGATCACACCCCAAAGTCACGTCTAGGCACTCTTTGGGCTCAAAAACTTGCAAATCTTCGTTCCAGACCGGCTGAGTTTGAACCATGCCGACGGAGAGCACCATGACCTGCGGTGGCGTCACCATAGCCGTAAAAGCCGTGACGTCGTACATGCCCAAATTGCTAATCGTAATCGCTGCTGGCAGCTGATCTGAGGCTGTAAGCTTGCCTTGACGAGCTCTGTCAACGATCCCGGCAACCCGCTGTGCTAACTGTGGAACGGCCTCGTCGGGCTCGTCGCCAACCACTGGCGCAGATACCGCGCCATCGGAGCGAGAAACGGCCAAGGCAACATTGAATGTTGGGACGGGACGTACCGTGTCTCCCTGGAACTCAACATTTAGTTCAGGGTGTCGCGCCAGCGCAGCACGTAGCCCCTTAATTAGTAGAAGCGTGATCACGCTCTTCAAATTTGGGTTTTCACGCTTTAACGCTGCGATAGCTGGGCCTACGTCAAGACGACGTTGAAGGTGAAACAGAGGCACCGTATTTTGCGCACCTACCAAGGTTTGGGCGACGCGACTCTGCGTTGGAGAAAGCGCCTTCCCACTGGCACCGGGGTCTGATGCCGCACTCGCCACAGCCCGATCAATATCTTCTTTCAGAATGCGGCCATCATGACCAGTGCCGGTAACGTCAGCAGCAGAAAGCCCTGCCTTTTCGAGCTTTCGCCTCAATGCTGGACTAATTTTGATGGGGGCAGTGTTCGCCAGCGACGCCGGCGACTCCACATTTTGGGCCGTCGGCGCAGGCTCTGGGACCGCCGCCTCGGCAGGTTTTTGCTTGGCGATAAATGCCTCCAGCTCTGCCGGCTGAAAGTCAGTCATTGCGAGCACACCAATTAGGGTCCCCACGGGTAATTCTTCGCCCTCTGGCACTAGAATTTTCACCAAAGATCCCGCAACTCGGGCTTCAAAGCTGTTAACAATTTTGTCGGTTTCAATATCTACAAGCTCGGCTCCCGCGGCTACCTGCTCGCCTTCGCTATAGCGCCAAGCGACAATCCTGCCATGGGTCATCTCAATGCCCCATTTTGGGATTGTTACTGCTTCAAACTGCTTACTCACTCGCTAACACCTCAGCAACTTCGGTGGACTTTAGACCGAAAACCAATAAAACGTTGCCGGGCATACGACTGCCAAACTGATAACCCGAATTAACTAACAGGTGCCCGTTAGCAACAACCGGGCCGTCTGATTCAATGGACCCACCGCGACCCAGCTCTCCCGATACGGTGTCAAACTCCCCCAGAGAATTATATTTCCAGAGAACCTCACCCGAGGTTGCGTTGTAGGCGCGTAAAAGACCATCGAACCCCCCTGTAAATATCAATTGATTCGAGCTCGTGGCCGCAGCAGACAGCCCTGGGTCGCAAGCTGGCTTCCTATTTTCTGGGCACTCATCCAGTGCTGGCGCGTACCAGCGAACCTCACCTGTCAAGGGGTCAAGTGCATGTAAGCCCGGAAAAGCGGGGTCATTTGGAAGGCCTGGGAAATGGGTGTCTGCGATAGGGACAAACAGCGCATCTTGATTTGCCGTCATACCCCAGTGGACACCACCAGCATACCCCCCTCGACCTAACTTTTTATGCCAAACGGTTTGCCCGCCAGCATTGGGATCGAGGGCGTAGACATCACCGCTTTTTTGCCCGACGAACAGCAAATCACGTGCATCACCCCGCCAAAGAATCGTGGCGGCACCAATGTCTAGGTCCGGACCATTCTCCTCAGGACAGTTGCCACCGCCACCAATAAAGCAGGCCATATTCCAGGCATCACCCGCGAGGAGTTGCTGCGACCAAACAATACCGCCGTCCTCTAAACGCATAGCGACAACAGCATCACTCGTCGTTACAGCCGGAGAGGTATATCCCTCACCCGTCCCGACATAAAGCAGCCCTCGCTCGGCATCAATTGTCGGGGAATTCCATACTGGCGCGCCCGCGGGTGCCATCCGCTTCGCACCCGCCGGATTGGTTTCACCCGTTTCCTGCGGCGCTGTAGGAATGACAAAACTGTTCCAAAACAAGCTGCCATCATTTGCATCCAGGGCGGCAACACTACCGCGAAACGTACAGCAGGGATAACCGGGGTCGGCCGCTGTTGCCCATTCAGAGGACGAGATGGGTACATAAAGACGCTGCTCATGATACTTAACAGATCCCGTGATCGTGGCGTCAGCGTGAGTCCCTACAGATTTTTTCCAGAGAGCAGCACCGGTTCGCGCGGAAACCGCATGGACCCGCGCTTTAAAATCTCCAAAAAATAGTACCGGGGCTGATTGATTCTCCAACATCGCTACCGTGATGCCATTACGAACCTCAGCTCCGGCTTCGTACTGCCAATGGGCACAGCCGCTAGTTAGATCCAGCGCGTAGACCGTGCCCTTTTGAGAACCCACAAAAACCGTGTTGCCATGGACTAGCGGCTGGGAACGTGCACGGGTGGCACCCGGGTAGGCGAAAGCCCACTTGAGTTCTAACTCACCTACCGTATCTGGGCCCAGACCCGCTGAATCGGCATCTTGAAAGCGCTGGTTTCTAATACCACCACCCCAACCACTCCATCCAGGGTCGTTCTCTGCCAGAACCGGCGTAACATCGTTATCACACGCCTTAACCTCTTCGGAGGCCGTATCTACCGACTCGCTAAGATACCGTGCAATTTGAACACGCTCCTCTTGGGACAAGTGTGCCGCCTGCTGACGCATCACCCCCTCTGATATTGCAGTGACAATACTGGCAGTGGACATCATGTTGAAGCTAATAGCGTGAGGGGCTTTAGGGACTGAACCGTTGTGACAATGCAGACAATTATTTTGAAATAAGCTGGCGCCCGACGCCGCTTCTGCGATCGACTCACTGGCAGCTGAGCTGTTTTCAATAACTCCGACGGCAGAGCTCACTGAAGCCACACCGCAGAGTGTCATGGCCATCAACCATTTCATCAGAACTTTCATTGCGGGATTCCCTCTATTAAAAACGTTTTATCGGGTTAGTACGCCAGCGCCTTCTTTGCCGCACGAACGATATCGGCAACACTTGGGACATATTCCTTTTCCAGACAAGGTGTTGCGGGAACCGGAGTGTGGGGCGCCGTAACACGTTGTACAGGCGCATCGAGATAGTCGAACCCGAACTCAGCCACCATACCGGAAATCTCGCTCGCCATGCTGCATAAAGGGTTAGATTCATCCACCACAACTAAGCGCCCGGTTTTCGATACGCTGGCAAGAATAGACTCCTCATCTAAGGGCGACAGGGTACGCGGATCAATCACCTCGGCGCTAATCCCCTCCGCGGCCAACTCCGCCGCGGCTTGCTCAGCTAACACCGCCATGCGTGACAGTCCGCACAAAGTAATGTCCGTTCCCTGTACTACCGTTCTGGCCTTACCAAAGGGAATCACATAATCCCCCTCAGGCACCTCACATTCATCCATGTAAAGTGCTTTATGCTCGCAAAAGACCACCGGATCATCCTGCCGAATAGCCTCAGCAAGCAATCCTTTCGCATCCGCGGCATTAGAGGGTGCGACCACTTTAATACCCGGTATCGCCGCAAGCATGGGATACAAAATTTGTGAGTGCTGGGGCCCCGTGCCCTCACCCGCACCAATCATAGTTCTTATCACTAAGGGCGTACGCGCTTGCCCGCCAAACATGTAGCGAAATTTTGCAATTTGGTTGAGTAACTGGTCTAGGCAGACGCCTAGAAAGTCGATAAACATGAGCTCCGCCACCGGGCGCAATCCGGTTAGCGCAGCGCCGCCGGCAGCTCCCACGATCGCGCTCTCCGTAATGGGCGTATCGATAACCCGAGCCACACCAAACTTCTCTGTGAGGCCGGCCGTGACGCCGTAAACCCCACCCTGACCGCTGGCCACATCTTCACCCATAATCACCACTCGGGGGTCCCGCACCATTTCCTCATGGAGAGTCAGATTAATGGCTTCGCGCACAGACATTTTCATTGCATTGCCCTCCCTTCGTAGTTCACATAAACATCGGTATAGAGCTTTTCGGGGGTTGGATCGGCCGCTGCCAACGCGAGCTCAACGGTGCGATCAAGTTCAGCAAAGATCGAGCTGTCGATTTCCGCAATAAGAGTTGCATCCAGTGCGGCCGCTCTCGAGTCGGCTAAAAAATGTGGCAGAGGATCTCCAGCCTCACGCTGGCTACGCAGCTCACCGTCGTCGCGATAAGCCTGAGGATCCCCCTCAAAGTGGCCGTAATAACGTGCCGACACCGCCTCTATCGCCGTGGGGCCACCACCATTTCGGCCGCGCTCTATCGCTTCACGACAAGCCGCATGAACCGCAAAAAAGTCAGAACCATCAACCACAAGTGAAGGCATACCAAACGCCCCTGCGCGCTCTGCGATACGACCTTCAGGCTTCGGGTTGCGAGTAAATTCCGCGTAGAAATTATTTTCGTACATAAAGATCATGGGTAACTGTAAGACAACAGCCAGATTCAATGCCTCAGCAACCGTCCCCTGATCTGACGCACCATCACCAATAAATGCCATCGACACACCACCGGTCTGCAGTGTTTTCGCTGTCAGTGCGGCACCCGCTGCGATCGGCGGTCCACCACCCACAATAGCATTGGCGCCCAACATACCTTTCGTCATGTCAGCGATATGCATCGAGCCACCTTTACCATTACACAGGCCATTCTGCTTACACGCCAACTCCAACATCATGCCCTCAAGCTCACAGCCCTTGGCAATGCAGTGCCCATGGCCTCGGTGAGTACTTGCGATGTAATCATCATTTGTCATGTCGAGACAGGCGCCGACAGCAATGGCCTCCTGGTTCCGATACATGTGAATAAATCCTGGCAGCTTGCCCTGCTGATATTCAGATCGTATTCGCTCCTCGAATTCGCGAATGGTCTTCATTAACCGGTAGGCACGGGTCAGTTCGTCAAGGTTGTAATCCATGGCGAGTCCTCATCACAATCAAAAAGAAAAAAAAGGGCCCTCGCGGGCCCTTGCAACTGTACTCGGATTTTAGAAGTTGTAGCCAATCTGAATACCGTACTCACGAGGCGCACCGTGGCGAGTAAAATTCCACAGGGTTGCCACAGGGTTCGCAGCGACACGGTAGGTCTCATTGCCAAGGTTTTTACCGTACACAGAAACTTCAACACCACCGTTGGGTCCGGTGTAAGTAATGTAGCCATTCACCAGCGTACGTTCCTCCATTTGCGTATTGGCCTTCTGCACAATAATGGGGGAACCACTGGCATCCGCGCCCTGGAAATTTGCCGGGAACGGACTGGTTTCCGCATCGTCCTGATAGTGCATATTTAAATTATACGTAAGCGTGGCACCGTTGCGGAGATCCTGAAAGAAAGTTGCCCCCAAGGCGTAAGTCAGCTCTGGAGAAAATGGCACTCGCAGGCCTGACAAATCTGGATTGATCGCATCACCTGCCGGCAAACCAAGATCCGCTGGGTTGATACCTGGGCGGTAGTCGTCATATTCATGATCGAGGTAGCCCATCATGCCATCGAGGCGGAAGTTGTCAGTTACCGCCCACTGGAATTCAGCTTCAACACCCCGGGCAGTCGATGTGCCCTCGTTAACGGAAACCGTCTCTTGGAAGGTATTACCCGCGGCGTCCTGAATCGTCACCACGGTGTCACGCTGCAAGTTTTCATACTCGGTATTAAACGCCGCCAGGTTCAGGCGCAGCGTTCCATCCAATAGATCGGACTTCAAACCAACCTCAAAGTTCTCGTTTTCTTCACTGTCATACGGCGAGCATGAAAACGCAGAGCCGCAAGTTTCCGAGAAACCACCGGCGACAAAGCCCGTCGCAAAACTGGCGTAGGCCATGATTTCGTCGGTAAACCGATAATCCGCCACCAACCGGTAGGTCACTTTGTCAAAGGTCTTCGAGTTTTTCTGCACGTTGCCAAATGCGGACTCTGGCAGAGGGTTGGTGTATGGACCCTGATATTGATCAAGATCAATAATATTACTCACGGGATTATCTGCAGTGCCCAAGTTAAATCGCTGAAAGTCTTTTTTGTCTTCGGTGTAGCGCACGCCGGCACTGATAGTTAGCTGCTCAGTTACATCGAAAGAGCCATCAACATAGGCCGCCCACGCGGTACGATCCTGCGTGGTCTCCTGCACTTCGTAACGATTATCGTAAAAATTGGTCGCCGCGAGCGGGCCAAAGAAGCCCAAGTTGCCGAACACGATGAACTCAACGTCATCGCGGTAAGCAGCCACGCCGCCGACCCAGTTGAAGGGTCCGTCGAACTGACTGGCCAAGCGGAATTCCTGCTGGAATTGCTCTCGCTTCGTATTACGACTGGCGTCATAGAGTGATGTGTAGGCCTCACCCGTGTAGGTGCTCGCCAAGATCTCATCTTGATCGCGCATACCCGTAATCGACTTGAGCTGGTAGTCACCCAATGTAAATGCCTGGTTCAGGTAAATACCTGAGGCCTCAACCTGGTGACCGCCACTCATGTTAATAATTGCGTTCTGAGTGTAGGACTGCCCCGTAGTAAAAGGACTGTCAACGCCAGCAGCTTCAATTCCCGGGAAACCAATCGCAGGCCAAACATAACCTTCATTCCCGGGAGTCTCGTTAGCCGTCGCAACGGTTTCAGATTGGTCATCTAAGTATTCAAAAATTAAATCCGCTTCATACCAATCTGAGGGCTCCCAGCGAAACTTAAGCTTGCCTGCCAGTACATCTTTGCCGCCAATATCGGAGCCATCGCCCGTTGTCGGATAGGTACTTTTGATTTCGGCCGTGCTGGGATTCCCCGGCGTCGGGAATAAACCATCGCTACAGACGAAACAGGTAAACGTGCCTCCCATAGGTTTGGTGTTGGAGTAGTAACCATCAGAGTAGTCACGAATAACTGATATGCGGGCCGCCAACGTGTCGGTCAAGGGCACATTGAGGGCGAACTTAAATTTGTTCAAGTCGCTGTCATTGCTCGCGTAGCGACCAAAGTTCACTTCGACATTACCCGCAACTTCGCCACCGACATCGGGCTTCACAGTGGTAAAGGCGATAGCACCGGCCGTGGTGTTTTTACCAAACAGCGTGCCTTGGGGGCCACGGAAAATCTCTACCTGCTCAATGTCGAAGACTTCGATGAACTGCGACTGCACGTGGTTAAAAGCAAAGTCATCGACGGTAATGCCAACCGAGGGATCTTTTGTCACCAAAATCGAAATGAAGCCAGTACCTCGCATGCCACCGGCTATAGCGTTGAAACCGTTTTGCGGCGTCAAGGTAACGTTGGGTGCAAATTGGGCGAGTTCGGTAACTGAGTTCTGGAAGGTTTTGCTGAGTTGCTCTGCAGTGATGGTACTGACGGCAATCGGAAGATCTTGCTGGCTGATATCACGCTTAGTGCCAGTGACTACGACTTCTTCCAGGGCAGCGGCTCCAGAACCACTCTCCTCTTGAGCAACAGCTACTGAGCTAGCGACGGTTGCCGCTACAGCTGTCGCAAGCACCGAGCGCCTTAAAATATTGATGTGCTTACGTGAATTGGGAAATTCCATACCGTGCTCCTGTTTATTTTTTTATGGTCCTGATGAAGTGACAATCAGCCCCCTATTTGCACACTTGCTTGTGCATAACAAGGATACTATACAGTGGCCGAGAGCGATGCAACACAGAAGAATAAAGTCTTCCGAAAAGCATTTTTGAAAATTAACTTTAATCTTCTTTGACAATTACTTACGGAAGGAATGTAAACTTAAATAGAGGAAAAATCGCCTTAAGGGGCAACCAAAAGCAGGGCATTTTGCCGGGGTCAATGCAAGTCATCTTACAAATTATTCGCTGAGCACCCTTAAATTCGCCCACGACCTCTAACGCTTTAATCGCCACGCCAGTCTACGAGCGAAAAATGCCCTGACATAACCACTAGTAGCATCTATCGGGGCAGTAAATTACCGAGCTACGTTATGAAACACACCTTCTCGATCTGCTAAGACTGTTGCGCATTCCTCTAGCCGTCTTGCTCTCACTCCTCAAAGGTCCTTACTCTACAGCCACAGATGGTTAATCAGACCCAACCCAGCTATCGACTACTGGGCGGTGTAACCCCCATCAACCATCATTTCAGAACCGGTCATAAACCGAGACAGGTCTGATGCCAAAAACACAATGGCGTCTGCAATTTCATCACCTTGAGCCATATCACCGATTGGGTGCGCTGCCCGAATAGCAGCCCTAGCCTCGGCAGGGCTTGGGGCAAAGCCTGCCTCACCAAGCTCCGTCAAACACTGTGCAGCAAAAGCCGTGTCTACCGTCCCCGGGTGAATGGAATTAATGCGCAGCTGTAATCCCAATGCGCCAAACTCCACTGCTGCAGCTTTGGTAAACATGCGCACCGCCCCCTTGGTTGCCGAGTAAGCACTCTGAAAAGCGACGCCTACGTTGCCGCAAATGGACGACATATTAATGATAGAGCTGCGTACGCCGCCCGCTTGACCCGCCGCATGCAGGTCATCGAGGAAGCATTGTGTTCCCAAAAACATGCCGGTGCTGTTTACTCGGAATAGCCGATCCCAATCAGCCAAAGAAGTGTCAGCGACACTTTTTACAACATCGATGCCTGCATTGTTTACGAGAATCGATAGCGGACCCCAGGAATCAAATACCTGTTGCCTTGCCTGTTGCCAACTTTCAGGGTCACCCACATCCAAAGCGGCCGCCATAGCTTCGCCGCCCTCAGCGCGTATCTCATCTACCAGCGCACTCAACGCAGCCTCATTGACATCGGTGACCATGACTTTTGCGCCATGGTTCGACAATGCCTTGGCTGTAGCAGAGCCTATGCCGCCAGCGGCGCCAGTGACCAATGCTGTGCGACATGTCCCGTCTTTTAACTGAAGTAATTTATTCATACTGAGTTGCTCCATGATTCACGCTCGATGTAGATCATATCCCTGCCGCGGAAAGTGAACGTGCCTGACAGGCAGGTTATCTCCTTCGACTCTAATTGTGGTAAATCGGTCGCCCTGCCCCACTAAAATTCCCGTCACGTGGCCCCTATCAGCGTCGATAGCAGAAACTTCCACGGATGCGTCCCACCAAGCGTTAAGGCGACTACTGCGCACTCTAGCCCCGGGTAACCCTGCAGGGTCGACGAATGGTTGTCTCAATGCGGCTCTTGCCTCGTCGTAACTTGAAACTTGACGGGCTCCTGCACCCAAACTTTCCATGCGGTTTATCCACCGCGTAAGGAGCTCAAGTCCTAGCAGATCTTCTGCAACATGAGGAAGCCCACTTTGGACAAACCATAGTATTCCCCAGCAGTGAACATCGGCCAAGCTACACTCATCCCCAGCTAAGTAGCGTCGCCCATCCGCAAGCTGTGCGGCCAACTGTCGGGCTAACTGCGTAATTCTGGCCGCCATAGGCTCTTTGGCCTCAGGCAGCGTCGAAAAATCGAGCGCTGGAAATACTGCCGCTCGATCATTGTAAAAGTGCTCATCCCAGTCTGCGGCATAAAGTGCAACCGCTGAACCCAGCACAGGAGCGAATAAGTTATCAGCCCATAAACCCATCGCATCGCTGAACAGCTTGGCGTCATCGGTCAACGCTGTGGTTTGGGGAAAAAAATAATCGAGCGCATCCGCTATAGCAACGGTATCAATAAACACATCACTGCCTATTTGTAGAACTGGTGTGCCTCGATAACCGCCTGTTATTGCCTCTAGATCAGGTTTGGGAGCCGTCATTGGCATTTCCACCGAATTCCAAGGTAACTGCTTAATGCCGAGCATTTTTTGGGCTTTTTGAGAAAACGGTGACGCATCGTAATGATGCAGAATGAGATCAAGCATAAGTTCTCCTTGGATTTTAAGACGGTTTTAAGGCATCGGCCCGCTGATTCAGTAAAACCTCGTAGTCTTCAGGAGCAATCTCACGGGTGGGGTAAGCCGCCCAGGCAGCGGTCACCGCCGAGCGAGATTGCATCGCTTGGTACCATCGCGACAAGGCGGGAAAGTCAGCTACCGACTGACCTTGCCAATCGGCATGTACCAGCCAAGGCCAAACGGCCATATCTGCTATTGAATAAGGCCCTGCTAACCACGGCACAAGGGACAGCCGTTGGTTTAAGACACCGTAAAGCCGATTAGACTCATCGGTATAACGCCGAATGCCATAAGGAACTTTTTCTGGCGCAAATTTGCGAAAATGATGTGCCTGCCCAGCAACTGGACCTAGCGCGGACATTTGCCAATACAGCCATTGTTTACACTGCCAGCGTTCGCTCTCATTGGCACCCAGGAAATTACCGTTTCGCTCGGCTAAAAACTCTAGGATGGCGCCAGACTCAAAAAGAACATCGCCGACGCTCGACTCAAGCACCGGTACTTTTTTATTTGGATTCATCGCTGTAAAAGCTGGCGCCAGTTGTTCGCCAGCCGCCAGATCAACAACGCGTCCCTCCCACTCAAGCTCAAGCTCATGGAGCAAAATGATCACCTTGAGAGAGTTCGGAGAAGGGTAATAATGCAGTACGTAGCGCACTGCAGATTGAGCTGTGTTATTTGAGTTTAAGTTCACCTGGAATCAGTACAGTTCATCACTGCCGGAGCACATCGGCTTGGTACCAGATTGGGGAACTGTATGCCCTGTCCTGAATAAACTCGGGAGCTTCATCAGGACGCTCAACACCGAAGAAATCAGCATCTCGGGTCGTCCACCTAGGGCGTGGAACCTCAATCACACGAGCGTAGTAAACCGCGTCCTTGACCGCGCTAAAGTTCGGATCCATCCAGACGGCCCTCATAGATGCACGACCATCAGCCTCCTCGACACCGGCGAGCGCCACATCATAGACCTGCTCTTTTGGCTTACCCTGATCATCTATCCAGGCCTTAACAATTTGTAACGCGTGAAGATCGGGCCCGTCAGGCTCCTTCATTGCCAGCACAATAAAACGGGGGGCTGTAGCCTCTGATACTTGGCCAGCTGGCAACAACAGCGAACTTCCCATCGGCACACCCCGCTGATAACCGACAGACGAGATGGGAACTGCACTCAGATCTTGCTCCGTGAAGTCCCAGCCCCCGAAAAAGCGCAGCTGAATTCTCGAACCCGTGGTCGCATAAACCTCCTTTCGTTGCAAAGCATCAAACAGACCTTCACGCGTATTTTCTGTCGCCCATACGCCCGTAAGTCCCGATGCGCTCAGCCGCCAGTTTTCATTAAGTACCTGTGCCATCTTTGTAAACATACGCTCTGCGGACGGTTCGGTAGAACGAAATTTACCAAAGAAATTATCCTCTGAAACAGCGCTATAACCCGTGTGAGAATCTGTCGCCCCTATCAAACCAAACTGGTAAGGATTGGCACCGAGACTCTGACGATATGCCAGTCCTTTTGCCAGCGCTGGGCGCGCATACTCCTGAGCAAACATCCAATCGGCCTTGTCGGCAGTGAGAGCAATGTTACCTTCATCCCAGCGCTCAAAGTCTGCATAGCGATCATTGGGGGACACGAACGGATGGGTTTCAGAATCACCTTTAACCTGAGTGACCTCTAAAAGCGGCTCCCAACGCACTCTAGCTTCAGCGTATTCTCGACTTAACGGAATGCCCGATAACGTTCTGGGCGCAAACATGCGTCCATTACTGACATTGGAGTTGTGCGGAATAGCCAGCGTTGACCCCTTCGTCACGGATTCGTAACGTGCCATGGCCGCCCAAAGATCCTCAGGATCGTTACTATCCTGAGAGGAGAATGGAACCAGCTGATCTGCATGACCGCGCCCCTCCCGATAGAGAACAACACGATGCAAGTTGTCTCCGGAAATCGTTGAGGTCCACTCGTAAGCTGGGAACGCTGTAAACAAGTGTGGCTGGTTGTAACGATCCGCCGTCGAGACTGCGTCCTGCCAAGCGGCAGATACGACCTCAGGAGGCGTCATTTTTTCCGGGGTAGGATTTTGAAATGCATCAGAGAACGCCATCGTCAGCTCCCCCATACGATCACTGCGCAAAAGCGCCAGCCAGTCATCCCCCAGCGCCCAACCTTTAAGTCGCGAATCTTCGGCATCAAGAAGTCGATAGACCGAGAGATATTCAGCATGATCGCTAATCGCAAGAAAATCATGACGATAACGCGGGCGAACCGACATACCGTTGCCCGCCTGAACCACTTCACCTCTGGCGAATCGGTAGGCCGTTTCCGGGGTTATCCGCGAACCCATAGTGTAGGCATCGGCTGAGTTACTGGTGTGCAGATGTAAATCACCCCAATAGAGCTGGGTGCGATCGGAATCTGGATTAGGGGAATAACTATCATTGGCGGCCAACGCCAGTGATAGGGTGCCTATACCGAGCGCTCCGGCTAATTTTGCTATCGTGCAGCAAGCTTTGAGCGGTGCGTCCCCCCGCTGCTCACTGCCTACTACCTTCATGACTGCTGAATACCCAAGCGCTTTTCAAGCTCAACGTGAAAGTGACGCAAGCGCTGTTCCTGCTCACCCCAGAGTTGACCCTGAAAAGCTTTGCTACTCATTCCTTCCTGAACGGAGGGTAAAAATGCCGCATCTTGCCCCAGCACCAGACCAAGACCGGGATCCTCATCCTTAAGGTAACTCTCAGTAGGCGCCCTGTTCCGACCCGTGACATCGGTGTTTTCAGGCAGGCCCATCCATGCCGGTGGGCAATAGTTAGGGTCATCCACTGGGAACATTAACGTCATCGTGTCGTACCAAAATTTTTGCGGGTCGGTGTCGTGGGGCAAAAATCGCATAAGGAATATAGCTTCGGGGTGACAGCCAATTTGAATATTAGGGAAGATTCCGGTCGCCCAGCTGTCCGATAGCTGCCCATCGGTAAATCGGTCATAACCCAATCCCAAGCGCGATGAACGTTCGCGCTTGCCTTGCTGAATCGCAGAACGCACATCTAAGGCAGTTCCTGTAAAAGATTCAGGATCGACACCGGCCTCACGCAGCATAAATTGCAGGCCCTCGTTCACCGTTGTCTGATCGGGGAAGCGTGGACTCGGTTGACCTAAAGGCACAATCATACGACTAGCCCCCTTTGGATAAAGGTCATACTGAACGTTTAAATCACTCATAACACCCCGGGTCTCTGGATGAACGGCATGCAGGTGATAGCTTTCATAAAACGCTTCAACCCCTACCTTCCAGTTAGAGCACCACTCACTGCGAACATGTCGAACCACCTTCATCTGATCGATCTGATAATTTTCTAAGTAACCGTCTGGCAAGCCAATCTCTTCACTAACAGGTGCCGCGTCATCATCCATGTTGATAAAAATCAGGCCCGCATGAACCTCGCAACGTGCTCGCTTAAGGCTGGGACGATGGCTCACCACCTCAGGCTTAAAAGTCTCCTCATCGGTAATGCTTCGAAGGGCACCGCCATTGGTGAAGCTCCAGCTGTGAAACGGACAAACAAAAACTTTGCGATTACCCCGCTCCTCCGACAACAGGCGCGAGCCCCGATGAGGGCAGACATTATAAAAGGCGACAACACCGTCCGGCGTGTTCGAAATGATGAAAGACTCGTGTCGGATACGAAATAAAAAGTAATCGCCAGTGTTTGGTAAGTCGCTGACGACACCCGCCAATAACCAGCTGCGAGTCCAAATATCGTCCCATTCTCGCGCCATATAATCCTGAGAAAAATAGCCACTTTTATCGTGAATAGCGGTGCCGTTGTCGATATCAGGCTGCTTAGCCTCCAGACTATCGCTGGGTGCATCCGGATTGATGACCGCTGTTGGTATCAATTTGCTATTCAAAAAAACCTCCTCACTTCGAGATGCGAGTTTTTAGCTGACTTCTGCTCGTAAAAAGACAGGCCGAATATCGGCCCCGCCCACCGGTCTAAATGCCACCCTTACGGCCATACCACTGGCCACTTGCTCGGGCTCCACATCAACAACGTGACTCATCATCGTTACGCCCTCTTCCAACGTGATGAGAGCAACGATATAGGGCGCCTCAAATTCGGCGGAAACACCTCGACGAACGACACTAAAACTAGCCACCCGCCCACGACCCGACGCCGAAATCCACTTAAGCTGCTCACTGCCACAGTGCTTACAAACTACCCTCGGATAAAATTGGTGCGCACCACAGTCGCTACATTGCTGGACGCGCAGCTGACCATCAGCCACGCCTTCAAAAAAAATCTGATCAAGCTGATCAACTCCAGCCATTTGTAAGCCTCATTAGTTTGCTCGCCCCAATACTACGGTCGCATGGCTCGACATGATGCCGCCTTGCGCGTGAAGCAATGTGTGCTCGAGATGTGCCAACTGCCGCTCTTTGGCCTCCCCACGATACTGGCGGATAGCCTCAGTCAATCCGAATATTGCGCCAGGATTTCCAGGGTGACAGTGCGACAACATTCCTCCATGGGTGTTAACCGGGAGGTTACCTCCAGGTCGAGTCGCTCCACTGGCTAAAAACTCCCCACCAGCCCCTTTTTCACAAAAACCTAAATCTTCGAGCTGAATCAGCAAAGCCGGCGAAAAACAATCATAGAGCTGAGCAAGCTGGATGTCGGCGGGCTCTATCCCTGCCCCAGCAAGTGCAGCCTTGCCGGAATCAGCCGCCGCTGATTTGGTGAGATCTTTGGCCTGACTTATGTGCTCATAGTGATGGCCCTCTCCGTAGCCCTTCAGCACAATGGGAGCATGAGGCAGGTCACGTGCTCGCTCAAGCGTCGTCAGCACTACAGCAGCGCCACCATCAGAGACAATGGAGCAGTCGAGTAATTTTAAAGGGTCGGCAATCGGTTTGGAGGCAAGAACGTCATCAACAGTGACTCGTTCGCGATACTGTGCCGTCGGATTTAGGTGTGCCCAAGCTCTCGATGACACCATCGCCTCAGCAAATTGTGCTTCGGTGGTCCCGTATGTGTCCATGTGTGCACGAGCTATCAATGCATAGTAAGCGGGAACTGTAGGACCGTAAGGTTGCTCAAAGAGCGGATGCCCGGAGCTGGACTGTACCGCCATCGCACGATCTCTGGTCATAAAACTTCGCATGCTGTCTGCCATAGACACCACCACGGTCGTGGCCAAACCAGTCTGGATAGCGGCTGCGGCATAACGTAAAGCCGTATAGGTTGTACCGCCACCGGTGCCAACGCTCAAACAATGGCCCGGCGTGAGTCCAGCGTACTCAGCGGTAGCCTCTGCGTGATACATAACTGGGGTAACCAGGGAGTTACAGGTAATTAATCCATCAATCGCGCTGGCTTGAAGCCCAGCATCAGCAATAGCGCCCAGCGTTGCCTGAACCCCAAGAGCCATAGGACCGCGATCAGTCACCACTCCAAGGTCAGTTTCAAAACTTCCGACTATCGCAACATTAGAAAGATCCATAAGTCAGTCCGCCGCTGCAAATAGCTTTGCACCGATAGTGCCCGGTGCGACAATTTCACCGGCCTCGTTACGAATGCCTACGTCGATCTCTAATACGCCACTGGCCGCATCATAGGCGGTTATGGAAGCCGTCGCCGTCAACGTCTCACCCACATAGGTGGCACCTCGATTTGAGTAGGACACGGAAGTAATCATGCCCGCATCTCCCAGCCATTCATCGACGGTCTGGTGCAACCAGTCACCCAGCATTGGGCCCGCAAGCACTAGGCCGGGATACCCCTCAACCTCGGTTGCATAGGGCAGGTCAAAATGAATGCGGTGTCCGTTCCAAAGTGACGCGTTATAAAGCATGAGTTGAACGTTGTCGGGGGTGTGTTGCCGCTCAGGCAGCGCAACACCGACTGCAGGTTCTGGGGTCATC
>Ga0209251_1000086_pt1 | contig 84643 bp, 75 predicted proteins | sample SaaInlV_100m_DNA_6_FD_184665 | JGI IMG/M metagenome (GOLD analysis project Ga0209251, IMG submission 184665) | Marine microbial communities from expanding oxygen minimum zones in the Saanich Inlet - Saanich Inlet SI073_LV_10m_DNA (SPAdes) (version 2) | ecosystem: Environmental > Aquatic > Marine...
TTATGAATATCTACGTCGTAGATATTAGTTTTCGCTAACGCTCAAACTAAACACTTCGTTTGTTGATAGAAGTAATTAATAAGATACAAATGCATTATTACGAATGTAATAATGTTTAAGTTTCATGTAGATTGTTTAGTCAGACGGAACCTGTTACGGCCCCGTCGTCTTTTTGGATAACTTCATGTGAGTCCGTCCAGCCGAGACATTGGAAGTAGGTAATTGTTTATACACAAAGTACAATGGGCTCTGACCTTTCCCAACCTACGTCGACATCGCTGTTTCCAGCTACCTCTTGCTTCGTTCCTATTGCTAAAGAGTTTTTATGTACTGTGTTTGTGTTTTTCGACTGCCAACAAAACAATCTATATCAACCAGTGAGCCCAATTTGTTTGGTGGCTTCCTACCTCTGGGTAGTCGATCAATATGTTACGTGTGCTTCTATACGAGAGCTTTTTCCACAGCGGTATTATTAAACTGGCCCGCTAACCTTATGTGTTGGAATGTTTTGCCTGGATGTGTTGTTCTAACAATGCCTGTTTAAGTTTGTCTGACCCGCCTACTCTAACATTAATGATACCGTTATAGTATTCATCAGTTTCAAGTACACGCCTATCAAATTGTTCTCTTGCCTCTATGTAGGACATTTCGCCCCTACCTTTACATAGGTATAATATTTCTCTTGTAAACTTGTCTTCGCCTAATGCTGCTACGTCTGCGTTTAGTCTGTCTGAACTACCATAATAAGTTTTCCAGTCTGACTCTTTATAGCCTCGTCTTTTATTTTTTCTGCCTTTAAGTGGTGGCTTAGTGGTTTTAAATTTTGCAAGTTTCTTGCCTATGTACTTTTGGCCTGTGGTAGTATTAGTAATAAGATAAACAAATCCTTCGTATTGATCTTCAATACATTTAATTTCTTTACCTTGATAAGTCCAGCTCATATGGTACTTACCGTTAGCTATTTATTATCGTTGCCTTTTCTGGTAATACGTGTAGTTGTATGTTTTTCATGTATTTGATCCATGCGTTCTTTTGCAAGACTACGAATTTCTCTAAGCCATTTTCGTGAGTCTCGATGTGTTCGCACAGAATTTTTTCTTTCAAACTTTTCGTTTTCTTTAAAATATTCTAAGTATGCTTTTACTAACTTATCGTGTATGCTGTCTTCCATATTAGCTCAATACTTCGATGTCATTTTCGTAGCTTGTAAATCCGTTTTCTTTGATGACTTTCATTACAAAATTAACTCTTCCAATTAATTCATCTTTGTGCGAGATAAGATATATATTTTTATCACGCTCTCTACCAATCTTTTTAAGAACACTTAGCGAGTTTTCAACTCCAGCAGTATCCATGCCACTATCAATAAGTTCGTCAATAAACAACAAATTAATATTTTGATATAAACTCTCCCAAACATCGCGGAATGCAAAGCTCATGCCAAGTATAAGTCTGTTACGTTCTCCACGTGATAGATTATCAAAGTCTAAGTCTTGACCAAGTTGTGTAATTTCAACACTAAGATCATTTTGGAATAATACTTGATGCGGCAATCCTAACTTGTCAAGATAGTATGTAAGTCTATTGTTTAGATATGCTAAGTTTTGCTCAATAATTTTTTTACGAATAAAACTATCTTTATTTGTTAACAATTTTAATAGGAACTCTTGATGCTCTTTATAATTTGTTAATTCATTAACAGAGGTCCAATCAATATCCTGTAGTGCAGTATTAGTCAACTCGTCCACTTGAGTTTGATAAGGGTCAACATCATTTTCTTTTGTTGACAATGCTTGTTTTAAACTATCAACATTCTGTCTATGGTCATATGCTTCTTTAGCAGTTTCGTAAAAAGTAGTAGGTTTGCCGTTGATGTCACCAATTTCTTTAAGAGCGTCAACAACACCTTGTCGTTTAGTGTCAATCTCAGTTGCATATGATATTGCATCTTCAAGTTCTTTTACTTTCTTCGATTCAATCTCTGCTTTTTTGTCTGCATGAAGCTCTTGTCCGCAAGTATAACAAGTTGCATCTTCAAGATTTGCGATGTCTTTTTGTGCTTTTTCTACACTCTTAGTTGCACGTAATAGTGCTGGCTCCAATGTGCTTAATTCTTTTTTAAGAGCCAAAATAGAATTGTTATGTTCGTTCCAGTTAGATAATTTTTCATGACTATCTAATTCAGAATCGATATCTAAATGTTCTAATTCTTCTATAGATTTAGACAATCTTTCAGTGTCTAATGTCTGTTTTGCACGCCATGCACGTTGGTTCTTCTTCAAACTTTCGATTGTAACTTCAATTTTTTCATTAGCTGTTTGAATAGCTTCAATTTTTAAAGTTTCTGATGTAATTGCTTCTTTTGTTGTTTTTACTTGTTCTTTTAAGTTTTCGGCCTTCTCAGAAAGTATAGTAATGCCTAACAGTTGTTCAATGATTGCACGTTGATCGTTCTGCCGCATACTTAAAAACGGTTCAGTGTATGTGTTTAGAGCAACAATATGTTTAAACATATCGTGACTCATGTTCAGTAGAACATTAATTGATTCTTGTGTTTTGCGACTGTCGCCTTGTGACTCGTCGACCATCTCTTGTTCTTGATCATTGATATAAAACTTGAGTACGTTAGGCGATCTACCACGTTCGATTCGATAATCAACGCCATCTTTTTCAAAATGTAGTGTAACTAACATGCCTTTTGAGTTAGTTTTGTTAATCAAGTTATTGCGTTTGATGTTTGTAAGTGCTGTACCATACAACGCATACGATAGTGCATTGATGATAGTAGTTTTACCAGTACCGTTACGTGATCCTGTGTCGTCACCACCTTGATCTAAGTTCTCACCAAGCACAAGTGTTAGTTGTTCTTTGTTAAAATCTACAGCCTGGGTTTGATTGCCCACACTCATAAAGTTTTTTACGGTTAAGTCTTTAATTCTTATCATAATTCGTTATAAATGTCCAGTAGCATTTTCTTATTAAAGTTTTCAGAGTCAATTGCAGTAATTTCTTTAGACACAATCTCGTCAACACTTTCAAATGATGTTATATCTAAGTCTGTATTAATTTCTTCGATTGTTTTTTGTGATATAAGAGATATTTCTCGACAATTATGTTGATTAATATAAGTTTCTTTAATGAAACTGGCTTCTTCGTAACTAATTGGTAAGTCAAGAGTTACTCGTATATACATATTTGACTTAATAATATTTTTTGTATCATCAATTAACTGTGATAACTTAACTGTGCGATACTTTGGACAGTCAGGCCAGTTAACGTATACTGGCTCAGCATCATTCTCTTTATCAAGTATCATCATACCACGATCATCATCCCATGCATCTGCGTAGTTATGCGGAAAGGCATTTCCAAGATAGTGTATTTTACCTTGCTTTTGTCTTTTATGGAAGTGTCCTGAGAATACATACTCTTGATTTTTAAAATGTTCACTTTTAAGTTCACCATGATCGGGCATTTGTACCATTGCGTTCATATAAAACGAAGGAAGTTCAAAGTGTCCAAACATGTACTTAGATTTAATCTTCTCAATCTTCTTCCATTCGTCGCCTACTAACCACGGGACTAATGTTACATCGTCGATAGTTGTAATTTCGTCAATAAATGTTATACCTGGAATAAACTTACTGAATGCTGTACTATTAACATCACGCTTATCTTTATAATATAAGTCGTGATTACCATCGAAAAAGAAGAACTGCTCAAATGCTTGTCCAAGTTTTTCGAGGCATCTTATAGTTGCATCCATTGTAGTAAGATTAAGACTATTTCTATTATGATGCCAGTCACCACAGAAGATACCAGTCTCGCAATTATTAGCCTTAGCTTGCTCAATAAACCAATCAATAAAGTTTTCACCATCTTGATTATGTTGTTTAGAGTTGCCTTTTAGACCAAAATGGATGTCAGTGAATACTGCTGCCTTTTTAAACAAAATTAGATCCTCGCTTTTTTATTAGCATAACACAAAAAGTTATTAATGTCAATAGAAATGGTTACTTTCCGGCTTCTCTTTTAAGAGCAGCTTCCCATTCTCCAGCATGTAGTCTTGTATGCGAAGGATTTAAGTCGTTCATTTCGAGAATATCGTCTCTAATGTTCTGCGCTCGTTTTTCAATGTTAATAATTCGTACAAATGAGTTTGTAACGGCGGCTGTATAATACGCAAATGGATTGTTGGACTTTGATTCATCAAACTGTAGACCAATTTGTGCCAATTGTAAGATTGCCTGTCCTCGCATTTCGTCGTTGTATGTATATCCACGTACATTTCCTCTTGTTGCGTACCTATCACATAACTTCATCCACATCATAGCAAGTTTATTAGTTGCTTTTCCGCCTGTTAACGTAAAGCAACCGTTTTCCATGCCTCCTGCCCAGTGACTTTTACCAACACATACTAATTCTCCATCAGATGTAAATTTATAATGCTGAAATGGAGGAAAATTAAGTTTAACTCTGGTATCTGCAACTGTCTTTGGGTTCTTTTTGCGCCCAGGCTCTTCAGGAATATGGTCAAAAGTGTAAATTCTAAAAATTATCTCTTCTTTTGTAACTTTTTTATAGTCATGTTCACATTCTGCCATCTTTACTTTTCGACCAGCTGCTTTAGCATCGTCGTATGCTTGGACACTAAGGCGTTTTGCTTTGTTACGTTTAGCTTCTGCAATAGTCCTGATATTAATTTTTTCAATAGTTGGTAGGATAATATCAAATTGATGATAATCCTTATCAACAAAGCTACAAAATGTAGATTTTGATTTATGTATCTCTTTAAGGATATCTTTGTTGTTTAAATAATTTACTCTTTTCATATAATTTCCTATAGTTTAAGTATTTCTTATATTATACACGTAAATTTACTAAAAGTCAAGTATATTCATTAAAAAAATTAAATGCGTAGTTTATTTATAGTGATAAATACACTATAGGAGTAATCTATGTCAGGATTTTTTAACGCAGCAAATAGAGTTGCAAATCAATTTCAAAGTTTGCAACAGAGTATAGGATCTGAGTTTGTAAATATTGTAGAAAACAGCAAATTTGGAAATGTATTACAAGGTGCAAGGTCACTACAAGGAATTGCACAAGGTGTTGCAGATTTTGCAAACGGACTTGCAGATCCATCAAAATTGCTTTCGCAGTTTAGATCGAGAAATATATTTCCCGGAGCAGAACCTGAACAAAGTTCACGAGTTAGTGCAGAAATTGCTGGCGGAGTAGAAAGAGATTGGAGAGTACGTCTAAGTATTCCTGGATCGATGAAAGGTAGTAAAATGTTTACTCCGTTAAGTCGAACTGCTGGTTTTGTATTTCCATATACTCCTACAATTTATGTACAACACAGTGCAGATTATAATAGTTTACAGCCTGTACACACAAATTATCCGTTTCCTGTTTATGAAAATAGCAGAACTGATCAATTTACAGTGAGTGGAGACTTTTTAGTTGAAACATCTTTTGAAGCAGAATACTGGGTAGCAGCAGTCCACTTCTTAAGAACGATAACAAAAATGGATTATGGTGGAACAGGCGCACCGCCACCAATTTGTAGACTAAACGGATACGGAGATTTTGTTTTTAACAACGTTCCTGTTGTTATAACAAACTTTCAAATAGATTTACCTGCAGAAGTTGACTACATATCTACGAGTTTAGAAAGTCAAGGCGTTAGTACAAATAGCGCAAATGGTAAAGCTATAAGTTGGGTACCGTCACAAAGTTTGATCAGTGTTACATTACAGCCGATTTATAGTAGACGAAAGGTTGAAAAGTTCAATCTTAATAGTTTTATGAATGGATCATATATTAAAGATGGGGATGGATTTATCTAATGTCAAGTGTTACAAGCCCTTATTATAAAACAAAAAAAGCAAACGGAAATTATTTAGATTTACTTACTATTAGGCCTGTCCCTGCAGACCCAGATGATATACAATACACTATTGAACCTCAATATAACTTTAGACCAGATCTGTTAGCATTTGACCTATACGGTAGTTCAAAATTATGGTGGATTTTTGCACAGCGTAATTTAGATATTATCTACGATCCTATATTTGATTTTAAAGTTTCAACTACAATTTATCTACCTAAGAATAGTAGATTAAAAGCAGTATTAGGTCTATAATATGTCAACAGAATACGAAAACGCAGCATTTGGAACAAGTCGAAGGAACCTTGCTAATAAAGTAAACAATACTGTTAGATCGGGAATTGGTAGTTTAGATGCAGCAGCAGCTTCTGCACAATCAGCAACAGCTCGTATTGCAACAGTAGGGTTTGGACCCGGCCAAGTTGATCCTGCCTTAGCAAGAGCTCAAGCTGCAATTGAAGGAGTAACAAATCCGGATACATGGGTTGAAGGTATAGGATGGGGTACAACTCCTGCTAATACTAATATCTCTGTAGGAGAACAAGTATCAAATGCAGCTACTATTGTGCCATCGGCAACTCCACAATCTGAATCACCTACTCAGTTTAACTATTCAACATCGACACCTATACAACCTAATGCTTTAGAAGAATTTGCATCCTTTAATAATATTTTTACATTAGGTGTACTTACCGCAGAAGAAACAAATTTTCCAAATAGAACATATAGACAAAATGGACCATCTATTACAATATTAAGGTCCGGCGGCGGATTAGGTAATAGTAAAGTAACAACAGCATTTGAAACCCAGGGCAAGGTAGAATATTTTATTGATAACCTTGATATTGATAGTATAATTTCTCCAGGGAACCGTGTAGGCACAACTAATGCAACTACAATAAATTTTCAAGTTACTGAACCTTATAGTATGGGATTGTTTATGCAATCCTTAATGGAAGGCGCACTAAACGCCGGCTTTGCAAATTATATACAAGCACCGTATGTTTTACAAATAGACTTTGTTGGTTGGGACGATAACGGTAATGCAAAAGTTATAGAAAATACTACAAGGTATTTTCCATTAAGATTTATAGATATTAAATTTAATGTTACTGCTGGCGGATGCGTCTACGATGTAACAGCAATTCCTTATAACGAAGTAGCACTAAGTGATACAGTACAGCGTATAAAGACAGACATTGCTCCGACTGGCGCTACACTACAAGAAATATTTCAAACCGGACAAAACAGTTTAACAAATATTATTAATAGAAGATATAGAGAACAAGCCAGTGCTGGCGAAATAAGTACACCAGATGAAATAGCAATTATTTTTCCAAATCCTAATTTAGATTTATCAGCAGCAATAACTTCAGATACGCCGCAATCGGCTACAGTTACTTTGGAAGAAGCAGCAAGAAGTTTAGGTCAAGTTGGATTAGCAGGTGCTGCAAATATAGATAGAATAGAAGAATTACAAGCTAATACTGTTGGTTCAATTGGTAGAGATAATATAACTGATAGGATAGTAGGTTTATCAAGCAGAAGGCCAAACGTAATCGGTGGCGCAACGATTGTACAAAGCATATTAGAAAAAGGTATTTCACCAATGGCTATTGATGCATTTGTACTTGACGAAAACACAGGAAATTATTCAAGAGGAAAAATTAGTATTTCGTCAGACTTAAGAACATTTAGTTTTGGCCAAGGAATGAAAATACAAAATATTATTGAAAGTATTATACTTACCAGTAGTTATGCAAGAAGTATTGCGGATTACACAGTAGACTTTGTTGGCATGGTTGATTGGTTTAGAATAGAAACAGATGTGTATATTAATGAAGATTTAAACAATGAATCTCAAAATGGTAGACCTGGTCTTGTTTATATTTTTAAAGTTGTACCGTACAAAGTACATAGTAGTATTTTTAGTAGAGGTAGTACTGGCGGCGCAAATTATGCCAATTTATCTAAAAACGTTGCAAAAGAATACAATTATATCTATACAGGAAAAAATAAAGATATATTAGATTTTGATATTCAAATGAATTTTGCATTTTTTACAGGGCTACAAGAAGATAGAGGACAAGGATCTGCTGATATTGTAAATAATGGATCTGATTCTGGGTTGCAAAGCGACCCTACAATTTACGGTCAATCTGAAGGTACTGGAGATTTTCAACCTGATGGACAGACTCCGATAGAATCAGTAACCGACGTCTCAGGAGATTTAACTCCGGGTACAGAGATAGATGATCAAAAAATTAGAATAGCAAGACAATTTCATGATGCTATTATTAATAGTGATGTAGACTTAGTTCAATTAAAATTAGATATTATGGGAGATCCTTATTATATATCAGATAGCGGTTTAGGAAACTATAATAGTCCTAATGTTGGAGTTCTAAATATTAACGGTGACGGCGCTATGGCATATCAGAATAGCGAAGTTGATATACTGATTAACTTTAAAACTCCTATTGATTATAAAGACGATGATAGCGGTACTATGTTATTTCCTGAACAAACTACTAAACTAACACCATTTAGTGGATTATATAGAGTTATTTTTGTTAGAAATGCTTGGCAAAATAATAAATTTGTGCAAACACTAACATTAATACGCAGACCAAATCAAGAAGTAGAAGGTACAGTTACAGATCAAAGAATGTTTACAGACGCCAGATCGCCAATTGGACAAGTAGATGCATCATTGCCAGCAAACCAACTCCAACAAGAAGCTGACAGAGTTTTAGCTGGGCTAAGTACATCAGTAGGTGACGTAGTTTCGGGATTAGCTTCCGGACAAGCTGGAGCACTTGCTGCTGCAAGACAATTACAAGCAGATGCTACACGAATTAGTGGGTTAATTAGTGATTCAACAGGCCAAGCACAAGCGGCAATTAATGACGTTAGAAATAGTGTCAATTCAGCATTATCAAATGTAATAGGACCGAGGTAAAAAATTTAAATGGCAACACATACAAGAACACTTAATGATGGCAAAGTACGCAATCCTGGACCGTTTTTGGCAAAAGTTATAAGTCATCTTGATCCTTCATACATGGGAAATTTGCAAGTACAATTGCTTAAAATTGCTTCAAGTGGAAATACATATGAAGCATACGGTGAAAGTTTAACTGTTAGATACTTGTCTCCATTTTACGGAGTTACTCCACTAAGTGCGTCTTTACCAAATGATAATTATCCGTCAACGCAACAGTCGTATGGCTGGTGGGCAGTGCCTCCAGATGTAGGACAACGAGTATTATGTTTCTTTGTAGAAGGAGATAAATCTCGAGGTTATTGGGCAGGATGTGTGCAAGATGAACACATGAATATGATGGTGCCGGGCGGCACGCCAGCCTCTGCATTTAATGCTACTGGAGATAAAGTACCAGTAGGAGAATATAATAAGAAAATTAATAGACCAGCACAAACAGATGCAACTCGATATTCAAAGGCTGTGAATACATACGCATTAGGATCTTTAATACAGCAAGGTTTAGACTTGGATGAAATTAGAGGACTAACGAGCTCCAGCGCAAGACGAGAAGTGCCCAGTATGGTATTTGGCGTTAGTACTCCGGGACCGATAGATAAAAACGGACCACGTGGTAGAATAGGCACCAGTGACGTTAAAGCCCTTAAACACACCAGCAGATTAGGTGGTAGTAGTTTTGTAATGGATGACGGAGATCCTTCATTAATAAGAAAAACACCAGCAGGTGGAGCTAATCAAGGGCCGTCAGAGTATGTAAATGTTGAAGGTGGTGAAACAGGAGGAGATCCATCTTTACCGCATAACGAACTTATGAGATTTAAAACACGCACCGGTCATCAGATATTAATGCATAATACTGAAGACTTAATATACATCGGTAATGCTCGAGGAACTACTTGGATAGAAATGACCAGTAATGGTAAGATAGATATCTATGCTCAAGATAGTATAAGTGTACATTCTAATCAAGACTTAAATTTTACAGCGGATCGAGATATAAATTTTACAGCCGGTCAAAATGTAAATTGGGTTGTTGGTAAAGAATGGAAGCAAGATGTTGGAAGTAATATTAATGTTACTTCGGGAGATTATATATCACAAAATGCTGCCGAAGCTATTACAAACAATGCAGGAAGTTTTATTAATAATTATGCAGGAGATAGTATTACTTGTACAGCCCAAGGAAAAATTGCAATATTAGCAGCAGATAATTTAAATTTAGGATCTACAGCAGAAATTGGCATTGAATCATGCGGCGATTTAAAATTAAGTACAGACGGTAATTTCCATAATAAAGCTCTTGGCAATATGAATACACAAGCTGATTTAGAAATAAATTCGTTATCTGGATTAGCAACAAAAATAACAAGTGGTCAAGTTATGGGAATAAAAAGCACAGGAGCAAATGTGCTTTTAACTGGTAGTAGCGACATACATTTAAATGGTCCTGTAGCACCATCAGCAACAGCAGCAGTTCTGCCATCGATTGCAGATCCTACAGATCCAGTTGCTCCATTACGTGCTGCACAAACAGCAAGAGTTCCGCAGCATGAACCTTGGCCACAACACGAAAATACTGATCCAAGTTTGTTTACACCTGATAAAACAAGAGCAGGACTTGAGCAATCTACAGCATATCCGCCAGAAGTTTATGATACATTTAATAAAAACGTAGGACGAACCCCCGGACAGCAGAACGTTTCAAGAGGAACTAATCCAGATCCAGGATCTAATTATGATGCAACACAAAATGTTCCACAAGGTGAAAGCAACAACAGAACATCAACAAGTGGTAACGCATCTCAACCGTTAACTTCTGCTCCAGCAGGAGTAATAACAGGATTAACAAACGCTCAAACTGTTGCGTATCTTAATGCTATTGGACAACGAGAAAGTAATCTTGCATACGATGCTGTAAACACTTTAGGGTTTAGCGGAAAATATCAATTTGGTAAATTAGCATTATATGACGAAGGTTATTTAAAAAGTTACAGCGGAACAAATAAACAAGCAATTCAAAATGCATCTAATTGGACAGGCACAGACGGAATGACCAGTCAACAAGCCTGGCTTGATTCGGTTAGTGTTCAAGAAGCAGCAATGATATCATATACAAATAAAAATCTTAGAGCTCTTAAAAGAAACGGCGGATTAAGCGACAGCGATAGTGTTGCTCAAATTATGGGTATGCTGGCAGGCTCACACTTATTAGGTGCCGGCGGGATGAATAGATGGCGTCGAGGTGAAGGCGGCAGAGATGCATACGGAACAACCGGCGATGAGTATTTTGCATTAGGCGCTAATGCAGCAGGAGGAGCAACAAGTAATGCTTAGGAGAAAAATATGTGTCAAGTAGTTATACCGAGTACTCCGGTAGTTAATCCTAACATAGTAATCACAGAACAAGATACTGCTGGCTTCGCACAATCTTTAAGAGCAAGCAGAAATACTGGTGAAGGTTGGGGCGACCTTGCAGGCAACGGTGATTTTTCTACAGGGTATTATGGTGCTTCCGGCGGCGCTGGCGCACAAGGTAATTACGCTCAATCAATACCTCCTGCAGAAACTGTGCCTGAAGGAGAAGGGTTTGACGCTATTAACAGTGTCTTAGAACAAAACTTAAATCAAAATTGGCAAGAAATAGGAACTCCAGGAAATCCTAATATTCTTGGGTGTTACGAAGTTGCTGGTCAAAGCTATAGCGGAGACGGAACTCCGTGGTGTGCAGGGTATGTGAGTTATGTTTTAAATACAGCAGGGATTGAATGTTTACGAACTCTAAGTAGCCAAGGTTATAAACAATATGGTTCAGAAATTGATTGGAGGACATTTGAAAATGTTCGCACTAATGACATAGTAATTTTAACAAGAAATTCTGACCCGCGCTTCGGACATGTTGGATTTTTTAGAGGTTACAATCCGTCAACAAGGCGTGTACAGATGTTAGGCGGAAATCAAAGCAATACTGTAAAGTTAAGTAATTTTTTAGTAAGGGGCGATAAAATGACATTAACATCAATAAAAAGAAATTGGACTGTTCCGGAGAAATATAATTTTCCAGTTATTGGAACAGATTTAGCTTCAGGTAACCTTGATAGTTATGCAAGTACGAGGTAAAAAATGGAACAAGATTTATATAAAAATATTAAAGTTGTAGGGTACGAAGATAAAACATCTCAAATATCAAAGAGGTATAGAGGTATTAGTACAGTTAACAACAAAAATGAAAGTAAGGTATTATACGATGTTTCTATTATCAAACAAGATATAATAAATCACTTTCATATACGACAAGGCGAAAAGTTAGAAAATCCTACATTTGGAACTATAATTTGGGACGTTATATTTGAGCCGTTAACTGACGATCTTAGAGAAGCAGTATTAGAAAATGTAACAGATATTATTAACTCAGACCCACGTGTTCAAGTTGATAGTGTTTTTGTAGAACAGCAAGAAAGTGGTATTTCGATAGAATGTACACTACGATATTTGTCGTACAATATATCTGAAAAAATGCGTTTAGATTTTGATCAAGCAAATGGACTCATTAGTTAAGTGCGTATATATTTCAAGCAAATAAATACATTGTAGGAGAAACGAATGTCAGTAACTGATAGGCAAAATAAGTTAATTGTTGCAGAAGATTGGAAAAGAATTTATCAATCGTATAGGAATGCGGACTTTCAAAGTTACGACTTTGATAGTTTAAGACGCACAATGATCAATTATCTAAGGGAAAATTATCCCGAGGATTTTAACGATTATATTGAAAGTTCAGAGTACCTTGCACTTATTGATTTGATTGCATATCTTGGACAAAATTTAAGTTTCCGTATAGATTTAAATGCAAGAGAAAACTTTCTCGAAACAGCAGAGCGTAGAGAAAGTATCTTACGTTTAGCAAGACTTATTAATTACAATCCAAAAAGAAATTCAGCAGGTAACGGATTTCTAAAAATACAAAGTATACAAACAAGTGAAGATATTATTGATAGTAATAATATTAATCTTAACAATCAAAATATTGTTTGGAATGATAGTGCCAATTTAGATTGGTATGAACAGTTTATTAAAATTTTAAATAGTTCTTTAACAACAAGTAACAAGTTTGGCAATCCAATTGCATCAGATACAGTTAGTGGGATTAATTCGGAACAATATAGAGTTGCAGGTGTATCGTCAGATGTACCAGTTTTTAGTTTTTCTAAAGCCATTAACGGATCAAATTTACCTTTTGAAATTACAAGTTGTCAAATACAAAATGGAAAGATTACAGAAGAAGCACCTTATCCTGGCAATAGTTTAAGTTTTGTTTATAAAGATGACGGCAAAGGCGCAGCAAGTTCTAATAACGGATTCTTCTTACATTTTAGACAGGGTACGTTACAAAACGGAAACTTTAATATTAGTAACCCAAGTTCTAACCAAGTTGTAAATATAGAATCTACAAATATAAACGACTCAGATGTGTGGCTTTATAAATTAGATGACTCGGGTAATGAAATTGAACTATGGAACAAAGTAGATAGTTTAACAGGAAATAACATTATATACAACACACTTACATCTGGATCTAAAAATATTTATAATGTATTAACTAAAGCACAAGATAAAATTAACGTTATATTTTCAGATGGAATATTTGGTAAATTACCTAAAGGTAATTTTAAAATTTATTATAGAACAAGTGCAAATTCAAGTTATCAAATTGTTCCAAACGAAATTAGAAATATTTCAATTAAAGTTCCTTATATAAATGCTAACGGAAACTTGCATAATTTAACAATTACAGGAAGTTTAGAATATACTGTTACTAACGCATCAACTACAGAAACAAATGAAAGTATTAAGCGTAATGCACCTGCAACATATTATACACAAAATAGGCTTATAACAGCTGAGGACTATAACATTGGTCCTTTAAGTACCAGTCAAGATATTATTAAAGTAAAGAGTGTTAATAGGAATGCAAGCGGCATAAGCAGATATTTTGATCTTAAAGATAGTACAGGAAAGTATTCTAACACTAACGTATTTGCTGATGATGCTATTATATACAAGCAGGAAATAGTAGAAAAGACTGCATTTAATTTTGAAACAAAAACAGATATCGAAAATGTATTAATTAATACAATACAACCTATTATAAAAGAAAATAATACAAGAAATTATTACTTTGAAAAATACAACGAAATTCTTCTTACAGAAAATAACGTAGTATGGACACAAACTACAACAGATACAAATAGAGATACAGGGTACTTTAAAGATTTAAGTGACAATGTGTATAATCTTGGTAGCTTTACAAGTGGCAATTTACAGTATGTAGAACCAAGTGCATTAGTTAAATTTTCTGCTCCTACTGGTTATCATTTTATGACAACAGATAATAATAAACTTATGCTCGGAGATGCAGATCATCCTGGAGCAGTTTCTTATATATGGACAAAAATCATTAATGTTGTAAATGACGGAACAGCAAATTCAACTGGAATTTTAGACAACGGCGATAGTCCTGTAGTTATTACTGATAAAATCCCATCAGGCGCAATACTTACTGCTATAAGACAAAAATATACAAAAGAGTTTGGTACAGATATTTTAAGTAAAGCAATTGATTTAATTTTTGCACTTAAAACTTTTGGATTACGTTATGATGCAATATTGCGTCAATGGAAAATAATACTAAATGAAGATTTAGATATTATAAATCCTTTTAGTTTAGGTAAGTCTGGTGACACAACAAAGACAAATCAAGATAGTAGTTGGATAGTATTGCTTGAAACAAATGGCATTAGTTACACAATTACTAATAGAAAATTAGAATACGTTGCTGAAAGTAAAGATCAAGTTAGATTTTTGTTTGAAAAAGATAACACAGTATTTGATACAAAAACAGGACAGTATGTTTCCGATACAGTTAAAATTTTAAGTATAAACAAGCAGCCTAATAGTCTTATACCTTTTACAAAAGATTACACTTGGCAAATTATTGATGTGTTTAATAATGTCGAAGGATATGTCGATAGTAGAAAAGTTAAAGTAGACTTTTTTGATAGTGATTTTGATAATACCGTTGACGATCCTGATATTTTTAATACATTAGTTGATCAAACAGCAAGTAACCTTAATAGGTTTGTATTTCAAAAGCAATATATTACTTCAGAAAACTTAGAAGATTTTAAGTACGTATCACAAGCTGACGAAGGTATTATTATTGTTAATAATGAAGGACAAATTGGACCATTAACTAATGCATACCCTGATGGACAAATATTCTATCTTGTAGAATCTGATTTATTTAAAAAATATACAGAATCGGCATCTTCGCTATCGATTGTTAGTAATTACAAAGCATTTGTTGGCAGAGACGGATTAAAAGTACAATATACTCATAGTGCTGATCAAACAACAAGAATTGATCCAAGTGTGAGTAATATAATTGATACATATGTTTTAACTAAATCTTATGATATAGATTTTAGAAAGTACCTTTCTGGTGCAACAACAGTAAAACCTAATCCGCCAAGTAGTGATGAATTATTTTTAAATTATGCTGAAAAAATTAATGCAATTAAAAGCATAAGTGACGAAGTTATTATGCAGCCGGCAAAGTATAAGGTTTTATTTGGTAATAAGTCTAATACTAATTTACAAGCAACTATAAAAGTTGTAAAAAATCCTGCAATTACTATAAATGATAATTTGATAAAGAGTCAAATAATTGATTATATGAATGTTTATTTTGCATTAGACAATTGGGATTTTGGTGATACATTTTATTTCCAAGAAATGGCGACTTATATTATGAACAAAATGTCGCCTATAATTGTTAGTATGTTAATTGTACCAAACGACCCGGCACTATCGTTCGGCGGCCTTTTTGAAATAACAAGTGAAGATAATGAAATTTTAATAAGCGGAGCAACAGTTGAAAATATTGATATTATATCAAGTAATACAGAATCGCAATTAAGAAGTTTAGGATCACAAGTAATATCTTATTCTGAAGCAGGATCCACAAGCGGGTCTTTAGCAGTTAATAATAGTAATAGAGGAAGTAGTTACTAATGGCTTATAATGATAACCAAAATGAAAATGAGTTGCCTACAGGAAACGTTAAAAAAACGTCAAGCCAGTTTCTTCCAAGATATTTTAGAAGTGATTTTAACAAAAAGTTTTTACAATCTACAGTAGATCAATTTATTAGTAATGGTAACATTGAAAAAATAAACGATTATGTAGGTAAGCGCAGCGCTCGAAGTGTAATAGAACAAGATACGTTTCTTCCTGATGTTTCAAAAGAACGTGAAGATTATCAACTTGAACCTGCCTTAGTTAATTTTGACGAAGTTAACAATGTTACCTTTTTCAAAGATTATAACGATTTTCTAAACCAGTTAAAAATATTTGGCGCTGACACTACTAACCACAATAGATTGAACCAGCAAGAATTTTATAGTTGGGATCCAAAGATTGACTTTGATAAATTTACTAACTTCCGTGAATACTATTGGTTACCAAATGGTCCTTCGGCTATTACAGTAGTTGGTCAAGAAGAAATTATTGAAAGTACGTATACTGTAAAATTAGGTGACGACCTTGATAATACACCTTATATATTTGATCCAAACGGATTAACAAGAAACCCTACACTAACTTTGTACAAAGGAAGAACTTATAGATTTGAAGTAGACTGTAAAGATGCTCCGTTATTCTTTAGAACGTCAAACATTAATGATGACGATTATAATTTTGGTATGGCTGTTAATAATGGTGCTGAAGAAGGCATTATTGAAATTAATTTATTAGACACTGCACCTGATACATTATATTATATAAACGGAAATGATCAAAATCAGTCCGGCATAATAAATGTTTTGAAAGCAGAGGACGCATCTTCTTTAGATGTTGAGTTAGAAATTTTAGGTAAAAAGAATTTTAAACTTTCAAACAACGTTGAAATATCAAACGGAATGAAACTAAACTTTGCTGGAAAAACAAATCCATCAAAGTACGAAGAGGGTAATTGGTATGTTGAAGGTGTTGGTAACAGCATAGTTCTTGTCTCAGATAAAGATTTAGAAATACCAGCAAAATATTCAGATGCGACTCAAGTTGAATTTGATAATGTACCGTTTGATAGCATACCTTTTTCTGATCAAGCAACCTTTGCTGGAACTAAAGATTATATTGTTATAAACAGATCTTCACCAGAAAAATCGCAATGGAGTAGATATAATAGATGGTATCATAAAGATATAATAGAAACAAGTGCAAAAGTTACTAATACTACAGCAGAACTTAATCAAGACAATAGAGCATTTAAGCCTATCATTGAATTTAATTCAGGCTTAAAACTATATAATTATGGTACTCGAAATATTACTAATGTAGATCTTATTGATACATTTACAAATGATGTTTTTAGTATTATTGAAGGTCAACAAGGTTATAACATTGACGGTGTTAACTTAGTTGATGGCATGAAAATTATTTTTAATGCCGATACAGATACCAGAGTACTTGGAAAAATTTATCAAGTTAAATTTATTAAATTTAAAAATAATAATCAATTAACATTAGTTGAACTCGAAAGTCCACAGCCAGTATTAAATGACACAGTATTAGTTCAGCAAGGAACTAATAATTCAGGTACAGTTTATTGGTTTAATGGATCTAAATGGATTAAAGCTCAAGAAAAGACAGCAGTAAACCAGTGTCCGTTATTTGATCTATTTGACGAAGACGGTAATAGTTTTGCTGACGAAACTGTTTATAATGCAACTTCATTCAAAGGAAACAAAATCTTTAGTTATAGTGAAGGCACTGGAACTAACGATGATGATTTAGGATTTCCTCTATCGTATAGAACTATTGAAAATACAGGTGACTTATTATTTAATTTTAATTTTATTAAAGAAACATACAATTATACAACGTCTAATTTGTTGTTAACTGAGAAAATTTCTTCAAACTCTTATGTAAGAGTGTATGATAGAATAGGAAATTATACAACTGAAAATGCTTGGAAAAAGTCTAAAGTTACAAATACACAGCGTATTGTATTACAATATTTTGCTAATATTGACAATCAAAATAATTTTGAAATCAATTGTTTTGATACAATTCCATTAGATGTAACTGCACAAGTGTATGTTAACAATGACTTAAAATTTGAAAATACTGACTATAACTTAGTTAATGAAAATAATAAACTGTATGTAAGATTTTTACAAAATCAATTAGATAAATCGATAACTATTAAAGTTTCTTCTAAACAGGATAAAAATTCTAACGGAACTTATGAAATTCCTATAAACTTAGAAAGAAATCCTAAAAACGAAGAACTACCAGAATTTACATTTGGTGAAGTAGCAGATCACGTATTATCAATTGTTGAAGAGCATCCAAAGTTTTCAGGAATATTTCCAGGAACAGGCAATTTAAGAGATTTACCTGATAATTGTTTATATGGTAAAAAGGTAGTTAGGCACAGTAGTCCATTTATGTTATCTGGATATCATATCTTAAATAAAGATGCAAACATTATAAAATCTTTAAGATATGCAAAAAGAGAATATTCTAAATTTAAAAGATTACTTTTGCAAACAGCAATGACTTTAGGATATGAAGGTAGTGCTGGCAACCATCTTAATATAATATTAGGCGAAATTACTAAAAATAAAACTAACACAATGCCTTTCTATTTTAGTGATATGATTGCATATAAAGGATTTGTTACTGTTGAACATCTTGTAAAGGATAGTAGAATATTAAATTATCCAATGAATCAACAATTTAGTTTAACTAACTTAACTGACAAATCTGTATTAGTTTATAAAAATAATATATTACTTACATATGGTAAAGATTACACATTTAATCAAGACTTTGTAAAATTAACTGAAGTGTCACGTAATGACACTATCAAGATACAAGAATATGAAACTACCAATGGTAGTTTTGTACCACCTACTCCTACTAAATTAGGTCTTTATCCGGCAACCGAACCTTTAATATTTGTAGACAATACTTATCAAACTCCTACAAAGATGATACAGGGGCACGACGGCAGCCTTATAAGGGCATATGATGATTTTAGAGATGACATAATACTTGAATTTGAAACAAGAATATACAATAATTTAAAAGTTTCGTATAATACAAGATTTTTTGATTATGATAAATTATATGTTAGTGCAGAAAGAAAAGACGGTCTTAGTTTAGAGTCACTAAACACATCGTTGTCAATTGATTTTGGTCAATGGTTAACATTTACTGGCGGAGTTGATTACCAAAAGAATTCTTATCTAAATTTAGATAATGCATTTACATATAACTATAACAATTTTGCATTATTCAATAATGACCCAGCTCCTGGGTTCTGGCGTGGAGTGTTTAATTATGTTTATGATACTGATAGGCCGCACACACATCCTTGGGAAATGTTAGGATTTAGTGTTAAACCTAACTGGTGGGAAGAACAGTATGGTCCGGCACCGTATACTGACGGTAATATGGTTCTATGGAGCGATATTGCACAAGGTAAAATTAAAAAACCAGGCGTACCTGTAACTACTATTAAAACAAAAATAAGACCTTGGCTATTAACACATATTCCTGTTACTGAATTTGGAACTCTCAAAACACCATTAGAAGCAGGCTTAATAAAACAATACAGTAATGCTTTGGCAACAGGAGATTTTAGATTTGGCGATATGTCTCCTGTCGAAAATGCTTGGCGTAAAAGTAGTGAGTACCCGTTTGCATTACTTGCAGCAACAATTGTAAATTATCCGCACTTAGTGTTTGCAACAGGATTTGACAAGTCCAGACAAGTAGTATCTTCACAGGATCAAATAGTTTATAATCCTACAAATAATCAGATTACAATGCAAGATATTGTATTTCCAAACATTGCAACAGATACATCAAAGTCGAACACTATAGGGTTAATAAATTACATACAAAATTATTTAACAAGTAAAAGTCAAATTCCAATAAGTGTTTATCAAAATGAATTAACAAATATAGATATACGTATTTGTAGTAAGTTAGGCGGATTTACAAATAAAGATAATTTTAAATTAATACTTGATAGTAGAACACCATTAAATGAAGGTAATGTGTTTGTTCCTTCAGAAAATTATGACATATTTTTAAATACAAGTTCTCCTATAGATCAAGTAATTTATAGCGGTGTTATAATTGAAAAACTTGAGAATGGTTATTCAGTAAAAGGCTATGACAAAGAAAAAAGTTTATTTTATATTAATGAGCATTTAGAATCAGCTAACGATTCTACTTTTGTTACCGGCGGCGTGTCTGATACATATAGTGATTGGCGAGCAACTACTTGGGGCAAAGGACAAATAGTTTTATACAATGGCAATTATTATAGAGCATTAGATAATATTGAATTAGGTGAGTTTAATCCAGACGAATGGCAAAAATTATTAAGTCTTCCTGTAGTTGGAGGAGTTAGGGCTACTGTAAGAAAGCGTTTTACAAATAATGTAGTTACTGTGCCCTATGGAACAGTATACGAGACTGTACAAGACGTAGTTGATTTTCTATTAAGTTACGAAAAATATTTACAGACTTCTGGGTTTGAATTTAATACCTTTAACAAAGAATTAGAATTAGTTGCTAATTGGTTAACAAGTGCAAAAGAATTTATGTTTTGGACAACACAAAACTGGGAATTAGGAAGTGTAATTACTTTATCGCCGTCGGCGGACAGATTGGTTTATAATAATAAAAATGCTGTTATAGATAATATATTTGATCCGTTTTACGGAAATGAAATATTTAAAGCAGACGGTACAAAATTAGACAGAAGCACACTTTCTACATACAGACAAAATAGTGAATTTGTCATTGAAACAAAAACTAATGACGGATTGTATTTCTGTAAATTGTATCCAATACAAAAAGAACATGTATTAGTATTAGACAATCGAACAAAATTTAAAGATTATATTTACGATCCAGCAATGGGCTATAGACAAGATAGAGTTAAAATATTAGGTTATAGAACAAGTGACTGGAATGGCGGTTTTGATATACCTGGTTTTGTTTACGATAATATTAAAGTTACATCTTGGGAAAGTTACAAAGATTATAAAATTGGCGACACAATTAAATTTAAAGAGTACTATTATGTTGCAGATAAAAATATAACAGGTACAGAAACGTTTGACGCAAGTGTTTGGGTACAATTATCCGAAGCACCAACACCTAAACTAAAACCTAATTGGGATTATCGATCAGCACAATTTGCAGACTTTTATGATCTGGATACTGATAATTTTGATACTGAACAACAAAAGTTAGCACAGCATTTGATAGGCTATCAGCCAAGAAAGTATCTTGAAAATATTATTAATGATGAAGTTTCTCAGTATAAATTTTATCAAGGTATGATAAGAGAAAAGGGTACTAAGAATAGTTTAACAAAATTATTTGATAGTTTAGGAAAATCTGATAAAGATAGTCTAAAGTTTTACGAAGAATGGGCAGTACGTACAGGTCAATACGGAGCAGTTGATAATTTTAGAGAAGTAGAATACTTAATTGACGAGCAAAAATATATTTTACAACCACAACCTGTAAAATTAACTAATTTAATTAGTGCGTCAGACACATCTTTAGTATACAAAATACCAGAAGCTGATGTTTATACTAAACCGTTAGACTATAATCATAGCAATTCTTTTGTTAGTAAAACTGATTACTCACAATTTTTAAAAGATGCAGGTTATGTTGCTGAGGAAGATGTCGCTTTTGTAATAAAAGAAATAGACGAAATTTTAAATTTAGATTTTTCACAAGTAACAAGATCATCATATATTTGGGTATCTAATAATAATGGTGACTGGGACATACTAAAGCCAACGAAAACAGAACTTGTAATAGAAAGTATTACAAGTGAAGCTCGAGAAATAACTTTTGATACTAATATACAAGTTACTGATATAAAAGTAAATGATTATATTGGCGTTTATGGTATTGTAGAAGATGCAGGTCTTATTAATGACGATAAAATAGGAAGATGTTTTAAAGTTAAGAAAATACAAGGAAGTGCAATTACAGTAGATAGTATTGCGCAGGCTCCTGAATCAATTACTACAGGAAGTGCATTTATATACAAATTTGTGTCATATAGAACAAAAGATATAGAAACATTTAACAATAATCTTAATTCAAATTATCTAACAACTAATGATAAAGTTTGGATCGACAGTGTTGACAACAGTAAGTGGAATGTAGTTTCTAATACTAATCCGTACTATCAACATCAAGAAATAACTACTGAGCTTACATTTAAAGATGCTTGGGTAGCAGATACTCGATATAAGAGAAATGACATTGTGTTGTTTAGCGGAGATCGTTATGTTGCTATTAACGAAGTTACCAGTGCAGTTGATCCAAGTGCGGATACAACAAACTGGCAATTAACAGAGTTTGTTGCAGACGGATTTGGTAGTAAAGTAGTAAGTGGTAAAAAGAATCAAAATGTATTTGTACTTGCGCAAGATTCGTACAACGGATTAGGCACTATTTTCTATTATCAAAGAAACAGCGAAACTTTAAATTTAGCATATATGAATAAGTTTGAGTCATTAGAAGAATATGCTACTAACTTTAAATATGATAACATTGCAGTCAGCGACGACGAAGAAATCGTTGTTGTGTCGTCAAGCCAAGCATCAAATGTAAAAACAAATTATAAAGGTCTGTTTAATGATGCTGCACCTGGCGGAACTTATGTAGAAGGCGATATTGTAGAATATCAAGATACATTGTGGAAGTTTAATGCAGATTATATAGACGATGCAAGTACATTGTTTACTGAAGTTCAAGATGTAGTACCAGTCAACAACATACCTGTAGAAAGTTTAGGATCTACAAGTTACGGAACTTATAACGAACAGGGTGTAATTTTTGTTTATAAAAAATCCGGACCAAGATCATACGCTTTAGTTAATAGTACAATTAGTAGACGTCCGCAACTTTCTGAATTTTTTGGTAAAGAAGTAGTTATAACACAAAAAGACGGAACATACGAATTATTTGTAAGTGCTCCAGGTACAAATACAAATAGAATATACTTTTTAAAATATGACGGCGAAAACAATATTTTAAGTTATAATGAAGACAGAAGATACAAAGGTCAATTTGACGAAAATAAAAGTTATAGAAAAGGTGACATTGTTCAATTACTTGTAGAAGGCCAGTCAGCACAACAAGGGCAGCAACTATTTGTAGCAAACAATACATTACCTGCACAGACATTTTCATCTGATAATTGGAAATTACAAGACCCAGATATAAACTACTTAGAGTATGTTCCTAATACGTTATTTCCTGTTTTAAATGACGATAGTACTGTTCTATCTGATGAAGAAAAAGAAAACTTCGGAGATTCATTTGCTGTATCAAGTAACGGAGAAGTATTAGCAGTAGGTATATCAAATTATGCAAAATACGATAACGAAGCAACTTATTTAACTGGTGACATTGTAAGTAATAATGGAAAAACTTACGAAGCAGTTTCGTCTGTGCCTCCTGTAGTTGAACGAATAATATATTTAGATAGTGATGGAATTAGCACAAAAGTTGATATTGCTCCAGGAAGTATTCTTACTCAAGCAAATACTAACGCAACTGGCGTTGTAAAAAACTTAGTTGTTGATAGTAATAGAATTTTGCTTACTGAAGTTTCTGGAGTATTTGATACTCAATCCGGTAATGAAGTTACAGTTACAACAACAGACAGTTCTCAATTAGAAGATACCCCATCTGGTAGATTTATCGGAGAGGTTGTAAATGTTCCTAATGCAGACACTACAAATACAAGTGCTTGGAGAGAAATTGCCGCAGAAAAAGTTGCAATTTACAGAAAAAATAATACAAGATTTGCATTAGCACAAGTAATTAATGGCACAGTTGAAAATCAAGGCTTTGGCTCAAAGATTGAAATATCAGATGACGGAAATACTTTATTGATAGGTGCACCGTTAGCTGATGTAAACAATTACGACGATAGCGGAAAGATTTATGTTTACAAATGGCAGTTACAAAACTGGACATTAACACAGACAATTGAAGCACCGCAAGATTTAAGAAATCAAAAGTTTGGTGATAAGTTTTCGTTTAATGAAGACACTCTTTTTGTAATAACAGAAGGTACTTATAAGTTTGATAACGAAGTTACAGACATAACACTTGATGGTAACTTTACAAGATTTGGAGAAAAAAGCAATAACTCAACTAATCTACATGTTTATGATAATTTACAAGGCGGCTTACTTTATGCTGGTAAAATTATTTTAGATAAAGTTACTAACTTTGTTGATTATAGTGTATATGCAAAAAATAATCATGTTTATATTGGACTTCCGTATGCAGGACCTGTTAATGATTATGGTAAAGTATTTGATATCCGACGCCAGGTAAACACAACAAGCTGGAAAGTAGATAAACAACAAACAGATATTATAGATACTACAAAATTAAAAACAGTATTTGCATACAATAAAGATACTAAAAAACTAATAAGTGATATAGATTATATTGATGTATTGCAAGGCAAAATTGCTGCTCCGTTAGAACAGGAAATTAACTTTAAAACACATTATGATCCTGCAATTTATGATATAGGAAATGATAGCGTTGTTGTAGATAGCAATCAAAGTTGGGCTGAAAGATACATAGGAACAGTTTGGTGGAACTTATCAACAAGTAAATTTTATAATCCTTATCAAGGCGATGTATTATATAAAACAAATTATTGGAACAAAATATTTCCAGGTTATAACGTAGAAGTATGTGAATGGGTCGAAAGTAATTATATACCGAGTCAGTGGGATAGTTTATCCGGAACATCTGAAGGATTTGCGCAAGGTATAACAGGTGATACAAAATACGGTGATGATGTTTATGCTACTGGAAGAAAATATGATCCAGAGGCACAAGCATTTACAACAAAATATTATTATTGGGTTGCTCAGAAGAAAACATTACCTAACAATAATTCATATAGAAAACTAACAGCGCAAGAAATTGCGTTAATGATCGAAGATCCTGCAGGACAAGGATATCGCTTTGTAGCATTATTAGACAATGACGAATTTGCAATGTTTAATCTTAAAGGACTAATTAGTGGTAAAACTACAGCACTTAATTTTAGTTACTATGTAAAAGACAATATTAATACAAATATTCATACACAGTATAAAATATTTACAGACGGGCTTGCAACAAGTGTGCCATCAAACGACTTACAAGAAAAATGGTTTGATAGTTTAATTGGGTATGACAAGTTTTTTAGAGATGTGCCTAACAAAGATCTATCAGAAAAGCAAAAATACGGAACATTAAACACACCTCGACAGTCGATGTTTAAGAATAAATTTGAAGCTCGTAAACAATTTTTTGAAAGAGTAAATTATGAATTAAACAAACGGATAATATTAGATGATTACGATTTATCTAATTTACTGTTAAGCGATATCGAGCCTGACTTTAAAGAAAATAAGTATGATGTAGCTATTGATAATAATTTGCAATTAGAAACTATTAGTTTAGATAATAAAACTACAGCTGAGATATCAATAGAATTAGTTGATGGTAAAATTAATAAAGTAAAAATTACAAATCCTGGTATTGGGTATGTAACAGCACCAAGTGTAACTATCGGAGGTGACGGACAACAGGCTGTTTTAGAAACTGAAATTACAGATGGTAAAGTAACTAATGTTATAATCAAAAACAAAGGCAAAAACTATAATACTATTAGTGCAGTAGTTAGACCGTATACAGTTTTAATTCGAGCAGATAATACAGTAGAAAACAAATGGTCGTTGTATAGTTATGATTATGTTGAATTTACGTGGAAAAGAATAACAGGACAGCAATATGATAATACATTATACTGGTCTTATAAAGATTGGTATGCAGCAACCGTAAGTGAATTAACATCTATTGATTACGTTGTAGAAAATAATTATGAATTAGAATTACTAAGTGATAAAATTGGTGATATTATCAAGATTCAAACTATCGGAACTGGCGGCTGGCTGTTATTAAGAAAGGTTGATAATACTAATACTGACACAAGTATTGATTATGAAACTATAGGTAGACAAAACGGCACAATAGAATTTAATAAAAGTTTATGGGACTATAATCAGCAACAAATTGGTTTTGACTTAGAAAGTTTTGACACTCAGTTATATGATAACGAACCTGTTAGAGAATTAAGAAATATTTTAAATGCTTTGGCAAATAATATATTTGTAGATAATTTACGTCTTGAATGGAATCAATTATTCTTAGCAGGTATTCGTTATGTATTTACAGAACAGCGATATGTAGACTGGGCGTTTAAAACAAGTTTTGTAAAAGCAGAACATAGACTTGGAGAATTTGAGCAAAAAATTACATTCCAAAATGATAATTTATCCAGCTACGAAGATTATGTACGTGAAGTAAAACCTTATAAAACTAAAATTAGAGAATATTTAAGTACATATGAAAAGGTAACTAATACAAATACATTAGTAACAGACTTTGATCTTATGCCGTTGTTTAATCCTATTAGTGGTAAAATTGAACCTTTAAATATTAAATTACAACAAGGACAGATATTTGTACAAGAAGGAAAAGCCGACAGCGTTAATAGGAACTGGGCAAATAATGTAGGGTTTCAAGTTGAAGAAATCAACGTTTATGATGGCGGAAGAGGATATACTTACACACCTAAAGTTACAATAGAAAGCGTTTCGGGTACAGGCGCCGAGGCAAGAGCAATAATGCGTAACGGCGAAATTCTTAAAATTGAAGTACTAAAATCTGGCACAGGATATTTGACACAGCCACAAGTAGTTATTGAACAACCGACTGGTGAAGATGCAATTAATCCTGTAATTGTTGCACGTATTGGAACAGGACTTCCTCGAGCATTTACAAATAAAATTAAATTTGATAGAATATCAGCATTGTCAGATTACGATAGTATATCTGTTGTTGATGAAACATTTACAGGAGTTTCAAATTCACAAATTTATAATCTTGAAAATTCTATGGATTTAAATAAAGCAAATGTTTTAGTAAAAATTGACGGTATTGAATTGTTATCAAGTGAATATACTTTTGGCAATACTACAGAAGTTGGTACTACAACATTAAGAGATACTTATGATCTTACAACTGGCAACAATTATTATAATAACTTTAATAGCTTAATAACAAGCGGTACAGATGTTGAACATGGATTTATTAACTTAACAAATACTCCTGCACAAGATAGTGTAATAACAGTTTCATATAAGAGATCAGTTGATTCGTTAAATGTAGCAGATAGAATTAGTAATTACTATAAGCCGGCTGTTGGAATGTATGGCAATGAGTTAACTCAATTAATGGAAGGTGTTGACTACGGAGGCGTAGAAGTTACGTCATTTAACTTTGAAACAGAAAATATTGTAGGATGGGACCAAGGTGCATGGGATACAGTTGCATGGTCAACTTATACTGAAACTGGCGATGAATTTACATTTTTAAGTGACGGTATTACAACATCGTTTACACTACCGGAAGGATCAACACTTGAACAGGATGTAGAATATAATGTTTATATTAATAGTGTGAGAATTGACGCACCTGATTTTGTAGCAGGCACAGATGAAATTCCTGGCACAGATGAAATTCCTGGTAGTCCGGCAGATGCAGAATACAACAACGGAGCAATTAGTAATGTTACTGGTGCCGGTAGTGATTTCTTCAAACGTGAAGTTACAACCAACGGCGTAAGAATTATGGGTGCTGGCACAGTAGGTGGGCAAACAGCAGTTCCAGATGCGTGGTTAGAAAAGGTAGCACGTATGTTTGAATTGTTTTTAGATCCAACCGGCGCAGGTATTAACGAAGCATTCCAAAGAAACTTAATTAAAACATTAAGTGGTGATGCAGGAACTTGGCACGAAGGATTACCGACACTACAACGAGTGGCAAGAGGCGCAGGAGCAGATTATACTCCAAACTTCCTAACTGACGCAGGTGTTATTAGTTGGAACTTAACTCCATTGTTTGATACTCACGTTGCTAACGATATGGTTTGGTACTTGAACTCAACCGGTGACGGATACGGCGTTGGTGAGATCGACGCACAAGAAGTTATTGAACACGTATTCCACACACTACATATGCACGGTCTAACAGACGATATAAAACTGTATTCATACATTAGTGCAGATTGGGCAACTGGTCCATTATATGCAGCAATGGAAGAAGCATTTGACGCAGGCAAGTGGGATCCATCAGGTTACCAAGCAAATCCAGATGATTGGAAAACAGATGCAGATGCATTTGAAGTGGCAGCAAAAGAATATATGTTCTTGTTAAACTTTGCTATGTTTGATTACACTGGGCTATGGGACGGCGACAGTCTTGCTCCTGAGTGGGCAGATGATGTACGTACCCCTGCACAAATCCAAACAACACTTCCAGTAAGTTATGCGTTCTTTAATACATACATTGCTCCGGTTATTAGTAAGCCTTCATTAGCAACTATTAATAGCATATTTGGAGACGGCAATACACCAGCACAAGACGATCCAAGTTTATCAGGAGCATCAGGTTATGTTGTTGATGCGCTTGTAGGAGGAACTGACGCAGTTGCAGCTATTCCTGGTGTACCCGGAACATCGGCTACTAATGAAGATGCATTTATGCTTACGATTACAGGTAACGGTACTAATGTATTTGAATTCCCAGATGCAGCAGAATTCCAAGCATATGTGAGTGATAAGCCTGATGCAGAAATTACTTTACGAAAAGAAACATTTGACGGAGGAACACTACCGGATGAAACATCGTATGACACTTTATTAACAGGTGGTGATTTAGCATATGCTTCAGCAACTGGTGTTGCATCAGAAGATATTGTAATTGACGGTGACGGATTTGTTACAATAGCTACAAGTGCAGGACCTGAAGAAGTTGTTCCTGGACATGTTGCAGATACTCTTGATATAAGAGTTTACAATAGGCCTGATGATGGCGGCAATGTAATTACTACAAGGACATATACATATACTGATACTTCTACTTTTGATATTGGGTTAAATCCGTCATCAACTGAAGGATTCATTGTAAAAATTAATAAACTTATTGTTGATAGTACAAATTATACTCTTGACTTTGCACAACGTCAAGTTACTATTACAATGCCACTTTCGGCTAACGACGAAGTAACAATATATTCAATAAGCGGCGGCGCAAGTAATATATTAGATGTTGATAATTTTATTGCAGATGGTAGTACAAGTGAATATATTACGAATGTATTATATAGAGAAGATGCAAATGCATTAGTAACAGTAAATGGTACTGAAGTTATATTTGAAATATTTAAAACTGACAGCAGTTATGGCAGTGAAGCTAATTTAATTGGTATTAGATTTGGTGAAGCACCAGTTGCAAATGATTATATTTATTTTGCAATAGTAGCAGGAACAACTATTCCACACTCACAAGTTAAGATACAAAACTTTACTGGCGACGGATCATCTACACAATTTTTGTTAGAACAATTACCGTATACACTAACTACACCAGTTTACACAAATACTATTATTAATGTAGGCGATGTATTCTTAAATCAAGGATATAATAAAAAGTTTACAGTCAACAATGCATTAAACCAATATCAACTTGATGTATGGCAAATACCTACAGGAAGTTTTGATATACAATCTGCAAAAGTGTTTGTAAATAATACATTGTTAGCTTATGAAACTGAGTTTTTATGGGACGAGACGACTAATATATTCTCACTTGTGGCAGGTACTGCCCAAGATGGCGATGATTTAAAAATCTTTATTTTAGGTGAAGAAGAATTTAGTATAGACACTACAAATAATCTAACAACATTAGTATTAGGAAGTGCAGCAGCACTTGATACAAATATTGTAGTGTATTCATTAGGCGACGATAGAACTCAATTATTTGAAAGATTCCATTACGATATTGCAATTGATCAAAGTGTATCAACTGAATCGGCTCAATTTAAATTATATCAAAGACTAAAGTCAGGAAAGATCAAATTAAGAAATAAAGCAGCAAGTCCTGATTTTGTTTGGGTATTTGTTAATGGCATATTACAAACACCAAATCTTGATTATGTATTATCTGAAGAAATGAACGAAGTAATATATAAAGAATCATTACAATTAAATGACAAAATAGAAGTATTAGAATTTACTACTGGAGGAATTGGCCGTAGATTTGGTTATAGAGTATTCAAAGATGTCACAAATAAAACTATTTACAAACGTCTTACAGATGACAGAATATATAAAGTAGCAAAAGATTTTAATTTTTATGATAAAACACTTGAGCTTAATACAACTGCTGGTTTACCTACACCGAGTAAAGATGAGAACATTCCTGGAGTTGTGTTTATTGAAGGCGAAAGAATAGAATACTTTATTAAGTTAGGCAACACTTTACGTCAATTACGTAGAGGAACACGAGGTACTGGTGTAGGAGAATTATACACAGCTGATACACCAGTTACGGACCAGAGTTTCATCCATACTATTCCATATAATGATAATATAGAAGTAGTGAATGAAACAGGAGATGCTACATCGTATGAATATAACTTGCCATATGTACCTAATGTAGTATCTAATACATTGAACACATCAGCGTGGAATAGAAGTACTATACCATTAACATTTGGACAGTGTAACGAAATAGAAGTATTTGTAGGAGGCAAAAGGTTGCATAAAGAGCCATATACAGTTTATGATGTAGTTACAAATACAAATATTACTTATGAAGCAGAATTTTCTGTTAATGGGTATAACTATGGAACACAAGGTAACCCAATGGGAAGAGTTAGATTAACTAACCCTGCAGGCGACAATACAAATGTAAAAATAGTTAGAAAAATAGGCAAAACTTGGATCAAAGATGGCGAAAAACTTTCAGATGCAAATAATTTAATAGCAAGATTTATAAGATCTACAACACAGGGACTACCCGAATAAATACATATAGGTGAAGGACTATGATGAAACAAACAGATGAACACAGCGGCATTTACGTAAAAGGACACATCAAAATTAGTGATCCAGATTCGGGTGAAGTTTATATTGATAAACCAAATGCTATACACTATGAGAACATGAGTATTGCACTTGCTGAAAGTATCGGCAATGCAGGTCAAGGATTTATATTTGAAATGGCATTCGGCAACGGTGGCACAAATGTAGATCCAACAGGTATTATTACATACCTTACTCCAAACAGTACAGGAACAAATGCAAGTTTATATAAACAAACATTTTCGAAAGTTGTAGACGATAGGAGTGTTAATAATACAGATCCTATAAGAAATAAGATCGAAACAAGACACCTTAGCGGAACTAATTACACCGATATTGTAATAAGTTGTTTATTAGATTACGGCGAGCCAGATGGTCAAGATGCATTTGACACAGCAACTAATACAGAAAGTTTATATGTATTTGATGAATTAGGACTTAAAAGTTATTCACCTACTGGCGAAGGAAGATTACTTACACATGTTATTTTCCATCCTGTACAAAAGTCACTTAACAGACTTATACAAATTGACTATACTGTAAGAGTACAAAGTTTAACAGGGTTTAACGAGGAGTAATAATGGCAATAATAATTTATCATACTGACGGTACAAGATCGTTAACCATTACTGACAATACTGTTAATAATGAAACAAGTTTAGATTTACCCGGCAGAGGGTATACTGGTTATGGCACCAAGGTTAATGAAAACTTATTACACTTATTAGAAAACTTTGCTAATACTTCTGAGCCCAGCGGTCCGGTTATAGGACAACTTTGGTACGACACAGGCGCAGCAGGCGGCTTAAAAGTGTTTAACGGTTCGTCATTTTTAGATGCTGGCGGATTAAAGTCTGGAGCAATTAGACCTGCTGATGCTAAAAGTGCTCCTGGAGATTTATGGGTTGATACAACTAATGCACAATTATATTTGTGGAACGGAACTAAATGGATATTAATTGGTCCTGAATATTCCGATGGATTAATTACTGGAGCAAAGCCAGATACAATTACTGATATTAGTAATTTAGAAAAAACAGTTTTATTTTTATATGTAGCTGGACAACCGCTTGCTGTATTATCAACTGAAGATTTTACTCCAAAAACAGCGTTATCTGGTTATACTCAAATAAAATCAGGATTAAATATTTCATCTAACGTAGTAATGAACGGAATTGCTGAAAAGGCAAATAGTTTATTAGTTGACGGAACAAGTGTTGCTGGTAATCAGTTTTTAAGAAAAGATACTGCTAATATAACAAACGAATCACTAACAGTTCGAAATAACCAAGGTATTTCTGTAGGACTTGATAGTTCTATGAGATTAGAAGTTGGCGGAGTTACAGGTACAATCAAACACCCTTCGGCTAATAGTAATATTAACCTTTCAGTTACTACATCACAAGGTTTGGCAAAAAATGTTTTAAGAGTTAGCGGAAGCGAAAAAGTTGGTATTAATAGAAACCCTGATGTTGCATTACATGTAGCGGGTAACATACAGACTAATTTAGGTAATGCTGGTGAAAACGGCGATTTAATTATTGCTGGAGATGCTAACATAGGAGAAAACTTAGATGTTTCTGGAACATCGTTATTTGACGGTCTTGCTACATTTGGTACAGCAACAGCTACTAACTCTTTTTCAACTAACACATTATTACCAATATCAGAAGATTCAAATATTGGTGCAGCAAATAATAGATGGAATACAGTATATGCACAAACAGTAAGAGCTGATACTATTGAAGGACAGTTTTCTGGTTCGGCAAGTACAGCAGGTAGATGGTCAAGTCCTATATCATTACAGTTTGGTGGCGGCAATAGTGACATTACAAGCTCCCCTATTGAAATTGATGGATCTGATAATGTTGTAATTAGTGCAAGTGTTTCAAGTAGTTTTATTGTAAACAAAAGTACAGTTAGTGATGCGGCTGTAGACGATTTATTATTAATACAGCGAGGCGGTCAATTATTTAAATTAGCATATAGATCGATACAAGATGCATTACCTACTATTCCGGTCGGCACTATTATGCCGTATGGTGGCCCGACAGCACCTGTTGGATACCATTTATGTGACGGAAGTCAAAAAATTATATCAGAATTTGAAGATTTATACGAAGTTATAGGTTATAATTATGGATCTATTAATAGTGTTTCAGCAGGTAGTTTTAAACTACCCGACCTTAGAGGTAGAGTACCGTTAGGAGTTGATAACATGGGCGGATCAAGCGCAAATAGAACACTTGACACTTCAGCAGACACACTTGGATTATCAAACGACGGTAAATCAAGTGAATTACTAATTCAACAAAGAAATTTACCTGAACACCAGCATACTTTTGAATCTTTTCCTGAAGGTAGCAATGTTGCAGTAGATACATTTTATGCACTAAACGATAGTGTATCTGATACTACTGCTGTAGGTGTTAGTAATGACTTAGGCGTACAAAAAGACCCAGGAGGTACTACGTCTGCTATAGATAGAACAGGTAAAATTTATAGACAAAATATTAACGAACCAGTAAATGAAGCAGTCAATATTATGCCTCCGTATCAAACATTTAATTATATTATCTATCACGGAGTGCTATCATGAGCTATATTATTAACACTACAAACGGTTCTATTTTAACTACATTGGTAGACGGTACACGGGACATATCTACTACAAGTATAAGTTTAATAGGAAAAAATTATACAGGTTTTGGAGAAAGCATAAATGAAAATTTTGTTAATATACTCGAAAACTTTGCTAACACATCGGCACCGAGTGCTCCATTAGCTGGACAACTTTGGTGGGACACAAGTGAATCTCGATTAAAAGTTTACGACGGAACAACAAAAAGTTGGAGAACAAGTGGTGGACCTATATTATCTTCAGAAGAACCAATTATGGTTGCTGGCGATTTATGGATAGATACTTTCAATAGACAAATTTATTTTAAAGACTCTGCTGGATTAGATCCAGTATTAGTTGGACCAAGTTATAAAAACAGCCAAGGCAAAACTGGATTATTTTCAGAAGATATAATCAACGATGCTGGCTTAGAAAAAACAGTAAGTTCGTTATATGTAGCTGGATTAAAAATTGCAATTGTTTCAAAAGAAACAATTACTCCAAATGGTGTAATTGTAGGACTTACTGGAGATATTAAACCTGGTATAAATTATTTAAATGTAACTGGAGAAACTAATCCTAAACTAATCGGTACAGCAACAAATGCAGAAAGTATAGGCGGCGTTAATATAAGTAATTTATTAAGAGGCGACTCTAATGACCAAACAGTTGGTACTTTGCGTATAAAAAATGATGGAGGGTTATCGATAGGTAATGCTCAACCATATCATCAAATACTTATAAATGGTACACGAGATACAATTTTTAAAAATAGTAGTAGTGGTTCAAAGATATCATTTGAACTACGTAATGCACAAGCACAAAGTGAAACAGCTATTGATATTAACCCTTCAGCAAGACAGATTAAATTTTATCCTGTTACAGGAGATGCAGATGTAAATGTAAATGGTGATCTTACAGTAGAAGGCGATCTTACAGTTAACGGTTCAACTACAACAGTAAACTCAACAGAGCTATCAGTAGACGACAAAAATATCGAGTTAGCAGCTACCGATAGTCCGTCAGATGCTATAGCAGCAGGCGGCGGTATTATACTTAAAGGTAGTTCAGACCATAGCATTATTTGGAACTTAGATATTCCAAACGGTGATTACTGGACAGTTAACGATCATTTAAATCTTACAACAGGAAAGGCATTTAAAATTAACAATACAAGTATTTTAGATGCAGTTAGATTACATAACTCTGTTACAGAGAGTAATTTACAAACACTGGGAGATTTAAATAATCTTCAAATTAATAACGGTCCGTTTATGAGCGGAAACAATATTAGTACAACAGCGTCACTTACATTTGACGTAGACGGTATTGTTACGTTTACAAATAATACAGCTGATATTAATATTAGAGGTATAGCAAACCCTGCGGCTAATAATGACGTTGCAAACAAAGCATATGTTGATCTTAAAACACGAGATACAAAGGTATCATTATCCTTTGATGCAACAAACTATAACGTAGGGCCTTACGCAAAATACGATCAATCAATTACACAAACTTGGTTACAACAGATTGCACCAGCATCTGACAGAAACGCAACAACTACAGCGGCACTTCATTGCATCTTTTACTTACCTGGCGGTATAGAAAGAGAAGTAAGAAGATATGTAGTATCAATCATTAACAATGCAAAAACGTGGGATTTTCAAGGTGTTGAAAATATATCACAGCCATAAATATTATATTGGCATAAATACGTTATACATAGGGGTCAACAATGGCATATAGCATACAAAAAACAAGTGGTCAAACGTTATCTACAATTGCTGACGGCACAGTAGATAATACAACTGACTTAAAACTAATAGGTAAAAACTTTGCAGGGTACGGCGAAATACAAAACGAAAACTTTGTATTTTTATTAGAAAACTTTGCAAGTGCGCAACAACCACCACGTCCGATAGCAGGGCAAGTTTGGTTTGATAGCGGAGAGAATAAACTTAAATTTTACGACGGAAGTGCGTGGAAAACTACTGGTGGAACCACAAGTACTACTTCACAACCTGTAAATTTATCAGAAGGTGATCTTTGGTTTGATAACGTAAATCAAAAATTATACATTTATAACGGCGCTGACTTTTCATTCATTGGACCCCAGGATGCAGGTGACGGCTTAACACAAATGCAAAGTAGAGAAATAATTGCTACAGATAATACATCTAAGGCAGTTGTTGTTGCTACTATAGAAGATGAAGAAATTGCAATTTTTAGTAATTCTAATTTTACTATTAAAGATACAGGAACACAATTTGCTGATTTTGCAGGATTTGTTGACAATAACAGAACAATCAAAAAAGGTATTACATTAAAAGGTAATGACGAAAATGGTGTTAACACTGAAACATTCTTTTACGGCACAGCTACTAATGCAACTAAGTTAGGTGGATTTAGTGCAGCTAATTATGTAAGATCAGATCAAGCAAACTTTTCCGGCACAGTAGTTAACTTTGATGATAACGGTATTAATATTGGTAATGATCAAGATATGTCTATTGTTATAGATGGTAGCGGCGGCAATGAAGGTCATCTAAAAATGAACCAACAGTTGTTAAAGTTTAGTACTTATAACGGTGCATCATATGATGAAGTATTTAAAATTAACGGCTCGCAAATATTGCCAGGCGGCACACCAGTAAACCAAGTTAGTGCAAGATCAATCGGCGATGCAACAAATCAGTTTAACGAAGTTCATGCACAATCATTTAAAGGTACATCGGATAGAACAAACGAAATGCGTGTAGGTCTACCTGCAAATAATGAATATATTACAGCAAGCTATACATATGCTGGAGCAGCGGATGCTAATACAGTTGTAGCAAGAGACGACAACGGTAATATTGCTGCTAATGAACTTTACGGCGTATCGAGTCGTGCAAAGTATGCTGACTTAGCAGAAATATATAAATCAGAAAACAACGATATTCCTAATGGAACAATTGTTGGTATTACAGGCGGCGCCGGCGATACAGAAATAGGTCCGGCATTTATAAACGGTGCAAACGCAACTGCTATCGGTGTAATTAGTACAGCGCCAGCATATTTAATGAATGCCGATGCTTCCGGACAAGCAGTTGGATTAATAGGTAGAGTTCCAACACTTGTAAAAGGTCCAGCAAAAATGGGAGCTCCGGTGTATGTAAGTAATGATCCAGGTATAGGTACAACAGAACCAGACCCGGATGGGCCATTATGTCTTGTAGGATACATATTAGAAGAAGACGCCGGCGTTAGTGAAGCCGCACGATTAGTTGAATGTTTTATTAAGTGCTAAATAGTACGTATAACGAGGAAAAGCAATGGCAGTAAATGTTGGAGATTTAATCACTGATACGGATTATAATAATATGCGTACAACAGTAGAATCAGTTTTAGGAGCACCGGTAGGGACACATGGAAGTCCAACTACTAACTTAGGTTATGGTCAACCTTTAGAAAGTTCAACAGTAGCCAACGGTGCAACTGTTACTGCTGATGATTTAAATAAACTTTATCTTGATATATATGCATGTAAATTACACCAAGTAGGTGGCACAGGGTTTACAGTACAAGAAGTTTCTGTTGGTAACATTATTGGTGCAGACGCAAGTGGCACTTCGGTATCAAATCTTAATCTAACACAACAGGGCGTTAATGATTTTATAAGCGAGTCTGATCAAGTTTTTACTGATCGTGAAGATAAAGATACAGGATATATGCAAGCATTAGCAGCTAATACACGATCACGTACTACAGCTTGGGGATATGGCGGGTTAACAACAATAACACATATTTTTAGTGTAAGTTTTGGCGGACAAACAAAGTCAGCTGACTCGGGCAATACTCAAGTACTTACAGCAGCCGATCATTATCGAGCATTTTTTAATACTGGCGGAGAAATTCGCTGGTACGGTAGTCGTTCAGGCGGCGCCGCTCATACTAAAAACACTGACTGGACAAATATGTTTGCTGACTTAGGAACAGTGAAAATAGATCGTGATAGTGTTACAGTTACTGGTAATACTACAAATACAACAGTATTATCAAAAGGCGGATTTGAATTATCTACAACATATCAAGATATAATAGTTCGAACTGGTGCTAATTATTCTGTTAACAATTTAACATTATCAGCCAAAGTTGATAGTAATACTAATCCGACAGTAGTTACACTGCGCTTACAATTAACTGATACAGATGATGACTACGGTGGCGCAACTTTTGACGACGGCTATGTAGAACCAGCAGTTGATCCAAGTGTTGACGGTACATTATCAAGTAATACTCAAATATATCTTGCTCAAGATAGTAATAATATTATTGAAATAACAGCGCCAACAGTTAATATGAATGTATCTGGAACTGATCTTTAAATTTTAATTGACAAACTGTATTTAAGACTGTATACTAACAGTATGGAGTATACGTATGGATAAAAAACTTGAAGCAGCATTAGACTTTACTAATTATTCGCTTACATTAGAAAAACAAAAACTTATAGCAAAAAACCACTTCAAAAAATCTATTATTTTGAATTACGAAGGCGGTATGTTTACAGTATCGATGGAGTTATTGTCTTATTGTAAATTAATGGAAAAAGATAGCAACTACGAACAATACATTATTATTGACGATAATGATATCCCAATTGAAATAACAAACTTAGAAGAATTTTATACACAGGCTCGTAGGTTGTATTACAAACACTGTAAACAATATCTAAATGAGTATAAACGTTTAATTGGCAAAAGAGACGTAAAGGGTATTGTATTTGATGAGTAGCGGAGTATTGTTATTTGCAAGTAATAATAAATCAGTTGATTATGTAAAGCAAGCTATTTTCCTTGCTAAACGCATACGCAAGTATATGGACTTGCCCACTTCGATTGTTACGACTGACAAAGACTATAACATCGAACCCAGTGTGTTTGATAAGATCGTTTATGTTGATGATACAAAAAAGATTAATAATCGAATATATAATGATGCAGCTAAATCTATTACATTAAATTTTAAAAATAATTTACGTCCGTTGGCGTACGATCTTTCACCGTATGATAATACTTTTTTAATGGATACTGATTATATAGTTTCCAGTAATTATTTAAAAGGTTTTTTGCAACAGTATGAGGATTTTTTAATTTTTAAAGATAGCATTAATATAGGATATGAAGATAATGCTGATACGTTTAAGTACATAGGTAAAAATAGTATTGACTTTTATTGGGCTACAGTAGTTTATTTTACTAAATCAAATAAGAATAAAGTATTTTTTGACTTATTAAAACATATACAAGAAAATTATTATAATTATGCAGTAAATTATAACTTACAAAATACAATGTATAGGAACGATCATGCATTTAGTATTGCAATTCATATAATGAATAATTTTGGACAGTCTAATCTTTTCAAAACTTTTCCAACTCCTATAATTTATACTTTAGACAAAGAAGAATTATTAGAAATTAACGATACAGAATTAACATTATTATCTCGAAACTCAGATAAAATTAATACTGTATTACATAAAACAAAAGACATAGATGTTCATGTAATGAATAAGTTTAGTTTAGAAAAGTTAATATCATGAGTAAGGGTTTTCTGTTATTTGCTCAAAATAACTCAACAACAGATTATGTGCGACAAGCATATGCATTAGCATGTAGTATAAAAGCTACACAAAAAACTCACTCTAATGTTTGTTTAATTACTGATAAAAATGTTAGTGACAATTATTCAAAAGTTTTTGATCAAGTTATAGTAATACAGTCTGACGATGCATTAAACAGTGAATGGAAGATTGAAAATAGATATAAAATTTATGATCTTAGTCCGTATGAAGAAACTATTGTGTTAGATACTGATATGTTAGTATTATCAGATTTGTTAGACTACTGGCAAGACTTTTCAACACACGATATTTGCTTTACTACTGATGTAAGAACATTTAGAAATAAACCTATAACAACTGGACTATGGTATTATAGAAAAGCATTTGTAAGATTTGAGCTACCTAATACATATGTTGCACTACATTATTTTAAAAAGACAACTCTAACAAAGATGTTTGCAAAATATTTAGAAATTATTAATAAAAATTGGGAAGTAATATATGGTACATTTACAGGTGGCAATGCTTTTCAAAAATGGGCAAGTATTGATGTTAGTGCTGCATTAGCAATTCGAGTTTTAGATATTGAAAAGGAAGTTACTCCAAAGAATTCTGTAATTAATTTTACTCATATGAAAGTATACCATCAAGAGTTTGATAATTTGCAAAATAATTGGCAAGATTATATTACTGCTTATATGACAGACGAATTAGAACTTTTTATTGGCAACTATAAACAAGGTGGAGTTTTTCATTATATTGAAGATTCGTTCTTAAGCGATAAAATTATAAAAAAATATGAAAAGTATTTGAATTATGCAGAATTATAAAAAGAGAATTTCCTATCTAAATAAAATTAATAATAAAGTACCTATCTGGTATTGCGAATATGATAGCAAGTCTAACGATATTATATGTTTTACAACAATTGATAATAAAACATCTACACGAATTGAAGTTTCACATGACACTGCAATGAAGTTTAATAGTGGAGAAAAACATTTATATCAATATTTTGTCAATGTTGACAGTAATGCTGTTGAAATTAAACAACAGTTTTTAAAGCCTAAAACAACAAACTTTTTTGAAGTAATACAACAAACAGATATATGTGATATTATAATACAAAAGGACTACAAAAACAACAAGTGGAAATTTAGTTGTAATAATGTTGAGAACAACATTGACGGATCATTACATTTCAGCATTACTCAGAAAGACAACCCAAATTTGCTATATAGAAGTATAACCATTTCTGTAAATGAGATAACTGATAATACTGTAGAAGTTGACTTTACAGAACACGATAAAAACACTAAAGACTATAGTGTGTTCACAGTTAAAAAGTTTCAATCGTATACATTAGAGGAAAAACATGCATCAAACACTTAAAGTAAAAGATTTAGATATAATATATCTATCTTACGATGAACCAAACGCAGAAAAAAATTATGAAGACTTACTTACAAAAGTGCCTTGGGCAAAGCGTGTACACGGAGTAGAAGGCAGCGATGCCGCACACAAAGCATGTGCTAAACTTAGTAATACAGATCGATTTATTACTATAGACGGTGACAACATAATTAATCCTAAGTTTCTGCAAGAAGAAATATATTTCTATGATGGTGCAGATATCGACAAGGCTGTTATTAGTTGGACTGCTAAAAATTCAATTAACAATTTAATGTATGGTAATGGCGGCATTAAGTGTTGGCCAAAATCTCATGTTTTAAATATGCAAACACATGAAAATGCTGAACCAGATAATGTCAAAGCACAAGTCGATTTCTGCTGGGACATGGAGTACATACAACAAGATACTTGTTATTCGATGATAATGAATAATTATACTCCTCATCAAGCGTGGCGTGCTGGGTTTCGTGAAGGGGTTAAGATGGCACTCAACGAAGGAACACAACTATCTAAAGACGGATTGTTATCTCAACATTGGAAAAATCTAAATAGACTCTATATTTGGACAATGGTCGGCTGCGATACTATAAACGGCGACTGGGGAATACTTGGGGCAAGAGCAGGTTTGTATATGGCTATGTGTACAGATTGGGATTTTATACAAGTAAGAGATTTTGAACATTTAAACGACTTATGGAAACAGTCCTTTGAATCGATTGAAAACGTTGAAGATGAAATTGTTGAATACGGTATCAAACTCATTAATGCACTTGATCTTCCAATTGCTGAAAATCCGTTATCAGCTCAACAGAGTAAATTCTTCAAAACAGTGTATCGAAACCCTCCAAGATTAATATCGCCTAAAGTTGTCAAAGCATCTCCAGTAGCAAAAACAGAATACGATATTGTAATGATAACATATAACGAAGAATATATGAATCAAAACTACAAGAGATTATTAGAAAGATTTCCTTATGCAAAGCGTATACACGGAGTAGATGGAATTCATAATGCACATATAAAAGCAGCAGAGCTATGCACAACTGATATGATTTGGATAGTTGACGGTGATGCTGTTATTGACGACGATTTTAATTTTAACTATGCAGTTCCTAAATGGGATTTAGACACAGTGCATGTATGCAATAGTAAAAATCCTATTAATGATTTAATTTACGGTTATGGTGCTATTAAACTATTTCCGAGAGAACTTACTCTTAATATGGATAAGTCTAAGCCGGATATGACTACAAGTATAAGTAATAAATTTAAAAAAGTATACGAAATAAGTAATATTACTGAATTTAATACAAGTCCGCTAAACACTTGGAAAAGTGCATTTAGAGAATGTTGTAAACTTTCAAGCAAAGTAATAGACAGACAAAAAGACGACGAAACAAACGAACGATTAAATATTTGGTGTACAGTTGGCAACGACAGACAATACGGAGAATATGCAATCGATGGTGCCAACGAAGGCAGAAAATACGGAGAATACTATCGTGATTCACTGCAAGATCTGCGTAGAATAAATGATTTTATGTGGTTAGAGGAGAGATTTAATGAGCATTACAAATAAAGAATTTTTACATGGATTACAAGAATATAGTGAATTTAAGACAGAAGGTTCGGTTGCACGAAATGTAAAATCTTTCTTAGATATCCTATATGCAGAGGATCAAAAGTCTGCTTTTGTTAATCATTTCTTACCAAAAGATCTTGCAAATATTTACGGATCTGATAATTTTGAGCAAGACCTTATTGTATATCTTTTAAATAATTATGAAGGCAACGATACTCGTTATTTTAGATTTATTAAGGACTTTATCAAAAAAGATAAAGACATGAATATACTCTCAGATGCATTAAGTAGAAGCCAAATCAAGAGTAAGATATGGTTAGTAAATGAGCTTGAAAAAATATCTAATCATTATGGCAATGTTGTACTATTAGCTGGTTGGTACGGACAGTTAGTTGAGTTGTTTGGAGATAGTGTAGACAAGATTACATTTAAAAAATTTAGAAACGTTGAAATTGATATAGATGCATGTAATGAAAGTGACTATAATTTTAACTTACGTCGAATAGATGATTACAAAGTAAAATCTATACACGGCGATATTAATAATCTTAATCTGCACGGAAGCGGATATCAGTGGGACGTAGAAAATTTTAAAACTGAAGAAAAATATAATGAGCAATTTTACCCAGACCTAATTATAAACACAAGTGCTGAACATATGACAACTGAATGGTTTAATCAAATTAGATTTAACCCTTGGAAAGATCATAAACCTATTGTTGCTATACAAAGTAATAATTATTTTGACTTAGAAGAACACGTAAATTGCGTACATAGTATTAATCATATGAAAAAACTATTTCCTATGAGTAAAATATTATATGAAGGTGAATTACAACTTAAAGGTTATAAGAGAGTTATGTTGATCGGTGAAGCATAATGAAACGAATACTATGTATCGGCGACAGTCATACTGCTGGACATAATAGACGCACTAACGTATCTGGCCCTGACGATATTGTAACTCCTAAGAATTGGTCAGCCTATTTACAAAAAACATTTCGTAATTCAGAAGTTTGGAATTTATCATTATCAGGTTCAAACAACTTTTTCTCTGGTATAATACTTGATAGTTTTTTAGAAACTTATACTCCTGATGTAGTAATTTATCAGATATCTGATCATAGAAGATTTATAAAAATAAAACGTACAACTAAATTAAATTTATTAGAAAGTACAAATTGTGTTGCTCCTAATTATTATGCATTACAAAGACGACCTTTCCCCTTTGGAATGATGGTTAGTCCACAGAGCTTTTCATCTGCATCACGTAAAGAGATAATTCGGCTGTATACAGCGTTATCTGATGACGACATTGTATATTTAAATAGTATTGCAGTAGAAAGGAATCTTCTAAAATTACAGAATATTCCACATTACGCATTTTATTGGCGCAAAGAAGATGCTGTTATTACAGGCTACGACAGTGTAGATGATATATTAGGATCACAATTTCATAGTTTTGTTGAAGACAACGGATGTCACTTAAATACTACAGGACACGGACTTGTTTACAATAACATTATTCATACAAAGGTAGTAAACTTACTATGATAGATTTAAAAGATCTCCCTGTTAGGGAATTACAAAAAGAAAGTGCAAGAGCTCTAAGTACAATACAAGCAACTAACAATAATATTTGGCAGTTTAATAAAAAAGCTCATCACAATAGTCATAATTGGTATTGTGCTGTAATAGACTGGTATATTGATCAATATGGAGATTTGCCCAGTAAAGCAGGCCCTGGTAAAGATGTAAAATTGGTGTTAGATGTATGAGAAAAAATGTATTCTGTTTTGGATGCAGCTTTACTAACGGTATCCATTTTGCCCAAAAAGACTGGAGAGCTTCATATCCGTATCAGCTATCTCTACTCATGCCGGACGTAGATGTTTATAATCTTGGGGTATCTGGTGGAAATAATATACTGAATGATATGATAATAAAAAAAGCACTTGAGGAGTATTCCGTAGATTTTTCTATTGTACAGTTTACATTTCCAAATAGATTTTATATTTCGTTATCTGATAGTTCTGAAAAAATAGGTATTAGGTACGGGGTTAAGCAGCTAAGTGATAATTATTACTTGTTATCCAAAGAGTACATAGCAGAATATTTTAATATTTTTACGCCAAGCTACTTGAAAAGCAATGTTCAAAGGATTAAGCAACTGTATAAATTACTACCAAAAAGACAAATAGCTCATATAAATGAAACAGCTTATTTGTCAACATTATATAGATTAAAAGACTTGCATCATTATACTTGGTCTTGGAACGAAGACACGTTAGGCACTAATGTAGTACCTAATAGCCTAAAATTAGAAAAATTTGATGACGGTACTGGACATTTGACTCAAAAAGGTAATCGGGTACTTGCAGGCTATTTAAAAGGTGAAATAGCATAAATGTATAGATACGAAGACATCAAAGAAGTACACTTAGAAATTACGCAAAAGTGTCAAGCGGCCTGTCCTATGTGCGATCGTAACATGAATGGCGGAGATGATAATCCTCATATTACAAATGCAGAACTTAGTTTAGAAGATGCAAAAAGAATGTTTAGTCCTGCTTTTATAAAGCAATTAAATGTTATGTATATGTGCGGCAACTTAGGAGATCCTATTGTTGCTAAAGATACGCTTGAAGTATTCAAATATTTCCGCGAACATAACGATAAGATATGGTTGAGCATGAATACTAATGCTGGAGCCAAGAGTGCTGAATGGTGGACAGAACTTGCAGGAGTTATTGGTCGCAAGGGAGCAGTAATTTTTAGTGTAGACGGTTTAAAGGATACAAATCATTTATATCGACAGAACGTTGTTTGGAATAATGTTGAACGTAACATGCGAGCATTTATTAATGCTGGAGGCAGAGCCCGTTGGGACTTCTTAATTTTTGCACACAATGAACATCAAGTAGATGAAGCAGAAGCACTTGCTACTCAGTGGGGATGTGAAAAGTTTATCAAGAAAAAATCAGGTAGATTTATTACAAGTGATATTAAACCTAAAACATCTCATCAAGCAATAAATCGTAAAGGGGCTGAAACACAAAACTTAGCACAGCCTAAAGATGAAAAGAATAAAAACATAGCACTACTAAAACAAAAAGAAATTGAAAAGTCTTATGGTAGTATGAAAGAGTATTTAGATAAGTGCAGTATTACTTGTAAAGTTGCAAACCAAGGAAGTATTTTTGTAACAGCAGAAGGACTTTTAATGCCGTGTTGTTGGACTGCTGGACGTATGTACAAATGGTGGCATGCAGATCCCCGTGTAGAACAGGTATGGGATCATATAGATAATGCTGGCGGAAAACAAGGCATAAGTATTATAGACAATGACATTAAACACGTGGTTAATGGAAAATTAATAGATAGTATCACTGCAAGTTGGCAAAAAAATAGTATTGCTGACGGAAAACTTGGCGTTTGCGCTCAAAAATGCGGTAGTGAATTTGACCCGTATAAGGAGCAATTTGTATGATATACGTAGGCGGCGACAGCTATGCATATGGATCAGAATTATTAGATATATCAAATCGTTTTGGTGATATTGTATCAGATGCTATGGGAACAACAAATCAAAACGATGCAATAGGCGGCGCAAGTAATCAAAGAATTTACCGTAAATTTTTTGAAGCGTTTGATCCTAATAAATTTTCACATGTAATTTTAGGATGGACTGGCCTAAACAGATTTGAACATTATTCTGTCTTTGATCAAGATTATGACGGTTATAGAAGAATAACTGCACATCGATTACTTCCTTCTAACAAACATGAAGATTACATAGATGAAAAACTTAGAAAAAGAATCGCAAAATTGCGAGATGATGTAAAGGTATCTAAAGAAAATAAAGTATTATTGCAGTACATGGCTAATGTACGTACTGACAGAGTTATACATGCTGAAATTTTAAATATGATACTGCAAGTACAAAGGATGTGTAAATATACTGACACAAAATTATGCATGTTTTTTGGAGTACAGAATAATATCATAAAATTCAATGAATTAATAACAGATCATTTAATGTACAATAGTGTAGACTGGAATGATACATGGCTTTATCAACCAGATTATTCTTTACAGGAATGTATGAATGATTTAAAATTACCAATAGGCCCAGGGAAACACTTTTTAGAAGAAGGCCATCAAGTTGCTGCTGACAAAATATTGGAGCATTTTAGTGTCTGATAAATGTTTTCAACTTTCAATCTCAACGTATTGTCAAGCTAAATGTCGTAGTTGCTTACGTACCAATAGCGAAACAGGTGAGCCGGAAGATTGGCTTACGCCTACACATATGAGCGTAGAAGCAGTACAAAATTTAGTATCTGGCGATTATTTTAAAAAGAACAAACTGGGATATTTACTTCTTTGCGGAGAATTAGGTGATCCAATGATGCATCCTAATATAGATAAAATTTTAGATATTACTCTTGCTGTTGTTCCTCGAGTAGAACTTTCGACAAACGGCGGCCTGCGTCAACCAGAATGGTATGCAAAGACAGCGCAAAAATATGGAAGTCGTATTCATATTAAATGGGCAATAGACGGCACTGACCATGAGACAAATTGGAAATATAGAGAAGGTGTTGACTATTATCGAGCAATGGATAATATGAAAGCATGGATTGAAAACGGTGGTAACGGTGATTGGCATTATTTAATTTTTGAGTGGAACTGGAAACAAGTAAAAACAGCTAAACAAATAGCTAAAGATATAGGGATTGAAATACTATTTAAAATAAACAACAGGCCGTTTGGGTTAATTGATCCACTTCATAAACGTAAAGTAATGGAGGAATTGACCAATGGCTAAACAGCAAAAGATTATGTGTATGTTTCATGATGGCGCTCGAAGTGAATACGATATAACTGTTGACGGTAGAGTGTGGCCGTGTTGTAAATTTGTAAATGTAATAACAAAGATCGAAGCCGGATTGCAAAAAAAAGGTGCTCTTGACGGAGACGACTATTTTTTTAAATTACAAAAAGATGACCCTAATTGGAATAGTTTAGAACATCATTCATTAGACGAAATATTAGATCATGATTATTTTTCTACATATGTAAACAATGAAGGATGGGAAAGTGGAAACACCAGCGTATTGTGTAAAAAACGATGTACGGCAAATATGCACCAAGACGGAACTTATACATATGTAGCAGATACAAGTAACAAAATACATAAGAGGATAAAATAAAATGATATATGTAGGCGGGGACAGTTATACATACGGAATTGAATTAAATAATCCTCTGAAAGGTCGATATTCTTTTTTGATGCAACAAAAATTAAAAATGTCTGTAGTAAATGATTCTTGGGGCGGAGCAAGTAATGACAGGATAGCCAGAAAATTTTTAGAGTTTATGAGCGGTCATAAAGTAAAACCTGACTTGGTGTTTATTATGTGGGCTCCTATTACAAGATCAGAGCAGTATGCTCCTGAGGAGGATATGTGGGAGGAAAGAGACGGATTTAGACAAGTAAGATCGCCTGATATTTTTTTACCTGCCAAAGGTAAGCCGACAAAAAAACAACTACACTGGCGCCGATCTCTTAGTCAGTTAAGTGCTACGCAAAAATGGTGGCTTAATATATTTGACCAAAAAGGAGCAATTGATAGTTATATTAGAAATATAATGATAGTTCAAACTGTTTGTCGTGCAGGAAATATACCGTTTATTATGACTAATTGTAATTCTTCAATGACACTCAAACAACTTGATGATTTTGTAAGTCGTAATAGAAAAGTAGAAAACTACACACAACAACGAGTAAATCTCATTGATAGTAGTAACTGGTTATTTGATAAAACATGGTCTTTTGCTGAATGGGCAAAAGATAACGAATATCCAATAGGTCCACAACATCATCCGTTAGAGGAAGCACATATAAACTTTGCTAATATATTAACAGACAAAGTTAAGGAGAGATTAAATGCCTCCGATTAAATGCTTCTTTGCAAAAAATGCAATTAATTACAAGCCCAATGATAGAATAACTGCGTGTCCCAGAGGTCACGGATCTTTGGCTAAAATTAGTGACTCGGTAAAACCAAGTGATTTTTTAAATAACGAAGGATTTAGAAATCTTAGGAAAACTTTACAAGATGGTGAATGGGATACATCGCATTGTGATACTTGTATGGAAAGAGAACAACGAAATATCACAAGTATGCGTCAAAACATTAACTCTGAATTTAATCCTAACACTAAAATTAATGCAAACGGCAAAGTGCGTTATAGAGAATTAAAATTTATAGAGCTTAGATTCAGTAATACTTGTAACTTATGCTGTTTGCATTGTGGCCCCGATTACAGCAGTCAATGGGCATCACTTATAAAAAATAATCCCTTACAAAAAGATGACGTTGCTCATAATATTAGAGGATGGGTTAATCCGAGTAAAAATACAAATTGGACAAGTAAGCAAGTAAGAGACTTTGTAGAAGACTTAAATAGAAACTTTCCAAATGTTGAAAGATTTGATATTGCCGGCGGCGAGCCATTGTATCAAAAACAATTTTGGCTATTTTTAGATTTAATAAAAGACCATCCTAACATAAAACGTATGACTATTAGTATTACTTCTAACTTTAATGTTGACATTAATTATAAAGATTTTGCTAAAAAACTTAATAAATTTAAATGTGCAAATGTGCGAATAAGTTTAGATGCTGGAAAAAACTTGTACGATTATTTTAGAGGCGGCAGCTGGGAAAAAGTAGAAGACAATATAAAACAGTTTAACAAAACCAGAAGGAATACACAATTAGAGGTTACAAATACAATCGGAGTTCATCAAATTTTAGATCTTGAGGATGTAATTGTAAGTATGTTAGAACTTCCGGTTGACAAGTTACATCATAGTATTATACAATATCCTGACTATTTAAGTCCGCACGTATTTGAATCTAATAATCAAAGAGTCATTGATGAAATTGATAGGGCTAAAGCAGCAATTAATTGTTATAAAAGTGATATAAAATACGTTAGCGCTCATAGAATGATTAAATCACTTGAAAAGGAGTATAGTAACTCAAAGTATAAATCTACTTTACTAAAAAGTTTTCAATACTATACTAATAAAATGGATAAAATTAAAAATACAAATTTTGAATCAGTGTTTGGATATAAAATAGATGAACTCTAACTATTGTGTCCTTCCTTTTGTTCATAGTTGTACAAATGTAGGCGGCAGAAATAAACCTTGCTGTAGATTTTCTGACCAAAGTTATAACGATCAAGTTAGTCCGTTAGATTATTTCAATGGAGATAAGATAAATTTACTTAGAAATAAAATGCTTAACGGAGAAATAATAAAAGGATGCGACAAGTGTCACGCAGAAGAGTCGTTAGGTAAACAAAGTTATAGGCAACGGTCAAACAATCAATATAAAGAATATATTGACAAACAACCTACTTTAAAATTTATCGAAATTGGACTAAGCAATGCCTGTAATTTTGGATGTGTAACTTGTGATGCAGCATATAGCACAACTTGGTGGCAGGATATTGATGATGTAAATGCTATAGGCGCTAATAAAGCAAAACCTAATCAAAAAGTTGTATACACAGATAGTAAGTTTAATGACTTTTCTAATATAGATAGAATAAAAATATTAGGCGGCGAACCATTTATGGAGCCGAGAAACTTAGAGTTTTTAAAAAAATGTAATTTAAAAAATATCGAATTAGAACTTGTTACAAATGGTAGCATTTTGCCAAACAATGAGTGGCAAGAAATATTGCAACAACTAAAATATGTAAACTTAGATATAAGTTTAGACGGCCATGGTGAAATTGCCGAGTATGTGCGTTATGGAACAAACTGGAAAAAATTAGAATCTAATATTAATTGGTGGAAACAGTGGTGGAGCAATAATAACAATATCACTATAAAAAGTCATTTTGTAGTTCATGCTCTAAATGCATTTGATTTACATAATTATTTAGAATGGCAAAAAAAGTTTAAATGGAAAACTACGTTTGATATACTACAAATGCCAGAATATTTAAATATTAAAATTCTGCCAACAGAAATGAAGAAAGAAATTTTAGAAAAGGTAGATATTAAGAATGTTACAAACTATTTAACTAAGCATATGAACATTTTTGACAAGGACCAGTGTAGTCTGCTAACTAACTATGTTAGTGTTTTAAATAAAAAACGTAATCATGACTTACAACAAATTAACAAACTAATGGATAGACTTAATGAAGCAACCAACAGATAGTAAAACTTTTTGTATTTTACCTTGGATACATGTGAATGGTAGTGTCGGCGGAGGTTATCGACCATGCTGTAATAGTGAAAGTTATTTTGATTTTAAAGACGACAACAACAGTATCAAACAAGCGTTTGAAAGCAACAGTATGGACGAAATCCGCCAGTTTATGCAGCAGGAAAAAGAACATCCTGCATGTGAAGTTTGCTATTCAAGAGAGCGCAATAATGGATTAAGTTTTCGACATACATACACAGTTGATAAGTTTAAAGAATTTGTAGATCCGAATGCAGACGAAAAAATAAAATATTTAGACTTACGTTTTGATAACACTTGTAATCTTGCTTGTAGAATGTGTGATCCAAGTAGTAGTAATCAGTTATATAGTAGTATCGAATGGTATAGGCAAGAGGATAAACCACTACCAGAACACTGGAAAGGGTTTACTAATTATAAACAAAAAGATCAAACACAGATTAGTGCAAATCGTAAAGACTATGTAATAGAATTATTACCGGGTATAGAAGTTTTAAAAGTAACTGGCGGCGAACCTTTTATTAGCAAGGATTTTTTAGAAGTATTAGATCATGCAATTGAAAATGATTATGCAAAAAATATTAGATTGCTAATAACTACAAATGGCACTAAGTTTGTAAAGGCAGTTTTACAACGTCTTAAACATTTTAAGGGCGTTGACATGAATGTAAGTGTTGACGGAACCAGTCATGTGTATGACTATGTTAGATATCCTTTTACATGGAATAAATGGAATGATAGATTCTTAGAGTTTTTAAATTTTGCTGATGAAAACGAAATGTATAAAAACAAATACTTTCGAATTCGAACAAGTACAGTTGTTACAATGTACAATTGGTTGAATTGTCCAGAGCTATATACACATTTGAAATCTTATACTGAACAATTTCCGTGGTTAATTAATAAAAATTATATACCACGTATAGATTTTAATTTAAATCTGCGCCCAAAAGATAGTGAAATGTCGGCCAAGTGGTTACCTAATAACATTTTAGATAAGGGTTTAGAGTTATGGCAGCACACTGATTGTAGACAATATAAAGAATTTGAAAAGTATGTAGTTAATGCAAAAAAACTAAGTTCAGACGATAAAAATCTTTATCGAGAAAAAATTAAATACACTACTACGACATTAGACAAACAGCGGAAACAAACTTTTGCTGTATTAGATAGCGAGATTGTTAAATGGCTAAAATAGATAAAAAAGAAGCAGAGCGTTTAGAAAGTTTAGTACCAAATAAAAAGTTTTGTCCTGCTCCCTTTATGCATACATATATAAATTCAAATAATAGAGGATATAAACTTTGCTGTATGAGTCATATTGTTGGTCGTTGGGATACTGAACAAAGTCTTAAAGAACAACACGAAGAATTTTGGACTGGTGAAACTATGCAAAGTATTCGCCAAGATTTTCTTGATGGCAAAATGCCAGAATCGTGTGAGTGGTGGTGCGGTCGTTGGGAAAAAGAAGGTATATATCATAAGAGTGATAGATTAGATTTTATAAAACGCTACGAATTAGAATTAAAAGCAGGATTTACAGAAATAAATTGGGACATAACTCATGGTACTCTTGAATTCCAGAAGCCAGTTGATATTGATTTACGACCAAGTAAAATGTGTAATTTAAAATGTCGTAGCTGTAATAGTCTTTGGTCCGATAAGATTGAACAAGAAGTACTTGCTAATCCAGAAATACAAGGATGGAGCCATTGGGACATGGTAACACAAAGCCCTAATGCTATGCGTAAAGCAAAACAGATTGATTACTCAGATCCTAAGTTTGATGTTGTTAGTAATTTAGACTTTTCAAATGTATTTCGTTTAAAAATGAGCGGAGGGGAAACGTTAGTTGATCCAAGAGTTTATAATATTATGAAAAAACTTGTTGATAGTGGCGAAGCAAAGAATGTACGTCTTCATCAAATTACAAACTGTACCAGCCTTCCAAGCAGAATATACGATTTACTGGCACAGTTCAAAGAAGTTAGTTTCAATATTAGTGTAGATGGCGTAAAAGAAACAGATGAATTTTTACGTGACGGGACCAGATGGGATCGAAAACAAAAAGTATTTGATAAAATCTTTACATTACCTAATTTAAAATGGGCTGGCATAATGCATGTCTTCCAACCTGTTAGCGCATTTCAAGTAAAGCGTAATGTAGAATGGTTTTTAGAAGGATACAGAAAATATACAAAACAACATAACGGTGTTACTTTTAATCCTATTGTTGATCCTTGGTATCTAAGTGTAAGTTGGTTAGATGAAGATCATAAAGAGTACATAAGACAGCAAGTAAAAGAATGTATAACAGAATTTAATATGTGTAAACAAGAACAACAATGGTTTGATCTGTTACATAGTGAATTAGATAAGACACAAACTGACGAGCGTCGAAAAAGATATGCAAATGATTATGTGCGAGCAGAGTTAGCATTGGATAAAATAAGAAATACAAGTTCTCTTACTATAGAGCCTATGCTACAAAGATATTTTGATAGATACGATCCAAACAATGTTACACACGGTGACAAAACAGGAAGACCAGGAGCCCACTTTGATGGAAAACCAAAACCAACAGTCTAAAAAGGTATTTTGTACAGCACCTTTTTTTAATTTATATTATAAGGGTAATAAGGATTATAATAAAATAATGCCTTGTTGTGAAGGTCGTTTGGGATCTTTAGGTAACTTTAGTCATTATGAAGAATATAGTAAAAGTAAATGGTTACGAAATATAAGAAAGAAAATGCTTAACAACGAACCTGCAGAAATATGTACTCGATGCGTATCTGTTGAAGAAGCTGGCGGGTTCAATGCAAGAGAACATTATAGAAATTTACTTGAAAAAATAGAATTTAGGACAAAGGAAAAAGTAGAGTTTAATTTTAAAAACGGGAACCAACACGGCCATCCGATGGCATTAGATTACAGAGGTAGTAATCTTTGTAATTTAAAATGCAGAATGTGTCATCAAGGAAGTAGTTCGGAAATTGCTAAAGAAATTAATAAAAATCAAGATCTGTATCGTCCAATGGGATACGGTAACGGAGTAAGTCATTTATATATTAATAACAAACTGCCTAACGAGTTTATAGACGAGCTTAAATTAGACAACGTGTATAGATTTAAAATCTTAGGCGGCGAACCGTTAATGCAAGAAGATGTGTACATAGGATTAGAAAAAATGGCACAGTTGCCACACAGGAAGGAAGTTGATATAAGTTTTACAACTAATGCAACTAACTTTCCAAAAAGATTCTATGACTTAATTGGAAAATTTAGACGTATATTGATGCGAGTAAGTCTTGACGGTGTTGATGATGTATTTGAATATTGTAGATCAAACGGCAACTGGGACAAAATTATGAAAAATATAACTTCGTTGTCTGAGCGGGGGTATACACAAAATGAATTAGCTCTCGGTTTTAGTTTTGTTATACAATTTTATAATGTTTTTAGGATTTATGATATAATGGAATGGTGTGCTAAATGGGAAGATGAACATCCTATAGAAACTTCGATATGGTCAATGCATACATTTTTTAGTCCAATTGAACAAAATCATTTATCAACAGCAATGTGTACTACAGAAGATAGAGAATTTCTTAGACAAGAGCTTGACAGATTCCTTAAAGATTATGGACGTAGGTCCTGGTTTGATCGTGTAGAAAACATTATATTCAATTTTGATGAAAATAGAAATTTTGATAAAGAAAAAGCCAAAGAAACACTAATTGTATACAGTAAAAATTTAGATAAAATTAGAAAAACCAATTTACCAGATTTACATGAAAGATATAGCAAATATTATGAATGAAACATACAATAGTATTAACCCCAGTAAAACAAATGAATTTATCATAACATGGGACACTGGCAAACGATGTAATTTTGACTGCGGCTATTGCGGCGATGACAGACATGACTTAGTGAGCAAGTTTCCAGACTTCGACGAGCTTGTTAAAGGTGTTGACTTTATTAAGAAATATTTAACAGTAATGATGCCGCATAGGAATAATCAAGTTGCTACACTTAGTTTAACAGGCGGAGAACCTACAGTTAATCCTAATTTTTTACGATTAGCAACATATCTAAACGATCAATTTAAAGACTTTGAATACGAAGTTAAAACTATCTTAACTACAAACGGCAGTTTCCCTCAAAAAAATATTCAACATTTGGTAGATAATTTTAGAGGAATCACTCTTAGTTATCATTGTGATAGTAAAGAAAAACTTAAAGAAAAAGTAAGAGAAAATATCCTTATTTTACATAAGAGTATGAAAAGTTTTAAAGTAAATCTTATGATGCATCCGTATGATAATTATTGGCAAGAATGTTTAGATTTAATCGATGTAATGGACGAGCATAAAGTTAAGTATGTTCCAAGAGTAATTAATGGTTTAAAATATAGTCCAGAGCAAAGTGAATTTCTTACAAATTATTGGCAAAGGAAAAATAAAACTAAAACTGAAATAAAAGTAGAAAAAGTTGAATCAAAGCCACAAGAAGTTAAAAAAGAAAATGTCATACATCGAAAAATGAAAAAAGATGTTGAAAAAACATTTAACGAATTACGAAAAGATGAAACTAAAACTAATGTTATTCACGGCAGGCATTGTTGTAGTAAACACGAATTATCCTGCGGGTCAATGTGTGGATCTACGCAAAATCTTACATATGTTACCGATACAAGATTTCCAGAATGGTACTGCGGTGTAAATTGGTTCTTTTTACATCTCGAAAGTCAAACAGATCAAATATTTCATCATCAAACCTGTCAAGCACAATACGGCAAAGGTAGGGGAGCAGTTGGTAAAATAAGTGAGTGGACAACTTTTACTGACAAAGTTGAAACTATGATAAACACAGGTAAAATGGAAACTATTCAATGTCCAAATAAAAAGTGTGGTTGCGGATTGTGTGCTACAAAGAGTATAGATAAAAATATGTTTAACAACTTAATGTCTAATCATATTAAGGGCGTAACATATGTCTGATAACAGTCTTGGTATTCATATCGAAATATCTTCTAACTGTAACAGCAGATGTTTAGACTGTGGACGATTTGTCAAAGGTACAGACACTATTAATCCGTATGTTGATATTGGAAGTAAAGGCAATATCAGTATTTCGGCTATAGAAAATATTTTTGATAAATCTATATCAGAAACTGCACGATACGTAAATTTTACTGGAACTTATGGTGACTTTACCTTACATCCCAATGCATTAGATATAATGAAATGTATTTCTAATAAAATACACCCGCACATAAAAAATAGAAATAAAAATGAGTTAACAGATAAAATAAGATTACTTGCTGAAACAAATGGCGGAGCAAGAGACGACGAATGGTGGCACAAGTTTGGTGACTACATCTTAAAATATTTTGATAAAGGTAGTTTAGTTATATTTGCATTAGACGGCACCGACAACGACACGCACCAAATGTACCGTCGAGGTGTTGACTTTGATACAGTGTTACGACATGCAAAAATTTTAATTGATAAAGGTATACGAACACGTTGGAGCTTTATAAGTTTTGCGCACAATGAACATCAACTCGACGAAGCAAAGCAAATGGCTAACGAAATAGGATTTACACAATTTCGAATTAGAAGATCAAGGCTACGCCATAATCCAAAAACAATTACAAATGTAAAACAAAAAAAGAAAAACATAAGTGATAAACAAATATCAAAGTCTCAGATGTATACAGACTTAGTAAAAGAAAAAGAACATAGTGTTGTAAATGATGTTCCTAAGCCGTGGTATAAAAAGAAGATTGACGATTATGTAAATGAAACTTCTATTGAGTGCGAATGGAAAAAGAAACAACAAATTAGTATAGACTATACAGGAAGAGTTTGGCAATGTTGTTACTTTAGTAATTTTTATCATTATAACTTAAATCTGCCAGACTACGAACATGTGTCAAATAATGCATATGATTACAATTATAATAACCAAAACTACGAACGGTTAAGTGTCTACGAGGATAGATACAATGACAAATGGAATAATATAAATCATAGAACACTTAGTAATATTTTAGGACACGATTTCTTCACAACAGATTTGCCTGATAGTTTTAATAACACTACAGAGCATAAACATAATCCAAGAATTGTACGATGTAGCAAATTTTGTGGAGAAAAGTCAAGAACTTTAGATAAGAAGCTAACATCTATTAATAAAGAAAAAGAGGAACAATAAATGACTTACAAATCGCCGTCAGACACATTTTGCTTACTGCCTTGGGTACATTTAAGTACAAGACCGGACGGCAGTATGCGAGTATGTTGCACAGCTAATGCAAGTAGTGTTGGCGCAACCAATGACAAAGAGCACGGCGGCCAAGTTGGCATCCTTAAAACTGAAGACGGTAAGCCTAATAATTTAAATGTTAGTGATTTTGAATCAGCATGGAACAGCACATACATGAAAAATGTGCGTAAGCAGATGCTTAATGGTGAAAAGCCACCCAGTTGTATAAAATGCTTTAAAGAAGAAGCGGCTGGTCACAATTCAAAGCGTATGTGGGAAACACATTATTGGAGCCAGAGAGTTGATGTTGATAAAATTATTGCTGACACAAAAGAAGACGGATCAGTTCCACCTCAACTTGCGTACATTGATTTACGCTTTGGTACTAAGTGTCAGTTAGCATGTGTTATGTGTAGCCCACATGATAGTTCAGGTTGGATTAAAGATTATAAAGCAATTTTTCCTGCTGTAGAAAACGCCAGTCTTAAAGAAACAATGCAATGGCAAGACAAAGGAAGTTATAATGGTAGTAGTTATAACTGGCATAAACAAAATCCTACTTTCTGGAAACAGTTTTATGAACAAATGCCAAGTATGCAGCAGATCTATTTTGCAGGCGGCGAAAGTCTTATTATTGAAGAACACTATGAAATACTTGAACACGCAATTAAAATGGGATATGCTAAAGATTTAGAGCTACGCTATAATTCAAACGGTGTTGAATGGCGTGAGGATTTATTTGATTTATGGAAAGAATTTAAACTTGTACGATTCCATTATTCAGTAGACAGTATACACGAAATGAATGACTATATACGTTATCCAAGTGTATGGAGTAGAACAAGTGAAGTCTTTCATATATTAGATAACGAAACAAGTAATAACGTAGAAGTTACAGTTGCATGTGCAGTGCAAGCTCTTAATATATATTATTTGCCCGACTTTATAAAATGGAAACTTAACGAAGGATTTAAAAAGATTAATATGTGGCCTTTTGGCGCCGGCGGTATTAACTATCACTTTGTATATCATCCACCGCATTTAAATGTAAAAGTTTTACCCAAATGGTTTAAAGAAGAATGCCGTAAGAAGTATGAAGAATTTTATCCGTGGTGGGAAGCTAATTGGGAAAAGGGTGTACCGAGCTGGCACAAAGGCAAAGTTGATTACGACAAATGGCGCAGTGCAAGTTATGGTATTGATAGATTAGAAGGAATGTTAACGTTTATGGAAAGCGAAGACTGGAGTGTGCGACTTCCTGAAATGAAAGAATTTTTAGATTTATGTGACACACAACGCGGCATAACTTTTGCAGAAACTTTTCCTGAAATGAAGGATATATTTAAGGATGTCTAACACCTTTTGTCCTATTCCCTGGATATTTCAAGCAGTACGTAATAACGGCGATATTAGAGTATGTTGTCAAGCAAACGTAACTAAAAATCAAGGTGTTGTTAGACACGAAGACGGCAAACCGTATAATGCCGGAAGAGATGATATGTCAAAAGCACGTAATGCAACTCTTATGAAAGAAATACGGAAAAATATGCTTGACGGAGTATGGAGTGAAGAGTGTACTCGGTGTATGAACGAAGAAGCAAGTGGGTTAAACAGTCGAAGACAGTACGAATTAGAAAATTGGAAATTTGATTTAGACGAAGCAGCATCTATAACTGAGTTAGACGGATCTATATCTCAACCTCCAATAAGTTATTATGATTTACGCTTTGGTAATATGTGCAACCTTGCATGTCGTATGTGTGGCCCAACTGACAGCCATACCTGGTATGAACAGTGGATAGATTATCACGGCGGCGACGGATATGATGATACTCATGGTAGAGTTACGTTAAAGAAAAATGAAAAAGGAAGATTATATACCAACGATTATGATTGGCACAACAGCGAAAGTTTTTGGGAACAAATAGAAAAAAATATTTCAAATATTGACCATGTATATATGGCCGGCGGCGAGCCAATGATGATTGAACGTCATTACGAGTTTTTACAAAAGTGTATAGACAGCGGTTATGCAAAAAAAATTATTATTGAATATAATACAAATATGACAACTTTGCCTGATCGAGTATTAAAAATGTGGACATATTTTAAACAAGTAAGAGTTGGCGCAAGTATAGACGGAATGGGTGATGTTGTTGAATATCAACGTTGGCCACTAAAATGGAAAAGTGCATATCGTAATTTAAAAAAACTTGATGACTATGCGTATAACAATAAAAATATTATTGCTTGGATAGCATTTACAGTTACAGCATACAACGTATGGCATACACCAGAATTTATGTGGTGGAAATTAAAAGAAAGCGGATTTAAAGCAATTAACAGCACTAAGAAACGTCCTATTATTACACATCATGTTGCTCACGGACCAAAAAGAGCAAACATTAAGATTTTGACACCTGAGCTTAAAATAAAATTACAAGAATATTATAACGAATGGATTGATCGTGTTAATGGCGATAACGAAATTACACCTTTACAAAAAGAAAAATTTGCTGATATATTAGCAAGTATTTTAAAATTCTCCAATAGTGCAGATATGAGTGATCAAATACCGCAGTTTATAAAATTTACTAAATATCTCGACGATACTCGTAAGCAAGATATATTATCAATTGCGCCAGAATACAAGGATTTATTTGATGGCTGACTTTCTACCAATGATGTATCAAGATAGTCCAATAACTAAAGTACTCCAAGAATCAACAACTTTTAACTTTGCTACTACAGTATCAGATTATTGTAATTACTCGTGTCATTACTGCTGGCCTGGAGCACATGCTGGAACAATGAAACTTCCGCCACCTACAGATATATTCAAGCATAATATTAAAAAATATTGCAAATGGGTTAAAAAACATAACCCAAAAATAGAAAATTTTTATTTTCATTATAGCGGCGGCGAGCCTTCTATGTTCCCCCATATGTCTGATTACCTAAAGTTTGTTGCTGATGAAATACCTAATGGGTATAGCGGATTGCAAACAAACGGATCTCGAACAATTAGATGGTGGGAGAAAAATTTACCAAATCTTCATTCATTATCGATAAGTGTACATGTTGGTAGCGCAGATCCTAATCATTTAATAGAACTTGCAAAACTTTGTGAAGAACACAAAGTAGATTACAATCTAAATGTTGCAGCCGATCTTCGAAATAAAAAGAAAGTATTAAAATTTTTAGAATTATTTTCTAAAAATAATCTACAAACGGGATTTCATCTAATACAAGAAATACACGAAACCTGGGACGATAATGATCTACACACTAATAAAGAGTTTTATGAGGCGTGTGATAGTTTTACAGCGCATTATCAAGATCGTAATAGTAATTCAGAGTTACAACGTAAAGTAACATTTGAAACAGAAGATTCAAAGAAACCAATTAAGTTTGATGAAATGCAGAGAAGTTCAATGAGGGGAGATTGGACTGGATATGATTGTAATACACCGGCACAATTTATGATGATTAATTCACAAGGTCATTTATATATATCTTGTGGTAATAAAATTGGACCACTAATTAAAAAAATTGATTTATTTAAATCTAAATTATCAGTTATTCCTGCACAACCTTGGGTGCGTTGTACAACTGGATATTGTAAGTGTACAGGCTTATGGCATGCCAATAAACAATTAGTAATAAAGTAGTTGACTTTTGCAAACAAAGAATGTAATATATTAATATGAGCGAAGATTTAAAATGGTCAAATTATGACTTTACTAAAATACCTTTTGACGACATTGTCTCTGTGGGGCAACGTACTCTGCTGTATCGTGATATATTTACTGTATCATGGTTACTTGGACGTTTCTGCAACTACAAGTGTTCCTACTGTTGGCCCTATGCCCGAAGTGACCGTAAAGATCACAGACCTACCGAGCTCTGCTTGCGAACAGTGGATGAAATTAAACGTCAAGCCAGAGACAACGGCTTCAATTCTTTCCACTTCTCCTTGTCAGGAGGAGAGCCTACTTTCCATCCTGGATACTTGGACATACTAAAGCACTTAGCTGACGATGTAGATAATACTAACTATACAAGTGTACACATGACATCAAACTGTAGTCGCAACATGCGTTGGTTTGAACAGTATGTAGAAGCAGTTAAACCATTTCATAGAGCAAGCATTACAGCAAGCCTGCACACAGAACACTTAAACACAAAGGAGAAGATGCAGGACTTTGCAGATAAACTAATCCTGTGTCAAGAACACGATGTACAAGTTACAATTAATATGGTCATGGTGCCGGACTGGTTTGAACGTGATTGGGAAAATGCACTGTTCTTTCACGAACAAGGTATCAACGTTACTCTTAAACCACAATCAGACCCTACTGCTTCTAAAGTTGTTGACGGATACAAACCGGAAGACCTAAAACGTTTACATAACGGTATGCCGCAACGTGCATATACAGAAAGCAAACGTAAGTGGGAAGGTAGACCAAAACCTGCCTTTCAAATTCCACAAGGAGCAGACGGGAAACTTGATGCAAGTGTGCCTTGGCATTTTCAAGTAGAGTTTAAAGACTCAACAGGTAAAAAATGGTTCATGGATCAAGCAGAAAGATTTAATGCATTTAATTTTAATAAGTTTGAAGGATGGCGATGTAATGCAGGGTATCAAGGAATTATTATACGTGAACCGGACGGTTCAGTAAAGCGTAGTTATAGCTGTCATGATACGCCTCTTGGTAACATAGAAACAGGATTTAAGTTATTTGACAAACCTATGCCATGTATAACTAAATCCTGTGTAAGTAGTGCAGATAGTAAAATACCTAAGACTAAAATTATTTCTTAAATACTACCGGAATTTCTTCTTTTATACGTCTTTCAATCTTTACATTTTCTGTATGATGCTCACGTCTTTGTCTTGTGCTATCTTTAAATCCGATACCCATTAAAAGTATACTTGGATTATCAAACCCTAAAATTTCTTCAACTTCTGATTTATCGTAACATGCACAACACCCTGTTTGATAACCTAACATTGTAGCAATAACATTTAAATAGCCAGCAGCAATACCTACAGCCATTTCTCTATCACGTCTTAACATGTTGTTATCTGATTCGTCATTATTTTTAAACTTTTTGTTATATTGTGCAGACATATCATTTGCTTCAAATGCAACAAGTAAGTTTGCAAGTGTTTGTGGATTTGTACATTCTACTCTATCTCCTGTTTCAGGATCAGCATATCCTAATCCTAATGAATTGGCATGTACTTGTTCTATAATATTTCTGTCTGTAATAAAGTGGGCTTTGTAAAACGCAAAGTTTTGTTTGCTCGGACAGTTAGTAACAGCGTGTACTAAAACATCAATATCCTCTTCTGGAATACTTTTACTAAGATCCCAATTTCGTTGTGTATGTTGGCTTTTGATTACTGATTTTTTAATCTCGTTGCGAAAGTCTAATTCCATAATGAATACTCCTTGTACTATTATTTATTCAAATATGTATTATAACTAAACCGATATGCATAATTACTTATAAAGGAAGCAAAAATGGATTCAAAAACACATGATAAGGACGGTAATCCTTTAAACTTGATGCCTAAGGCAAACAGATTGCATCAAGCAAGTTATTACGATACATGGTTAACTACTCCTGAAAGATATGAACCAACTCCTGAAGATATAAAATGCGAACTGCAACTTCAAGCCTTGGGTAATTTTGAGCAGTTGTGTTTCAACTTTAATTACGAAAAGTTTACAAAAGAACTCGAAAATTTTGAGTTTGTGCCTTACTTGCGTAGAGAAGGTATCACCAATGACCGAGACGGATTAATGTTAGTTGGATTAGAGGGCGATAAGTCAAACGATAGTTTAAGTAGACCCGAAGCTATTGCTCGTGCTGGCAGACACTTAGAAGAAACAGATTTTACATTTCCTACTGATGCATATATTGGACTAACTTCTCTACACGAAGTCTTAGATTATTGGGGTGGATTAGGACGCACAATGATTGTTAAAAGTAACAAGGGAGGCTGGTTCCCACCACATCGAGATGCTCCACAACTTACAAGAGATTGTTTTAGAGTTATTGTATTTCTTGGCCCTGCAACAGATTTTGATGCATATGAATGGTACTTGGGAGACGAAAGAAGAATAATTATTCCTAATACTGCATACTATGTAGACACACGTAAAGTACACAGAACACATGCTTGGGCAGACGATAGTTATCACTTAGTATTAAATGTTCCAAAAACTTGGCCTAATGTACTTAAACTTATGAGCAAATTAAGACACTATTGATATGCGTTCTGAAAGCCAAATCAACTTATTAAAATCACATCATTCAGATCCGTTTTCATTATCTAATTTCCTTACATCGCAAGAGGTTGAGGATCTATTAGATTACTATTTTAATAATCAAGACAATGTTATTAAAAAAACAACAGGACCGAGTGTACTAAAAATAAAAGATAACTTATTAGATAATATAATAAGCAGACTAAAATTACAAATAGGTGACTTTGATATAAGGTATGCACATTTCTTTGATGTAACCGGTCCGCATGTAATTCACAATGATGACGAATTTGATTATCCAGAATCGTATAAAGCATTTACAATACCGCTTAAAATATATGGTAATAGTGATGATGTAAAATTAGTTATATATGATCAATATTACTACGGAGGCCCTGCTAAATTTTTTAATAATCAAGACACAAGTACTTGGAATGTGCATTATAATCCACCGCTTACTGATTATACTAATGTTGAAAATACAAATAACAGTGGTATATCAAAAACTGAAAAGGAAGAATATCTTACACACTTGGAAGATAAATGGTTGGAAGGGTTAAGCATCAAAAGTATGTTAGATTGGAAAATACAAAATGTTTTATGTTTTGACAGTTTACAATTACATTCGTCTACAGATTTTAATGCTAAAGGCATTGAACGAAAAATAGGATTAAGTATATTTACAGTTTTATCTGATCAAGCAAAAGACTAACATCTAATTTTTTATTTTTGTAGTCGTTTTCTTTTATTAAGAATTTTTCTATATCGTTTGATGTATAAGATCCTGTTCCTATAAGACTCCTTAAACTTTTAAGCCAAATACATACATTATTCTTACATGCTTCTGCATGTTCGCCTTTAGAATTTAATACTATTTGTATTGCTTCGTCGACATATTTTCTAAATTCAATAGGTAAATTTGCTGGACTAAGAACTTTGGGAGTAGTCACCCAGTTATTAATAAATCCAAATGGCACATCGACTTCAGTTAAATGATCGTAAACATATTGTATATATAATGGCAAGTGTTTAATACTAAACACATTCGGAGTCATTGCTAATATTATATAACTTACTTTTTGGTTAATAAAAAAATTAAAATTCTTATCAAAGACATCCCAGTCAAGATGAAATCTAATATTTTCTGCTACACTACCCATAGCTTCATTAGATAATCCAAATGACCATAGCCAATTTGTTCTATCGTTTTTAATTAGTTTTTCAATCTTATGTAATAGTTTGTCACTTGCGCCGCAGTTAGTAACTATGTGTATTCTAAACTTTCTATCTGCAAGTTTTTCTTCTAATGTATGCAAAAATTTAAAAAATTCTACACTTGCTAATGGCTCGCCCCCTAAGATACGCAAATCTAAATATTTAGATCTATCTTTAGTTACAACGTCTAACCAATCTAAAAGAACATCAATATCTTTATTATTATGTTTTAAAAACTTTGCTTCTCCTCGTTCTTCAGCAATAATACTACTAAACGCTGAACTGCAATATAAACAACTTTGAGTACATGTATTATCAAATGTAAGACCAACAACTCTTAAATAATCTAATTCAGGATTGGCTTTAATTTTACTATGTATTCTTGTATTACTTTTTACTTTGCGTTTAGATGTTCCTGAGTTCTTTTCAGCCATCCAGCATTCATTACAAGCTGAGTGTTTTTCTTCATTTAAAAAGGCTAATTTTCGATCATGGTGTTCGGAGTTATTAGTAAAAAAGTCCAAAGTTAAATCTTTAGGAAACGAAACATCTTTGGAATAACAGCACCAAGATATAGATCGATCTCTAAGATTGATATCTACCTCTTCCCAAGGAAGTGAACAAAACATATCGTACTTGTGTATTGATTTTTGAGCAATATAGTCAGAGCTGGTCATAAACATATTTAGTACACCATAAATACCCTATATGCACGAAACTGAATTAAGAAACATTATAAAGAATCCTTGGGTACAATGTCCACAAGTTAATAGCGTACAACACTTATTGAAGTCTGTCGAAGTTATTAATTTTGTAAGAGGCAGTGGTGAAGCATCTGCTCGGTTGGATTATTTAGAAACTTTATACAGAAAATGGGTAAGTGATATAATAGATTTACGTGATTTTAAGTATTGTTATTTTGTTAACGGTGTTACTGATGCAATTAATCAATGGGTAGCAACCGAAACAAGGACCTGGCAATATTTAAAAGGCGATTACGAATATGCTAAAATGATCGGCGGCGACGGATATTGTGTAGATGACATTAATCCTGAACAGTTGTTATATATAAGCAACCCGGAATGTTCTACTGGCGACTTCATTAAACTTAAAGATATACCTAATCCTATAATATTAGATTGTGCATATATTGGCAGTACCTTAAAACAACAAATGTCAGTGCCTAATACAACAGAACAAATTTGGTTTAGTTTTTCAAAAGGTTGGGGATTAGTTGGTCAACGTGCAGGGTTAGTTTTTACAAAACATCCTCATAAAAGTTTACATGTAATGAAACAAGTTGAAGCATGGAATTATACAAGTGTAGAAACAGCAATAGCTATTGTAGAAAACTATGATATAGACACTGTAGCAAGCGCATACAAGCCCGTACAGCAGCAGTTGTGTGAGAAGTATAACTTAGAGCCCAGTGATTGTTTTTTCATTGCTAAGAGTACTGATAAGCGTTTTAAGATACGGCGTAGAAAAGAAGACATTGCTCGATTAGATTTGAGTTCTTTAATGGAGCACAGTAATGCATAAAATTGTAGGGTTGTCGTTTAGTTATGCTGATAACAGTATGCAAAATAGAGGAATGTCTTTATTAGGAAAAGTTATTCCCTTTCATAAAACTTATACTTTAGCAGATTTTGATATACCCTTAGTAAAAACAAATAAACCAGACGGCGCAAGTCCTCAAGGTGTTAAGGATATGGTAGCAGCATTAGAAGAAGCAGATGCGATAGTTTTTGGAATATCAGAAATGATAGCTTATCCGTGCGCTTCATTTAAAAATTTTTGTGAATGGTTAGTTATAAATATTAACAACAATGATGATTTGACTAAAAGTTATTGTATCAGTCATAAGCCGTTAGTAACAACTACATTTACTCCAGGACCACATGCTGGAGATAGACATTGGGAAGTTTCCAACCAACTACTTTTCCAATTGAATTGTAACATTGAAAAAAATTATGTTTTTAGAGACGCTTGGGAAAACTTGTTGCCTAATAACATAGATTATATACAACAAGAAGCAAAAGAAATGTTAGAGTTACTTTCAAAAAAATATAATGATAGCGGCATTGTTGTGCATGATAGAGTGCGCACAATGGGGAAATGGATGAATCAATACGAAGAATGGGATAAAGAATGGACTTCTTCAGATCTGTAAAATTTAAAACTAATATAGACTTTTTCTATGATTGTGCAGAATATATTTCTGAAGATTCTACCTTTAACATAGACGATAGTGTTTATATGTGTTGGACTGACGATAATAAAAAATTTATTCCAATACACAATTTTATAGATAAACTAAAAAATAAATTAAATTGTGAAATTAGTAGAAGTTGTTATACAGTTCAAAGAAGCAAAAAATCTAATTTGCCAATTCATATAGATAAAGATGATTCTATTATAGACAGATCTATTCATGGGAAAATATATAGTTTAATTATACCTATTAAAGGTAGTGGCGTTACTAAGTTTTATAATTTGCACTCTAAAGATAACGGCCCTAACAGTATGGATATACACGAAAGATACAATCTATATATAGGAAATGATAATATCGAACAACAAGTGCAGATGCATAGTGCTGTAACAATTGAGCAACCTACAATTTTAAATATTAGCCAACCTCATAGTGTTACTGTAGTTACTGCTCCGAGAATTACCTACCATTTAAAATTATTACAAGTTTCAGAACCTATAGATAAAATAGCGGAGATATTAAGTGAAATATAACGCATTATTGTTAGCAGCAGTTCCAAGACAAAAATCATATTATGCCTCTAAAAACTTTGGTATACATCGTGCTGCTACAGAATTTCGAAATAATAATATAGATACTCAAGTTGTTCATTATTTTAATAGATTTAGTGATAATGAATTAGACAAAATGATAGATAAGTTTTGTAATGACCAAACATCAGTTGTTGGGTTCAATACAATGTTCTGGGAAAACTATGATCCTGTCGAAAAGCAGCATGTGTTAAAAAAAGCAAAATATATTTGTAATGTTATAAAACAAAAGTATCCCAATACAAAACTTATTGCCGGCGGCCCCAGTTGTAGAATATTTTTAAAAGAAGAATTTAACAATTTGATAGATGCAATTTTTGAAGGATTCAGTGAAAACGACTTTATTCCGTACATACAAAATAAAATAATTGTACCTTCTAAAACTTACTATAACATTGACGTATATAACAATATACACGGATCGTTTAATTTTACTAACAGCAATACAATATACCAAAAAAATGATTTTCTCATGCCGTCAGAAACTCCAACATTAGAAGTTGGACGAGGATGTATTTTTAAGTGTAAATTTTGTGCATTTGCACTTAATGGTAAGAAAAAGTTAGACTATATAAAAGATCCAAAAGTATTAGAAGAAGAATTATTGTATAATTATGAAAATTTTGGATTTACTAATTACATATTAAGTGACGATACATTTAATGATAGTACATATAAAATAGAATTATTACATAAAGTGTTTACTAATCTACCTTTTGATATAAAGTTTAGTTCTTATTTAAGATTAGATTTACTAAATGCACATCGAGAACAAATACCGTTATTAAAAGAGATGGGACTAATAGGTGCGTTTTTTGGTATAGAAAGTTTTGATAAGAAAGCCAGCAGCTTAATTGGAAAGGGTATGGATCCTGACATTGCAAAACAAATGTTATTAGATTTAAAAAATACTCACTGGGGCAATCGAATAAAAATTGGTGTTGGATTGATAACTGGATTACCGTATGAAACATACGAATCGCATGATCGAACTATGGAGTGGATTTTAGATGAAAGTAATACAGTTGACCAAGTTGTGCCTTTTCCGTTAGGTGTTACTAATCCTAATAATGCAAAACCGCAACCTTGGGAAAGTGAATTTCAAATTAATGCAGAAAAATATGGGTTCAGTTGGCCAAACAATGATAGTATACGATGGCATAATAGTATTGGACCAGTAAAAACTTTAGACGAAGCTGAAAGACTATACGAACTTTATTCAGAATGTGTATCTAAAACAGCTCGATGGAAGCAAGGAGGATTTAATTTACTCAAAGCATATCCGTTAGTAAGTTCTCAAAAAAATGCACCAACCATAGATCAACTTCTTGATATGAATCGATATGCCTATACTAAGTACATTAAATTAATTGAACAACAGCCTGAAATAGAATTCAATTATGTAAATTCTTACAAAAAGGAAATTTTAAATGCTTTATAAACTGATAGAAAACCTGCCAGTAGAATATACTTTTGATAAAGAAGAAAGAATTATTTTATGCGGTGTTCCAGGACCATTTACACCAGGATGCTCTTCGAAACACTTGCCTGGTTTTGCAAATAATTTACAAGAATTAAAAGATAAAGGTATTACTAAGGTTGTGTTTATTGCAGTTAGTAATGCATATGTTATGAACGCTTGGAATGAAAAGTTTGGACATGACGAGATTGATTGTATTGGAGATCCGTACGGAGAATACATTGAAGAAATATCACAAACAATGTGGAACCCTATGTTAGCAAGAGCATCTAATAGATTTGCTGTATTAATCGAGAATGGTAAAATTATAAAACAGTTTAACGACCCATTTGTTGAAGGTGTACTAAATGACCTTTAAAACTACACACAATAATTACAGATTAGTTGATAATAATGATGTGCCTTTATATCATTATGACATTGATGATTACACAGCAAGAGAAAATGAATCTCACCAAGAACACAAAAATTTAAACTATAAGTCGGCGTATGACGGATATAAAGGCGTAGTATGGACACCGTTAGATCTTCCGTTTTTAGATATAGATTTAGATCACCTTTGGAACGTTTGGCAAGATGTACATCAATATAAAAAAGAAGGATTGGCACAGCCTTGGTTTGACGAACGACCTGACGATATGAATAGTTCAAGGCATAGTGTATATACAGATCATGATTATAGAGCGCTAATTTGTTTTAAGAATACAGATTACTATTCTACTAATGTAAAAGGAGAATGGTATCAAGTTATTAGAGATGAATTTCCACAAGTAGTTGACTTTTGTGAAAATCATTTACCTTTTGACAATTTAAGATTTGTAGCTTTTGCTGGTAGAGACGAACATGGAGTAGGACCTCATTATGATGAAGATTACAAAAATAGACATAGACTTTTTGGACAAGAACCGAGTCAAATACGAATTCGTTGGAGTAATGTAACTACTCCAGAAACTGAACATTTATACTTTACTAACGATCATGCAAAAACAAGATTGTACCCTATGTTACCTAATGATACAAATGCAATGGCATGGGACGGGCAAGTACACGAACATGGTGCTGACAAAGGATATCATCCTACTGAAAGAATGATACTCATGCCTATGGGTACATTAAACATTAAAAAATGGCATGACTTGTTAGACAGAAGTATAGAAAAATATAAAGATTATGTTATTACTGTGGATCATTTCAAATGATTATGAAAGGAGCAAACCTATCTACATTATTTCCTTCTGAAGCAAGTGCAGCAATAGCACAAGACGGTTATTTAGTTTTACAAAATACTGGCGCTTCACCTGAGGAGTTTGCAGAATGGTTTACAGATTTTGCGTATACACTAAGTCCTGATATATGGTGCAGTGATAAATCTCATAGTAGTCTATTTTGGAGAGTAACTAACCAAAATATTGATGAAAGAACACAAGGATTGTTTTCAAGCGATGATGTAGATTGGCATACTGACTTAGCACCGATTATCGATTCACAAGAAGTTATTGGATTATACGGAAAGACAATAACATTTGATACAGAAACTTGGGTATGTTCAGCAGTTGAATATTGGAACAGATTAGATGAAGAAACAAAATCTATGTATAAAGAACTTGTTGTAGAATTGTATCATGCCAGTATAAACAAAGATAAAGAATTATTTGAAACTAAGTGGCAAGTAGACTGGGACAAAGAATACCCACAAGAAATTATAGACGGTCTGAGAAAAAATAGACAACTAAGTCAAATACAAAATTGTACAAACATAAGTTTAGACAATGCAAAAAAATTTAATAAACATCGAGGACTTGTTGCAAAATATAATTTTGTTAGTAATCATCCGTTAGGTGCAGATAGTATATTTTTCCACCCGCATTTGATTGTAGACTTATATAAAGAAAATCAGTCTATAATACAAGGAAAAGAAATATTTCAAACGATATATAGAGACTTAATAGAAAGCAATAAGTACACATATAAGCATAGATGGAAAGAAGGTGATATACTGTTAATAGATCAAATTAACACATTACACCGAAGAACAAAAGTTTACGAAGATAAGCCTCGTGAATTGTTAAGATGTGCAGGATGGTATAAGAACAGGAAACATTATAATTATGTCCTATGATTTAATTTATGTAAACGGTGCATCTTATGAAGCAGGAGCTGGTTTGTGTCAGCATGAATATTTAACAGATGTAGAATTACAAAAATATCCTGAATGGTTAACTAATTTTCCAAAAATTATGACAGAAGAAAAAATGAAAGAATTGTGGAATCTGTATGATAACGGATTAGAAGAAAGAGAAAAGCAGTGTGCCTGGCCTGCACATTTAAGTAGGATGACTGGTATTCCTGTACAAAATGAAGCTGTAGCAGGAGCCTCAGCTTCAACAACTGCAATTAAAACACTTGAAACAAATATGAAACAACACAAAGGCAAAAAAGTTTTGTATATAATTGGAGTGTGTCCTAATCAAGGAATTTGGTGGCCAGGTTCTGAAAGAGGAAATGATAGTATTCTTTTAAATCCGTACAGAAAATTTCCTAATACATTTGAAAGATTTATTGCAGAACACATACGTGATAATGCTTCTCGAGAACAAGTAGATCATTTATATAACATTTCTTTCAAAGGACTGTATCTTTATCTAAAGGAAAGAAAAAGAGATTGTTATTTTGTTCACGCTGATTTTGGATTAGCAGACGGATCTTCAGGAAGAGCAAGAAGACCAATAACTGGATACTTAGACGAAATAGCACCAAACATTGATCCTACAAAAGATAAAGTACTTACGGTATGCGGACATTATACAGAAGATGTCCATATCGAACTTGCTGAAAGAATAGCAAAGAAAATTGAAAGTGGCGAAATATGAAAAAACAAAACTTACCTACAATAGCAAATTTAAATCTAAATATTGATTTAGAAAGGTTGCGAAGTGCAACTGATAAATTAGCAGAAGAATTTGTAAATGTACGTGCAGCTAATCCTGGATTGTGCATGAATCATGAAGAATTAGTTAAAGATGTTTACGATAACTTTGAACAAATTAATTTAACTACACCCAGTGAAGTCTTGCCACATACAGCAAGTATTAAAGAACGACTACGGCGTAGGGAAGAACATTTATATAATGTACCAACTGAAGATTATATTGGAAGTTACTTTGAAGAAATAGTAACACAATGTAAAGCACCAGCAAGTCGTATACGTATTACTAAACTTGCTCCTGGCAAAACTATACCTTTCCACGTAGACTACGATGTAAGCTACGCTGTACGCTGTATAGTACCTGTATACGGTGGTAGTAATGTTGTAAACTTATTTAAACGTGATGGAAAACTTGAAGCGTATAATCTCGAAGACGGTACTGCTAATTTCCTCAACATAGGATATCCACATGCTGTTGTGAACATGAGCGATAAGCCTCGTATAGCACTAATGTTTAGTTTGGACGGTACTGATGACATCACAAGTTTATAATTATACAGATACAGAATTAAAAGACCTTGCAACTAAAATACAAACGCAAGGCCTGTCAATACTTCATGAACAACAGTTTACTGAATCACAGATTGTAGAATTCTTTAAACGCATAGGCGAGTGCGAAGCACCTGGCTTGTTTATGAATCCTAAAGATCACCCAGAGTTATTCTTAGTGTCAGACAGAAAAGATGAACACGGTAACAAGACAGGAATGTTTGGCGGTGGCGAACTTGGGTGGCATTCAAACGGTAATAGCAGACATCTTATTGATAAGATTCTTATTGGACTATACTGCGTCAAAGGTGATCCAAATACAACTCTTAGCGTATGTAATACAAGCGATCCGTTTTATGACTTGTCAGAAGAGGATCAAGCATACTGGAAAAGCATTACAATTAGATTAAAGTTTCAAAACGATACAATGTATCACTTAGACGATGACGATCCGGAACTTGAGTTTATGAGTAAGAACAAGGGTAGTATTAGACCGTTAGTTGGAACACACCCGCATACAGGCAAAGACTATTTCTACTTTCCTTATCACTTTATTATTAAAGCATGGCAAGGTAAAACTCCAGTAGACCATAACGAAATAATTGAACGCTTAAAACCTATTATATTTAAAAGCCGCTATCAAACACATCACGTATTTGCCGAGGGCGATCTATTAATGATGGATCAGTTTACTACATTGCACAGACGTACACCTGTTATGGGCGATAGGTTATTGTGGAGATTAGCAAGTGACTACTCAAACATGGCATAGAATTTTTGACGTTGATTACAATATTGATAAAGTATTAGTTTGGGCAAGAAAACTACAATTAAGTAAGCCAGGTATTCCTATGCAAAACAAAACTTCTCTTAATACTGTAGATCTTGGTGAAGACCAGTATTACTGGGAAGGAGAGTTTCCTAAACAAGAGTTTGATATATTCAATGACATTATTTGTTTAGACGGAAAATTTAGAGGAATCGAAACAAGTTGCTCTTTATGGGAGTATCAGTCTCATACTACGCTGCTGCCACACATACACGATACTGAAGAATTAATCGGAGGAGTACTAATTGTTCCGTTAATTGGAAATTTTAAAACAAGTATATATCAAGGAGATAAAGAAATCGATAGTGTTGAATATTCTCCAGGTAAGTTATTTTTTGTAAAAGGAAAAGAATTTTTGCACGGCGGCGAAGCTATAGATGGTTATAGATTAGCTGCATTATTGTACATAAAAAAGGATGTAAACTTGGATGATTATATAATATGAATGTTGTAGGTATAAGTTTTAGTCACGCTGAAAATAGTTTACAGACACGGGGATTGTATCTTATGCAAGATATATTGCCTATTAATACAGTATGTGACATGACTAACTATAATATTCCAATGTGCAGTTCGAATAAAAGTGACGGCGTTGTTCCGCAATCGGTTGACAATTTGATAAGCGTAATGGAAAGTGCTGATGTTTTAATTTTTGCTATAAGCGAAGCAACTGGACATTACTGTGCTGGATTTAAAAATGTAATGGACTGGTTAGTAGTAAAGGCAAAATTTAATGCACGCCTTGGAACTGATTATGCTATTACAGATACACCCATTTTTGTAGTAACATTTACTCCTGCTAAGAATGAAAATGTTGGAAATAGACATTTTGCAATGACTGTAGATCTACTGGAAAAGCTGGGAGCAAAGGTACAAAAGACGTCTGTAATACCAGATTCTTGGAAAACTGTAATTCCGGGACATTCCGCCGCAGTAAAACCAGTCTGTCGTGTGATTAGTGATTTTCTAAAGTTATATACGCCGAATAGTATAACGACACGTAAAAAAGATGACACCGATAGTTTACATTGGTTAACCAACTACAACGAATGGGATATGAAATGGAAGTCAATAGATTAAACGGAATACCGTGGCCTCGATGGCATACTACGCCGCCAAAAGAACTTATCAAGGTTCCGTTGAAAGAAGAATATGCATTACACACTATGGACTATTTAGATACTCCTGAAGCAAGATGTATTTTTGAAAAACAAGCTCAAATTATAATTGATAATAATATACAGGGTATAGTTGATATAGGTTGTCGCATTGGCATAGTAAACGATATACTACAAGAATTAAATTATAAAAATTATACATATATGGGGTTTGATACTTCAAGTGAGCCTATTACGTTTGCAAATAATAAGTATAAGGATTATAAAAATATAGAATACAGACAGGCAAGTATGTATTCAAAAAAAGATATTACTGTATCTTTTGATGTAGATTGTGTAATATGGAGCGGAGTATTATTATATGCACCCGACACACATTTAGAGTTATTTGACGATTTGACGTATAATTTTTATAATAGTAAACATGCTATTATTCAAGAACCATGTAGTAATCAAGATTCAAACAAGTTTCTTGACAATATTGAATTAAACACTATTGAAAAAGATTTACATTTATATGAAAACAAATATAATAATTATAAAGAATGTATAGTTAATGCTAATATCTTTTCAGGACGTAGGAAAATAGTACACATATGGAAATAAGAATAATACCTTACATAGTTGACGGCGAAGAAAATAAAAAATTATCTAACAACGATTTAAATATTTGCCGTATTGCTATAGATAATATGAAAACACAATCAAAAAAAGATAGACTTTTTAATAATTACAATCAATATTTAAAATTAGATACTATGGCTATGTATTGCGTTGCTGTTGATAAAAATAAACCTGTAATGTGTACAGGTGCTCAGCATATAAGCAAACATTGTTGTAGACTGTTTAGTCGTTATTATTTGTTTGATGATTATCGAACATCTCATGTCAGTAATTTATACGATAAGGTTGATAATTTTCAAACAGACTTATACATGCAACATGCATTAAAAAACAAGTATAAATTATTCTTTTGGAGTCGAGACAAAGGAACAGGATTTTTTAAAAAAATTAAAAACGCAAGACCTGATATATTTAAAAATTGGACAGTGTATGATACAATGATAGAATTATTATGGAAGGATAATTTTCAGGGTATTATCTATACAGGTGATATAACGTATATTGACGAGTTAACGATTAACAAATAACTTTTCAGCAATCCATCCACCAGTGTCCCACTTGTGTAATCTTACTTTGCGAAAGTTGTTGTGATGCTGTCTATGAAATCCTTCTCCAGCAATAAAGAAGTTAAGCCACGGAACATCTGCTCCGCCTTCTACTTTATGTCCTACTGTATTAAGTAAACCAAATCCTATTTTAGCAAATACAAATGGCGTTGCGCAAAAAGCAATCCAAAACAATGGACTAATTATAAAGCTCGCTACATTTACTATGATTAGTATTTTTAACCAATGCTTATGACAAAATACTAATCTTGGATTAGCATATAAGTCACGTGCATATTTCATTGGTATTTTAGGTATACTCCAAGTAGTAAGCAAAACTTTCCAATAGCCTACGTGATTAGCAGCATGTGGATCATGTTCTGTATCACTGTGAGCATGATGCATTCTGTGACTGGCAATCCAACCAATAGGAGTACGAATACATGCTATCATTAGCATTGCTAAGCCGATAGTCTCAAACCATACTGGTACATTAAATTGTTTGTGGCAATAGTATCGATGTAATAGTATACTGGCACCCCAATGACTGATCACTTGGCTCCATAAGATGCCTATAACTAATGCGATTAAAATTTCCATTTGTACTCCTACAAATGTATTTATTTGTATTTAAATTACAATTAAACTAAGTTGACCCAAGCACTATTTTCGTAGCCTTGGAACTTATTAAGTGTGCTATTATAAATCATCATACCGTTTACTGGAGTTAAACCATCTCTTTGTGCAGTTGTCATGTTACCAAGTAGCATCTCATTAGGACCACTTATCTTAACATTACCTACAATTTCAAGATCGGCATCTGGTGCTCTTCCAAGTCCGTCGAAACCAGAAGCACCAGTTTCTCCTTTAATCATAACAGATCCGTCACTATAAATTTTAACAAATTCTGAATAGTTTGGAGTATCTGGATGTGGGAAGAAGACCATTTGATCTGCACTTGCACTTTGTGTCCAAGCGTTAGATTGGATAGCATTTACTTGACTACCAAAGTTTATTTTAGATACTTCTGTAGAATTTGCTACTGCACCTGATTCTTTTCGTAACAAATTAAGAATATTATAATTACCATCTGTAATACCGTATAGCTCTGAAGCAGTTACACTATCAGTTTCAACTCTTCCTCTTATAATTCCGTCTACACCATCTACAAGTATAGTTGAATCATCTGCAAATACACTACCAGACACATCACCTATTGATGGACCTGTATGTATACCTACAGTATTACCTGATACGGAACCAGTTAAGCTACCCGATATTGTATTTGCAACAACAGAATTAGCATTAACATCTCTTGTAGTTGCATCAGTAAATACTACACTATCTTCACCATATGTACTACCGTATATGTCCATAGTAATTGTATTAGATAGAACATCAATATCGTCTACCCATATTTTATTCCAACGTTTTCCTGATGTACCAAGATCAAGTGTTGCACCACCAGTTGGAATTAAACTTGTGTTAACAATATTAGTATTAAGTTGATTTAGATATATTGATCTAAATTTCTTTGAATTTGTACCTATATCAATTGCATCGTCGGAAATTGGAGTAATAACAAAATCGGTTGTAGATAACCCAAGTAATGGATCGGCATCTTCCCAAGTTGATAATGAGTTATTCCATACAATAGTATTACCGTTAGCTGGCGATACTGCACTTACGTCTGTTAGATCATTTAGTGTTGTTGCGCCGCCACCGCCACCACCTGATGGTGCTGCTGCAATCCATTTACTTGTAGCGTTGTTCCAAGTAAGAACATTGCCGTCTGCTTGCCCAACAATATTAGTATCTATCAATTCGTCTAAAGTAAGATCGCCTGGAGCCCAATTGTTACCTACTGTATTCCATTTTAAAACTTGATTAGTAGTAGCACCGGCTTGTGTAAGAGACGAAGTTGATATTCTACCAGTGGATGCATCAATTAATAGTGTACTATCGTCGGCTACTACATCAGCATTTATTGACGGAGCACTAAATGTTCCATCAATATTAATGTTGTTTGTATAGATATTTTTAAAGCGTTTTTGAGCATTACCAAGTGTAAACACATTAGTAGTTTTAGGAATAATTGCACTTATTAAGCCATTTGGTTGTACAAATAGCTCATTTGTTGTTACTCTACCGTTTATATTGATATTACCAGTACCGGTAATATCTTTAGCATTAAGAACTAAGTTTCCACCTAATTGCGGAGTCAAGTCTTCAATAACATTTGCCAGTCCTAAGAACGGATCACCTGTAACTGGAAATCCACCAGCATTAATACCATCACCGATATATAATTTCTTTGTATCAGTAGTATATATAAGTTCTCCCTGCTCGGGAACAATTGTCTGCCTTAGTGCATTGGTACCACGACGAATTTTTAGCGGCATATTTGACTCCTAAAATAATTTCTTACATTGTATTTATCATATTGTCTAAGAAAGTTATTTTCCTTTTTTTAGAAAGAATTTAGTTCTTTTAGTTATATCTTGCTTAACTTTATGCACATTGAGTCTAAAATCGATATTTTCTATTTGATCATTGTATTCTTCAATTAATGTTTCGATTTCAGTCTCAAGGCTGTCTGCGTTGGGAGATTGCATAGATTTTTCTATATCAACCTCCCAAACTTTACCATCTCTAAAGATGATACGCATACTATGGAGATACGCTAAAGGTACTACTGAAACGTCGACATCTTTGAGTATCTCCGGCCAATGATCAATAACATCTTGAGGTAATTTGTTATTAGGCTTTGGCACTCTCTTCTGTCTTTTTTGTTTTGCGCTTAGTAGGTACAAGTTCTTCTGCTTGTTCTCTTAGAGCTTTCGCTTCTTTGAACAATGCATCTGCTTGCGATCTATATTGCGCCGCTAAATGATCATCTGATAATACTCCAGTGTCAGCATAATCTTGTGCTGTTGACTCTGATGTATAAACATCTGATGCTGGTTGGGTTGGTTCGGGCTGTTTACCACCGGCTAATTCGTGTATAGTAATACCTTTTTGATTTGCAATAAGTTGGTTTAGCTCTGCTAAATTAACAGTACTTTTCATATCAGGTGTCATTTCAATTAGCTTAGATGCCATCTTTTGGATTTTTCCAAACTTATGAAAACACTGAAACATATTTCTACCATCGGGCAATGTTGCTCTATTCATAGCATCGGCTAATTCAATTGCTGTTTGTCCGGCATTGGATTCAATTACTTTCATAAATGAATCATGCTCTTCGGCATTCAATGTTTCTGTTAACACTACCAGGCAAGACTCTGCCTCGCCTGGTACTGTTCTATATACTACACCGACCTTCTTTTGATTGGCGGCAACTCTGCCGACGTGTTTTAGTGCGGCCATGTTATTCTCCTGCTGGAGCACCCTCTTCTGGTGCTGCTTCGCCTTGTGCTGAGGCTGCTTGTACTGCAATTAAGAAATTACTTAATCTTGTGTACGTTTTACCGACGGCTTCCATTTCTGTTGGACGGAATGCGCCACGGGCACTTGCAACATCAATAATTTGTTTTAAACCGTTCAAATCACCAATGCTTAAATCTGTATTTTGCTCACCTTGAGCTTCTTGTGCATTTTGTACAAGTTCTTCGGCAACCTCTGGATTTGCTGTTGCTTGTGTTTCAGTAGTTTCTGACATATAGTTTCTCCTTTTATAATAATATATATCTGTCTTTAGGTTAAGTGTATTTCAAAATTGGACAAGCTAATAAAAAGTAACTTGCTTCTTTTTGATTTTCAAAACCTATTTTTACAATCGTTTCAATTTTTGATGTGCTATCTGATATATTTACACTTTTACAAATAGCATACCTTCCTTTTAGATTAGAAGTGATCCATCGTTCAACTGCATCGATTGTATTATACTTATATTCGATACATAGCGTTTCGAAATATTCTGGTATTATAGGAAGTTTTCTTGTTCCTAATAATGTATTAGGATTAGGCTGCAATAGATTCTTCATAATGTGCCGTAACTCCAAATGGACCTTTTATATTACGTTGAAGGTCACCGTGTACTAAGAATACTGTATCACAATAGTCTGGGTCGCCCCAGCTATCCCAAGCGTATCCGTCTGTAAACATAATAAACTTTTTTGGTTGGATATCATTTTGTTTCATGTATGTCCAGTTAACCATAAAGTCTGTGCCACCACCGCCTTTAATGTCATATTCGGTTATCATTCTTCCGTCGTCTGCACTAAAGTCATCTTCATTATACACTTCAGTGTCAAAGCACCAAATTTTAATGTTGTAGTCTTTGTATTCATCCATAATACCTTTTATTTCAGAAAGAAAAATTCTTGCTTGAGTATTACCGATTGACCCGCTCATATCTAATGCAATACAAATATCAATAGTTTCTTCAAAATTCATACCTGGAAGAATAGCGCCTGTATGCCAACCTTTACGTGAAGGACGTATAAACGTATAATCGTTTTTAATTGTACTTTGTATTTGTTGTCTAAGAATCTCACGCCAGTTCATTTTAGGCTCTGTAAGATCTTTAATCATACGTGCAACACCTGCAGGAATATTACCGGCACCTGCTGTCTGTGCTGCCGAAATCATGCCTTCTTTAATTTCGTCACGTATTTTTTTAAGTTCTTCTTTAGAATATGAAGGACGACCGCCTTGACTTTTACCTGAACCTGGGGTGTTACTGTCTCCATCGCCAGCACCATCGTTAGCTTCCCAATCAACATGTTCGTCTAATAGTTCACCAAGTTGTTTTAGTTCTTCATCGTCATACTTGCCAAAGATGTCATCGTATACTTCTTCTGATGTCCAACCTTCATATTTAAAGTCTTGAAAGCAATCAATAAATGTTGGCTTAGTACCAATGCGATCACGTACTAAGGTATTATTTACAATATAGTCTGCGGCAATGTTGTAAATTTGTGGATCTCTATCATCTCGACGTGCTAAGTGATCAAATACACAATGCAGAATTTCGTGTGCAATAACAAACTCAACTTCTTTGTTTGACATTGCATTAAAGAACTGTGTATTGTAATATAAATTACGTCCGTCAACAGCGGCAGTAGGACACCAGTCGTCTGCCGCTTTAATGATTAAACGTGTTGCCATGTTACCAAAGAAAGGATGGCGAAGTAGTAATCCTACACGAGCAATAATAATACGATCTAATACTTCAACTCGCATTTCTTCTAATGCTTCTGGAGTAATATCAGGGTCTGGAGACCAATTCTTTTTACCTTCTAAGTTGTATAGTACATCTGAATTAAAAAAATCTAAAGGCATAACCTTCTCCTTATGCTGATTGTGCCGCAGTAATATACTTACCATAACGTTCGTGGAACTCGTCAAAACACTCAACCTCGTCTGGGTCAATTGGAAGGCTGTATTGTGTAAGTGCAAGTTTGATACCCATAACAACTAACTCGGTGTCAAAGTTATCCATTGCAAAGCGCAAGAAGTTGTTAACTTTTTCGTCAAACTTCTTATCGTTTTTATTTACTGCTTCTTTTAGTTCGTAACATAGTGATACAGTTAACGAATACATAGCACTAATTTCTTTGTTTTTTAGTTCACTTACTTTACCTGCAAGAATGTCAGTTGGGTTAGGCATTTTAGATGCAACTTTGCGGTGCGCCATAAACTTTACAGCAAGACCCTCGCCTACTGATCCGCTTACAAGATCTGTTGTAGTTTCTTCATCTTCACCGTCTTCTAACAGTTCTGATACAAATGACCATGAACGAGGCGTAGCAAACGAACGACTTGGACTTTTAGGATCAAAGTCATATAAGTCTTTTTTACTAAATGTTAAGTAACCTACAACATCAGTATTTTGATTATTGTCTACAGCCCATTCAAACCAATCGTCAAAGTTAACTGCAAGCTCTAAGTGTACAAAGCGATTTGCCAACGGTGCTGGCATACGGTATGTAACACCTTTGTCCGACTCGCGGTTACCTGCCGCAATAATAGTAACATTGTCTGGAAGTTTGTAAGTGCCAACTCTACGATTAAGAATAAGTTGGTATGCTGCCGCTTGTACTGCCGGAGCCGCAGAGTTCATTTCGTCTAAGAACAATACAATGTTGTCATACTTAGCAGCCATTTCTTCATCTGGTAATTCGCTCGGTGCGCCCCACACCATTTTACCAATATTTGAATCAAAGTATGGAATACCTTTAATATCTGTAGGTTCCCATAATGACAAACGAATATCAATTAGATGACTTTTAGGTAGTGTATTTGTAACCTGTGCTACAATATCTGACTTACCAATGCCTGGAGGTCCCCAAAGAAAGATTGGACGTTGTTTCTTCATAGCACGTAAAATGCTACGCTTTGCTTTGTTAGGTGATACTGTACGAGTTGCAATATTTTCCATTGTGTTTGCCCTTTGTTGCTTTTGCTATACTACTAATATAATACATCTTGAAGCAAAAGTCAATCAGTTTTGGTAAACTTTTTCAAAGTTTTTGTCATACCATATCGGTTAATGTCTCCTGAGAAAAGACTTAGTTCGACTGCTTTCTTTTCGCTCGTAACATATATTCCAGACTGTGTTAAAAAATAAGGACAGTCGATAAACTTATCTAAGAAAATTATTACTTGTGATGTAAGTTTCATTTCTTTAGGAAACGGAACATCGTACATAGTAATATTGAGTTGATGAAGCATATCAAAACCTTCATCAGTAAGACGTAATCCGCCAACTTGTTTATCTCGAGTATTCTTCCACCATAGCTTTAAATGTTGTTCTACAGCAATGTCATCTGTACTTTTATCTAAATGTTTGAGGAATACTTTAGTGTATTGTTGTTTCATATTACAGAAACTTCATCGCCTTGTGTGAGTTTATGTACTGCAAAGTCTTTACAATTAAACATTTTATTTAATTTTTTAGCAAGATTTATTGCATGACCGGGATTAGAGAATGACACTTTCTTGTATTTTGGCCCAGGATAGTTTGTAACTATGTTCATAGACTTTAAATTAAACGGTTTTCCGAGATAAAACACTGCCCATATAGCTTCTGATTCGAGTACTTGCTCGCTTTTATAAGTTACTTTGTCTATTTTTTCTAATAGAATCGTCGGTTTTGGTCTACTCATATGCGTAATCCTTTTGTAATATACGCATATATTTATCCAAAAAAGTAGTAATATACAGTTATATCTAAAACTTTTCGCCTTCTAAAATAACACTTATTACTTCTTCGGTGTTATTATTCTTAGATATTAGTTCTTCGAGATCACCATTTAGTCGTGCTAATAATTCGGCTAACGTAAAAGTAATAGACTTAGCAGTTTGAATATCAATTCTAATTTCTCGTTGATTACTACTATCAGCAGTTTTTACTTGTTGAATAAATTTTTCAATAGGGAACGTGTTTACTGGATCTTTCATTTCTTAGCTTTCTTATTTGCTAAACCTAACTTGTGCTTCATTTCTAATTCAGATAAAAACGGTCCTTGATAGTTGTAACGTTCAAGTGTAATTAACTTTGGACAGAAACTTTTAACCCAGCCTTTATCAAATCTAATAATATAATATCCTGCACTATATAAACTTGTAGATTTTTTACTTTTTGTAAAAAGAGGCAGTTTTTGTTTTACATTATAAACAGCATTCTTAGGTGCTACATTAGTAGGATAACCGTGTACTTCAAAATCTGATTGTACTTCTATTACATTTTCATAAAATATAGTATTACCTAACTCTTTCTTAAGAGTCTTTTTATCTTTAAAAAACTTTTGTGTTAACGGAGTGCTTAACATGTATCGGTCTTCGTCATAGCTTAACGTGCCAATTTTATTATTGCCGCTTTCAACTATCCAAAACTTATTTTTTAGAATTTCTTTTGCTTTGATTGTCATTTAATATACCTTGCTTGTAATGGGGTTGCATAAAGTGCCGCTTGATCTGCAATACGTTGCATATCCCACTTGGCACAAAACTTCATAAGACGCATACCTACTTGTGTTATATCTTTGCTTTCTACTGTCTGAATAATATTATCGATAGTTTCTCTAATATGTGCAGGTTGTGCTGTAAGATCGCACAATGTAACATTACGGTTGTAGTCATCAAGTACACGATGTTCTACGCCTTCATGATCTACCCAACGCTGTAGCATCATGTTGTTCCAGTTATAACCTTTAGTGTGTTTATCTTCATATGCTTCAATTAGTCCAACTTTGTTCTTAGTGCCTTTCTTACGTACACCAGGATACGCACTAAACACGTTATCACTTGTGTCGCCACGCATACACTTTTCAAACAGCATAAAGTCAGGCTGCGGCGCTGGCTTCTCTTCTTTAGTTTTCTTATCAATTACAGGCTTGCCGTTGTCGTCAAAGTAACCCTCATGTGTAATAGTAACATTCTGTATACCGTTGTACTGCTTACAATTAGGTGCAATAAGTTGCGCAAAGTCACCGTCGGTACTAAGAATAACATGATTATCATTGGGATGATTCTGTACCCAACCTGCAATAAGATCGTCAGCTTCTAACACAGGATTTTGTAAAACAGTGCAGTTAGTCTTCTCTGATACAAAGTTCTTAAATTCGTCAAAGATCTCAAAAAAGACTTTGTCTTCATCTGCTTGTGCAGGAGTCATTGCATCTCGAGTCTCTTTGCGGTTACGTTTGTAAGGCTCATAAAAGTCTTTGCGCCAGCTACGTCCTTCTAAACAAAATACAATATGATCAGCATCAAAGTCACGCCATGCTTTCTTAACGCCATTAAGCGTAATATGTAGGGCCATACCTACCTTAGTGTCAATGTCGCCACGTACTACATGCCTTGCACGAAAGAACGTGTTGAGTGTATCTACGAGAATATAAGTTGCCATTAGTTTGCCTCTGTGTAATTTATAGTATTATTATAGCACCAGATCTGGCTGTTGTCAACCATTAAGATATTTCACTCTTGCCCTTGTCAATTGGAACTACATTAATATACCCTGCTCCAGTTTTAGGATCTTGACCTTCTTCTCCCAGCATTTGTGATACAATAGTTCTAAACCATGCATCAACAATCTGCTCATTTGATTCACCGCTATATCCTGCGTCAAGTAATTGTTCAATAAACTCATTATTCCAATCGAGCTCAAAGAACCCGTTTCGAATGTTATCAGGATTAACTTGCGTATCTAATACAGCAACCCATGCTTCGCCCTTCTTAGTAGCAAGTTCTTTTTCTGATTCTAATGCTTCTCTACGAAGATCTTCAGCAGTTTTTACTTTTTCGTCAACTTGCTCTTTTTCTTTCTTTTTGTCTCTTACGAGTTTATTCCACCAGCTCATTAGTATTCCACCGTTTGTTTTAAATATTGTATTTCAATTTGTTTAGCACTAACTTCTTCACTATAGCCATCATCGATTCTATAGGTTACTCCTTGCTTATACAATTTGATATTTAGTTTGTTAAGATCTTTAATAAGTGTATTAAGTTCCTTAACCAT
>Ga0209251_1000087_pt1 | contig 83273 bp, 80 predicted proteins | sample SaaInlV_100m_DNA_6_FD_184665 | JGI IMG/M metagenome (GOLD analysis project Ga0209251, IMG submission 184665) | Marine microbial communities from expanding oxygen minimum zones in the Saanich Inlet - Saanich Inlet SI073_LV_10m_DNA (SPAdes) (version 2) | ecosystem: Environmental > Aquatic > Marine...
AATCTATATTATTCTTGATTAATAAAATAATTTACAACTAGAAATATATGCAAGAGAATTACGATTACATTATTGTAGGAGCTGGCTCGGCTGGCTGCCTATTAGCAAATAGGCTTTCAGCTAGTCCTGATAACAGTGTCTTATTGATTGAAGCTGGTCGCAAGGATGACAATCTTTGGCTTCATGTGCCCGTTGGTTATTTTAAAACCATGAATAATCCAAAGTTTGATTGGATGTACAAACTAGAAAAAGACAAAGGATTAAATAATAGAAGGATTGACTGGCCAAGAGGAAAAGTACTTGGAGGCTCAAGTGCCCTCAACGGGCTTCTGTATATCCGAGGCGACAGAGAGGACTATGATAACTGGGAAAGGCTTGGAAATAAAGGCTGGTCATATAAAGATGTCCTTCCTTATTTTAAAAAGTTTGAGTGTCAAGAAAATGGTGCAAATGAATACCATGGTATTGATGGAGAACTTAAAGTTTCTAACCTAAGACTTCGAAGAGAAATAGCTGATCTTTTTATCCAAGCCTCTGAAGAAGTAGGCATTCCTTTCAACTCAGATTGCAATGGAGAAAAGCAAGAAGGGGTTGGCTATTTTCAACAAACAACGCACAAGGGTTTCAGAAAAAGCTCATACCGTTCATTTTTAAACAGAAAAATTAGATCTAGGAAAAATTTAACCATTGTTACAAATACACAATTGGGCAAGGTAATTTTTAAAGGATCAAGGGCGATAGGTGTTGAATGCTCGCAAAATAAAGGTCAATCTAATCAGGTAATTCATGCAAACAAAGAGGTCATTCTGTCTGCAGGTGCGATTAGTTCTCCACAAATATTACAACTTTCTGGAATTGGAGATGGTAAACACTTAAGCGAACTGGGTATCAAAACAATTCATAACAATCCTTCAGTTGGAAAAAACTTGCAAGACCATCTTCAGGTTAGGATGGTTTATAAAACTAACACAAGGACCTTGAATGATGAACTCAACACATGGTGGAAGAAAGGGCTAATTGGTCTTCAGTATATGCTTTTTAGAACGGGTCCATTAACCCTCAGTGCAAGTCAAGTCTTTGCCTTTACCAATACTTCCCTCAATGGCTCAAGGCCAAATATACAATTTCATATGCAGCCATTAAGTGCTGATAAACCAGGAGATGGTGTCCATCCATTTTCCGCATTTACAATGTCTATTTGTAACTTAAGACCCGAAAGTAGAGGAGAAGTTTCAATTAATTCTTCAAACCCTTATGATCTTCCAACAATCATTCCAAACTATCTATCAACAGAATCTGATAAACAAATTGCAATTGACTCTATTAAAGTTGCAAGAAAGATTGCGAAAGCAAATTCGATTAAAAATAATATTCTTGATGAATATGTCCCTGGCTATTCCTTTGAATCGGACGAGGAGTTATTAGAAGTGGCTAAAAACCATAGTCAAAGTATTTATCATCCTGTCGGCACCTGTAGGATGGGACATGATGAAGAAAGCGTAGTTGATGATCGTCTCAAAGTTCATGGAGTCACTGGATTAAGAGTTGTAGATGCCTCAATCATGCCAGAGCTTGTTTCAGGAAACACTAACGCACCCACTATGATGATTGCAGAAAAAGCAGCTGAAATGATACTTAGTGATAACAAAGTCAGTTTGACTAAGTAGGTGCATTTGTGTATTGTTAACCCTATTTTAAATTCAATATAATGCCTTCCTCACTTTCCGATTTTCGTAGAAGCGAATTATTTAAACCAGCAGTTATTGTTCCAACTGTAATCATGCTGGTTTTTTCAATATTTAATCTGACAGCGCCCTCAGATCCAGCTCGAATTACATCATCCTTCGAACTAGGTATTGTTAATGAAGATGTCGGCCCTACACTCCCGCTAGTCTCAATTCAAGCCATTAAAGGGCTTTCTAAAAGTCTCCCTTTTAGAGTGACTCTTCTTAAAGATTCTGATGCTGCTAAAAATGCTCTCTTAAAAGGCAACGTGTCTTCAGTGATTACTTTTCCTGAAAATTTTTCTCAGCTTGCTCTGAGCAATAAAAACCTATCAATCGGAGTATTAAACTCCCAGCATTTAACGATTGCTGAAACGCAAATAGCTAGCCAGCTCCCATCGATGCTCCAAATAGCGCTGTCAACTTTTATTTCAAATCTGCGTGCCTCAAAGCTAAATAACCAACCACCTGATTCAGGCGTTCTCGTAGCTACAAATGTAGAAACAATGTTTAAAGCCAAAAGTTTAGCTTCTCTCCCTGCGCCCTTTGTAATGAGTTTTACCACTTGGATGGCTTCAATGGTCGGGGCAATTCTTTTGTTTCTTGGAACGCGTCAAATGGCATTTCTTAACAGGGCTTATGTACGAACTATTGTTCCAGTTATGACGATGGGATTTGCCAGCTTTACTCTAGCAATAGTTGTTACATTAACAACTCTTCAATGGGAAGTATTCTTGATGGCCTGGTTAAGTGTATGGCTTGTTAGTGTTTGTTTAACTTGGTTATTTCTTGGGGTCTTCGAAATTATTGGGCTTTCAGCCTTACTAATTATTCTTCCTTTAGTTCAGTATCAATCTGTACTAAGTGGATCGGTTGCGCCCGTAAGCGCAGCGCCTGAATGGCTTGAACGCATTGGAACAGCGGTACCGTTTGATGCTATCGGCGCAGCCTATAGAGCTATCATTTTTGGCTCAGATGCAAGCTTACCACTCATGTGGCTATTAAGTGCAGCTTTAATCGGTATTGCCCTCAGCTGGGGATCTGCAATCTTCAAAGGACGAATGAGAAGGCGCTGGTAGTAGCTATATTCATTTAGTTAACTAGACCGTTAATATCAGCCTTGTACCTTGCAAGTTGTGTGCGTAACTTTTGGTCTTGCTTATCGTTTCTAGAATTTAATATTGCCACTAATAGATGCTGAATTAAATCAGTATTGAAGGCATATGTCGACTGGTAATTCTCAGCAACCAAGTCATCACTATGAGTTATCTTTTTCAGCCTGTCTTCCCAGCCTTGTTCTCTTTGAAGGATGAAGCTAAGCTTTTCATTGAATGCTTTCCGACTCTGAATGCGTTCAGCATCAACCCTCCTCATTTCCTTACTTGTAATTTTTACTAAGTCAAGCTGATCTTTAGTCAGTGAGCCCATAAAGCGCCTTAAGTTCTTTCGTAGGCTTTTGTAACTGTCACTTTGATACACCTGATCGTTACGAACTAGCAATTTTTTTTCACTCTGAGTAGTTTTAGTTTTTAAAACTTGAATAAATTTTGTGATTTGCTCATCGGATAAGTCTCTAGCAAGAGGAATTGCCCACATGATCATTTGATCCTCCAGACGAAACCAAGACTCTTCAACATTCTGAGTAATCAGGGCAATGCTTTCTATATCTACTTCATCATTTATAGCCAGCTCTAAGTCGCCAATAATTTGTGCATATTGAGGCATTTCTTCCACTCTATGCCACTGAAAGAAAGGCGTCAAAAGTTCATCTAAGTATTTTTTTTGATCACGATCAAGGTCAACATAACTTTGTAGATACCATGGAAAAAGATTATCAAACTGATTATAAATAAACGTAATTGAACTGCACCCTCCTAAAAAGAGTACCAAAATTAATGCAGCTTTTTTAAGTGTATTTTTCATTATTTATACTAGTTTTCCTAATTACCAAAAAAATATAATTAACCTAATTTTTCCTATCTATTTAAAAAAAATATAGATCTATGCTTAAATCACTGCTTAATAATAAATAAATCCCCATTTAAATGAGCAATAAAATTCACAATAAAAATATTGAAAGCGAAACTGTCATAACCTCGCCTATTGAATTAAAGAAAACTATTCCAGTAAGTGGCAAGGGTAAAGAGAACATTTTAACTAGCAGAAAAACTGTGGACAACATTTTTTCAGGAAAAGATGAAAGACTGATGGTAATTGTTGGCCCTTGCTCGATTCATGACATTGGCGCTGCCAAGGAGTACGCCCTTAAACTCAAATCCCTTCAAGAGGAAGTTAAAGAATCAGTCTACTTAGTCATGCGGGTATATTTTGAAAAACCAAGAACAACGGTTGGCTGGAAAGGATTAATTAGTGACCCAGATATGGACAATTCACTTGATGTTGAAAAAGGCCTCCACCAAGGACGTGAGTTTCTTGCATGGCTTGCAGATCAAGGTATTGCTTCGGCAACGGAAGCCCTCAATCCAATTACTCCTCAATATTTAGGTGATCTTATTTCTTGGTGTGCGATTGGAGCAAGAACAACTGAATCTCAAACTCATCGTGAAATGTCAAGTGGGCTCTCTATGACTGTTGGTTTTAAAAATGGTACTGATGGAAACCTAAACATGGCAATCAATGCTATTAAAGCGTGCTCTTCCCCTCAAAGCTTTCTAGGTATTAATGATGAAGGTCAAATTTCAACTTTTAAGGCAATGGGAAATAAATCATCTCACATTATTCTTAGAGGTGGCATTAAGCCTAATTATTATAAGGATGACGTTATTGAATGCGAAAATCTCCTTAAAGAAAATGGATTAGCCGCAAGGATTATGATTGACTGCTCACATGACAACTCAAATCAAAATTATAGAAATCAGGGTAAGGTAATTGAAGACATAACTAACCAAATATCTGCTGGAAATAAATCAATTTTTGGCTTAATGCTTGAGAGTAATTTATTTTCTGGGAAACAAAAAATATTAGATAACCAAGCTGAAATGGATTACGGTATATCTGTTACAGATGGTTGTATAGATTGGGAAGAAACTCAAAATTTGATTAAAAATCTAGCTAAAAATATATAAAAAAATTCACTCAACTCAAGACCATTACCTCATGGTAGCTTTCAGGCATTAGAAAAGGTGCTTAATTTCACTTTGACAGTGGCAAAGGCATCTAATTAATAATTATAAATTTACCTTCATATAAGCACTTTCACCCTGCCATAAAAAAACAATTGACAGTGCTTTGATTTAGTATCAAAATGTGATTTATCGTTCAACTCAAATACTGTTATGACTAGAAGAAAATCAGGTGGAAGAGATGCAAGAATTGCACTAAGGAGTGCGCCACTAACAAAAGAAGAAAAACCTGTTTTGCCAGGCGAAATTGGCGGAAGGTACAAACCACTTAGCGATAAACAAGTTGTTGCAATTGAAGCTAATATTTTTCGAATTCTAGAAGAAATTGGCTTTGCTGATGCCACTCCACACTGCATTGAAACTTGTGTTGCTTTTGGCGCTATTCTTGGAGATGATGGTAGATTAAGAATGCCAAAAGAAGTGGTTAAGAAAGCTATGAATCTTTCACAGCGCAACCTCACTCTGCATGGACAATCGCCAAAGCATGATTTAGATTTAAGTGGCTCAAGAGTTCACTTCTCAACTGCTGGCGCTGCAGTTCTTATTGCCGACCCTGAGAACAACGAGTACCGCGAATCTGAAAGTCAAGATCTATACGATATGGCTAGAATTGCAGATCAGTGCGAACATATTCATATGTTTCAACGAACTTGCGTCCTGAGAGATATTACTAGTCCACGTGAGATGGATCAAAACTCAGTTTATTGTGTGGCAATGGGAACTGAGAAGCATTTAGGCGCAAGTTTTACAGAATCGCAGCACGTAACTGATGCTCTTGAAATGCTTCATATTATTGCTGGAAGTGAAGAAAAATGGCGTGAAAGGCCGTTTTTAAGCATGAGTAATTGCCATGTAGTGCCTCCAATGAAATTTGCAGAAGAGTCTTTAGAATGTGTTCGTGTTGGCGTTGAAGGTGGCATGCCAATACTGCTTTTATCAGCAGGTCAAGCTGGAGCAACTGCTCCTCCTCTCCTTCCAGGTGTTGTGTCCCAGGCTTGGGCTGAATGTCTTGGCGGACTGGTATATGTGAATGCTATCAAACCAGGCGCACCGGCAATTCTTGGAACTTGGCCTTTTGTGTCTGACTTAAGAACTGGATCAATGTGTGGAGGCTCTCCAGAACAAGGATTAATTTCTGCAGCTTGCGCACAGATGGGCAACTTCTTAGATCTGCCAACTGGAACCCCTGCAGGAATGACAGACTCTAAATTCCCAGATTTTCAAGCAGGATCAGAGAGAGCTTCTACTCATACAGTTACGGCAATTGCTGGAGCCAATATAATTTATGAATCTGCTGGAATGTATGCAAGTCTTTTAGGAACTTGTCCTGAAAGCTTGTTGATGGATAATGACTTGTTGGGAGCATCAATGAGAATGACCAAAGGGTTTAGTGATGATAGCGAAGAGTCACTTTGTTTTGAAACGATTAAAGATGTTTGCTTGAACGATAAAGCTCACTATCTCGGCTCAGAATTAACAATTAGCGTTATGCAAAGTGAATACATCTTTCCTGATTTAAGTGATAGGGATAGCCCAAATGATTGGGCTGATATGGGCAAGCCTGTTCTACTTGAAAAGGCTATAAAACAAAAAAAAGAAATCCTATCAGAACACTTTCCAAGCCATATAAGTGATGATGTGGATCAAAAAATACGGGCAAAGTTTAATATCAAATTAAGCAGAAAAGATATTGGCCGTAAGCCATTTAAAAAATAGATAATTAATATGAAGTCACATGCTCAAGTAGTAATCATTGGAGGTGGATCACTAGGTGTTAACCTTATGTACCATCTTACTCAGGAAGGTTGGACTGATGTTGTCCTGGTAGAAAAGGGTGAGCTCACAAGTGGCTCAACCTGGCATGCTGCTGGCCTATGCCCAAACTTTAATGGCAACCATACTCTATCGAGCATTCATGAGTACACTATAAAACTTTACGATGAGATTCTTCCTGAAAAAACTGGGTTAGATTCATCATTTCATAAAACTGGCTCACTACGGGTTGGGTATGACAAGGTTGAAGAGCAGTGGTTTAATAATATTTTGAGTAAGGCAAATCATATTGGCTGTGAAATGCATTTTGTCTCGAAGGATGAGGCCTCAATTATCAACCCAATGATGAACTTTGACAAGGCACGCAGTATTTTATACACTCCAAATGATGGCCATGTAGACCCTACAACGGTAGTCACTCAATTAGCGCAGCTTGCAAAAAAAGCAGGTGCTGAAGTTAGTAACTTTAACCGGGTGATTGATATCAACATCCTACCAAGTGGTGAGTATGAAGTTGTTACTGAGTTAGGAAAAATTATTGCCCAGCATGTAGTTAATGCCGGCGGCTGTTTCTCACCACAGGTTGGAGCCATGGTTGGCTCTTATGTGCCATTAGTTAACTTGCAACATCAGTATTTAATTACTGATAATCACCCAGATATTGCAGCACTCTCTAAGGAATTGCCCGTAACCCGTGACTCTATTGCAGCCTCCTATATTAGACAAGAGGGCAGTGGTTTTTTAATTGGCCCATATGAGACAAGAGGCTCTAAACCATGGGCGCTTGATGGAGTAGATTGGTCATTTGACAGAGAGCTTTTTGAAGGTGACCTTGAAAGATTGATGCCTTGGTTAGAACGATGCATGGATATAGTTCCATTATTTAAAGAAGTTGGGATTAGCACAGTAATTAATGGACTGATAACCCACACGCCTGATGATAATTTACTGGTTGGCCCTGCCAAAGGATTGAAAAATTTTTGGAATCTTTGTGGCGCAAGCATTGGAATTGCACAGGGCGGTATTGGTAAATATCTAGCTCAGTGGATGGTTCACGGCCAGACGGAACTCAATATGGCTTCGCTTGATAGTCGTCGCTTTGACAAGTGGGCTGATAAAACATACTGCACCACTAGGGCGATAGAGTCATATGAGAGGATGTACTCATTTGCCTCTCCAAATGAAAATCGCCCTCATGGAAGGCCTATAAGAGTCAGCCCTCTGCACACTTTATTGAGTCAAAAGGGAGCTATTCATACTGTCAATACTGGCTATGAAAAGCCTTCTTGGTTTACTACTGATGAAATCAGAAAAGAAACTTTAACGTGGGCCCATAGTGAGGCTCATGATGCAGTATTACAAGAGTGTAGTGCTGTTCAAAATGCTTGTGGAATAACTGATATTAGTGGCACTGCAAAATTTAGAATTACTGGTAAGGATGCTTTTAAATTTCTAGATAATTTATCCTGTAATAAGTTACCTTCAAAAGATGGGAGAATTGGGCTAACCCTTTTTCATGCGCCGAAGGGTGGAATTAGGGCAGAACAAACAATTAGCCGTATCAATAAGGAGGAATTCCTTCTTATGGGAGCTATAGGCTCCGAAGTTAAAGATTATCAATGGCTTGAATGGCACTCAGATGACTTTGATATAACAATAGAAAATCTAACTGAAAGCTGGGGTGGGCTTTTACTAACTGGGCCAAATTCTAGAGAAATTTTAAGTCAATGCACTCAGGAAGACCTTAGCAATAATTCTTTTTCTTGGTTGAGTTGTAAAACAATCAAAATAGACTCTGCAGCTGTTTTTGCAATGAGAGTTTCTTATGCTGGTGAACTTGGCTGGGAGCTCCATATGCCGAGCTGGCAAATCATTTCTATCTATGAATCCTTAATGGAAATGGGAAGCTCCCACGGCTTAAAAGATTTTGGAGGACAGGCCTTTAATAGCATGCGCTTAGAAAAAATGTACAGGGCTTATGGCGCAGAATTCACCGAAGAAATTTCAGCTTTAGAAGCTGGAATGGATCGGTTTCTTGACTTGAGCCGTGAGTTCATTGGCTCTAAAAATATCCGTCAAAGACAAATTGATGGAATTAAGACTAAGCTAGCATACCTCGTATTTGATGATGATATTCCAGCTGAGTGCTTTGGGAATGAAGCGGTTTTTAATGGAGATAAGCTTAGTGGAATTATAACTAGTGGCGCTTATGGCTTCAGAGTGGGCCATAGTGTGGCCTTTGCTTATTTAGAGCCAAACCTATGTAAGGAGGGAGTTAAACTTAATGTTGCAACCTCTCTAGGTAATCGAAGTTGTCATGTCTCAACGAGTGCGGCTTATGATGATAACAATGAAAAACTTCGCTCATAAATTAATAACTCGATTAAAATACCTTTCAAATCAATAGTGAGATACCAAGCTATCCAATGAGTGAGCAAAGCAGACTAAGGCAGATTAAAAGTCCATGCGTGAGTATTTGCAAATACAATGAAAATAATTTTTGTGTTGGCTGCAATCGTCATATGAATGAAATATTTGATTGGTTTGACTTTACAGATGAAATGCGCACTGCAATTATGAAGGATTTATTGACTCGTGATATTACCGCAACTCCTGAGTAAAAAATAATTAGAAATAAAAAAGGCTAAAACCAACACCAATCATTATTACTCCAAAAACCCTATTCACTTTCAAGGCAATTTTTTGACTACTTATTAGTTGCCTTAATTTTTTTCCTAGAACACCAATAAATACCAAACCAAGCAACAATGAAGTGGCAACAGTAGCTACGATTTTCAGTCCATAAGCTAAACTTACTTGATTGAGATCAATCAGAGAAGGAAGGACTGATAAATAGAAAATCATTACCTTTGGATTAGTTCCAGCTAAGAGGAAACCAGTCAGTAATTCTTTCAAATGGGATTGGGCTGAAACTTCATTATCCATACTGAATTTTCCAGCAGTCCATTGACAGTAGCCCAAATAAAATAAATAACAGGCTCCAAAATATTGGACCGCGTTTGTAACAGGTGTAATCAAATCGGCTAGAGCATTTAAAGAAAAAATGACAATAGTTAAATATGTCAGATCACCAAGTGTCATTCCAACTGAAAAAAATATTGCTGAGGCGAGTCCTCTCGAAGTAGAAATAGAAAGAAGTGCCAGAGTTCCTGGACCAGGGGTTACTGCAAAAACAAATAGAGTAAATCCAAGGACTAAAAAAATATTTATTTCCATAATCAGCTACCTAGAGGGCAAGAAAGCCTTAAGCTTCAAATCAATTAAAACAAATAAGGCAGATACTGCCATAATAATTCCTATAATATTTTGTAAGTTTAGTGCTTCTTGAAAAAAAATTGCCCCAAAGGCAATTGCAAAAAATGGTGACAGCAAACTAAACACCGAGGTTTTTTTAGATCCTATAACTCTTATACCAGTATAGTACAATGCGGTAATAGCGGTACCAGCTATAACTGAAACAAAAAGAATGTTAATCCAGAAAATATAATCCATATCCATTAAAGTTACAAGAAGACTTGTATCATAAGAATAAACCCAATCGATCATAAAGCCAAATAGGCTTATGTAAAAGTTAAAGGCCAGTACATGCATATTTTTCATATAGGCTCCAACAATAGTTACAGCTGCATAAGCCAAAGCTGCCAAAACAAAATAGAGATTGCCTCCACTGATTAATTGTGCCAAGTTAGATTGATCAAAATTCATCATCAAAAGGACACCAATTGTGCCCACCAGTAGTGCAGCCCAGTCCTTAATAAGTGGCTTAGATTTCTTTGAAAATATCATAAAAATATAGACAAATATTGGAATCAAAACAGTAACTAATGCAGCCCCTAAGCCCGCAGCGCCCCTTTGCATGCCCATAAAATAAAACCGATAGTTACTAATCATAAAGATTGCAATGACGATTGATAACACAAGATTAAACAAACTAATTTTGATAGGTATTTTCATCCATATCAAAAGTGGGATGGTTGAAAGAACAGATAAGAAAAACCTATAGACGACAATCTCATCTTCACCGATATAAAAGGAAAGATATTTTGCTGAGATACCTGATAATGCCCACACAAATGGAACAAGAATCATTATAAATGTCATATTTTTTTCAGATTGAAACATTATTTTCCTAGGTAATATTAGTACAGACCGACAAAACAACCAACCAAAATCATCGTAATACCAGTAATCTTATTTACACGTTTGATAATCACTGGATTTTCAATATGTTTTCTTAGTCGAAGACCTAGGATGTTTGCTAGAGTGAGTACGAAGAATACTGTAATTCCAATAACTGAAATTACTTTAATTTCGGTTGCAACGGTCAAATTATTTAAATCTATAAAAACTGGTAGAAAAGATAAATAAAAAATAATGGTCTTAGGGTTAGTAACCCCAACAATAAATCCTGCTAATAAAAGCTTTAGTGTTGAACTTTTGTTACTTGTTTGTTCGAAGCTAATACCTCTTGACCTATACTGCTGGTAGCCAATATATACCAAATAGGATGCGCCTAAAATTTTAACGTAGAGCATGCTATCACTAATTAGACCTGCTATGGCATTGAGTGCTAACATTGCAAGTGCGACATAAATGATATCACCAACAGTATGTCCAATTGAAAGCCACACAGCAGGAATAGGGCCATATCTTGTAGAAATTGCCAGCACTGCAAATAGGCCAGGTCCTGGCGAAATTGCATAAACAAATGTAGCAAATGTTAGAGAAAGCAGGGTAAGTAAATCCATTGCAAGATTATAAACATTGCATCTGCTATAATTATCAATAAATTTTAAACGACCATTAAGCGTATTAAATGAACTTAAACTATCTTGATTTTGAACAACCAATAGCTGAACTTGAAGAAAAAATTGACGCCCTAGAGAGCATCAAAGATGATGCCGATATTGCTAAAGAAATGGAGTCACTAAAAGCAAAAAGTGAACTGTTAACAAAGAAAATTTTTTCATCGCTAACTGATTGGCAGGTTTCGCAGCTAGCAAGGCATCCTCAAAGGCTTTACACTTTAGACTATATTGATAAAATCTTTGATGAGTTCACTGAGCTTTGTGGGGATCGAGCCTATGCAAATGATCATTCATTGATTGGTGGAATTGCAAAAATTGATGACCTCACATTTATGTTTATTGGGCAGCAAAAAGGCCGCTCAACAAAAGAAAAGATTTTCCATAACTTCGGCATGACAAGGCCTGAAGGTTATCGCAAAGCCCTTAGACTCATGAAGATGGCTGAAAAATTCTCACTTCCAGTAATTACTTTTATAGACACCCCTGGGGCCTATCCTGGAATTGGCGCTGAAGAGCGGGGACAAAGTGAAGCGATTGCTAGAAACTTATTTGAAATGTCTACCTTGAAAACACCAATCTTATCTGTAGTCATCGGTGAAGGTGGCTCAGGTGGTGCCCTTGCAATTGGTCTTTGCGACACTATGATGATGTTTGAATACAGCATTTATTCTGTTATCTCTCCAGAAGGTTGTGCCTCAATACTTTATAAAGACGCCTCTAAGGCGCCAATTGCCGCAGAGTCACTTAAACTAACAAGTAAGCATTTAAAAAAACATAAACTAATTGAAAAAATAATACCGGAACCTCTTGGCGGAATTCATAGAGACCCTGAAAAGGCTTCTGTATTTCTTAAAAAAGCCCTGATTAAAGAGCTAACTAATCTAATTGACTTGCCTATTGATAAACTTATTGAGAATAGACATGAAAAACTACTAGGCTTTGGAAGATTTAGCGAATAAAGATGAATACTTAACTGGCAAGAAAATTGTCGTTGCCTTAAGTGGTGGTATTGACTCAGTTGTACTCCTTCATTTTTTAAATAAACACTACCCCGGCAATGTTCGAGCTGTTCATATAAATCACAACCTGTCTAAATTCAGCAAAGAGTGGGGTACTTTCTGTTCAGCCCTATGTAACGATCAAAAAATTGAGTATAAAGATATAGATATAAATCTTGAAAATTCTTCTAATATCGAAGAAAATGCACGTAAAAAACGCTATCTTTCATTAAAATCTGAATTAAGAGTGGATGAGACTCTTTGTACCGCGCATCACCAAGAGGACCAGGCTGAAACTTTTTTACTGCAATTGTTTAGAGGCAGTGGAGTTGCTGGACTTGCCTCAATGCCAAAAATAAAAAGTATTGGTGACTCAGAGCTTTATCGTCCATTTCTAAATATTTCAAAACAAAAAATCATAGACTATGCTTCAAAAAATCATCTCGAATGGATAGAGGATGATAGCAACCGAGATACTAATTTCAAAAGAAACCTATTAAGAATTGAATTTCTACCAAAGCTATCAAGCGCATTTAATGGACTTATTAAGAATGTATCAAGAAGTGCGGCGCATCAGGCAGAAGCATTGAAGCTGATGCAAGACTTGGCCGAACTTGATATTAAAAATTTTGAATTACTGATCAATAACAAAATTCAAGTTAGTTCATTAATTCAACTACCGAAACGAAGAATGGTTAACGTGCTTCGTTATTATATTGCCAATCTAGGCTTTCTATTACCTTCTAATAAAGTTCTCAATGAGCTTATCTCTTCATTGAGTGCAAAAACTGATGCTAATGTAATCTTAAGATGGCATCACTATGAAGTTAGGCGATACAATGATAAGTTGTATTTTTTTGATGAGCATATTGAGTCGTCAAACCTACCATGCCCCTATTACGAAGGATTAAAAAACCTTCCTAATTTTGAAATACGTTTTCGTTTAGATGGTCAACGAATAAAAGTTAAAGGGAAAAGCCACTCCCAATCTCTTAAAAAAGTACTTCAGGAATCAAGCATCCCTCCATGGGACAGAGATAAATTAAGAATGTATTATGTAGATGGCTCTTTACGAGCCATGGAAGTCCTCGGTGAAATTACTGAAGTTTAAATACTATTAATTAAAGTAGCTATTGTTAAAGTCTTTATTAAGGGCTTCTTGCGTATCCGAATTCAAAATAATTTCATAATCATAATGGGGGTGGGAAACGCCAACCTTGACTGGTGCTTTTGATCCAAAATCAACCATCATATTTTGATCAAACTCAAAACGCATAAAGTGAACAGCTGAGGTCTTAACCTCTGTTTCTCTATCCATGTCCTCATTACAAATAGCGAACACTTTGTCATGATTACCAACTTGAAAATAGATGCTTCTTTCAACGCCGATTAATTTAGATAATGCAGCCGTTCGCTCCTCAACATTAGTATACTCAATCATCATAGTGGCCTTCAAATTTGACCCCTCAGGCACAAGTGAGTTGTACACATCGAGCTCCTCTTGAATACCGTCAGCCTCAAAAATTTTCTCTATACGAAGCATCTCTTGAATCTGAAACTGGACTGTTTTCTTGTTTTCAAACAAGATCCTTAGATGCTCTCCAAGATTAACCTCTCTGAGCTTTTTTGTTTGAATAGTATCTGAACGAATAGCTGAACGTTGTTCTGCGTATTCTTCAAGAGACAATAAGTCTTGTCTTGTTAGCATTTAATTAACCTCATTTATGTTATAAATCATAAGCCATTTTCACCAAGCTAATTGGATGAATGGATTCTATATCTTGCGTAGCAATATGGGCGACATGGTTTCCAGCCATAACGCAGTCACTAACAACTAAATCGGTTGTGTCAGTTATTTTTTTAGCAACTGGCATTCCAATTTGCACAGAGTAAGTATGCGTATCTTTTCTGACTCCATATGTACCGTCATGCCCAGAACATCTTTCCGCAATATTTACATCTAGGTCTGGGATTAAGCCCAGAATTCTTTTAGTGTGTGAGCCAATGTTTTGTACTCTTTGGTGACAAGCAATTTGATAAAGCACTTCTTTATCAATTGGCTTGAAATTACTATCAAACTGGTTACTTTCTTTTAAAAATGATAGATATTCGAAGGGATCATAAAACGCTTTAGATATGGCCATAATATCTTCATTTTCAGAAATTATCATTGGCAATTCATTTTTAAACATTAAGACACATGAGGGTATTGGCGCAATTAGTTTATAACCATCATTCACTAACTTTATAAGTGGCGTTATATTTTCATTCGCATACTTAACCACCGCCTCAAGATCACCAAGCTCCATCTTGGGCATACCGCAACACTGCGTTTTTTTAATGAGTTTTACTTCTACACCGTTATGCCTAAGAACATCCACTAAATCGATAACTGTTTGAGGATCATTATATTCACCATAACAAGTTCCAAAAATTGCTACCTTAAATTTACTTGAAGAATTATCTTCTACAAAAATTTTTGAAAGTTTTTTGGTATGGTATTTTGGAACAACAGCATCAACATGAACACCTAAAACTTTTTCTGTTACCTTTCTCATTGTTTTGTTGCTATTAGACCAATTAACAATTGGCGAGATTACTGGCAAAGATGCGACAGAACCTACTTTTTGTGGTGACGTTAAGATTTTATGAGACAGTTTTGTTTCGCCCTTTTTAAATTGAATTGCTTTTGCTCGAAGCATTAAATGTGGGAAATCAACATTAAAGTCGTGCGGCGGAACATAAGGGCATTTTGCTACGAAACATAAATCACACAAATAGCATTGGTCAACCACTTTCTTGTAGTCTGCCTTATCAACGCCATCAACCTCAAATGTTTGGGACTCATCAATCAAATCAAAGAGAGTTGGGAAAGACTTGCAAAGGCTCACACAACGTCTACAACCATGGCAGATATCAAATACTCTTTCTAATTCTGTGTTGAGAGACTCTTCATTATAAAAATCTTCATCTTTCCAATTTAGAGGGTGGCGAGTTGGTGCTTCTAAATTACCTTCTTTAAATTTAGACATATTTTCCTAGGATTTGTTACCATAGGCTAAGCCTATGGTAACGAAGTTTTTATAAACTATCTAGTGCTTTTTGGTAACGATTTGCATGAGAACGTTCAGCTTTAGCTAAAGTCTCAAACCATTCAGCAATCTCATCAAAACCCTCATCTCTTGCTGTTTTCGCCATACCTGGATACATATCAGTGTATTCATGAGTTTCTCCATGAACAGCACTTTCAAGCATCTCTCTTACTTCCTTAGCAGGCATATCTGTACCTGGGTCACCAACACCACCTTCAATGAGATGCTCCATATGACCATGAGCATGGCCAGTTTCACCTTCTGCAGTTGATCTAAATAAAGCAGCCATATCTGGCTCACCAAGAACATCACATTGGTTTGCAAAATATAAGTAGCGTCTATTTGCCTGTGACTCTCCAGCAAATGCATCCTTTAAACTTTGTTCTGTTTTACTTCCGCTTAATGACATAACTTCCTCCGATTGGTTAAACGAGCCATCATCATACCAGTACTTGATATATAAATAAATTGAATAAATATGTATATAATATCCGTAAAAAACGAATATAAAATGACCCCCTCGCTAAAAAACTTACAGTATTTAGTTGCACTAAAAAAAACGAATCACTTTTCCAAGGCTGCAGATGATTGCTTTGTTAGCGCTTCCACATTCAGCGCAGGAATATCAAAACTTGAAAGCGACTTAGGAGTTCTGCTGGTTGAGAGGGACAATAAAAACGTTCACTTTACAGCCACTGGAAACCGAGTTGTAAAACAAGCTCTATTAGTGATGGCTGAGATTAATGTCTTATTAAGTACTGCAAAGTTAGATTTTTTTGATTCTGAAGTTACCATTGGAGTAATTCCTACGATTTCTACCTATATTCTGCCAAATTTCTTGTCAAACTTAAGCAAGCTTTATCCAAAACTTAAGGTTTCTTTTAAGGAAGATACCAGTGAAAATTTACTTAAGCAACTAGAGCAAGCTAAGATTGACTTTGCCATATTTGCTTTTCCATATGAATTGCCCAACTTTATTGAAAGCTTTCAAGTCTTTTCTGACCCAATTTACTTTATTCAACATAAAAAACGCAAATCTAAAGTAATTGATAATGGGTCACTACTAATGCTCGAGCAGGGCCACTGCTTGAGGTCACACATATTACAAAATAATAAAATTTCAAATCAGCATATTTCTGATTTTTCTTGTACCAGTATTTCAACCCTTGTTGCTATGGTCGATACCGATATTGGTGTGAGTTTTCTACCCAAAATGGCAATCGATTTTGGCATACTTAGGCATTACCCCAATATATCCATTGATATGAATTCAACCAAGGCAAAACGAGATATTGGAGTTATCTATAGAAAAAATAATCAGCAAGAAGAAAGCATCAAAAAACTCGCAGGACTTCTAATCAATTCTTAGTTTTGCCTAATGGTATGGGTTGCTAATCCCCAGAGTCTTTAAAAAATCAATTTCAATAGACTCCATTTTATTAGCAGATTCAAGATCTGTATGGTCATGTCCTACCAAGTGAAGAATGCCATGTATCGCCATATGAGTCAAATGATCTGAAAACGTTTTACCTCCTAATAGTGCCTCTTCTCTTACCACGTCAGCACAAATAACAACATCGCCTAATATTGACTCTCCAATTTCCTCAGGAATATCGCTTTGAAAAGATAACACATTAGTTACTTGGTTTTTATCTCGGTACTCTTTATTGAGAACTTGAATCTCAACAGGAGATACTATGCGAATGAGTAACTCACTTTCTTTAACCCCTGATTCACTCATAAATTTTTGGCAATCTAGCCCAAGCTTGTCTTCATCTATATTTATATCGTTAATGATGTTTTGAATAACTACCATGGCTAATTTATATTGCTAAAATACTTATTTTATCCCTAAAACATTTTACTTTGAGTCAAATCATAGAAGTTGCCATTCCAGTGCCCTTATACAATACATTTGATTACATTTGTAATCAAGAGGTCAGTGTAGGAGCCAGAGTTAAAGTTCCATTTGGTCCAAAAAAAGTTATAGGAATTGTCCTTTCTTTAAAAGATAGAAGTGAGTTTGGTAAACTTCGAGCTATCGAAGAAGTAATTGATACTGAAGCATTATTATCCAAAGAAATTCTTGGTTTTTTATTCTGGTCAGCCAACTATTACCATCATCCAGTGGGTGAAGTTCTTGCCAGTGCCCTTCCAAAAAACCTGAGACTTGGAAAGCCTGCAATTATTAAGAAACCAACTGAAATAAATAATGCAGTCACACCGAGATCCTTTAAGCCAACATCTGAACAACAAAATGCAGTTAATGAAGTTCTTAAATATGAAAGTAGCTTTCATGGATTTCTACTTCAAGGGGTCACAGGAAGCGGAAAAACTGAAGTTTATCTCAATCTTACTGAACAGCTTATAAAAGATGGGAAGCAGGTTCTTGTTCTCGTCCCTGAAATTGGATTAACACCTCAAATGATTGCGCGCTTTGAAGAAAGGATAAATGAAAGAGTTGTTGCTGTTCACTCACAGCTAAATGAAACCCAAAAACAAGATGCCTATTTATTGGCTAAAGATGGAGAAGCAAAAGTAATCTTAGGAACTCGCTCCGCTATCTTTACTCCAATCCCTAAACTTGGACTAGTTATTGTCGATGAGGAGCATGATGGCTCCTTTAAACAGCAATCGAGCTTCCGCTATTCTGCTCGAGATCTAAGCTTTATGCGCGCCAAATTTGAAAATATTCCTCTGATTTTAGGAACTGCAACACCGTCGCTTGAGACCATGAAAAATGTTGCTGACAAAAAACTGACACGACTTACTTTGACCACTCGTCCTGGTGAAGCAATTATGCCAATTGTTAACCTAATTGATATGAGGAGTCAGCCTTCAGAAGCTCTATCAATACCTCTAGTTTCTAAAATAAAAAAATACCTAGAAGACGATAAACAGGTCATGCTCTTTATTAATCGTCGGGGCTATGCGCCAGTTTACTATTGCACCGAATGCGACTGGCAGTCTGAATGCACCAATTGTGACTCAAAACTTGTCTATCATCGCAATATTAATCGACTTAAGTGTCACCATTGTGGTCTTGAAAAGCCCCCAGAAACCTCTTGCCCCTCTTGCAATAGTCAAAGCCTGAAAATACTAGGTTATGGAACAGAAAGGTTGGAAGAAAATCTTGAGTCGTATTTTCCCAATTCTGATGTAATTAGAATTGATAGAGATACGACAAGAAAGAAAAAAGCATTTACATTGCATTTAGAAAAAATAAACTCTGGGAAGCCTTGCATTATTGTTGGCACTCAAATGTTAGCAAAAGGCCATGACTTCTCTAATTTAGCATTTGTTGGTATTTTGGATGTAGATGTTGGCCTCATGTCACTAGACTATAGAGCGACAGAACAATTAGCACAATTACTTATTCAAGTTTCAGGCAGATGTGGAAGAGGAGACTATAGAGGAGAGGTTAATATTCAAACTCGTTATCCCCATCATCCTATCTTTAAGTTTGTAAGAGATTCACAATATATTGAGTACGCAAAAACCTTGTTACTAGAGCGAGAAGAGGCACAACTCCCTCCATATGCTCATCAAGCACTAATTTGCGCAAATTCTAAAAATAAAAATGATGCTGAAAATTTTTTAACTGAAGTGGCTCAATTAATTAATAGTATTGATATAGAATCAATTGAAATTTGGGGTCCTGTGCCTGGGGTAATTGAGAAGAAGTCAAATTATTATTATTTCAATTTATATTTACAATCTAAAGATAGAGTTCAGCTTCATAGGTTAATTAAAACTTTTTATAAGCATATTGCGACAATCAAAGTGAACTCATCACTTCGCTGGTTTATTGATATTGATCCAATTGAATAGTCTGTAAAAAATTTCCTAAAGGCTTTCAGCCACATCTTTCATTGCATCAGTAATTTGAAGTAACTCTTGATCAGTAATTATGAAGGGTGGCATCGTGTAGAGTAGTTTGCCATAGGGTCTAAGCCAAATTCCACAGTCAATTAACTGCTCTTGGGTTTTTTTCATATCAAGAGGCTCTTTAAACTCAACAACGCCTATTGCCCCAATTACTCTAACATCAAATATAGATTTATGTTTCTTTAAAGCTAGCAATTGAGATGAAAGAATGTCTTGAATCTCTGAGATTCTTTTTTTCCAGTTGCTATTAAGAAGTAAATCAATACTAGCATTCGCCGCTGAACAGGATAAAGGATTTGCCATAAAAGTAGGCCCATGCATTAATACTCCAACTGTACTTGAAACTTTTTCGGAAGTTATTGCGGCTGCCATGGTCATATAGCCACCCGTTAAAGCCTTACCAATACAAAGAATATCAGGAGAAATATTTGCATGATTGCATCCAAAGAGTTCTCCTGTTCGGCCAAAACCTGTCGCTATTTCATCTACAATCAATAAGACCTCATAATCATCACATAAAGATCTAACGCCTTTGAGGTAATCAGCATCATATATATTCATTCCGCCAGCCCCTTGAACAATAGGCTCAAGAATAATTGCTGCAATCTTATTATGACTTTCTTTAAGCCTTGACTCTAAATCTAAAAGAGCTTCATCACTTTTCCCTGACTTGGGCTGAGTTACAAAGTAATGCTTTGGGAGTACGCCACTAAACAAATGGTGCATGCCATTATTTGGATCACACACACTCATCGCCCCAAAAGTATCTCCATGGTAACCACCTCTAGGGGTTACAAAATGTGACTTTTCTTTTTTTCCTTTATTTTGCCAATACTGCAAAGCCATCTTAAGAGAAACTTCTACAGAAACAGAGCCAGAGTCGGCAAAAAAAACTTTATCAAGCCCTTGAGGAGTTATTTTTATGAGTTTTTCACATAAGTCAATAGCAGGTTGGTGAGTAAGCCCTCCAAACATTACGTGCGATACAGCATCGATCTGAGCCTTCATTGCCCTATTTATGAAAGAATTATTGTAACCATGAATCATTGACCACCAGGAACTCATGCCATCAATAACACGAGCTCCATTTTTAAAGTTTAGATAAACCCCATCTGCAGTATCAACCAAATAAGTAGGCACCTTATTTGGTATCGTAGCATAAGGATGCCAAATATGATTATCATCAATACTCATTAAAGACACTCTCTTAACTGCGTCATAGAATCGATTACAAGATCAGGATTTTCTTCTAATATATTATTACCATGGTTGTAACCATATGACATACAAATTATATCAAATCCAGCTGCTCTAGCAGCCTTTACATCACTTACAGAGTCTCCCAACATAAGGCATTCTTTTGGATCTATATTAAAAAATCTAGCGCCATGAAGAAGCGGTAAAGGGTCTGGTTTTTTCTTTTCCAGAGTATCACCAGAAATGACTATCTTAAAGTAATCAAAGATATTTAATGATTTTAGTAATGGATGAGTAAATTGCTCTGCTTTATTAGTAACACAGCCTAAAAGATAATTCTTAGATTGTAAATAATCTAATCCCTCTTTAACTCCATCATATAGGCTTGACCTTATTGCTGAATTTTCAGCATACAGGTCTAAAAAAATTGGATACGCGGTGTCGAATACTTCTCGACTTGGCTTGAGATCTAAATCTCCAGTCAAAGCTCGCTCTACTAATCTGGGAACACCATTTCCAACCCAATGTCTAACCCTTGACTCTCCTCTTGTCGGCATACCAAGCTGAATCATCATCTCGTCAACACAGTAGGCAAGGTCAGGGACACTGTCAACTAGAGTTCCATCGACATCAATCAATATTAGTTTTGGGTGAAATTTTTTCATTAATGTTCTTTATTTATTACAAGTTTGGTAGAATTGAGTTAAGCATTTATAACTAATATATTTTATATGGAAAACAAAACAGTCATTGGATTTATTGGAGCCGGAAATATGGCGTATGCACTGATTAAAGGCCTCCTCAGTAATGGCTTTGATGCTAAAAATATAAATGTAAGCGACTCTAATAAAGAGCTTCTTATCAATCGTCAATCTGAACTTAAAATTACAACATATTCTGATAATAACTCTTTACTAGATAATAGTGATATTGTTGTTTTTGCAGTAAAGCCTCAAGTACTCTCGATAGTTTGCCTTCAATTAAAAAATAAAGTTAAATCAAACCACCTCTTTGTCTCTATCGTAGCCGGAATTAGAGGTAATGATATTAATCGTTGGTTAGGAGGTAATTTTGCCCTCGTAAGAACAATGCCTAATACACCTGCACTTTTTCAAAGTGGTGTTACAGGTCTTTTTGCAAATGATTTAGTCAGCAACCAACAAAAAGAATTAGTAACCTCAATCTTATCGTCTGTGGGCGAATGTTTCTGGGTAGATGATGAGAAATTAATAGATGCAATTACTGCCATATCTGGAAGTGGACCAGCTTATTTTTTTCTATTGATGCAATCAATTACGCAAGCAGCTACTGCTCTTGGTTTAGATGAGAAAACTGCAAACTCTTTAAGCATTCAAACTAGTTTAGGTGCAAGCCTAATGGCAACTAAAAGTGGTAAAGATTCAAAGACACTTAGGAAAGAAGTTACTTCTCCTAATGGAACAACCCAAGCAGCTATTGAAAGCTTTCAAGATCAAAACTTTGAGGGAATAGTTGCAGCAGCGACAAGGGCTGCTTATGACCGAGCCCGGGAGCTTAGTAATGACCTAGGTGATGTTGAGTAAAAAAGAAAATTAAAAATATTTTCAGCTACCCCATAAAAGCTGCATATTAGCTATAGCAACTAGTGATGCAGTTTCAGTCCTTAAAACTCGTTTCCCTAACAAGAGTGGCTTAAATCCAGCGTTTGTTGAGTCAGCAACTTCTTGATTCGTTAATCCCCCCTCTGGCCCAATGAGAATTGTTGCACTTGAGTGCTCAGGCATTTGAGTAAGACTTATATTTGCACGATGATGCAGAACAAAGCCATTATGATTTTGATCACTAAGCAAATCACTAAGTAAAGTAGGTTGGCAGATATTAACAATTACGGCTCGTCCGGATTGCTCACATGCATGGTTTGCTATCTTTTGCCAATGCTCTATTTTTTTTTGAGCTCGCTCACCTTTTAGCCTAACTACGCAGCGCTCTAGCTGCATTGGGATAATACTTGATACGCCTAATTCTATGGCTTTTTGGATTAAAAAATCCATTTTTTCGCCTTTAGCAATTCCCTGCGCTAGCGTTAAATTTAGCTTAGACTCAGAATCATTTTTTAACTTTGAAACAATACTAATGCTGGTTATTTTTTTTAAACTTTGAACTTTTGCGTCGTAATCAAAACCATCGCCATTAAATATAGTGATATTTTTACCGTCTGGGAAACGCAAAACTTTGTTAAGATGATGGCTATTATCTTTACTTAACTCAATACTATTGCCCAGAGATAGAGCAGTATTTTGATAAAGTCGTATCTTTTTCATGGTATCTTTCTTGGGTTATTTATCAATGAATTAATGCACCTAACAAAATGATACATAAAAAAAGAAGAGATGAGTTGTTAAGCATACTAGGAGATGATGCAGTAGTAATTGTGTCTACAAATAGTGAACAAAAAAGAAATAGTGATGTCAACTACCCCTTTCGACCAGATAGCAATTTTTGGTATCTTACTGGTTTTATAGAGCCTGATGCAATTGCAGTTTTCTCTAAAAACAATTACAGCATTTTTTTAAGGCCCAAAGATAAAACTCAGGAAATATGGAATGGGGTGAGACTTGGAGTTGATCTCGCACCTGAAACCTTATTAGTCGACAATGCTTATGATATTAATACTTTTACAGATGAAATTAAGAAACTCATAAGTAACGAATCGCCTTTATATTTTGATCAGCCAACTTCTGATGGCTGGAAAAATAGAGCAAGTACTAATACCCTTAATAAAACTATTGCTTCAATTTTTAATAGCAGCATTCAACCTTTAAACCCATATTTATCGGAAATGAGGATTATTAAAGATGCTTCCGAAGTAAAAAATATGCAAACTGCAGCAAATCTTGCTTCAAAAGCACATATGAAGGCTATGGTCAAAACTCAGCCTGGACTTTATGAGTACAATATTGCCGCTGAATTTGACTCCATCTTCAAAAACGAGAACTCAGAGCATTCTTACCCTCCAATTGTTGCAGGTGGAGAAAATGCGTGCATACTTCATTACAATGAAAACAATAAATTATTAAATGATGGTGACCTTCTTCTCATAGACGCTGGCTGTGAAGTACTTGGTTATGCATCTGATATTACTAGAACCTTTCCAGTTAATGGAAAGTTTAGTGTCCCTCAAAAAGAAATATACGAAATTGTTTTAAATGCCCAAATTCAGGCTATTGCTTCAATTATGCCAGGTGAAGATGTAAGTAAACCTCATGAAATAGCATGTGAAATTATTACAAGGGGGCTTATGAAGCTAGGGATAATGGATGATATAAGTAATTTAAAAGAATTCTATATGCATGGAACAGGTCATTGGTTAGGTTTGGATGTTCATGATGTTGGAGTTAAAGAAATTGACAATTCTTTTCGAAAATTTGAAGTAGGTATGGTAACGACAGTGGAGCCAGGAATCTACATCCGCAAGGATGATAAAATTGATCCAAAATACTGGAACATTGGAATCAGGATTGAAGACGATGTGCTAGTTACTATCGATGGAAACCATGTTTTATCTGAAGTAGCTATTAAAAATGTAGATGATATTGAACATCTTATGAGTCAACGCTAACCATGAATATAAATCAAGCCATCAAAGCTGTTATTTCAAAAAAAAATCTAAATGAAAGTGAAATGCTTGATGTCATGAATAGCATTATGACTGGCCAAACAACGGATGCACAGATTGGTGCTTTTTTAATTGGTCTATCTATGAAAGGCGAAACAATTGAAGAAATTACTGCCAGTGCCAAAGTAATGCGCTCACTGGCAACTTCGGTTAAATTAAGTAGCGCTGAGTACCTTGTAGATACTTGCGGAACGGGTGGGGATGGTCTAGGGTTATTTAATATATCGACTGCCTCTGCCTTTGTTGTTGCAGCTGCAGGTGGCAAAGTTGCAAAGCATGGCAATCGATCCATTTCATCAAAATCTGGAAGCGCAGATGTTCTGGAGGCAGCTGGAATAAATCTTAACTTAAGCCCCGAAGTCATCAGCGAATGTATTGAAAAAATAGGCGTTGGATTTATGTTTGCGCCAGCACATCATAGTGCAATGAAGCACGCAATTGGTCCGCGAAAAGAACTGGCAGTCAGAACTATATTTAATGTTTTAGGCCCCCTGACTAATCCAGCTAAAGCCCCTAACCAAGTTATTGGAGTTTATGACAGAAACCTAGTTGAGCCAATCGCTAACGTCTTAAAAAGCCTTAATTCTCGACATGTTATGGTAGTTCATTCTGCAGATGGACTTGATGAATTTTCTATAGCTGATAAAACCTTTGTAGCTGAATTATATAATGATGAAGTTTCAACCTATAGCGTTCATCCAGATGACTTTGGTTTAAAGCTAGGTAACCTTGATGATATTAAAGCAGAAAATGCTGATGAGTCACTCTCTCTAATTTATGAAGCCTTTTCTGGGCATAATGGTACTGCAAAAAATATCATTGCTTTAAATGCTGGAGCTGCTATTTATGTAAGTGGCCTCGAAGAAACACTAAATTCAGGGATTGAAAAAGCTTTCAAAATATTATCAGATGGAAGTGCAAAAGAAAAACTTGAAGAATATATTTTTGCTAGCAATAATTAAATTAATTATGAATAAAAAAACTAATCTTATTTGGATAGACCTTGAAATGACAGGTTTAATTCCTGAAAGTGATGTCATTATTGAGATAGCAACAGTAGTTACCGATGCCAATCTAAATGTAATAGAAGAAGGCCCTTCGTTAGCTATCCATCAAAATAGTGATCTTCTTGATGGAATGGACGACTGGAATACAAACCAACACAATAGATCTGGACTTGTCCAAAGGGTAATAGAAAGCAAAGTTTCCACTGCTGAGGCAGAATCCCAAACCCTAGATTTTCTTATTAAATATGTTGACCAAGGCGCATCACCAATGTGTGGTAATTCGATTTGTCAGGATAGAAGGTTCTTGAATAACTACATGCCAAAACTAGAAAAGTTTTTTCACTATCGACATATTGACGTCTCCACATTAAAAGAATTAGCTGTTCGATGGAAGCCAAGCATTATTTCTTCCACATATAAAAAATCCAGACATTTAGCATTATCAGATGTTTACGACTCAATAGATGAGTTAAAACACTATAGAGAGTATTTCATTAAAGCTTAAATTGACTTACTTATCGCCCGCTAAAATTAATTTATTTTTACACGTAACCTCAAAAAGGTCGGATGGTTATCATAACCTTCAGACCATTTTTCAACTTGTAGATTACTGCGATGAGATAAATATCAATTATAGAAGTGATGGAGTAATTGATCGAATTAGTGGCAATGAACATATTCCAAAAAATCAAGATTTAATTATACGCAGCGCCACTCTTCTAAAAAAAATCACTGGGTCAAAGGGTGGGGCAGATATAGCTATAGTTAAAAAAATACCGATAGGAGGTGGCTTAGGAGGTGGTAGCTCAAATGCAGCGACTGTTTTAATTGCTCTTAATAAGCTTTGGAATCTTAATTTACCTAAAGAAGAATTAGTGGATATTGGTCAAAATCTTGGTGCAGACGTTCCTGTATTTATTAATGGTCATAGCTCTTGGGGCGAAGGTATAGGTGAAATACTTACACCAATAAGCCTACCAAAATACTTTTATTTAATTGTTACAATTGGCAAACATATATCCACAAAAGAAATTTTCACACACAAAGCATTGACAATGTCTCCAGTACAAAGGAAAATAGCAAACTTTTCAATGGTATCTAATCCTCATAACGACTGCTTAGATGCTGCAATTCATTTGGAAGCTGATATAGAAAAGGCTATAGCCCATCTAGACTCAACTGAAAACCACCTCGGAATTGCAAGAATGACTGGAAGTGGATGTTGTGTTTTTGTAGCCTTTGAAAAAGAAAAAGATGCATCGATAGCAATCAATAAATTGCCATCAAAATGGACTGGTTTTATCGCAAAAGCGATTGATAAATCGCCATTATACAATTGGGGTGTAGCCAAGTGGTAAGGCATCGGGTTTTGATCCCGTGTACCGATGGTTCGAATCCATCCGCCCCAGCCATATTGTTAAGATTAATCAGCTTGAGGTAAGAATCATGAATGAAAATATATATCAATTCAACTTTAGTCAGCTTGATGGAGAAGAAATCTCTTTGAGTCAATTTAAAGGCAAAGCAATTTTAATTGTAAATACTGCAAGCTTCTGTGGTCTAACCTATCACTATTCTGGACTCGAAAAACTCTACCAAAAGTACAAAGAAAGAGGTTTAGTAATAATTGGCTTTCCTTGCAATCAATTTGGCAAACAAGAGCCCGGCACCTCTGAAGAAATCAAAGATTTTTGTAACCTAAATTATGACGTTACGTTTCTAATGTCAACAAAAGTTGATGTCAATGGTAAAAATGCTCATCCCCTGTTTAAGTATTTAAAAAGTGAGCTAAAAGGAAAGCTAACTGATAGCGTCAAATGGAATTTTACTAAGTTTCTAATTAATCGTGATGGTATCCCTTTTAAGCGCTTCAGTTCTACTACTGAACCTGAAGATATTTCAGCATCAATAGATGAAATCCTATAAATCTTGATTCAATTACCAAACTATTGCGCTTAGCCACGTAATTTGTTTGTATAATTGCATACTACATCAATAAAAGTCTAATTGGATGTCTCTAGAAAGAATAAAGATCTTTAGCGGAAATGCAAACCCTGATCTCTCATCCGAAATTATTACTAACCTCAACATCACCCAAAGTAAAGCCTTTGTAGGTCAATTTAGTGATGGCGAAGCTCAAGTTGAAATTCTTGATAATGTGCGTGGATGTGATGTATTCGTTATTCAGCCAACCTGTGGTCCTTCATCAGCTGAAACTTTAATGGAGTTATTAATAATGGTTGATGCTCTAAGGCGCTCTTCTGCGGGAAAAATTACAGCTGTCGTTCCATATCTTGGCTACTCTAGGCAAGATAGGCGCTCGAGACTAACTCGCGTTCCAATAACTGCAAAACTTGTCGCTCAATTGATAGAAACGTCAGGTGTTGACCGCATATTGACAATGGACTTACATGCAGATCAAATCCAAGGATTCTTCAATATTCCAATTGATAACATATATGCTCAACCTGTCCTTGTCCAAGATATTTTGGATCATAACTATCAAGATGTAGTCGTAGTATCTCCTGATGTTGGCGGTGTAGCTAGAGCAAGAGCAGCAGCAAAAAGAATTAATGACGCAGACCTTGCAATTATTGATAAGAGGAGGCCAGCGCCAAACTTAGTTAAAGTCATGAATGTAATTGGTGATGTAGAAGGACGTACCTGCATTATGATTGATGACATGGTGGATACCGCTGGAACGCTCTGCCAAGCAGCTGAAATATTAAAAGAAAAGGGCGCAAAGAAAGTTGTTGCATATGCAACTCATGCAGTTCTTTCTGGAGGTGCGATTGAAAACATATCCAACTCCAAGCTGGATGAATTGGTTATTACAAATACAATTCCATTAACGGATCAAGCAAAAAAATGCAATAAAATTAGGCAATTGTCAATTGCCACAACTCTTGCAGACGTTATTCGAAGAATTAGTGATGAACAATCCATCAGTACAATTTTTGCAGATTCAGATTAATCCTAGGCCTCTATAGGGCTGAATTAATGGTATAAACAATCTACTCTTTTAGGTATAATTTCCCCTCTGTTTTGAAAAAATCAAATTATGAAAACAACTACTGAAGCTCACAAAAAGGCCCTTAATAGTCTAATAACAATTGGAAAAGAGCAAGGTTACCTGACTTATTCGGAAATCAATGATCTCTTACCAGAAGACTTATTAACTCCTGAACAGGTTGAACCAATTGTAACAATCTTAGAAGAAATGGATATATTGGTCGCTGATGAAGCGCCAGATGCTGATGAGCTGGTAATGAAGTCGGGCGGAAAGGCAGAGGCTAGCTCTGCTGAAGTTGCAACAGCTGCACTAGCGGCTCTTGATTCAGAGTTTGGAAGAACTACTGACCCCGTTAGAATGTACATGCGAGAAATGGGCGTAGTTGAGCTTTTAGAACAAAAAGATGAAGTACGCATTGCAAAAGAAATTGAAGCAGGTGTTTATCAAATCTTACAAGCGATTTCTCTTTATCCTGAAATCTCTGACTATTTCTTCAAAGCATATACAAGACTTGAAGAAGGTAAATGTAAGATGACTGACGTTGTTATTGGTTACCAAGGGGATGCTGAAGAATTTGAAGAAAAACAAATACTTATTAAGGAAAAACAAGCCCATCTTGATGCAATGGAAATTGATGAGAATGAGGAAGATTTCGATGAAGATGAAGAAGATTTCGATGAGCTAGAATATACAGGCCCTGATGAAGGAATGGTATTTGAGCGCTTTGATAAAATACAAAAATCTCATAATAGCTACGTTAAATCTTTTGAAAAGAATGGCTATCTTGATGATAAGACTGTTAAAGCAAGACAAAAATTTTCTAGTTGCATCTCTGAACTTAGACTTGCTCCAAAACTTGTTAGTACAATGATGGAGCTTGTTACAAGTCGAGTAGATAAGGTAAAGAAAGAAGAAAATCTTATTCGTCAAGTCTGCCTTGATGCTGGGATGAGCTCAGAGCTTTTTTATGCATCATTTCCAGGAAACGAAACTAATTTTGATTGGCTCAAATCTATTGATCTTAATAAAGCAACTCTAATATCATTGGAAAAAACAGAAAAAGAAATTTATTACTCACAAAAGAGCCTTTTAGAGCATGAAGAGGCAATGAAGTTAACAATTGCAGAGCTTAAAGAAATTAACAAAAGACTTCGAAAGGGTGATAGAAAGGCTAAAGTAGCCAAAAGTCAAATGATTGAAGCTAATTTAAGGCTTGTAATTTCAATTGCCAAAAAGTATGCAAATCGGGGCCTTCAATTCCTTGACCTTATTCAAGAAGGAAACGTAGGCTTAATGAAGGCAGTAGATAAGTTTGAATATCGCAGAGGTTATAAATTTTCAACCTATGCAACTTGGTGGATCCGTCAAGCAATTACCAGATCAATTGCTGATCAAGCCCGAACTATTCGAATTCCAGTTCACATGATTGAAACTATCAACAAATTAAATCGAGTAAGACGTCAACTTCTTCAAAGATTTGGAAGAGAAGCAACGCCTGAAGAGCTATCTGTTGAAATGGAATTACCAGAATATAAAATTAATAAAATACTTAAGATTGCTAAAGAACCATTATCAATGGAGAACCCAGTAGGAGACGATGAAGATTCTACAATTGGTGATTTTATTGAAGATACAAACCTTTCCTCACCTGTAGAAGTCACAACTCGTGAAAGCCTTAAAGAAACTACTGGTGATCTTTTAGCTAATTTATCACCTCGAGAAGCAAAAGTTTTGAAAATGCGATTTGGAATAGATATGAGTACAGATCACACACTTGAAGAAGTAGGTAGACAGTTTGACGTTACTCGTGAAAGGATTCGCCAAATTGAAGCCAAAGCGCTCAGAAAGCTGAGGCACCCTTCTCGTGCACACAAACTTCAAAGTTTTTTAGAATAAATCTTCTACGGGCCTATAGCTCAGTTGGTTAGAGCACTCGACTCATAATCGATTGGTCCTTGGTTCAAGTCCAAGTAGGCCCACCATATATATAAAAACCTAGTTTAATACTAGGTTTTTTATTGTGTGAATTAAACCAGATCATCAAGATATACTGGCTCAATAACTGATTCGTTAATAATGCCATTATCATTCTTAATACTATAAGCCTTTGCATTTAATAAAGACGATACACAGCGCTCAAGGCTTCCATCTATAAAGTGCGCAGCAACGCCATCATCACAAGCAATTCCTGACTTCATGATGCCATTTAAAATAGCTTTATGATACTCAGGTCGCCTTTTAATCTCAGTATCAAAGTGTGGGCAGTTACTTCCTTGCAGAAAGCCTAAACAATCTAGTGGAAGCAATTTACCAGTCTTTGAATCAGTTAAGCCTTGCTCAAACCAACAAATGGATCCAGCACTTAGTCCAGCCATTATTGCTCCATTACACCAGGCTTCATGCAAATACTTATCAAGACCCCACTCTTTCCAAAGAACCAAAAGGTTTCTTGTGTTGCCACCACCAACATAAAAAATATCTTTTTCTAAAACAAAATCTCTCAAGTCACCTTCAGGTGGACTAAATAAAGATAAATGGCTCGTTTCACAATTAAGCTTTTTATATGAAGAATAAAAACGTTTTTTATAACTCTCATCGTCTCCACTTGCCGTAGGTATAAAACAAACTTTAGGATTTTTTTTGTCTGACAAAGACAATAAATACTTATCCAATTTAAGATTCTCTGGCTTAGAAGTAAATCCACCACCACCCATAGTTAATATCTGTTTTTTCATATTCTCAGCTTCACCTTGTTAATAGAAATAAATTTTACTTAAGTTATCTTCTTAGTAAAAAATAAATACAACTGTCAATGATATAATTTGGCTTATGCTAGATAAAATTCTTTCAGAACTAATAACTCTTACTGTTGAGGTAGGAGAAATTATTATGTCTCATCGCAACAATTCAGAAAACTTCAGAATGAAGAGCGACAATACCCCTGTAACTCAGGCTGATAAAGAATCAAATGAGTTAATCATAAATACTTTGAAAAAACTAACTCCTAACACGCCAATACTATCTGAAGAGTCATCTAACATCCCTTTTTCATCTCGAAAATCTTGGGATGAGTATTGGCTAGTCGACCCTTTAGATGGAACTCGTGACTTTATAGATGGCTCACCAGACTTTTGTATTAGCATTGCTCTTATTCGAAATAATTACCCAGATTTTGGTTTAATCTATTCTCCATTTCACAAAGTACACTACTATCGGTTGCCAAGTCAATCATCAATAAAGATGGTTGGAAACAAACCTCATAAAATTTCTACAAAAAAACCTAATAGGTGGGAAAAAATCGTAGTGGGAAGGTACTCAAATAACAATAAACCTCTAAAAAATCATCTCAGATCTAAAACAAATTTTGAAACTTTTAAACTGGGAAGTGCACTTAAATTTTGTTTAATTGCAGAAGGAATTTATGATTGCTATCCTAAATTTGGGCGCTGCTCAGAATGGGATACTGCAGCCGGAGTCTATATTCTTGAAGGTGCAGGTGGCGCAGTTCTTGATTTAAACAATAAACCCTTAACTTATAATTTCAGAGAAGATAATCTAAGCCCAGCCTTTAGAGCAGTAGGGTATCAAGAAAATCTCAAAGATAAATCAACCGCAGCAACATCTTTTGTAACTGAGCCTATTGAAATATAGTCAACACCAGTCTCTGCATAACTGACAATATTTGTTTCATTCACTCCACCTGAGGCCTCAATTGGATATACACCTTGCGCAATTTTGACAGCTTCTTTAAGATCTATAAGACTAAAGTTATCACAAAGAACTCTTGTTATTCCCTTTATTGATAGTACAGAACGAAGCTGCTCCAAAGTCTCCACTTCAACCACAATTGGTTTTTCAGGATATTTTTTAAGAGCTTTCTTTATAGATTTATCAAGGGAGCCAATCGATAAAATGTGATTTTCTTTTAGCATGATACAGTCATAAAGCCCCATCCTATGGTTTACACCGCCACCACACTTAACAGCATATTTTTGTGCTTTTCTTAAGCCTGGGATTGTCTTTCTTGTATCAAGTAATTGCGCCTTTGTTCGTCCTATAAGGTTAACTAGATAATTGGTTTTAGTTGACGTGCCACTTAAAATTTGAAGAAAATTAAGGGCCGTTCTTTCTGCAGTAATGATTGATCGAGATCTTCCTTTAATATTGCAAATAACTTCACCAGGCTGAACCTCATCACCATCCTTCAAATTCCATCTTATTTCTATGTCTTTATCAAGAGATAGAAAGCATAAGTCAAAATACTCTGTGCCACATATAGTCGCTCGATCTCTACAAATTATTTCAGCATTTATAATGACGTCATCAAGAAGACTTGAAGATAGATCTCCAGAACCTATATCTTCTGTAAGCGCTAACTCAACTATTTTTTTTAACTCTTTATCCATGCAAGAACTCAATGATTGCTTTGGCAGACTTAATACTTGCTTTTTGATTTAAAAGCCCATGAATTTTTTCCAATTCTTTAACTAGTTTTGTATTATCTGATTCAATCAACTTCATAGACTGTTCAAAAATATTTTGACCGTTTGCGTCATTTTGAAGTAACTCAGGGACAATGTCTTTCCCTAAAATTTTATTTGGAAGTGAAATATTTTTAGTGTTTAGCAAAGGCTTAACAATCTGATAACTTATCTTTGAAAGTTTATATACCACTACCATCGGCACAGCGAGTAATGCCACCTCAAGGGTTGCAGTTCCTGAGGCAACAATAACTAGATCAGAGTTTTTAATCTTTTCATGGGAATCACCTGAACTTAGAACAATATCCAGTCCTTGAATTTTATCTTCTACCCAATTCTTTAGATGTTCATTTGCAAGTGACAAGCTAAATTTAATCTCAGAGTCTTTTTTATGCATCAATTTAGCAGCAGATAAAAGCTCAGGCAATAAAGTTTTAATTTCAGCCTCTCTTGATCCTGGCATTAATAAAACTTGCTTATTTGACGTGTGTTTTTTTCGAGGCTTTAATTTTTCTGCCAATGGGTGTCCAACAAAAATAGCTTTTTGCTGATAAGTACGATAAAAATCTACCTCAAATGGAAAAAGACAAAGCATTAAATCAGCTGACTTTTTAATTTTATGTATCCGATTTGCTCGCCATGCCCATACTGAAGGACTAACGAAATGAACGGTTTTAACTCCATTTTTTCTAAGCCTTCTTTCAATCTTAAAATTAAAATCAGGTGAATCAACTCCTATAAAAACATCAGGCTTATTAGACAAAAAGTATTGAATTATAGATCGTCTAAGCTTCAAAATAGTCGGTAGTTTCTTTAAAACCTCGCTAAGACCCATCACGTTGACTTGATCCGTATGCCATAATCTTTTACATCCAGCAGCAGACATCTTATCGCCCGCCAAACCTTCTATTTCATAATCAGGCCGGTACAATTTCAGTGCGCTCACTAAGGATGATGCGACAAGGTCACCAGAAGTTTCTGCAGCGCTGATGGCAATTTTCATTTTATCTAAGCATTAACAGGATTTATTTAAAGCTTTATGATCTTGGTAGAATAATATCAGGATTATCTTCAAACGGCCTGTAAATAACAATCACCCCTCCAATCACTTGAATTAGTTCAGCCTTAGAAAGCTCTATAATTTTATCAATAATTTTTAGTTTTTCTTCACGATCACTAACTCTTAACTTAATTTTTATCAGCTCATGCTTGAGCATTGTTGATTCCATTTCAGCAAGCACTGACTCACTTAGTCCATGCTGACCTATCATTACAAAGGGCTTTAAGTCATGGGCCATAGAACGCAAATATTTTTTCTGATTATTAGTTAGTTTCATTTTTTAATATCATCTCATTTTTAAAAAGTGATTCAGTAGTTTCTCTCATACGCACTAATTGATGCATAGAGCCATCAACCATTACTTCCGCTACTTTTGGCCTAGAGTTATAGTTAGAACTTAAAACAAACCCATATGCGCCAGCAGTCATTAGTGCAATATAATCTCCCTGCTCAAGAGTAAGGCTTCTTTTCTTTGCCAAAAAATCTGCAGTCTCACATACAGGCCCAACTATGTCCCATGAATCCTTTATGCCTTTTGAATTATCTTCAATTGTAACTGCCTGATGATAGGAGCCATAAAGAGCAGGTCGAAGTAAATCATTCATTGCACCATCGACAATTGCAAATGATTTCAATTCATTCTGCTTTAAATATTCAACCTTAGTGACAAATATTCCTGCGTTCCCAACAATGGATCGACCAGGCTCTACCATAATTTTCAAATCACTAACTTTTTGAATTACTGAGTGTATGTAGTCATTAATACTGATAGTTGTTTCATTGTCATAAGTCACTCCTACTCCACCACCAATATCTATATGATTTAAATAAATTTCCTCTTCTTCAAGCTTTGCTATTAGCTCGAGCGCTTTATCAAGAGCCTCTAAGAAAGGTGAAATATCTGTAATCTGTGATCCTATATGATAATCTAAACCAAAGACTTCAAGATGATCTGAGAGGTTTATCTTTTTATACAAAGATAGAGCTAGCTCAGCGCCTACTCCAAACTTGTTTTCAGTTAAGCCTGTCGAGATATATGGATGCGTCTTTGCATCAACATTCGGATTCACACGAATAGATATTGGTGCATTCATCTTTAGTAAAGCTGCAACAGACTCAATTCGGTCTAACTCAGCTAGAGATTCAACATTGAAGCAATAAATTCCATATTCAAGTGCCTTTTGAATGGCTTGCTCTGTTTTAGCAACTCCAGAGAATACACATTTTTTTGGATTACCGCCTGCAGCAATTACTCTTTCGAGCTCACCAATTGAAACTATATCAAATCCTGAGCCTAGGTTAGCAAGAACATTTAATACCGCCAAATTTGAGTTGGCCTTTACAGCATAACAAATTAAATGAGGATGCGAACCAAAGGATTTTTCAAACTGTTGCCAGTTAAACTCTATTTGACTTTTAGAATAAATGTAGAGGGGAGAGCCATACGCACCCATTAAATCTGAAACAGGCACAGACTCAGCGTGTAATACTTTATTTTGAAAATAAAATGAATTCAATTAATTATATGTCTAGTAAGTGCTAGATGTCGACTCTACAGAATCAATCTGGCTACCTTCATTAGAAGTTAAATCACCCATTCTGCCACATGCGGCCAAAGTGAATACAAACGTAACCAATACAACATATTTAAATAAAATTTTCATGGGTCCTCTGATACTTTCTTTAATACTAGTATTTTACACAAAGGCCTTCAGCTGTTGTATAAACAAATCCCTGGGCATTTTGAATGCACCTAAACTTTCTAAATGATTATTCTCAACTTGACAATCAATTAATTGATACGGACCCTGTTGAAGTAAATAAGCAAAAGCAACTTTTGATGCATTACTCATTAATGAGAACATTGACTCACCAAAAAAAACATTTCCCAAAGCAACGCCATAGAGCCCACCAACAAGCTCCCCATCTTCATAAACTTCGTATGAATGGGCATGGCCAGCCTCATGAAGTCTACAATAAGCTTCAATCATATCATCATTTATCCATGTACCAGATTGTCCTTTCCGTGATATTTTTTGACATTGAACTATGACATTTTTAAAGGCGGTATCAATACAAACCTCAAATTTAGAAGATTGAATGACTCTCTTCAAGCTCTTTGAAAGATGAAATTTTTCAGGTGTAATAACCATTCTTGGATCAGGCGAATACCAAAGTATAGGCTCATCCTTTCCATACCAAGGGAAGATTCCTAGTGAATAAGCCTTTAGTAATCTTTCAACAGACAAATTGCCACCAATAGCAATTAGCCCATTAGGCTCTGTTAATGCAAGACTTAGTTTTGGAAATTCTGAGTTGTTTTCATCAAGCCAAAAAGAAGGTGGTATTTCGCTCACCCTTTATCGACCTCGAATAATCTCTCTTGCCATATACAAAGCAAGTATGCTTCGTGCTTCCGTTAAATCTTCGTTATAGGTAAGCATTTCTAGTTCAGATAGCTTATGAGGAACTATCTCTAGTGGTTCTGGCTCATCTCCTTCGGCCGACTCCTCATAAAGATCTTCAGCAAGAACAATATGAGTTTCATTTGATTGATAGCCTGGAGCAAGCGTAATGGTTTTAAGAAAAGTAAGCTTACGAGCACCATAACCAATCTCTTCTTTTAACTCTCTTCCAGCAGCTTCGATAGGAGTTTCGCCCTTATCAATCTTACCTTTTGTTAGGCCTAGTTCATAGCGCTCAGTTCCACCAGAAAATTCATAAATCATTAGAACAGTATCATCATCAAGCATTGGAATAACCAAAACCGCTCCATTTCCTCTAGACATTAACCTTTCATAAATTCGAGTCGCTCCATTTGAAAATTCAACATCCATAGACTCAAGATTGAAAATACGGCTTTGTGCAACAGTGTGAATATTTGTTAATTTTGGCTTTTTTCGCATAGCAATATTATGCCATTGGTTAAGTGCGATTTAATAACAAAGATAAATTTAAGTAATTATTAATCTTGTAATAAAAAAGAAAATGTTAACATAGGGTTAATGGGCTTTAGTAGTAATTAAAATTGTCTTATACGACTTTTATAAAATATATTGAAATTACAATATATTCACTTTTGGGATCTAATAAATGAAAAAAAATACTTCTGAAAGTCTCTTTGCAAGAGGCTCTAAAGTTTTGATAGAGGGAGTTTCATCAGCCTCTAGAGGCCCTGCAGCATTTGGCACAACCCCTAGATATATGTCTCATGGAGAGGGATCTAGATTATACGACGTAGATGGTAGAGAATATATAGACTGGATGATGGCATTTGGAGCTCTTCCATTAGGACATGCGCATCCAAAAATTGTGACCACAGTTACAAAAGAAATTGCTCGTGGAAGTCATTTTGCAACTGCATTAGAAGTTGAAGTTGAAGTTGCAGAAATTTTAGTAAATTTACTACCGCATGTTGATAAAGTAAGATTTGCTAACACAGGAACAGAAGCAGCTATGGCAGCAATTAGACTTGCACGAGGTCATACTGGGCGTCGAAAAATTATTAAATTTGAAGGTCACTATCATGGGTGGTGGGATGCTGTATTAATTAATAGCAACCCACAGCCTATAACCTCATTAGGGCATCCTAATTCTCCAATAAGAATTCCAGATAGTTCTGGGATGACAGAAGAAAGTTGGATGGATACCATTATTGTCCCATGGAATGATTTTGATGCACTAGAGAGAGCAATGGCTCTTCATGGCCGTGATGCTGCTTGTGTTGTGACTGAAGGAATTATGTCAAATATGGGCGTAATAGTACCAAAACCAGGGTACCTTAATAGAATTGAAGAGCTCTGCAATGAACATGGCGCCTTATTTTATTTAGATGAAACTGTTACAGGATTCAGGGTTGCTGCTGGCGGATGTGCTGAACTTTATGGCTTAAAGCCAGATATTGTTACTTATGGAAAAGCACTAGGTTCTGGTGTTCCTATGGCAGCGATAGGTGGCTCTGATGAAATCATGTCTGGCCTTGAATGGGGAAAGGTTCTACATTTTGGGACACATAATGCAGGTCGATTAGCTTTGCATATTTGTAAAACGATGCTTACAACAATGCTAGATGACAATCAAGCAGGTTTTGTAAAAATTAAAGATCTTGGCGTTAAACTTACAGAAGAAATTCAATCTATTTCTAAAAAAAATAATAAACATAAGATGGTATGCCAAGGTGTGAATTCCATGTTTCAAATCTTCTTCACAGACCAAAAAGAAATCTCTAATTATCGTGACTTTTGTAAAAGTGTAGATCGTTTAAAATTTCGAAATTTTGCATTGAGACTTTTTGATAAAGGAATTTATATGAATCCATCAGCTACATTACATTCATTATCCTCAATTGTCCATACAGAAGAAGACATTGAAGTTACTGCACGTGCAATATCTGAAACACTTTATGAAATGCCTTAAAAATGCCTAAAGCTCTAAAAAAAATTGGAATACTGGGTGCTGGCCAACTTGCCGAATTTATTATCACTGGAATAAATAAGGTAAGTGCTCCTTTTGATTTTATGTTGTCACCAAGATCTCATGAAAGAGGATTAAATCTAAAAAATAAATTTAATTTAGAAATTGCAGAAAGTAATCAGCATCTCCTAGATAGCTGTGATATGGTATTTATCTGTTTGCCATCAAATAATTCACTCTCAATCTTAAGTGGTCTAAATTTTCGAAAAGAAAATAATATTTTATCTGCAATTGCAGGAATAACGAGAGCGGCAATCTGCAGAACAACTAACTGCAAGGAAGTTCACACTTCAATGATGCCAGGGTATGCAAATGCATCCAACAAAGGGCCCAGTCTTTTATTTCCAGAAAACTCTGAATGGCATGAATTTCTATCATTTTTAGGTCCAGTATTTGAGTGTAAAACAGAAAAAGAATTTAATGTTGCTGCAGTTATTGGCGCAGTCTCAGGAGCAAGCTTTGTTCTCTTTGAAACTCTTTCAAATTGGTTTGAAAATAATAATTTATCTTCAAAATTTTCTCAAAACCTTCTTTTAGAAACCCTTAAAGGAAATATAGAAATTGCACTCGAGAGTGATGAAACTTTAAGTGAAATCATATCTAAAGTAGCAACACCTGGAGGAATTACTGAGAGCTTAGTTAATCAATTACATCAAAAAGAAGCTTTATCATCATGGTTGGGAGGTATGGACACTATTCTAAATAATAATTCATCAAAAAAATAAAGTAATAAGTTTTCATTAAGTGAAGCAGTAATCATATTTTTTGCACTACATGAATCTTAGTAATATCAAATTTTAATGCTATTTATTCAAGTCATCAAATAACATTAAAGCTGAAGTATCGCTATAAGTATGACCTTTATCCATTAAGTTAACATATCGATCATAAACTTCCTTGGTAAATTCTAGATTTGAATTATTGGAGCTCGATTGATCAATACAATAGCCCAAGTCTTTTACCATCCACTTAATAGCAAACCCAAAATCAAATTCTCTTTGATGCATTGTTTCAGCTCGGTTTACCATTTGCCAGGATTGTGCCGCACCTCCAGAGATTGCTGATAATAGACTATTCATATCAAGATTTTCAGCTTCTGCAAATAATAAGCCTTCAGACAAGCCTTGCAGTAAACCTGCAATACAAATCTGGTTTACCATTTTAGCAAGCTGCCCTTTTCCAGATTCTCCCATAAAAGTAACATTTTTGGAATAGGTATTGATCAACGCTTCTGACTCATCAAGGACCCCTTTAATACCGCCTGCCATGACACTAAGAACTCCATTAATTGCTCCTGCCTCTCCGCCACTAACTGGGGCATCTATAAATGACACTCCCTTTGCAGCTAAAGACTCATTTAAGTGCTTGGCTAATTTATAAGAGGTTGTAGTATGATCAATCAAGATTGATCCTTTTTTAAGGTGGGCAATCATCCCTTGTTCAGCAAACACAATCTCCATCATGTCTTCATCTCTTCCAGTGCATGTAACAACAAAGTCGGCATCCATTACCGCCTCTTTAATTGAACTGGAAACCTCACCCTCATATTCCTTACTCCATGCTGTAGCCTTTTGAGGAGAGCGGTTAAATACTTTTAAGTTAAATAGACTTGACCTAGATAGATGACCAGCCATAGGATAGCCCATAGTTCCAAGTCCAATAAACGCTACATTTTTTTTTACACTCATTAGATTCCTTGATTACTGGTTAATGTTATAAATCAGATTATACGATACTGCGTTTTAAACATATAATCAGATATAGTAAATATTTATCAAATAAAATTCTTTTAATATAAATTAACCTACTCTTTATGACAAATCCAGACTATTGGAAAGATTCACTTAACTATTTAACTAAGACTGATAAAGCCCTTGGAAATATTATTAGCCAATTCAAAGACTACTCTATTTCATCTCGAGGAGAAGCTTACGAAACCTTACTTCGCTCAATAGTTGGTCAACAAATATCTATTCAGGCAGCGTCAAGTGTTTGGAATAAAATAGTTGAATTAGTTAAAACTATTGAGCCTAGTAAGGTTCTATTAACCAGCAGAGAAAATTTAAAGCTATGCGGCTTGTCCAAGCAAAAAATACAATATATTTATAACATTTCTGAACATTTTATTGCTAACAATATTGAGAATAATGCATATTGGGAAGGGCGCAATTATCTTAGTATCTATGAAGAACTCATCACTATTAAAGGTATTGGCCCATGGACTGCAGAAATGTTTGGCATGTTTCACTTACTAGAAAAAGATATTTTTCCACTGAAAGATGTTGGGGTTATAAGAGCTATGAACCAACTCTACAATAATGGCAAAAAACTCGAGATAGATAGAATTATAGAAATTTCAGATACATGGCGACCCTACAGATCCGTTGCCTGTTGGTTTTTATGGCGATCTATTGATAGTGAAGAAGTGCTCTACTAGGACTCTAAAGCCATAACAATTAAATCACCCATCTCCTCAGTTCCAACAACTTTATCTCCAGCTGCAGAAATATCTTTGGTTCTATAGCCTTTATCCAGTACTTCGCTAACAGCCAAATTGATTTTATCAGCGAGCTCCGCCTGATTAAGTGAATACCTAAGCATCATTGAAACAGATAATATGGTAGCTAGTGGATTGGCAATATCTTTTCCAGCAATATCTGGTGCTGAGCCATGGATAGGCTCATACATACCAAAACTATTCTTATCAAGAGAAGCAGATGGAAGCATGCCAATTGACCCAGTGAGCATTGCAGCACAGTCAGACAAAACATCCCCAAAAAGATTACTTGTAACCATAACGTCAAATTGCTTGGGATCTCTTACAAGTTGCATTGCTGCATTATCGACATACATATGGGAAAGAGTTACGTCTGGATAGCTAGATGAAACTTCTTCCATGACTTCTCTCCAAAGCTCAGAAACTTCAAGAACATTTGCCTTATCAACAGAGCAAACTCGCTTTCCTCTTTTTTGAGCAATTTGAAAAGCAGAGTGGCCGATACGGGCTATTTCAGATTCATAGTAGGTCGCTGAGTTAATTCCAAAGCGCTCTCCATCTCTAATTTCTATCCCCCTTGGCTTACCAAAATAAATACCACCAACCAGCTCACGCACAATCATTAAGTCCAAACCCGATACAATTTCAGTTTTAAGGCTCGATGCACTCGCTAACTGTGGATAGAGAATTGCAGGCCTTAAATTAGAAAATAAAGCTAGCTCAGATCGAATTCCTAATAGTCCCCGCTCTGGCCTTAAATCTCTTTCTAATGACTCCCATTTTGGTCCTCCAACTGCCCCTAATAGGATTGAGTCACAACTCTTAGCTGTCTTGATAGTTTCATCAGGAAGAGGTGATCCAGTTTCCTCATATGCGATTCCGCCTATCAGCCCATTAACTAGAGTCATCCCCATTTCATGGTTAGAATTTAATGAATTAATTACTTTGACCGCTTGATCAACAATTTCTGTACCTATTCCATCACCAGGGAGAATTAATATTTTTGACATATTTGATTTGAAGTTAAAACTTTAATTAATTTATTTTACGCTTGCTCAATTGTATTGAATCTAAATTTCCACCATATCAAAATCTTCCTTACCAGAGCCACAAAGTGGACATACCCAGTCATTAGGTATATCTTCCCATCTAGTGCCAGGACTAATTCCTTCATCAGGAGCTCCTGTATTCTCATCGTAAATCCAGCCACACATATTACATTTATATTTTTTCATAATGATTTTAGAAGAGCCATAAAGATAGCTAGGCAAGGCTTAGCTAATATAAAATTAAAAAATAATTATACATTTTTTAAGTGATTAATTGATAATCATAGTTAGAACAAATATAGCGGTATTTGTATTAATTAAGATAATCCAGTATAAAATATCTTAATGCTCAAAATTTATAATACCCTTACTAATCAAAAAGAAGACTTTCGTCCAATAGACCCAAACAATATTGGAATTTATGTTTGTGGGATGACTGTTTATGATTTTTGTCATATGGGTCATGCTAGAGTATTAGTAATGTTTGATGTTATTACACGTCATATGAGGCGAAACTACCCAAACGTTCAATACATAAGAAATATTACTGATATTGATGACAAAATTATTAGTCGGGCAATTGAAAATAATGAGGATATCTACTCTCTAACAAATCGATTTATCGATGCGATGCATGAGGATGAAAAAGCGCTAGGAGTTCTCAGTCCTGACATTGAGCCTCGTGCTACTGACTCAATCGATCACATGATAGATATGATTGAATTACTTTCAAAGAAAGGGCTTGCCTATGAAGGCAAAAATGGTGATGTTTTTTATTCCGTTAGAAAATTTAGAGATTATGGCAAGCTTTCTGGGAAAAATTTAGATGATCTGGTAGCTGGTGCACGAGTAGATATTGAGAGTAATAAACAAGATCCTCTTGATTTTGTTCTCTGGAAAAAAGCGAAACCAAGTGAGCCCAAGTGGTCTTCGCCATGGGGAGAAGGAAGGCCAGGTTGGCATATAGAATGCTCAGCAATGTCAACTCACTTTATATCAAATCATTTTGATATTCATGGTGGCGGAATGGACTTAACATTTCCTCATCATGAAAATGAAATAGCCCAATCAGAAGGTGCTAATAATTGCAAATTTGTCAACACTTGGATGCACGTTGGATTCGTTAATATTAATGACGAAAAAATGAGTAAGTCGCTTAAAAATTTCTTTACTATTCGTGGTGTTTTAGATAAATATGATGGTGAGACTCTTCGATATTTTCTTATAAGCAGCCATTATCGCTCCCCACTAAATTTTAGCGATACAAATATTGAAAGCGCAAAATCTGCATTAAAAAGACTTTACACTGCAACAAAAGGCTTTTCCTCTAGTAAAAAAATAGATGTCAAAGTAGGTATGACTTTTGATTATGAAGACAGATTCGATGCCGCATTAAATGATGACTTTAATACTCCTATTGCATTAAGTATATTATTTGAAATTGCTAAACAAGTAAATATTGAGCGCTCAAAGGATTCTGAGCACGCTGCATCTTTAGCTCAATTACTAAAAAAATTAGGTAACTACCTAGGTATCCTTGAATACGATGCTGAGCTATACCTCCAACAAGGCTCAGAACTATCAGAGGCTGAAGTTTCTATAAAAATAAATCAAAGGGAAGAGGCTAGAGCCTCCAAAAACTTTGCAATGTCTGATCAGATTCGTGATGAACTTTTAACACTTGGTATTATTCTTGAAGATAGCATAGATGGAACATCCTGGCGAAGAAAATAAACTAAATTCCTACGTTGATTGGCATCAAATTGATACCATTTTGCTAGATCTAGATGGGACGCTCTTAGATTTAAACTTCGATCTGCATTTTTGGCTTAAATACCTCCCGAAAGTTTATTCTGAAAAGCACAATATTAGTTTTAAGGATTCAAAAAATATAATAATTTCAATGCTTGACTCTCAAGAAGGCAAATTAACTTGGTATTGTCTAGATTATTGGGAAGAAAAACTGGATTTCGATATTATGAAATTAAAGGGTGATGTTGCTCACTTAATTCAAGTTCATAATCATGTTCTAAATTTCCTTATTACAGCAAGATCAAAAGAAAAACGTATTTACTTAGTAACTAATGCTCATCGAAAAGGTATTGCGCTAAAAATGCAAATGTCAAAGCTGGAAGGCTACTTTGATAAAATTATTTCTTCACATGATTTTGGAGTTATAAAGCAGAAGCAACAATTTTGGGAGCAATTAACTACTGTCATTCAATTTGACAATGAAAGAACAATTTTTTTTGATGACTCACTAGATGTCTTAGAGTCAGCTTCAAAATTTAAAATTAAGAATATAATTGCAATCAATAAACCAAGCAGTATGATCGATAAAAAAATAGTTCCTGGCTTTATAAATATTGAGAGTTTTCTTGAAGTAATGCCATAGAAAGTATTATTAGCAACTTGCAAATTATTAATGAAACAAATTGACACAAATTCTTAATTTGTCCTCTATAAAATTATATTTCTTTAAAAATACTTAATATTAATATAATTAAACTGCACTATAGAATTATTGAAGGCTATATTGACTTCAAATGATATACTTCTGTGAAGTTTGAAGAGAAATTTATAAGTGTGCTGATTAGAGCAGTGCCCTTAAATTTATCTCCTTTTTATTTTAACTACAAACTAATAATAAAATATTATGAAAAATGCTTTTTATGCTCAATCTGGAGGAGTTACTGCAGTAATAAATGCTTCGGCTAGTGGCGTGATTGAAACAGCTCGTAAACATCCAGATAAAATTGGCACTGTATATGCAGGTGAGAATGGAATCATTGGAGCCTTAACTGAGAATTTGATTGATACGTCAGTTGAAACTGATGCAGATATAGCAGCACTAACTCATACTCCTTCAGGTGCGTTTGGATCTTGTCGCTATAAAATGAAATCTCTTGAAGCAAATAGAGCAGAATATGAACGCCTCATTGAGGTTTTTAAGGCTCATAACATTGGTTATTTTTTTTATAATGGTGGGGGAGACTCGGCAGATACCTGCCTAAAGGTTTCTCAGCTCTCAGAAAGTATGGGGTATCCGATTCAAGCGATTCATATTCCTAAAACCGTTGATAACGATCTTCCTGTTACTGATAATTGCCCTGGTTTTGGCTCGGTAGCTAAGTATATTGCAGTCTCTACGATGGAGGCTAGTTTTGATGTCGCATCAATGGCTGCTACGTCAACAAAGATTTTTGTACTTGAGGTTATGGGGCGTCATGCTGGATGGATAGCAGCTGCTGGAGGACTTGTTGACTCGTCAATACCCGTTGTAATTCTTTTTCCAGAAATTGACTTCAATGAAGAGAAATTCCTAGAAAAAGTAGATATGAATGTGAAAGAGTTTGGGTACTGCACTATTGTCGTTTCAGAAGGAACAAAATGGCCTGATGGAAAATTTTTAGCTGAGCAAGGAACGCGTGATGACTTTGGACATGCTCAATTAGGTGGCGCAGCGCCAGTTGTTGCAAATATAGTAAAAAAAGCCTTAGGTTATAAATTCCACTGGGCAGTAGCAGACTATCTTCAGCGATCAGCCCGTCACTTAGCCTCGAATTCAGATGTGAAACAAGCTTATGCTCTTGGCAAGGCTGCAGTTGAAATGGCACTAGATGGTAAGAACTCCATTATGCCTTCGATTGTCAGGTTATCTAATAACCCCTATCAATGGGAAATAGGTTATGGCGAATTAAAAGACATTGCTAACGTCGAAAAAATGATGCCCGAAAATTATATTTCAGAAGATGGGTTTTCAATTACCAATTCATGTCGTGAATATTTGCTTCCACTTATTGAAGGTGAGAACTATCCACCGTATAATAATGGGTTACCCGATTATGTCGTAATGCAAAAATCAAAAGTTAAGAAAAAATTACCGCCTTTTGAAGTTTAACTACAAAGTGTCCATATGAATGTTATTTTATTAGGGCCGCCTGGTGCTGGAAAAGGCACTCAAGCAGCTCATATCTGTGAAAAATTTAATATCCCCCAGATTTCTACGGGTGATATGCTGAGGGCAGCAGTAAATGCAGGAACTTCTATTGGGCTCGAAGCGAAAAAAACTATAGACGCAGGAAACCTTGTCCCTGATGAGATAATTATTGCTTTGGTTAAAGAAAGAGTTCAATCAAAAGATTGTAGTAATGGCTATTTACTTGATGGATTTCCTAGAACCATTAATCAAGCTGATTCTCTTAAATTACAAGGAATTAAGATTGACTATGTTGTTGAGGTTAAAGTTCCAGACGATGACATTGTAGTTAGAATGTCTGGTCGCCGCGTTCATTTACCTTCAGGAAGAACATATCATATTGCCTTCAACCCACCTACATTAGAAGGCAAGGATAACTTAACTGGTGAAGATTTAATTCAGCGGGTTGATGATGATGAAACTATTGTTAGAGGGCGATTAAAAATTTACCACAAACAAACTGAGCCGCTTGTTAAATACTATCGTGATGATGCAAAAATTGCTGCTTCAGGCTCAAAGTTTATCGCTATAAGTGGAGTTGGCTCACTTGATGAAGTCAAAAATAGAATTACATCAGCTCTAATTAGTTAAATTATAGTTTTTTTAAAGATCGATTTTAAACTTTACTCTTTTAGTCCCATCCTCTGAGCCTTTAACAATTACCTTATCGTTACTAATGTCATAGGTTAATGTGTCGCCACTAAACGAGTCAAATCCTTGAATTAAGTAGGCATTTCCAACCAAAAAAATCATGCCTTCATTCACATCATAGGTAATTAATGTTGCAGTTGCCTCTATAAAACGTGCCTGATTTTCTTGACTTTGAATATACTTAGCAGGACTATCAACTGTGCCAGTTGCTTTCATTGTTTCAACGCCATCTGTATTAGTTTGAACCTGGATAAGTTCTGCAGTCATTAAAAGTGAACCCTGCCTAACTTCAGCATTTCCACTAAACTCATTAAAACCGGATAGCTCATCAACTATGACAGACTCAGCTTCAATTTCTATGGGTTGCTTTGCATCTTCTGGGAGCGCAAAAACAAACGTCGTAAAAAAAATAGTAATTAATAAAATAATTTTATTCATAAACAGCCACAACCTTATTCATTAATTCAAGTTTCTTTGTTACAGCATCATAATGCATTTTTTTTGCCTTTATGTCAACAGTATCTGATTTAAAGTGGGAAAGTGAGTTAGATTTTAAGACTTCACCATCATTGGACTGATCAATTACAACATTAGAACTCTTAAGAATATCTCCAGGACCACTCACAATCTCTACTTTTCCTAACAGATTAATTAGCTTTATATTCATATCCATATCAATTCCATTTTCTGAATTAACAATAGTATCTTTTGAACGATAAACAGTTTTCTCTTTACTTTTATATATTTTTTCACCTGCATTGTGACTAATATATAAATTTTTTGTATCAACCGTCATACCAGAGTCTTCAACAATTTTAACATTACCACTTAAATACATTGTATCACTATCAATATTCATTTCCATTCCCTCAGAAATAATTCTTACTGTCTCACCTAAATATGTGACCTCTTTATTGCTTTTAATTTGACCATTATCACTAAGAACTATTAAAGACTCAGTATCAAGTTCATGTGAAACTCCTGTCTTAGTTTGAATTTTTACCTCACCATTAAAAAACATCTCGCCAGATTTAAGAATTTCAGCGCGGTTTGATCTAAGTACGAGTCCTTCTTCTTGTTTCTCATTAAATGTTTTAACTTCAACGTCGACAATCTGGACTGGGGAGTTTTTATAACTGTAATAAGTATCAGCTTGTATCGTATGCAATAAAACCTGCTCATTTGAATATTCTTTAAGAATAAAATTATCTATTTTTTCAAGATAAGCAGTTTCTTCAGGCTCTTCAGCAGTTAAAATTGATTGTTCTGAAACTTTTTGAAATGCCAAAAGCTTTAGAAAATTATCTTGAAATATCCATAAGATAGATGCCAAGATTATAATGAATACTATAAATGATTGAATTTTCTTAGTTTGAAAAAGAGCCATGATATGTTAAATCAAAGAATAAAAGGTCTGTACGGAATCACACCAGATAAAGACCTGAATATCACCCTTATTGAGAATGCAATTAAAAAACATAAAGTAAATATTCTCCAATACCGCCGTAAAATCCAAGACGAAAAACGTAAGCTAGATGAAGCAACACAGTTGCTTGAACTATGCCTACAACATAATACTTTATTTATAGTCAATGATGATGTCAACCTTTGTAAGAAAATTGGTGCGGATGGTGTTCACTTGGGGCAAAATGATGTGGATGTTCCTTCTGCAAGAAGGCTGCTTGGCAAGAAATTTATTATTGGTGTTTCATGCCATAATAATCTTGAACTTGCTCTAGAAGCTGAAAAGAATGGTGCAAATTATATTGCTTTAGGGGCTGTTTTTAAATCTAAAACTAAACCAAATGCTGCTTATTGTTCCTTCTCAATGATTCAAAATATTAAAAGTAATATTAATATTCCTATTGTTGGTATAGGGGGAATTACTTTTGAAAATCAACAAAGTGTACTTGATGCAGGCTGCAAATCTATTGCTATGATAGAAGATCTTTTTGGTCACTAAATCTAGGATTATTTTTATAGTTATAACCCCCTGTTATTCCGTTTTTTGACAGTACTAGCTGCCATAATTGATTTCTTCTAGAGCGAAAGGTGCCAGCACACATCATTAGATAATATTCCCACATTCGCTTAAACCGTTCATCATATTTTTCACTCAATCTATGATAATTGTTTTGAAAGTTTTCATTCCATGCCATTAATGTTGTATCATAATCTTGGCCAAAACTATGCCAATCCTCGATTACAAATAAACCCTGTAAGGCCTCACTAACTTGACTAGAAGAAGGGGTCATACCATTTGGGAATATATACTTATTCGTCCATGGGTCAGTCGCATGAGTTGAATTATTCCTTCCAATTGTATGCAGTAAAAACATCCCATCTTCCTTTAAGCAACTATGGACAACATTCATAAATGTTTTATAATTCTTACTACCTACATGTTCAAACATACCTATTGAAACTATGGCATCATATTTCTTGCTAAGTTCTCGATAATCTTTCAACTCAAACGAAGTATTTAATCCCTTGCAAGATCTTTCTGCATAATGCATCTGTTCTTTTGAAACAGTTACTCCATGAACATTTACATCATAATTTTGTGAAGCATACTTTGCAAAACTCCCCCAACCACATCCAATTTCAAGGACATCCATACCAGGTTTTAAGTGGAGCTTCCTACAAACTAAATCTAATTTGTTAACTTGTGCTTGCTCCAGGCTATCAGTGCCTCTCCAGTAGCCGCATGAGTAATTCATTCTCTTGTCTAGCATCAACGAAAATAAATCATTCCCAGTATCATAATGCTCTCTACCAACAATATAGGCTCTTTTTTTAGTTTGAGCATTAAAGAGATAAGCCTTAATAAAATGACCTAAAAAAGCTAGGTTAGTTGCCTTTACTTGCTTGTCAATTCGCCCAGTTAGTAATTTATCACTAAATTGATCCAATGAATCACAATCCCACCAACCATCCATATAACTTTCACCAAGCCCTAAAGAGCCTCCACTAATAACTCGTGCATAAAAAAGCTCATTATGTATTTTTGGATCCCACGGGCGAGCTCCATCGATCTGGACATCAACGGAATCAAATAGTTTTTTTACTGTTTCTTTAAAATCAGCCAAATCCTAAAAATTACTCTACTTAATTGATAAATTATCTTACCATAGAAGTATTTATTTTGGAAATAGTCAGCTTATTGTTGTGTTTTAAAAATAGAAGTAGATTTTTTTATTGCTAAAATACTTAAAAGAAAGATCACTAGGAACCAAACCAAAGACCAACCTGCCATACTAAGACCTAAAAACTTCCATGGAATTTCTGCACAGTTACCATCGCCCATAAATAATGCATTAATTACATCAGCAAATGGAAATACATCAATGATATATTCTAGAGGCGGACCACATAATGGCACCTCATCTTCAGGCAATCCTTGAAGCCATACTTGTCTTCCAGAAATCCAAATTCCCACAATTGAGCTAATAGATATCAGTACAGAGTATATTTGACTAAAAAAAGGGTAAGGATTATGAAGAAAAGCAATAAAAGCTGTAACACCAATAAGGCAGTAAAAGAATTGCTGGGTGATGCAAAGAGTGCAAGCCTCTAGACCTAGAACCTTCATACTATAAGCTGCATAACCAAGCAATGAGCCTACTAGTATAAAAATAATTAGGTGTATTTTTCTTGGCAGAAGGTGAAGTAAAAAAGTATTCATTGTATTAAATTAATTTGAATTATCATTAGTTATCATACAAGTTTTTCAGGCTCATTGAACTTGGGACTTGAAAAAAAATCATTGATCATAGGAATAAAAAACTCTAGGGGCTTTGCCTCATAATTTGGGTCAAAACAATTCTGATCGTATTCATGACAAAACTTTATAGCATCTTGATACCAAGGACTATTAATAAATAATTCTCTAGCATTTCTATCTCCACCTGAATGATGAGCATAGTAGTACATCTGAAAGACACCATGATGTTTTACAATCCAATAAGTCTTTTCTGATACAAAAGGTCGAAGAATTGCTGCTGCCATTTCTGAATGTGAATATGGAGCTAGACCATCTCCTATATCGTGAAATAAAATCGCTATTATTATTTCCAAATCTTCCCCGGCAAAGTGGGCTCTTGTAGCACCTTGTAAACTGTGCTCAAGTCTACTAATTTGATAACCAGAAAGACTTGAATTAAGTGATCGCAGTGAAGCAATCAATCGCTTTGGAAGCTCTAAATTAAATTCATCTTCAAGGTCATTTAGAAAAGCATACTCTTCAGCAGTTCCATTCTCCATACTTTTAAAGCTAACCTTTTCCATAATAAATTATTCTTCCTTATATTCTTTTTGCACTATCCTTTAATAACCCAGCAACATAATGAGAAAACGAGTGTCTAACCATCATCAATAAATTTCCCTGAATATTTCGGTAAACACAAACTGGCGCTTGCCCACAAGTAGTTGATACAACTTTACCTATAGTCAAGGAGCCCTCTAAATCATAACTCATCCATCTAGACAATAAGGCATCTACATTATTTCCTGAAAACTCCAGAATACCATAAGCTCCAGAACTGTCTGTCGTTGACATTCCTTTAGGGAGTGATTTAAACTTTTCAAGAAGTTGATCTTTATTATTTCTATTATGTAGCAACCAAATTTCATCTGGGCTTATCCATAGAAAATTATCACCGTTATCATTGAGGCTTGCAGATAAAGATTCAGGTAACTTTGCATTAAAAATGTCTTTAATAGTAATAGCATTTTTTTTATGATCTTTTGATGTTCTTATAACCATTAAAGATAAATCTGTAATCTCACGGCAAACTAGGTCATCCTGATTAATAAGAAAACCATCCTGATCCAAAACAGGTTGAAAAGTTGTTCTAAATTCCACAACATTGTTTTCTACTAAACTACTCATTACCATCCACCTTTTCACCTTCAATATCATAAAAAACACTACTAGAAACTTCACAAGGGATTTCCTTTAAACCTTGTTTCTCTTGAACAATTTTAACTAAGACTATTTCAGTCATTTTTGAAAGTCCCCCCTTAAGTTGAGCCATTGCAATTGACCTTCTAAGTATTGGGCTAAAATAACTGGAGGTCACATAACCTATCGAGCCTCCTTTATTATTAATTATGTGAGAACCTTCTGGAAGCACAACATGAGCATCCTTTGTTAATAGGCCTACTAGTTGAAAGCGATCATCAGAATTGAGTGCAGAAATACTAAAAGAACGACGGCCAATATAAGAAAAAGGTTTATCTTTTGCAAGGATCCACTTCATGTTGACATCCATTGGTGTCATCGAACCATCAGTATCTTGACCAACAATAATATAACCTTTTTCTGCGCGAAGTACGTGCATTGATTCAGTTCCATAAGGCGTTATATTCCATGGCTTTCCAGCCAATGCAACCTCATCCCAAATATATCGACCATAATTAGCCTCAATATTAATTTCATAAGCAAGTTCGCCAGAAAAACTAATCCTCATAACCCTTGCTTGCACCCCGCATACTGTTCCAGGTCGCCACTGCATAAACTTAAAATTATCACGCTCAAAGTCAATGTCATGGCATAGAACTTTCATCAAATTACGAGCATTTGGTCCAACAACTGCGACGGTTGCAAATTGGTCTGTAACACTACTAAGGTGAACATCTAAGTCACTCCACTCGGTTTGCAACCACATCTCTAGAGCAGAGTAAACGCTTGCAGCACCACCAGTTGTAGTAGTCATAATAAAGTGATTATCATTGATACAGGTTGAAACTCCGTCATCAATGATCATTCCTTTCTCATTACACATAAGTCCATAACGACAGCTTCCTGGAGCAAGTTTCATCCAAGCATTGGTATAAACTCTGGATAAAAATTCTCTAGAATCTTTCCCTTGAACATCAATTTTTCCAAGAGTTGATGCATCCATCATTCCTAGTGAAGTTCTAACGGCAAGACACTCTCTATTAACTGCTTGATGAATATCTTCTCCACTCTTTGGATAATACCAAGGTCGGTACCACTGGCCTACGACCTCGAACTCTGCTCCACTTTCTAAATGAGAGTCATGAATTGTTGTATACCTTTGGGGATCAAAAAAACCTCCCACTTCCCGGCCTGCCATAGCACCAAAATCAACTCCAGTATAGGCTGGGCGAAATGTAGTTGTTCCAACTTCAGACAAAGGAACATCTAGAAACTGGGCTGCAACAGCAATACCGTTGATATTGCCAGTTTTACCTTGATCAGTTCCAAATCCCATCGCAGTGTAACGCTTAATATGTTCAATCGAACGATACCCCTCCCTAATTGCCAGAGCAACGTCTAAAGTAGTTACGTCATTTTGCATATCAATAAACACTTTTGGCCTATTCAGAATTTCTATTGGCACAAAAAATTGACTAGCATTGTAGTAATCTAAATAATTTTTGCTCATGCTATCTTGGGTAGATTTCTTAATTTCGCCCAAAGATAAAAGTATCAATTGAGCTTTATTTTTTGCATCAATTACAACATCCTTCCAAAATCCAATGGCACTAATTGAGCCACACACTTGTCTATTTTTTCGCACCTTTTGTGGCAAAAAAGCTTGAGAATCTTCATCAAAAAAAGTTTTTGCGCCGCAATGACAGTCAAGGTGGACCACAGGATTAAAGCCACCTGATGATGCCAATAAGTCACAATTTAATCTTTTTGAAGGACCTGTGAGCCTCCACTTCTTGCCTTGCATTTCAACCGAAGAAATCTCGATACCTTTTACTAGGTTTGTTCCATGTGCTTTTAGCACAGCATAACCTTGGAGAACTTCGATACCTAATTTTTTTGCCTTTAAAACAGTTTCACTCTCACCGCCAGACGGTCTAATATCAATGACCTTACAGTTAATCGCATTATTTTTGATGTCAATTGCTGTGCTATAGATGCTGTCATTATTTCCATACAAAACAACATCTTTGCCTGAGATTACACCAAATTCATTAAGGTAACGCCTAACAGACTGACTCAACATTATATTTGCTAAATCATTCGTTTCAAATAACATAGGGCGCTCATGAGCTCCAGTTGCCAATATAACTTCTTTAGCTCTTATCTTATGCAGCACTTTCCTAGCAGCTTGTGTGACTCCTGATATCAATGACTCACCAGTAGCATTAGTTTGCAATACCTCTATATAGTTATGGTCATACCAAGCATAGGCTGTTGATCGGGAGAATATTTTCAAACGACTATTGGCTACATTTTTAAATTCCAGTAACTTGCTAAGATTATCATGATGCCAACTAATGGCAGTATCATCACTTTGAAATTCATTAAATAATTCCCCGCCTAAATGCGCTCGCTCATCAACCAAAATAACCCTTGTTGTTTTAGAGTTATTGAGAACTTCTAATGCAGCTGTTATTCCTGCTACGCCACCTCCAACAACAAGGACCTCAGTATGATGGAAAATATGATCATAAACATCCTCATCTTTTTCAGTAGGGGCTTTTGAAAAGCCTGCAATTGATCTTAGACTGTCTTCAACCATTGCCCAAACCTTTTGCTTTATAAAGGTTTTATAATAAAAACCTGCTGGCATAAATCGATGTAATGGTTTAATTAAAGCGCGAAAATCAATTGAATTTGGATTACTAGAGCTCACAGCACTTAAGCCATCATAAAGCATAACTTCAGTTGCCTTCAAATTAGGCGTATAGCGCCCACCAATTTCTAGTGAAACAAGTGCGTTAGGCTCTTCAACACCTGAACCCATTAGGCCACGCTTACGTCCATATTTAAAGCTCCTAGCAAAGAATAGAACATCATTTGCTATTAATGCAGACGCCAAGGTATCGCCCTTATAACCCTTATAGGATTTGTTATTAAATATAAAGCTTAGAGCTTCAGATTGATCTATAAAGTCACTCTTATGATTCTTTAATCTCATGATGGATTCTCGCTCGTTACCTCTCCAAAAGCCGCAACCTCAAGAATTTCATGGCTAATCGTAGATCTTTTAACTAAGAAATATTTACGACATCCATTAGTATGGACCCACTGCTCCCAGTGATCTCCTTTGTGATTAGTGCGATAAAATACATAATCAGACCACTCATCATCACTAAGCTCTTCAGGGTTCTGAGGTCTTGCAATAAAAGCCTCTCCAGCAGGAGAAAATTCATTTTGATCTCTCGATTCTTTACAATATGGACAAACTATCAAAAACATAATATTACCTTTATATATAACTAATGCGCAACTCCTGCTGCACCATGCTCGTCAATAAGAGCTCCACTTGTAAAACGATCAATATGAAATGGAACTGCTAACTCATGTTGCTTATCTTGAGCAATGGTGTGAGCAAAAACATTTCCAGAGCCTGGAGTCGCTTTAAAGCCTCCAGTTCCCCAGCCACAGTTAAAGTAAAGCCCTTCAACTTTTGTTGGACTAATTACAGGACAAGCATCAGGGCAAACATCAACTATGCCTCCCCATTGACGGTTCATACGTACTCTCGAAAAAATTGGAAACAACTCAAGTATTGCAGCAGCGCAATGCTCTACTATCTTTGCACTACCTCTTTGAGCATATGAGTTGTAACCATCAATACCAGCTCCAATAACTAAATCTCCCTTATCACTCTGGCTTACGTAACCATGAACAGCGTTAGACATTACTACCGTATGAAGAATTGGTTTCATAGCTTCAGACACAAATGCTTGAAGAGGGTGGCTTTCAACTGGCAGCCTTAATCCTGCCATTTTTGCAACAACTGAAGAGTGCCCTGCACTTACGCAGCCAACTCGATCTGCCATAATATCACCCAGTGTTGTCTTAACGCCTTTGACTTTGCCTTCTTCAACCTCGATGTCAATAACCTCACAATTTTGTATAATGTCAACTCCAAGATTTGAAGCGGCCCTGGCAAAGCCCCAAGCAACACCATCATGCCGAGCAACGCCAGCACGTGCCTGGAAAGATGCTCCCATAATTGGGTATCTTGCATTTTTAGAAGTATTAATAATTGGAATTTGTTCTTTTATCTCCTTGTGGTCAACAACAACGGCATCAACACCATTGAGCACATTAGCATTTACTCTTCGCTCAATATCTCTCATATCTTGCAGAGTGTGTCCAAGGTTGTATACTCCTCTCTGACTAAACATAACATTGAAATTTAGATCCTCACTAAGCCCTTCCCAAAGTCTCATGGAGTGCTCATAAAGACTAGAAGCCTCGTCCCTTAAATAGTTTGAACGAATAATAGTGGTATTTCTGCCAGTATTTCCACCACCAATATAGCCTTTTTCAAGAACTGCAACATTTGTAATGCCGCACTCTTTAGCTAAATAATAAGCTGTAGCTAGTCCATGGCCACCACCACCAATGATAATAACATCGTACTTAGATTTAGGTTTTACTAATGGGATTGCTTGATCCCATTCTTGATTGCCCAATCCAGCCTTTAATAGCGAATACCAAGAATATTTTTTTTGCATAATAATTTAAGCTTAAACAATAAAACTATAAATCAAGAACTACATCACTTGTGGGGTAAGAACAACAAGTAAGTATGTACCCCTCTTCCTCATGGGACTTTAAAAGCCCACCCTGAGCATCCATCTCAACTGTACCCTCTATCATCTTGGTACGACATGTTCCACATAGCCCCATAGAGCAGGCAAAAGGAACTGTAATGCCTTGTTTTTGGATTGAAACCAATATACTCGAATTACTGCCACAAGAGACAACCTTACCACTCTTCGACAGGGTGACATTATATTCATTTATTCCACTATTTGGAACTTTATGTTCTGGCAATTCCAGATGAACTGCCATATTACTTTGAGCAGTAGAACTCTCAATATCAAAGCTCTCTTGATGATAAGCAGACATATCAAAATCGCTCAATTCTAAAATCTTTTTTGCATTTTGCATATATGGTTCTGGCCCACAACAATATACCTCTCTATCAGAGAAATCTGGAACAAGCTCTAAAAGCATTTCGGAACTTAAAAATCCACTAGGTCCCTCCCAGTTTGCATCTGGGTTATCACATATAAAATGTCTTTTAAAGTTACTCTGATGGAGTTCATAAAACTCAAGCTCTTCTTTTGAAATTAAATCTTTGGGAGATTGTGCATTATGAATAAAAACTAAATCAACATTTATAGATAAATCTATAAAATATCTTGTCATTGAGAGCATTGGGGTAATACCACTTCCACCTGACATGAGTAAAATTTTAGACCTGGGCTGATCAAGAGCAACACTAAAAGACCCTCCAATATTAAGAGCATCAACGCAATCACCAATCTTTAAGCTGTCATGCATCCAGTTAGTAACAACCCCATCCTTCATTCTTTTATTAGTGATAGTTATTGTGTAAGGTCGAGTTGGACTTGACGCTATGGTATAAGTTCTCATAACCTCATTACCCTCTATATTTAAAAATAGAGTTGTATGCTGGCCTGGCAAAAACTGAAACCAAGCATCTTTCTTTGACTTAAAAGTAAAGCTCTTAACATTGTGGGTTTCATCTTTGATTTCAATACACTTTAAAGGTGATAGGTCTCCAACCCATCTATCAAGACTTTCAATATTTATATTGGGAAAAACTAATTCATTCATCTTACTTCAACTTAGTATTTAAATAATTGTTTACAATTTTATCATTGCCTTATGCAGTTGTAAAAATTAGAAAAGAAAACAGACTGTTTTTAATTCCAGCCAGATTTAATTAAAAATAACACTAAGGCATAGGGATTACATGTTTTTTTCTGGCATTCATTCCCTGAAAAATAATTGCCATAAATATAGCGCAACCGCCAATTAAAGTATTTGTACTCGGAATCTCGTGAATGCCGAATATTGGAAGCCACGCCCAAAAAATACCTAAAACAACCTCAAGCAATGAAAGCATTACAAGCTCACCACTAGGCAAATATTTTGCCCCTAAGCCATATAATATAAGGCCAACTCCAACTACTAAGCCATGCATCATACTAATGCCAATATTGGCTGAGGCCATTTCAAAACTACTTCCACTTACTAGAATTAAAATTGTTGCCCATAACATGCAAAAAAAGCCAGCAAGCGCAGGCGTTAATAATTTAGGTACTTCAGGATTTTTTCGAATTGTAATTGTGTATATTGCAAAGCCTAAAGCTACAAAGAAACCATAAACAACGCCTAATAAAGTAGTTGATTTTTCACTATCCCAAACCATAATTGTAATTCCAGCAGCAACAATTAACATGTTTATAAAAGTGATAGGACTCAACCTTTCACCTAAAATAAGGTAGCCTAAAAACGCAGAAAGAACTGGGGACAGGGCAAGCATTAATAGAGTAATAGCTACAGTTGTTGTTGTTAATGCATAAATCCATCCAAAAAATGTAAATGACATTACAACGCTTCCAACCAAACTCCAGGAGTCGATCCTCTTAAACGTAAGAAAAAAATCTTTGCCTTCTCTAAATGCTACATAAATGAGAATCACCGATGTGATTATTAAACCCCTATAAAGTAGATATTGAAGTCTATAGTTTTCAGCATCTTCTAGTAGGCGAACAAGTGGCGCACCAAAACTCCAGATGATTCCGCTGATAACGACTAATAAAAATCCAAGAAAATATCTATTCTGCATGAAACCCCTACATAACATAAAGATTGACACTAATTATTTCCGCATTTTGTTCTTAAAATATATATCTGTCAATCATTTTTTACGTGCCAAGAAGAGATACCAAAGTTAACACTATTATTTGTACAAAAAATAAGTAAATTCAGAGCTTAGTAGCAGTTAAAATTTAACTTTAAACACTTAGGCCTAAAAATTCATGGATAACTTAAGAGGCATTCTATTCATGATTCTTGCTATGGCTGGATTTGCATTTGAGGATTTATTTATTAAAATTCTCTCAGCTTATTTTCCAATTTCAGAAGTAATAATAATTCTTGGCTTTACTGGAAGTATCGTTTTTCTCATAATTGCACTTTTTCAGAAAGCACCAATTTTTCATAAAGACCTATTAAATAAACATGTAATAATTCGAACAATTTGTGAGCTCTTAGGGGCGGTATTTTTTGTTACAGCAATTGCTTTAACGCCACTTTCATCCGCTTCAGCTATTCTACAAATAACGCCATTATTAGTAACCATTGGCGCTGTAATATTTTTTAGAGAAAAAGTAGGATGGAGGCGCTGGACAGCAGTATTTGTTGGCTTTCTGGGTGTGTTATTAATTTTGCGTCCTGGCTATGGTGGCTTTATGCCGGCTTCAATATTTGCATTGCTTGGAGCTTTATTTCTAGCAGCAAGAGATTTATCAACTCGCGCAATGAAGGTTGACCTTCCCTCGGTAACGATTGCTTTATATGCCTTTATAGCTTTTGGATTCTCAGGTATTTTGATTATTCCATTTAATTCACCAATGATAGCTCCATCACTATATCAAATTATGTATTTTATTGGAGCATCGACTTTTGGAGTAATTGCTTATTATTCTCTTGTTATATCATCACGCATTGGTGAAATGTCCGTTATATCACCATTCCGATATTCACGGATTGTATTCGCAATGCTTCTAGCAATAATAGTTCTTGGAGAGAGGCCAGATAGCTTTACCCTTATTGGGGCATCTATTGTCGTAGCTTCAGGACTTTATACATTCATACGTGAAAGTATTTTAAATAAACCTCAATGAATTAGAGTAATTAGACCATGGATCATAAGCTATTTTTCATCAAGCAGAAAATATATGCTTTAAAAAAGCTTGCTATACTTTACTAAAATGACTAACATCCTCACAAATTAACTCAATCAAAGGAGTCGCTATGAATATGCCAAGATCGATACACATACCCAATGGTGATAATATAGTCCATACATTCAGTGATAAAGAATTCCAAAATCGCCAGCAGAGTCTCAGAACTCATATGGCGCAAAATAACATTGATAGTATAATTTTTACGTCAATTCATGGTATTAATTATTACAGTGACTTCCTCTATTGCTCTTTTGGCAGACCTTATGCACTTGTCGTTACGCAAGATAAAACTACATCGGTAACTGCAAATATTGATGGTGGCCAACCTTGGCGTAGAACTTTTGGTGAAAACTTAGTCTACACAGACTGGCAAAAAGATAGCTTCTTTTATGCATTACAACAGCTCGTAAGTAATGGCGATAAAATTGGTATAGAGTATGATCATATAACTAAAGAGCGCTTAGACAAGCTTCAAGCTGCATTTAACAAATCAAACTTTATTGATATTTCAGTTGATTGTATGAAGATGCGCTCTATCAAGTCAGATGAGGAAATTGCTCATATCATTCAGGGGGCAAATGTTTGTGATATAGGCGGAGCAGCACTCGTTGAAGCTGTTAAAGAAGGAGTGCCAGAACACGAGGTAGCCCTTCACTCAACACAGGCTATGGTCAGAGAAATTGCTAAGCGATATCCAAACTCAGAGCTAATGGACACCTGGACTTGGTTTCAATCTGGCATTAATACTGATGGCGCGCACAACCCCGTGACCACTAGGAAAGTTCAAAAAGGTGATATTTTAAGTCTTAATTGTTTTTCAATGATTGCAGGCTACTATGTTGCACTCGAAAGAACATTATTTTATGATCATGTTGATGACGAATCCCTGAGATTGTGGGAAATTAATGTAAAGGTACATGAGGAAGGAATGAAACTTATCAAGCCAGGAGTTGCATGCAAAGACATCGCACTTGAACTTAATAAAATTTTTGAAGAGTATGGCTTACTTGAAAGTAGAACTTTTGGATATGGTCATTCATTTGGAGTTTTGTCTCACTACTATGGCCGTGAAGCTGGAGTTGAGCTAAGAGAGGATATAGATACAGTGCTGCAAAAAAATATGGTTGTCTCTATGGAGCCTATGATTATGATCCCAGGAAGTCAGCCTGGTGCTGGTGGTTATCGTGAACATGATGTTATGGTATTAACTGAAGATAGCGCCTATGACATCACCAAATTTCCATTTGGTCCAGAGCATAATATTATTACTTAGTAGTTTTTATAAAACACTAACCCAGAAAAATGGAAACTATTGATTACTCATATTTATTAAAAGAGTTGAAATTAACAGCCCGAAATGCTGGTAATGAGATTATAAAAATCTATGCTAATTCAATAAATGTTAAGTTCAAAGATGATGGATCACCGGTCACACTAGCTGACAAAGCAGCAGAGGATGTAATTCTTAAAAAACTTAAAGAGATTACCCCAGATATCTTAATTGTCTCAGAAGAAGACTCAAAAAGTCATAGTTCAAAAGCTACGAATCAGTTTTTTCTCATAGATCCACTTGATGGTACAAAAGAGTTCCTTAAAAAAGATGGCTTAGGTTCATTTACTGTAAATATTGGACTTATTGAAAATGGCATTCCAACTTTAGGGGTTGTTTATGCACCTGCACTTAACAGGATGTTTTTTGCTTCAGTTGCTACTGGCGCTTTCGAAGAATCAAATGACTTAATTAAGCCTATAACTATTCGAGAATTACCTCAATCTGGAGCTGTTGCTGTAGCAAGCATTTCTCATCGTGACGAATTAACAAATACTTGGTTAAATGATCATAAAATTAAGAATACAACATCCATTGGGTCTTCATTAAAATTTTGTTTAGTTGCCTGTGGTGAGGCTGATGTCTATCCTCGATTTGGTCCAACTATGGAATGGGACACTGCTGCTGGAGATGCTGTATTGAGATGTGCAGGTGGCTCAGTTAAGCATCCAAATGATGAGCCGTTTAACTATGGAAAGTCTAATTATAGAAATGGTCCATTTATTGCTTATGGAAGTTTCTAGATCAAAAGAAATAATAACTCTTACTAATCAAACCATCCTAACTTTCGTAAGAATATATCTCTACCATCATCTCATCTGCAATTAGCTCAAGCTTATCTCTAATAAGACTTTCATCAAGGGAGACTGGCAAATGAAGAGTAATTTGTGCTTTGAAAAGCTGCTCTCCAGACATAGATGCATCAATTATCTCAGTCTTTAACTCTTCTACATTTGCTTGCAAATCATCTGCTAGAACATGAGATAGTTTATTGATAATACCAACATGATTTTGACCAATAAGCTCAATGTTATAACTCTTTACATTAGCTTGTTTTAATGGGGAAGTTTCTTCGCACGCAATTTGTAATCCTAAAGATGATGAAACCAACTCTTTACTTAATTGAGTAGCATTTTTGGATGGCACATTAACCTTCAGAATTCCTGCAAACTTTCCTTCAAAGCTGGACATATTACTCTCAATCCAGTCACCATTATTAGCCACAATAATCTTTGAAAGACCGTCAATAAGCCCAGGTTTATCGTCACCTAAAACACTAATCAAAAATGATGTCATAAAATTTTTATTTATAATCTTCTAAACTTGGACAAGAACAAATTAAGTTCTTATCTCCATAGACATTATCCACACGCGAAACTGGCGGCCAGTATTTAACTCGCCTTAAACTTTCGACAGGATATGCTGCCTCTTCCCTGGAGTATGAAAAATTCCATTCTGTAGATGTTACCATTTCTAGAGTATGTGGAGAATTAATTAGCGGGTTATCTTCTGTAGAGTATTCTCCAGATTCAACTTTTAGTATCTCTTTTCTGATTTGTATCATAGCTTCACAAAATCGATCAAGCTCATCCAATGACTCAGACTCTGTTGGCTCAATCATTAACGTTCCGGCAACTGGAAATGACATAGTTGGAGCATGAAAACCGTAATCAATGAGTCGCTTAGCTACATCATCTACACTTATACCAACTGTATCTTTAATGGGCCTAATATCAATAATACACTCATGGGCAATTCTGCCATTTTCATCACTATAAAGTATTGGATAGTGCTCTTCAAGTCTCTTTGATATATAGTTTGCATTTAAAATTGCATTGCATGTAGAAGCATAAAGACCTTCTTTACCAAGCATTGCAATATACATCCAACTGATAGGCAAAATACTGCCAGAACCCCATGGAGCCCCAGAAATACTTCCAACATCTGTATTATTTAATGGCGTTGTTGGTAAAAAATGTACTAAATGCTCTTTAACGCCAATTGGCCCAACTCCAGGGCCACCACCACCATGAGGAATAGCAAATGTTTTATGTAAATTAAGGTGTGATACGTCGCCTCCAAACTCACCTGGAGCAGAAACACCAACCATTGCGTTCATATTAGCACCATCAATATAAACCTGGCCTCCAGCATTATGAACAATTTCACAAACCTCTTTTACGTCCTTTTCAAATACTCCATGAGTAGAAGGATATGTAATCATTATTGCAGCTAAATTATCGGCATGCTCTTTTGCTTTTGCTTTTAAATCTAAAAGATCAATATTGCCATCCTCTGCACTATCAATTACGATTACCTTCATACCAGCCATTTGTGCAGATGCTGGATTAGTACCATGGGCAGAAGATGGGATTAAACAAATATTTCTATTTTCTTCACCTCTACTTCGGTGATAAGCACGAATTGCAATTAATCCTGCATACTCACCCTGAGCTCCTGAATTTGGCTGCAGTGATATTGCAGCATAACCTGTTGCCTCACAAAGCATTTCTTCAAGCTCACTAATCATCTCCTGATAACCTATGACTTGATTCATTGGAACTGCTGGATGGATCTGAGAAAATTCTGGCCAAGATACTGGTATTAATTCTGCTGCAGCATTAAGCTTCATTGTGCATGAACCAAGAGGAATCATTGAGCGATCAAGTGCAATATCCTTATCCCCTAAATATCGAATATAGCGCATCATATTTGTTTCTGATCGATAGGTATTAAAAACATCATGTGTCAAGAAGCTTGATTTTCTTTTTAGGCTTTTATGAATTTGAGTCTTATTTTTTTCAAATATAATTTGAGTATTTAGGCCAGATTCTGTATTAAATATTTTCCATAAGCACTCTATATCCTCAGGAGCACTCAGCTCATCAAATGAAACTGAAACGAGTGTCTTACTAAAAACATTTATGTTGTATCCATTCTTTTCAGCTTGCATAACTACTGCATCAGAGTTCTCAACTTCTATAGTTAATGTATCAAAAAATGTCTCATTTAAAATACGAAATCCCATTTCTGACATGCCTTCAGCAAAAACACTTGAGTAGCGAAAAATTCGATCAGCGATATTTTTAAGTCCCTCTGGTCCATGATAAACAGCATACATGCTTGCCATAATTGCTAGAAGAGCTTGAGCAGTACAAATATTACTTGTCGCTTTTTCACGGCGAATGTGTTGCTCTCTAGTCTGAAGCGCAAGTCTATAAGCAAGCCTCCCTTTAGTATCAACCGATGCTCCAATAATACGCCCAGGCATAGACCTTTTGTATTTGTCACTGATAGACATGAAGGCAGCATGTGGCCCACCATAACCAATTGGCACTCCAAATCTTTGAGTATTACCAACTACTATATCTGCACCCATTTCACCAGGTGGCTTTAAAAGTGTTAAAGAAAGTAAGTCTGCACTAACTGCAACGAGAGCTTTTTTTTGATGAACTAATTCTATTAAACTTGAGTAATCACTATAGCCGCCATAAGTATTAGGATATTGCAATAACACTCCAAAACAATCAAGCTCTTTTAGATCAGTCAAAGGGTCACCAACAACGACCTCAATATTTAGTGGCTCAGCTCGAGTTTTAATTACTTCAATATTTTGAATAAAACAATCATTAGCTACAAAAAATATTTGACTCTTAGATTTACTAACTCGATGACATAAAGTCATAGCTTCTGCGCAAGCAGTTGCCTCATCTAGCATTGATGCATTTGCCAAATCCATCCCTGTTAAGTCTGAGACCATTGTTTGAAAATTCATTAATGCCTCTAACCGGCCTTGAGATATTTCTGGCTGATAAGGGGTATAAGCTGTGTACCAAGAGGGATTTTCTTGGACATTGCGCTGAATTACTGGTGGTGTAATTGCATTGTAATAACCCTGGCCAATGAATGACTTATAACGAATATTCATTCTAGCTAGATTTCTTAATTTTTTAAGGGCTGCCAACTCCGACATACCTTTAGCTATATTCATCGGCTTTTTCCGACGAATAACATCTGGCACAATCTCATCAATTAACTTATCTAAGTTGTCAAAACCAAGATAATCAAGCATCTGATTTTTCTGCTCAGTTGAAGAACCAATATGCCTAGAAGTAAAGGCATCATTATTTAATAAATCTTCAATTTTTTTAGCCATTTAACTCTTTCCTTATTCCTCAATAAAAGTGTTGTACGCGCCTTCATCCATTAATTCATCTAATTCTTCAGGACTTGATAATTTCACCTTGATAAACCAACCTTCGCCCATAGAGTCTTCAGTGACAAGTTCTGGCTCATCTTCTAAACGACTGTTAACTTCAACAATAGTTCCAGAAACTGGTGCAACTAGATCTGAAGCAGCTTTAACTGACTCAATTACGGAAATATTTTCTCCGCGGCTACACTCATCCCCAACTTCCGGTAACTCAACATAAACCAGATCTCCTAATTGCTCTTGGGCAAAATCCGTTATCCCAATAACTACTAGATCATCTCCTTGTGACTGAATCCATTCATGATCTTCTGAAAATTTAATACTCATTACTACTCCTCATATTAATATTTAACCTCTGTAATAGTTCTGTTTAACAAATGGCAGACTTACAATCTCAACTGCAATTTTTTTATCCCTAACTAATGCAAAAAGCTTGGAATTTTTTTCTATATAACTCTTTTTTAACCTTGCTATAGCTATTGGCCTATTTATGCTAGGGCCAAAGCCACCACTTGTTACCTTTCCCACATTATTACCCAACTCATCTTCAATCATTGCTCCATCTCGAACAGGCATTCTTCCTTCGGGTTGAAGGCCAAAAACCCTTGATTCGGAGCCCTCACTAAGGTGCTTCATAATAGTTTCGAAGCCTAAATAATTACCTTCTCTTTCTCCACCAGTTCTTCTTACCTTGGATAATGCCCAGCCCAATGAAGACTCAACAGGACTATGATGAATATCAAGTTCATGCCCATAAAGAGATAATCCAGCTTCTAAACGAAGAGAGTCTCTTGCACCTAAACCAACCCATTCAACTTCTATGTTAGAAAGTAAAATTTTTGCTAATTCCTCAGAATCTTTAGCTGCTAATGAAATTTCAAAACCATCTTCTCCTGTATAGCCAGACCTTGTTATCAAACATTCAATTCCATTTATAACTACTTGTTTAGCGGTCATAAAAAGCATTTCACTAATAGAAGGTGCAATCTCAGATAAAACTTTATGTGCTGAAGGTCCTTGTAATGCCAATAGTGCAACATCTTCAAGAAACTCTACTTTACAGTCATCACCAATTGTCCTTTGCAAATGAGCAAAATCAGCATTTTTACAGCCAGCATTAACCACTAAAAACAAATCTTCATCACCCAGATTGGTAACCATCAAGTCATCCATTACACCGCCAGATTTATTTGTAAATAAAGCATAGCGCAATTTCATTAAGGGTAAATCAATAATATCAACTGGAACTATAGACTCAAGTGCTTTTTTTGCATTTACACCACCCAGCCTTATCTGCCCCATATGAGAGACATCAAAAAGTCCTGCTTTTTCACGTGTGTGGTTGTGTTCTTTTTTTATCCCAAGAGGGTAACTTACAGGCATATCATACCCAGCAAAAGGCACCATCTTTGCTCCAGCATCTAAGTGCATTTGATGCAAGGGAGTAGTTTGAATTAACATATCTTTAGACATTATAATGTGTCTCAAAAAGCCATATTATATAAGAATAGTTTATTTAGTTGAATTCAATTCGTCTTGAATTGATATAAATAGGGTAATTATGTGAATATCGACAGAATGGTTACAAGACTCAGCAGTCTTCCTTTAGCTAATCACAAAGTTTTGTATCAGAATTAATACCCATTAGCCCTACTATATATAGGATAAGGCAATTCTCCTTTTTGGATTCGATGGATGTTTTCAGAAATAGTTTGTCCTGCTGAATTTGGATTACTTTGCCCTGCAATGTGTGGCGTTATATAAACTGAAGGATGGTCCCAAAGTGAATTATTTTCTGGCAACGGTTCTTGTGCAAATACATCCAAAGCAGCTGCTTTAATATGCCCTTCACTAAGAAGAGTCATTAAATCATTCTCATTAATTATTCCACCTCTACCAATATTTATAATAAATGAATCTTTTGGAAGAAGGCTAAGCTCTTTTTTTGTAATAATGTTGGCAGTATCTGATGTTAAGGGAAGGACATTAATTAGAATATTCGTCCTGCCTAAAAAATCAGAAAGCTGGCCTTGACCATAATAATATTTAATATCTGCGAGTGAAGATTTTTGATTAGCGCCCCAGCCAATAACATTAAAACTTTGAGTAACTAATAATTCACCAATACTTCTGCCAATATTCCCTAGGCCCATAATGCCAATTGTTCGGTCCTCTGTCTGAATAGAGCTTTGCTGAATCCACTGGCGTTTAAGTTGTTGAGATCTATAAAGATGCTGATCGCTATGAAAATGAAGTACCCAATGCAAGGCGTGAAGGCACATTTCATGAGTTAATTTTTTATCAACCAGGCGAACTATAGGAATCCCTTCAGGCAGCTCAGGATCACTAGTAATATGGTCTACTCCTGCCCCCAAGGACATAATTGCCTTTAAATTAGGATATTTTTTTAATATACCTCGAGGATGCTTCCAGACAACAGCAAATTCAACCTCATTAACATCCCCATCATCCGGATAAACTTTTATATCCATCTCTGGCATAGCCTTTTGCAGGCCATTTGACCAAACCTCCATATCCTCCCAGAAGTCTGTAGATGCTAATACTATTGACATAGTTTAACTCATAGTTATTTTCAAATTAATATTGGTATTTTAATTTACTTATGCAAGACAGTGCCCTAAAAATAGTTATTAAGAAATTCACGGTACCATGAATTTTTTTAATAGCTAAAATCAAATATTAATGTAGAATATTAGTAATACTTTTTATGTAATTTTTTTATGTTTATCAGTGTTTTAGACTTATTTAAAGTTGGTGTTGGGCCTTCAAGCTCGCACACAATGGGGCCCATGGTTGCTGCCAATGATTTTATGACGCATGTCAGAAATTTTTTAGATTCAAATCCTTCTGGTGATATGCATCATATGAGGTGTACTCTAAAGAATTCTTTAGCTTATACAGGAGTTGGTCATGCAACAGATAAAGCTGTCACTCTTGGACTAAATGGTTATCTTCCAAATACCATCATTAAAGAGAATATGGATGAAGTCATTGAGAGAACTTGGAATTCAAAAAATATAGCTATCAACAACACTCAAAAAGTCGCATTCTTTTCGGAAGATGATATCATTTTTGATACCAGGAACTCATTAAAGCAAAACCCTAATGGTATGGTTTTTGAGCTTCTTGACAAGTCAGATTCAATTCTAATTTCACATACTTATTTCTCTATCGGTGGTGGTTTTATATCTACATTAGCAGAAATAGATAATGTTGAAGCGCCTATTGCAGCTGAGCCGAGCTCAGCCTACCCATTCCCGTTTGATAATTCAGATCAAATGCTGGAAATGTCAAAAAAGCACAATAAAACCATTTGGGAAATGAAGCTCGCCAATGAAATAGAAAATATCCCTGAAAAAATGCTGAATAGGGAGCTGGACACTATCTGGGATGCAATGAAAACTTGTGTTGAAAGTGGTCTTGCGACCGAGGGCATCTTGCCAGGTGGCTTAAATACAAAGAGGCGCGCAAAAAAATTACATGAAAACCTCCAGATTGATCCAGAAAATACAAATTCTAGTGACTGGCTTTGTGCATACGCCATGGCTGTAAATGAAGAAAATGCTGCTGGTCATATGGTAGTTACTGCTCCCACCAATGGAGCAGCTGGAGTAGTTCCAGCAACTCTTTACTACTTCTTCAAACACAAGTCAGCGACTCAAGAACAAATTCGTCAATTCCTATTAACGGCATCTGCAATCGGCGGACTAATAAAACATAACAGCTCTATATCAGGGGCTGAAGTAGGTTGCCAAGGGGAGGTAGGCTCAGCATCCTCAATGGCTGCTGCAGCTTTGTGCGCGGTAAGAGGCGGTACAACTGCTCAAATTGAAAATGCCGCAGAAATGGCATTAGAACACCACATAGGAATGACTTGCGATCCGGTTAAAGGTCTTGTTCAAGTTCCTTGTATTGAGAGAAATGGATTTGGAGCGGTTAAGGCATATACTGCAAGTTCACTATCACTTAGAGAAAGTGGTGAGCACTTAATTTCTCTAGATCAGTGTATTGCAGCTATGAAAAGGACAGGCCTTGATATGTCCACAAAGTACAAAGAGACGTCATTGGGCGGTTTAGCTGTAAGCTTTATTGAATGCTAAACTAGTCTGTATCGACTAGTCCAGCGCCAGCGCCAGAAGCCCTAGACTCAGCACTTGATTTAACCAGACAGCGTGAAAAGTAGCTATAAATTGCATCCCAATTCTCTTCCACTTTAACGCCAATATGAAGAATTTTTAATTTCTCCTCGGCTAAGTTAAATTTCTTAATAATATTTCCTTTATTGGATTCATCGCTCGCTGTTAAAGGTGAAATTAACATATCAGCATTGCTACTTAATTCTATAAGCGTAGACGATGAACTTAAGACCTCCCAGTCGTCATTATTGATTAAGTTAACTTGAAATTGATTTTTTTCTTGATCAGTCCAAAGTACCTTTATTCCAAGACACCCATTCGCCCCTAAAGCCGAAACAACTAGAAATGGAGAATCAACATTACTGATCTTTAGCGCACCAGAGCCATTACTAACTTCTATCCAATCCACACAACTTGATGAGGCCTCTAGGGAAGATAAGAATTTTCCTTCTGGACAAAATAGATGCCCCCCATCTTTTGTTTTTTCAAATTTGATTGATAAGCTACTTGCTTTACTATCTAAATTATCAAGCGCCTTTAAGCTACATCGTGAAGGATCAAAACCATTTTCTGAAACCCAAATATTGCCTCGCGCAAAGTCTTCTGAAAGGCCAATAGAGGCATTTACTCCAAAAGCTGCTCGAGTAAAATAAAAAAGGACTTCATTTAAAGAGATTGTTAGATGTCTTTTTGACATGTACAGTTTATGCAAGGATATGACTGCGAACGACCTCCAATTGGAAATGACCAACAGTCGTGATTTGGTTCTGATAATTGGTCAGGCATCGGTGCGCCTTGATACATTGATATCCGAGTCCAAAGGTTTGACTTTGGATCAAATTTCGAAGCGCCAAAAAAAGCCAACTTAAAGCGTAATAGATCTAATGGCCTCATGGTCTCACTCAATAGATTATCTTGTACTTCAGAATAAGGCCTTACAAAAGTATTCTGAATTCGACGAATAATATGTCTAAATTGCGGATAACTCATTACAAAGTCACTGAGAGAAGTTGCGTTACTAGTTTCCAATAGTTTTTCATTTAAATCATGAACATCTCTACCAATAGCAAGAGGCATTTCTTTCTCAACTCCGTCATCAACACCTTTAGAGCCAAATCTAGGTTCTAATTTATCCTCTGAATAGTACCAAAAATGATGTTGAGATTCCCCCAAAGAAAAGTCTATAGTTGTCGCCCATTGATAGGAATCTGCTACAACCTCTTTTAATTCAGATAAAGACATATCTGCTTTAAATTTTGGAATTTCAGTTGTTGACATCGTCTCAGCTAAGTCATCAACTAATGCTCCATGTGGCTCAATAATAAGTGACACAACCATCTCTTGACACTCAAGAGAAAAATTATCCTCAACATATTGATAAATTCCATTCCAAGGATATGGTCTTAAAATATTTGGCTCATTTTCACACCAAAGTCTTAGTGCTTGAATTTCGTCTGTCAAGCAGGAGATTCTTTCGCTCTGAATATCGTCTTCAACATTCCATTCATCAACATGCTGGCTAACCTGAAGAAGTGACTTTAAAAAAACCTTAAGAGTACCTTCAATTGGAGTTTCAATTGACCTGACTCTTGCCAATGCAGTCTCTTTTGCAACAACCCAATTATGAATTAATGCAGGATGCTTAAGCAAAAATGGGGCCATACCAAGGCCTGTTGCATTTCCAACGCCAATAAATCGACGTGTAGTTTTATCAAGTTTAACGGCTTTTTCTCCACCCCTTTCTTTTGCAAGCTCTTCAGCTGAATCTATCGTGAACCATCGAATTAAGTAGACAGTTAACAATTCTATTTGAAAAGGTGCTTTACACTCCTCTCGATCAGAAATCTTATCTCTATCGGCACAACCAAACTTTCCACTTCCATAAACTGCAGAAGTTCTCATTAAATAACCTACAGAGGTTAACAAATCTTTATCAGGCTGATTTCCAGCAGACAAAGAGTCAACAACATTTTTAAAAACTCTTAGACTTTTATTTGCCCTTGATAAGGTAAGCTCACTTGGCCTATATCGACCAGCCTCTTGCTTAGGCGTGTTGTCCGCCAAATAATCAATATCCTCTTGTGATGGAACGCCGTCAAAAAGACTAAACGTTGCATCCCATACCTCAGCAATAACCCTATCCGTTCTCATATCAGCTGGAATTTCTTGAGTAAAAGCTATCAATGAATATGTTCTATTAGGTGTAGTAACTGCATAAACACTTATGCCATATCCATCTTTATCAACTTCACGACGAGTCCTTTCAAACTTCCAATTCTCTTTAGACATACGCCTTATAAGAGTTCGCATAAAGCTTAACCGAGTTGGAAAAGATGAGCCCATCCTTTCAAGACGCATCACCTTTTCAGGTGTTCTCATAAAATCAGAATCAATATCAATTTGTACAGTTTCAGTAGTCATAATTATTTACTTTAAAGATTCAAAAGAGGCTTCAAAAAAGTTTAGCCAATTCTTACCCATTATTAAACCAACATCATCACTAGAGAATCCGACACTTTTTAAGCCAGTTGCAATATTTACAAAATCATGATTGTTGCGAAACCATTCTGGTTGCTCAGGAAAACCAGCAAAGCTTGCAGAACCCTCACCATAGTCACGTTCATTTGTCCAAGTACCATTTCTCATCCATTCAACAACACTGTCAGGTTGATTTTGACACAAATCTGTACCAATTCCAATATTATGAACCCCCATGATTTCTGAAGTATCAGCAATCATTTGGCAAAAGCTTTCCAAAGTACAATTTGTTCCATCCTTTAGGTGGTGAGGATATACTGAAAACCCAAGCATACTGTCACTTTCACCTAATGCCTCAAGAACTTTATTAGACTTGTTCCTTAATGCAGGATGCCAAAAAGTTGGATTAGCATGGGTAATAGCAATAGGGCGCTCTGAAATTTCAATCGCCTCAAGAGTAGAAATCTCTGAAGAATGGCTCATATCAACCACCAAGCCAACTCTATTCATTTCTTTAATTACTTGCTTACCCATTCGGGTTATACCTGGGTCATTTTCTTCGTAACAACCTGTACCTAATAAGCTTTGATTATTATATGTAAGCTGCATAAATCGAATTCCCAATTGATGGCATATTTCGACCAATCCAATGTCATCTTCTATGGGCGAGCAATTCTGAAACCCAAAAAATATTGCAGTTCGTCCCTCATTTTGAGCTTTAAGTACATCACTTGCAGACTTGCCATGGAAAATCAAATTTGAATAACTTTCAAAATAGCGATTCCAGTCAATAACATTTTGAACCATCTCCTTAAAGTCTTCGTGGTAGCAAATTGTAACATGGACCGCACTTAGACCACCATCATTAATTTGTTTGAATACCTCTTCACTCCAATTGTTGTATTGAAGGGCGTCAATAAAAAGTGATGGATGAGCCATTATGGGTTTCCACTAGAAATATATGAAGTTTTAACTTGAGTATATAGCTCTTTTGCATAGGATCCTTGCTCTCTGGGACCAAAGCTTGAATTTTTTCTACCGCCAAAAGGAACATGATAATCGGTGCCAGCCGTTGGTAAGTTCACCATAACGCAACCACTCTCTGCATTTCTTCGAAAATGACTTGCTCGTGATAGTGACTGAGTAATAATGCCTGAAACAAGACCAAAATCAGTATCATTGGAAACTGAAAGTGCTTCATCATAATCCGCAACCTTAATAACACACGCCATAGGTGCAAACAATTCTTCTCGGTTCACCCGCATTGAATTATTACCACCAACTAATAATGCAGGCTGCATGTAAAAACCTGGATTATCGAGCTCGAGTTTCTCACCGCCACAAACTATTTCACATCCCTCTTCTTTTGCTAAAGACATATATCTAAGGTTTGAGTCAAGTTGCTGCTGACTGGCTACTGGACCAATTTGAGTGCCTTCATCAAGAGCATGTCCAACCTTTAGATCTGCAGTAGACTGACTCATTCGATCAACAAACTCATCGTGTATTGATTCGTGAACCACTAGCCTTGATGAAGCAGTACACTTTTGACCTGTACTTCCAAAAGCACCGCCAGTTGCAGCAGCAACAGCAACGTCAATATCTGCATCATCCATTATTACTAATGGATTTTTAGATCCAAGTTCTAATTGAAACTTCGTTAAGTTTTTTGCCGCAGCACCAGCTATTTGAAGTCCAACATCATAGGATCCAGTAAAACTAATAGCATGGACTTTTGGGCTTTCAGCTAAAGCCTGTCCAATAGATGATCCAGACCCCATAACTAAATTAAACAATCCTTTTGGAATATCTTGCCTTGCAATGATTTCTGTTAATGCAACGGCGCTCGCTGGAGTTAGGTTGGCAGGTTTCCAGATTACTGCATTACCAAATGCTAGTGCTGGCGCAATTTTCCAGCTTGCAGTTGCTGTTGGAAAATTCCAAGGAGAAATAATTGCAACAGTCCCCATAGCTTCTCGTCGAACATCAATTTCAATGTTTGGCCTAACTGAATCTGCAGTATCTCCACTTTGACGAAGCACTTCAGCAGCGTAGTAAGTAAAAAATTGACCAGCTCTATAAATTTCTCCTTTGCCTTCAGCTACCGGTTTACCTTCTTCACGAGAAAGTAGCTCTCCTAACTCAGCACTTCGAGCCATCATCTCCTCACCAATCTTCATCAACACAGCTTGTCGCTGCTCCAAACCAGTAGCAGCCCATTGCTTCTGCGCAATTTGAGAAGAGTTAAGGGCATCCTCTAGCTGAGCATTATTTGCTTGCGCATACTCACCAATGACATCGCTAGTGTCGGAAGGATTTATGTTAGATATCGAACTAGAACCCTTGACCCAGTCGCCGGCTATAAAGTTATTAGACAGATTTGACATTATTTTTTTATTTATTTTTAAAATATTAAATTTTACTCTTTATTGGTGATTTATCAAGAATATAAGGGAATAAGTAAATATAGTATTTTTCATCTTTGTATGAAAAATTAATGTACCATTTAACAAATATTTAATCTACGAAACATATATTAAATCTATTGTAATCAAACTATTATGGTTAACTCTTCTAAAAGACTTGGTAAGGATGCAAAGAGAACAGATCGACTAAAAGTCAAGATTGAAATGCTTCCTACTTTGAATAATGCGATGGAAGAGTCGGTATATTAAAAGAACAAAAATGAGCAAAATCAAACTACCAAAAAACCCTGGTAAAACTGGCTGGAAAGAAATTCTTCCTAAAAGAAAGGTCAATCCAAAGCTTTCTAATCATAGCAATGTAGACTATCTAATTATTGGTGGAGGTTTTGCTGGCCTCTCTGCAGCTCGACGTTTAAATCAAATCAATAAGGATATAAAAATTACAATACTTGAAGCCTGTGAAATAGGTGAGGGTCCCGCAGGAAGAAATTCGGGCTTTATGATTGATCTTCCTCATAACCTAGCCTCCGATGACTACCTTGGAAGCCTCGATAAAGATCGTGAACAAACCCTGATTAATCGCTCCGCTATTGAATTTGCCAAGAGCGCTTCAGAAGAGTATGAAATGCACTCTGAAGCGATACAACTTGTCGGTAGAACAAATGCAGCAGCAACCAAAAAGGGTATAAATTTCAACACCGAGTATGCCAAACATCTAGATAAAACGAGTGAAAGTTATAAGGTACTTGATACTCAAGAGATGAAAGATTTAACTGGAATAGACTATTACATTAACGGACTTTGGACTCCTGGTACAGCCATGCTTCAGCCAGCGCTTTATATTCAATCGCTGGCGGATGGAGTTTCTAAACACTCCAATGTAACAATCTATGAAAACTCTCCAGTGATTGACTTAATTGATGAAGGTATGCATGGTGGTGAAAAAATATGGAAGGCCAAAACCAAAATGGGATCAATATCAAGTTCAAAAATTATATTGGCAGTCAATGGAATGATTGAGCGTTTTGGATACTTTGAAAACAGACTGATGACTATTTTTACTTACTCATCCATGTCAAGAAAATTAACCTCAAATGAATCTAATATATTAGGAGGCTCAAAAGAATGGGGGCTTACCTCAGCAGATGCAATGGGGTCTTCAGTAAGACGAATCTCAGGTATTGGTGGAGATCGCATTCTGATTCGAAATCGCTGGTCTTACAATCCAAATATGGAGGCTTCAGATTCATTTATGATCTCTGCAGCAAAAAGTCACTCATCATCCTTTAATGCTAGATTTTCTTCGCTTGATGGTGTCACTATGGAATATTGCTGGGGAGGAAGACTTTGCCTCAGCCTTAATAATGTCTTTGCACAGGGTGAAGTTGAAGAGGGTGTGTATTCTGCATGTTGTCAAAATGGTCTTGGAACATCTAAAGGAACAGCAATTGGCATCGTTACTGCTGAAAAAATTAGTGGGGCAATTAGTAGCCTTGTGCCTAATTTTGTTGATGAAGAAGCGCCAAAAAAATTGATGCCAAAAGCTATCATGTGGGCAGGTGTTAATGCCTACCTGGGCTGGAAAGAGCTTATGTCAGGAAAAGAAAAGTAGCTTTAAGCGTCAAGGCAATAGTACTAATTTTCCAACGTATTTTTTAGCCAAGAAGTCTTTTTGGGCACTTACAATATCCTTGAGGGGATAAGTCCTGGATACTAATGGCTTTATTTCATTTCTTTCTATATAGCCAATTAAATTTATAAATACTTGGGAGTCCTGGACAGTGCATCCCATTAATGTTAAGTCTTTTAGGTAGAGGGTTCTAATATCAAGTTCAACGATTGGACCTGCAATTGCTCCTGCAGCAGCGTACCTTCCGCCTCTCTTTAAAGCATCAAGCAGATCCGCCCAATCACTTCCAGCAACTAGATCGATAACAACATCAATACTTTCATTTTCTAAAGAGCTTACTAATCGATCTTCTCGATTAATAACCTCATCAGCACCTATCACTTTAACTGCGTCTGCCTTTGATTTACTTGCTATTGCAACTACAGAGGCGCCCCGTCTTTTTGCAAGCTGAATTGCAGCAGATCCAACGCCGCCCGATGCACCTGTTATCAGAACAACTTCGCCTGTCTTAACATTTGAGCGTTCTAATAGGTTTTCTGCTGTTGAGTAGGCACAGGGTATAGATGCAAGTTCGGCAGCAGACCAATCACTTTCAATCTTAAAACTCTCTTCACTAAAAGCTACCATATACTCTGCAAAAGCACCATTACATTCAGAGCCCATTGTCCAGCACTCGTAGGGTCGATATCCCACTGCATATTGCTGCATTGTTCTAACAAGAACACGTTCACCAATTCGCTCTGAGTTGACCCCAACTCCAACAGCAACTATCTCACCATAACAATCAGCACCCTGGATAATTGGAAAATCAAGTGGCTTACCTGACCAACCTCCATCTTCATCTAGGCCTTCATTGGAATTAGTTTCACCAGTAACTGCCTTGGAATACCAAGCAGTGCGAGTATTGATATCTGTATTATTAATGCCAGCACCTAGGACTTTAATCAAAACTTGGTCTGACATAGGTATAGGAACTTTGACGTCTGTGCGAAATTCAAGCACCTCAAATCCACCATGGCCAGTTGTCAAGATTGCACTCATTGTTTGTGGAATTATGCTCATATAACTAATAATTATTTGAGAGTTTTATTATAGTATTTGAAGCATATTTCTCACCAGCTTTTAGAATTGGACTTTCAAAGTTGTCCTGATTTATTGCATCAGGAAAATACTGCGTTTCCATACAAAGACCATAATTTTTTCCATAAAACCTTTTGTTTTTTCCTTGATACTCTGGATGCATATTACCACCCGTATAAAACTGAAGGCCTGGTTGATCACTTGTATATTCCACACCCATTCTTGTTAGGTTACTCCACACTCTCCCAACTGGCTTCATTACTTTTTGATGGTTAACGGCGTAGTTAATATCTATACCTCCTTGCTCCAAAAGATCTTTTGAAATTATATTACTTTCGACAAAATCGTACTTAGTATTAGCAACATTTAAGAGATTGCCATTCGGTATTAAGTCAGGCCTAACCTCGCAAATCTGTTCCCCATAAATCTGAACACTATGATTGAGAATTTTTCCATAATGATCATTATGGCCATGAAAATTCCAATAATTATGATTAGTAATATTGACAATAGTGTCTTGATCTGTTGTCGCTGAATAACAAATTGAAAACTCATTATTATTATTGAACTTGTATTTGGTTATGCAGGATAAATTACCAGGATAATTTTCTTCTAGATGTTTAGAGAGGTAAGACATTGAGACAATTACTTCATCTGAAGTCTCATCAATTGAATCTAGATTCCAAAGCCTTTTATTGAAGCCAATACTCCCACCATGAAGGTGGTTGTTTCCATTATTATTATTTAATTTATGTCTCTCATTATTTAGTGTAAATTCAGCATCCTTCATGCGATTACAAACTCTTCCAGTAATAACATTAAAAAAACTTCTATCTGTCATACACCCTGATGGATCTTCATAACCGAGTATCACGTCTTCAAATAATTCAGGGTTGTTTTGATAAGGGATTAAAACCTGATGAATATAGCCACCAAAGTTTGAAAAAGAAATACTGTAGTTATTATCATTTGTGATAGATACAAGATAGATACTCTGATCACCAATATTAGAAATTAATTCTTTATTTATTTTCATATAGACCTTATATTAGAAATTAATCTTCTCCAGTTTAGATTAATAAGTCTGATTCAAATGGATAGCTTGTTAATAGTTCATGCCCGTTATTAGTAATTAAAATTTGCTCTTCAAGTTTAACTCCAGGACCCCCACTAAATCTTCCAACATAGGTTTCGACGCACATCACCATGCCATTTTTTAATACCCCATCAAAACTGTTTTCATTCAACTCCCAACTGAATGGTATTGCTGGAAATTCATCACATAGTCCTACACCATGAAAAAGGACTGAATAATGTCGAAACTCATCCTTTGAGTATTCCTTAGCATTAAGAGTTAACTCTTTAAAGGTTATCCCTGGCTTTAATAACTCCATATTTATTTGGATTTGTTCATAGCCCAAAGTATAAATTTCTTTTTGCTCATTAGTTGGCTTCTCGTCGCCACAAAGCCAGGTTCGTGACATGTCAGTACAATAGCCATATGAACCAATCAAATCAGTATCAAACCCCATCAACTCTCCAGCCTGGATTGATCTCGATGAACACTCTTGGTACCATGGATTTGCTCTAGGACCAGAGGCAAGAAGTCGGGTTTCAATCCACTCTGCCCCTCTATTGACTGCCTCCATCTGAAAACGACTCCAAAGCTCCTGCTCAGAAATACCGGGCTTAAAATAATCTCGCATTAACTCTATAGAGCGCTCACAAGCAAAAATAGAACGCCTCATTGCATAAACCTCATCTTCTGATTTAACGAGCCTTGCTAACTCCATTACCTCTTCACCATTAGTAAGCTCTAGTCCAAGAGATTGAAGCTCATGAATTCCTTCTGGAGCACAATGATCCAAAGCTAACCGCCTATTGCCTTTACCGAACTCTCTAACAATATCAGAAATTTCAGAAGCCCAAATCTTAGCTTTTTCTTTACTTTTATTGCCCGCAGTAAAGTAGAGGTATGTCAGTGCATGTCTGACTTCAGTTATTAATGGGTTATGATTTGATAAAAACTCATGGGCATCAAACTCAAAGATAATAACGGGCCCTTCAGTCATTATTAATGAATATCTAGCTGCATTATGGGAAGTCCATAAAGACATATTAGTACTATCTGTTGCGTATCGAATGTTAACAGGGTCATAAAGTAAAATTCCAGCGTAGTCAAATTCAACAAGTTTTTCACGAACTCTTTTTAGGCGATACTCTCTAATTTTTGTCATATCTGGAGCTGCTAAGCCAGCGTCAAGCCATTCTTTTTCTGCCAACTCCCCTGGCCCAAGTGCGTGCTTATTAAGGCTAAAAATATCTTCAGTGGCCTCTAGGTGAGAGCCAATTTTTGAGTGGTGTCTTTTGGGTATTGAAAAGCTCATAAAAATCCTCTTTTTACTGTCTCATTTTGGATCCAGAAGGATCATAGAGTGGTTTCATTTCTACAGAAGCCATATGAAATTCACCTAATATCTCCACTTCAAGGTCTATATTAGGATCAATCAATTCAATTGGAAGATAAGTCATAGCAAGGGATTTTCCAACCGAGTGGCCATACCCCCCTGAGGTAATATAAGAGACACACTTGCCGTTATACATTACCGCCTCATCTCCACTCACATCAGTTTCTGTATCAATTTGAATAACTGAAAGTTTTTTAATTGGACCATTCTTTTTTTCTATCAAGGCTGCTTTTTTACCAATAAAGTCACCCTCCCAATTAACAAAGAAGTCCATTCCAGACTCCATTAAAGTAAAGTCAGGGCGATAATCCATTGTCCATGCTCCCCAATTTTTCTCAAGTCTCATTGACATTAACGCTCGTCCACCAAACCACTTTAGTCCAAGATCTTTTCCAGCCTCATCTATTTCCTCAAAAAGCTTTAATTGGTATTGTGGTGAAACATATATTTCATAGCCAAGCTCTCCTGTAAATGAAATTCTGACACATAATGCAGGAACGCCAGCTATAAAGGTATCCCTTATATCGCGAAACTTAAAAGCTTCAGAGCTGACATCTTCTCTCGTTAGCTTTGACAACAATTCTCTTGACTTTGGTCCAGAAATTGCAATACCGTGATAATCATCTGTCATGTTTTGATAGAGGATATCGTCTATACCCTCAAGATGTTTTTCAAACCATCGAAGGTGCATATTTTGTGCTGCACTTGAGCCAAATAAATAATAGGTCTCTTCATCAATACAGGAAACTGTTAGGTCACCATTCAACTTACCACTCTCTAGAAGCATGGGTGATAAGTTAACGCGGCCTTTACTAGGAATATGTCCAGCAAGAATTTTTTCTAAGAAAGCTTTCGCTCCTTTTCCAGTAAACTTATGATTCGCAAAGTTTGCAACTTCGATTGCACCAACAGATTCGCGAACAGCATTGACCTCACTTGCAACATAATCATGGGATCTTGATCGATGAAATGTAGGGTCTTCATAAGCATCCTCTGGCGAATTTGCAAACCATAAAACATTTTCGAGTCCAAAAGTGTCTTGCCAGACTGCGCCTTTATGAGTTAAGCGATCATAAATAGATGTGGTTTTTTGACGCCTTCCTTTAGGTAGCGTTTCGTTTGGAAACGTCATTACAAATCGTCTTTCATAATTCTCAGAGGATTTAGTAACGCCCCATTGAGGTGTCGCAAAGCTTCCAAAGCGTGCAATGTCCATTGCCCAAACATCGACTGATGGTTCCCCTTCAATCATCCACTCAGCAAGAGTTTTCCCAACTCCACCAGCTTGGCAAAAACCAGCCATAACACCGACAGCTGTCCAATAATTTTTCATACCTGGAACAGGCCCAATCATAGGATTGCCATCTGGAGAAAATACAAATGGCCCATTAATAATGTTTTTAATGCCAGCGGTTGCTAGCGCAGGAATACGCTCATATGCCAATTCCAATCGATCTGCGATATTATTAAGCTTTGGCTCCAATAAATCATGTCCAAAGGTCTGTGGTGTTCCGTCCAGAGACCAAGGAGTAGATCGAGGCTCATAGGTCCCTAGCAACATACCAGTATTTTCTTGGCGCGTGTATATATTTGCTTCAAAATCAATAAAACTAGGTAAGCGTTGGCCATCCGCTAAGCCAGCAATCTTTTCAATCTCTTCAGTAATTAAATAGTGATGCTCCATCGGAATAACAGGCAAATGTACTCCAGACATCCGCCCAAGTTCACGTGCCCAAAGACCGCCAGCATTAATAATATACTCTGCATGGATATTCCCCTTCTCAGTCACGACATCCCAAGATCCATCTGCCCTTTGGTTGGTCTCAATAACTGGTGTATGCGTATAAAATTCAGCGCCATAAACGCGTGCAGATTTTGCATAAGCATAGACAACGCCAGAAGGGTCAACATCTCCCTCAGTTGGATCCCATAGTGCAGCCACATAATGTTTAGGGTCAATTAATGGGTGCTTATCTACCACCTCAGCTAACGATACAAATTCTTGGTCTAAACCCAATGTTCTAGCCTTAGAGCGCTCTCGTTTGAGGTAGTCATACCAGCTTTGATTTGAAGCCAAGTAGAAGCCTCCTGTTTTGTGAAGACTAATTGAATGGCCTGAAGTCTCCTCAATTTCTTTGTATAAATTAATTGTATAGTCCTGTAGCTTGGAAACATTCGGATCAGAACTAACTGTATGAAATGAGCCCGCTGCATGCCAACTTGAGCCAGATGTTAATTCGTCCCTTTCAAGAAGAACAACATCTTTCCACCCCATTTTTGCAAGGTGAAAAAGAATCGAGCAGCCTACTACGCCGCCTCCAATAACAACAACTCTTGCAGAATCTTTCATAACGAATCCCTTAATAAAAAAGTGCCCCTATAAAGGAGCAGCTCCACCCTCTGCAACCCTTTTGTCAACAAAAGCTGAAAGCCCTTCTTCCACTTCTGACTTTAACTTTGGCTCTTCATACCCTTCTAAGAGCTGCTTCCATATTTTGTTTGCTCGTTGAGTTGCAGTTTCTGAACCTGCATCCCTCCAAGATTCAAAATTTCTCCAGTCTGAAAGCATTGGGTTGTAGTGTTCAGTCTCATATCGATCCAAAGTTTGTTGAGCTGCAAAAAAATGATTTGCAGGGCCGACCTCTGCAATCGCTTCTACCCCTAAGGTATCTTTATTTACAATTGCAGGTTGAAGAAAAGCCTCCATCATTTGGTTCATCTCAGCATCTAAAATTACTTTCTCATAAGATGCGCAAAGTCCACCTTCTATCCAGCCATGGCCATGCAGAATAAAATTTACTTGGCCCAGCAAACAAGCCCATAGAGACATTTGTGACTCATATACTGATTGCTCATCTGGAGCATTAGAGGCGTTCGCATTAGATGCCCTAAGAGGAATTTTATATTTTCTTGCTAGTTGTCCACTTGCTATTGTAGCTTGCGTATATTCTGGCGTACCAAAAGCTGGGGAGCCTGATTTCATATCAACATTTGAAGTAAAGCTGCCATACATAGCTGGCGCTCCAGAATTAACACACTGATGAAACGCAAGCCCCGCAAGCGCTTCAGCATTTTGCTGAACTAGAGCACCCACAACAGTGATCGGCGCCATTGCCCCAGCTAGAGTAAATGGTGTATAAATAACAGGTTGATTATGCTCTGCCATTTCAATCGCACCTTCTAAGAGGGCTTTGTCGTAGACCAATGGAGAGTTTGCATTTACAACTGTAGTAATTGAAGGCTCCTTCAGAAGGGTTTCTTTATTAATCCCTCTGCTAATTCGGACAATTTCAATAACATCAAGCATCCTCTCACTGCCAATCGCGTATCCAAAAAGGGGTTTTGTTGTGAGGCGAGCAGCTGCAGAGACTGCCTTTAAATGCCGCACACTTACATCCAAATCGCAAGGTTCGACAGGGTAGCCACCAAATGCATGGACCGTATTTAGCATTTCACCTAGTTTAATTAAGTTTGTGTAGTCTTCAAAGTTACCTAGAATTCTACCTCTATCTAGATCAGAAACATTGGGCGCACTGGCAACCATTGTATTAATAATAGACTGACCACCAACATGCACATGCCTTTCTTTGTTTCTCCCATGAAGCCTAAACTCACTAGGAGTGGTTGCTATTTTTTCCATTATAAAACCAGGTTCAAACCTAACGCGCCTTCCATCAGAATCAACCGAGGCGCCACCTTGTTTTAAAATCTCTACTGCTCTAGGGGACTGGATGTCTATACCTGTATCGCATAAAACTTTTAAAGAGGCTTCATGGATTGATTCAATCTCATCCAATGAAAAAATGCTCATCGGCTGAAAAGGATTCTTTTTTTGTCGATAAGGTGCCTGTGTAAAGTTTGTAACTTCTCTAGTAACCTTAGCTCTTCCTCGTCTCATTAATCAATTCTAATTAAATCGTTATAGAATTGATGTTAATTCAAAAATGAATTGAACTCAAGTTAAAAATATTTATTAAAAATAGTGGGCTGTATTCAGCTCACTGAGAAGTTTTTAGGTTCTTGGAGTTTTTTTGATTCGATCTAAAATATCAACGCCTTGTTGCTTCCAAAAATGTAACAGGTCAATGAAAATCCAGTTTTCTGAGAGTTTATCACCTTCACGGCGATACATATCTATAACCCTCATATCTCCTGGTTTTTCCGAAGCAGGCATTCCCATAAAACCACCTGTAGGAGTTAGAGTAAGGTTAGGCCATCCAAAAAAACCTCCAAAATGACCTTCCGCAAGTTTA